>Ga0079301_1000491_pt1 | contig 18990 bp, 20 predicted proteins | sample Wag4_2014_7_11_3_FD_74797 | JGI IMG/M metagenome (GOLD analysis project Ga0079301, IMG submission 74797) | Fresh water mixed with fracking chemicals microbial communities from Ohio, USA - Utica-2 Time Series FC 2014_7_11 | ecosystem: Engineered > Industrial production > Chemical products > Input... | reverse complement strand
GCCCTGGGTGCCGCACTCGACCCGGGTGGTGAAGCCGCCACCGGCGAGCTCATGCACCACCTCCTTGATCAGCCAGGTGCCGTCGACCTCAGCGCGGAAGCCGGAGAGGGTGATGTCGCCATCGGCGTTGAGCTCAGGCCGGCCTGGCATGGTGACGCTGATGCGCACCTCGCCGGACTTGAGCGCCTCCAGCTTGCTGTCGGCTGCCTGCTTGGCCTCCTCCTCGTCGCGGAACAGGTGCTTCTCCTCGAACACCGGCAGCGGGCCCTTCTGCCCGGCGGTGTGCACCTTCTCCTTGTTGGTCTCCCGGTCCAGGTACTTGACCTTCACGGCGTCATAGGCGCCGCGGTTCTTGAGGGTGGCGCGCCACTGGGTGGCCTCGGTGCCGGTGACGCTGAAGCTGCCGCGGGGGCCGACGAGGCCGCCGGGGATGCCGGCGAGCGTGGTGCTGGCGCCCGCGCGCGCGGCCGGGAGGTAGCGCTTGTAGGCGCCGGAGCGGTAGACCGACCAGGCGTTGAAGCCTTGCTGCTGGTAGATCGCCCGGGCGGCCCTGGCATTGGTGGCCGGATCGTAGAGCTGCTCATTGCTCGACAGGCCCAGCTGGCGGCGACGCTCGGGGCCCAGCCCGCCGATCATGTTGATCTGCCAGAGGCCATAGCTGAGGTCGGGCGGCCTGCTGTTCAGCGCCCGCACGCTGCCGCCAGACTCCGCCATGGCGATGGCGCCCATGGTGACGGCATCGTTGCCGGTGAAGCCGGCCTGCCGTGCCAGGGCCACGGCCTGGCCGGGGCTGACGCGGCCGGTGCTGTTGGGCACCGGGCTGGCGCTGCCCTTGCCCCTGGGTGCCACCACCAGGGTGCCGTCGGCGGGCTTGATCGTGGCGCCGTACTTCTCCGCCAGGCGGGTGAGGAACGACTGATCGCTCTCGCTGGTCTGATCCTCGTGCTTGATCTTCACGTCGCCGATCTTGCCCTTCAGCACCAGCTGGAGGCCGTTGCGCTTGGCGATCTCGGTGGCGACCTTCGACAGGGTGGTGTCGTGCCAGCTCTGCGACCGCTGCTCCTTGACCAGCTCGGGTGCGGTCTGAGCGGCCGTGGCCTTGATCACCATCGACCGGGGCCCATTGCTCAGGTCCACCTCATCGACGGCGTAGCTGCCCATGTAGACCGGCGCCTGGCCCTGCGTGCGCCAGCCCAGCCACACCTTGAGCCATGCACCAGAGCGGGGCACTGGCACCTGGGCGTTGCGATCGTCGAGCGTGACCTCCAGGCTGTCGGACTGCTGGCCAGCCAGATCGGTGACGCGGATCGACAGCAGGCGGTCAGCGATGACGGAGGTCAGGTCGGTGCCGTCAGCCTCGAGGCGGAAGGCGGGGGTGCTCATGGATCCCAGATCCGCAGGGTGGTGGTGGTCTCAGGATCGGGCAGATCAGGCAGCTCGATGGTCAGGCCCTGCGGCAGGATCGGCATCAGGTCGGCCAGGTTGGGGTTGGCGACCATCACAGCCTCGACGGTCTGCTGGGTGCGGCCGTAGTACTGCCAGCAGATCAGGTCGAGCTCATCGAACTGGCGGGTGACGTAGAGCTGGCTCATTGCAGGAGCACCGATGCACGAACAGCGTTGGTGATCGCCGGATCGACGTCGAGGATCGATCCCAGTGTGGCAGCCTGCTGCAGCAGCGCGTTGATGGCGCTGGTGTGCTGCGGGTTGACGATGCCGGCACTGGTGAGCGCGGGTGCCCCGGCGTTGCGGGCCAGGCCGAGCACCGAGGCGATGCCGGCAGGGCCCTGGCCGTTGGTGAAGGTCGTCGCCAGGTTGGCGGCATTGACGCCGAGCGACCCCCAGCCTGCTGCAGCCTGCGGCGTGAAGCCGTTCAGCCCGAAGGTCTGGAGGGTGGTGTTGACCTGGCTGCCGGGGACGGGAGCGGTGCGGCCGATCGCCGAGAGCTGGCCCAGGTTAAAGCCGGCCTGCTGCGTCGCCTGCTGCGTCAGGCCTTGCCACTGGAAGGACTGGGCCCAGTCGAGCGAGTTGAAGGCGGAGCCTGCAGCGGTGAAGTTGGTGGTGGGTGCGGCCGCGGCCTTGACCAGTGCCGTGACGCTGAGCGGCGATCCCTTGGCGCCGGGGTTGTCCTCGCCGTAGCGCACCAGGCGGATCGAGAAGTCGATCTGGCGGGCATCACCACCGGCGACGAACACCGACCGGCCCTCGCGGATCGAGACGATGCACCAGCGGCCGAGCACCCGGCCGCGGCCGTCGTTGAGCATGTAGGGTTCGCCCCGCTCGGCCATGTCGCGCAGGGTCTGCATGGTGCCCTGGCGGCCGGAGAACCCGGGGTAGAGCACACCGTCCAGGGTGATCTCACGGGTGCCGACGCCCAGCCACTGGTTGGCGGGCTCGCGCAGCAGGCGGTCCTGCTGCTCCCAGCGGTAGGCGTCGTTGCGATCGACGGTCTGCGGTGAGCCGTTGGGCAGGTTGAACTGGAACGAGCCCAGCTGATAGAGCGGGAGGCTAGTCATTCAGCAGCACCCGGTGAGCGGATTCAATCTCGCGCTGGATGTCCATGAAGGCGAGCTGCACCTGGCGGCTGATCTCCATGGCATCAGCGCTGGCCCCGGCGTTGATGGTGACCGGGGCGTTGATGGTGAGGGGGGCCGAGGCGCGGCGTGCCCGGGGCGCCTGCAGCGAGACGGGCGCCTGAGCAACCTGCTGGGCAGCAGGGGCAGCGGCCAGGGCAGCACCAGGGCCGGCGGAGAGCAGGGCCGCCATGGCGCCGGCGGTGATGGGCCGAGCGATGCGGGGGATCACCGCACCGTCGAACCCAGGCACGAACAGCTCGCGGCGCCGCTCGCCCACGATGTAGGGGAAGCCAGCGCGGACGGGGCCGCCGACTGCGCGGCCGGGTGGCGTGGCCGGTGCGCCGCCGCCAGAGCTCTCGCCACCGCCACCGCCGCCGATCATCGAGCCGATCCGGGAGATTGCACCACCGACCCAGGAGAACAGGGCGCCGGCCCTGGCCTTGAGGCCGTCGATGATGCTGTTGATGATCCGCTGCCCGATGCCTGAGCTGGTGAACAGGTTGATGATCTGAGCAGGGATGGGCGCGATGAGCGACAGGATGCCCGGGCCCAGCTGGGCGAAGAAGGCGATCAGCTTGGGCACCACGCTGGAGAACATGGTGGTGATCCACCCGAACCACCCGGACCACATGGCCTGGATGCCGGCGATGGCCTGGGCAAAGCCGGCCTGGATCTTGGCGATGTCACCGGTGAAGACGCCGACGGTGAACGTCCATGCGCCCTGGAGGTAAGTGAAGAAGCCGGTGAGGCCTGCGCGGACGCCGGCCACCATGGCGTCGATGCCGACGCGGAACCACTCGACCCGTTGGTAGGCGACCACCAGGGCGGCGCCGATGCCGACGATGCCAGCGACGATGAGGGTGATCGGGCCGGCCGCCACGGCCAGCACGGTGCCGATGCCGGCCAGCGCGGGGAAGGCGGTCGTGAGCGCACCGATGGCGGTGCCGATCGTGCCGATGGCAGACACCACCCCGGCGATGACGGGCAGGGCGATCACCAGGCCGGCCAGTGCGCCGCCGATCAGGGTGATGCCGGTCATCAGGCCAGGGTTGGCGGCGGCCCAGGAGCCGATGCCCTCGGCGATGGGTGTGATGATCTCCGCCATGCGGGTGAGCGGGGGCAGGAGGGCATTGCCGACTGCGATGCCGAGCCGCTGCGCGCTGTTCTGGAAGCTGGTGAGCGTGCCCTGGAAGGTGGCGAGGCTGCGCTGGAAGTCTTTGTCGACGGTGCCGGCCGCGGCCGATCCGCCCGCATCAGCCTTGAGCTTCTCGTACTCCTTCCGGTACTTCATCAGGGACATCAGGGCCAGCTTGGCCTCCTTGTCGCCGAAGATCTGGGAGAGCTTGAAGACGTCGCCGCCGGTCACCTTCTGCAGCTGATCGAGGGCCGCCTCCATGGGGTTGATGCCCTTGGCTTTGGCGTCCTTCAGCACCTGCTCGATGTTGACGCCGAACTTGGAGAAGCGCTTCACCGCATCGGGGGCGGTGAGCTTGAGCATGGCGTCGGTGAGCCGGGTGGCAGCCTGGCCGGCGTCGGGCGCATCCTTGCGCACCATCTGCATCATGGCGGCGAGGGCCACTGCGCCCTTCTTTCCTTCGATGCCGAGGCTGCCGGCTGCTGCTGCGATGGTGGGCATGAACTGCGCCATGTCGCGCAGCTCGAAGGCGCCCTGCTTGCCGGCGAACGCCAGCGCATCGAACGTCGCCTTGAGCTCCGTGGGTCGGATCTTCAGCGCGTTCTGCAGCTGGAAGCCGGTCTTGGTGACGTCGAGCAGGTCCGAGTTGGTGGCGGTCGCCACCTTGCCCAGGGACTCCATCGAAGCGACCGCATCCTTCAGCTCCAGGCCCTGGGCCACCAGGTCCTGGATGCCGGCCGCCAGCTTCTCCGGCGACAGGTTGGTGAGGTTGCGACCGCTCAGCCGCAGCAGCTCACCAGACAGCGCCTTGAGCTCACCCTGACCGATGTTGGCGGTCTTGCCGATGTCGCTGAGGATCACCTCGAAACGGGCCGCCTGGCGGATGCTGGCGCCAAAGGCCACGCCGATGCCCGCCGCGCCCATGGCGGCCTGCTGCCAGAGGGCGTTGTCGAACATGCCCTTGAAGCCCTTGCGGCCTGCGATCGCCGCGTCGTTCATCGTGCGGTTCACGTTCCGCCCGAACGACGACACCTGCATCTGCGCACTGCGCAGCGACGCGCCGAGACTTGCGGCGATCTTGCCGCCGATCTCGACCGTGATCTTCTGCGCGCCCCCGCCGATCATCAGCTCACCGCCTCCGCGATCTCATTCTCAACCACTTGGGCCTGCTCCAGCCACAGCCAGAACTCGTCAAGGTCGAGCTCGAGGATCTCGGCCAGGCCCCAGCCGGTTGCCTTCGCCAGGATGATGACAGCCCGGCGAAGGGTCTCCACTGCTACGACCTGGCCGTCCTGAAAGCCAGGATCTGGGCCTCCAGCTTGCCCCAGTTGATGTCATCAAACAGCATCAGCTCATCCACGGGCACCTCGCAGAGGTTGGCCACCAGATGAACGGCTTGCTCGCCCTCGTTGCTGCTGGCCCTGGACGCTGCCACCCGGTCACCGACCTTGGGCCGGCGCATCACCAGGAAGTCCACGTCCACCCCGCCCACCTTCTCAGGGAAGTCGAAGACGACCTTGGCGGTGGGTTCGGGGCGTTGCTTGCTGCTCATCGATCAGACTCCGATTGCTTGGCGGATGGTGGCCAGCTGATCCTGGCCGTTGATCCGGCGGATCATGTTCACCTTGTCGATCTCCACCAGCTCACGGCCGCCAATGGTCAGCTTGTAGTACCGCAGGGCGAAGGTGAACGTGGGGCTCGACTGATCGCCGGCCTTCCAGTCGCCCTTCTCCAGCTGCTTGACCACGCCGGTCATGTTGACCACGGCAGGCACAGCGGCCTCGCCATCGCGACGCATCGCGCCACGGGCTGTCATCTGGGTGTTGGCCGACGCCAGGCCGTAGAGGGCGATGACGTCGGGGTTGTACTCGAGCAGCACGAAGCTGCCCTCCAGCTTCTCCATCCCCATGTCGAGCTCCACGGGGGCGTCCATGCCGCCGCCGCGGAACTCCTCCATCTTGGTGGTGAGGGTGGGCAGGGTGAGCGTGTCGATCGTGCCGGCCAGGCCCTGGCCGTCGACGAACAGGCTGAAGTTCTTCAGTACGCGGGGAATCTGGGCCATGGGTCAGTCCTCGATGGGGCGGTGGGTGGATCAGACGAACAGGTCGGTGACGTAGCTGTTCACCAGGTGGGAGCGGAAGGTGACCCGCTCAGCCGGGAACGGCGGGGTGAAGTCGAAGTCGAAGAACACCTGGCCGTTGCTGATGCTCACCGGGGTGTTCAGCTCGGGATCCACCCAGACGTCGCCGCCGAGGATGGCGCCGCGTGCCTTGAGGCTGCGCAGGTACTCGCGCACCGACTCCTGCACCTCCTCCAGGTAGGTGGCGGTGATGCAGCGGTCGACGGCCCAGAGGTGGCCCCTGAGGATCGACTCGTTGATCATGTCGGCGGTGCGCCGCACCGACAGGAAGGCGTAGCGGGGATCGCTAGCCAGGGTGCGGTTGCCCCAGAGGCGGAAGCCTTGCTCGCGGACAATCGTGGCGATCTTCTGCTCGTTGAGCAGGTTGGCCCGGGAGTTGTAGTCGCCCAGGGTGAAGTCGATGGCGCGGCTGGTGCCTTCGATGCCGTTGAGCTCGTTGTTCGAGGGGGACCACCAGAAGCCGCGCTCGTTGTCGACCTTGTTGAACAGGCCACCAACAGCCGGGGAGGCGGGCACGCTGGAGCCGTCGCGCAGCACCCAGGGGTCGACGACGTAGATGCGGTCGCTGCCGAAGTCGTCGGCGATCTGGATCGCGTCAGCGTCGGTGGTGTTCGGGCCATCGGCGACGATCACCGCGCGCAGGCGCTGGGCGATGCCGACCATCTCGGCCAGCACCTCAGACCGCACGGTGCCGCGCTCGACGGTGCCGGCCACAGCCTGCACGCCACCCGACGGGGGCGCTGCGATCGCGACGGTCGGGCTGGTGGCGTAGTTCTTGCCGGGGTTGGTGATGGTGATGCTCACCACCTTGCCAGCGTTGGCGCCGGTGCCGAGCACTGCCACGGCCGTCGCGCCGGTGCCGCCGCCGCTGGTGATGGTGACCGCCGGGGCAGTGGTGTAGCCGGAGCCCTGGGTCTGAACGGCGATGCTGAGGATCCCGTTGCTGGTGCGCTGGTGGGTGTAGCCGGGGGCGATCAGGATGCGCGGCGCAAAGCCCACAGCGTTCTCGGCTGCCATGAAGGCATGGACGCCGGTGTAGCTGCCGCCGCCGGTGACGCCGCCGCGGATGTTGTCGATGATCGCGCTCTCGCTCGCGCCCTCAACCCGGATCACCACCACGACAGCACCGGCCTGGTCGTAGATCAGGTCCAGGGCGGTGGGCAGGGTGCCGGCCTCGCCGATGCCGGACATCTCCGATCGGCGGGTGACAAGCACCGGGGTGTTGAGCGGGAACTTCTGGGCATCAGCGTCGGGCGCTGTGCCGACTAGGCCGATGACGCTGGAGCGGATGGTCTGGATCGGCCGGGCCCCAGTGTCAATCTGGAGAACCTCTACGCCGTGAAGGAAGGTGGTGGTCATGCGGAGTGGTCCTCCTGTCGGGTTGATTCTAGGGTGAGCTGATTCAGCGAATGATCAGCAGGCTGACGCTGGCCGAGTCGTGCCCAGCCGGGGGCGTCTGGTTGGTGGAGCCGACCAGGATCCGCAGGGCGTTGGCGGTCTTGGTGGTCGGCGCCAGCAGGTTGCCGGCGGCGCGGATGTTGACGACCGTCTTGGGGTTGTTGGTGGCGACGGAGTTGCCCATCCCCATCGCGGCATAGTTGCCGTCGATGAACGGCGTGGTGAAGTTGATGCCGTAGTCGCCGTCGCCGCAGTCGGCGATGCTGGCGACGTTGTTGCCCGCGCCCACGGGGCACCGCTTGAGCACCCCGCTGCCGCTGGTGGTCGCGCTTGTCCCCGCCGTCACGGTGAAGGTGCTGCTGGTGGGGACGGTGGCGACGATGAAGGTGTTGTCGGTCGCAGTGCCGGAAGTGAAATCGATGTTTACGATGTGGCCCACCTGCAGGCCGTGATCTGCCAAGGTGACCGTGATCGTGGTGCCGGACTGGCTGTAGGTCGCGGTCTGGTTGGCCGCAGCGGTGCCGTCGAAATGCACCCAGGTCGGCGCAAACGACACTCCTGCCGCCAGCTTCTCCGGCGTGACGCACCCATTCTTGAGGTCTGGTGTGTCGATTGTTCCGTCCGACACCATCGCGCCGGGGATCCTTTGTAATGGCATAAGTTAAGTTGCGGCGATTCTGTACTGACAGACAAAAGACACGTTGCCAGTGCCTGCGCTTCCAGAGGTGAACTGGAAGACAGCCCTCTGAGAGGATGCTTCAGCAATGATAAATCCGCTGAGTGGGTTGTTTCCTTGCGTGCCGGAAATAACACCCGCAGCCTGGTTTACAGTTTGAAAACCGCCGGCCTCAGCATTGATGGGGATTCTTAGGCCAAAGGAAACTGGCCCGCCTCCGGTTGTTGTATAGACAATGCGGCCCGACATCGTTACGGCATTGCCTACTCTCGCGTAAGAGCCGTTGACCATTGAGACATCAGAGCAGTTAACAGGGCTGGTGATTGCAGGTGCCCAGTCCCCTCCTGATGTAATGAAGTCCGGCGAAACAGCGGGGGCGCCCACTGCCCCCGGAGCCAGCTTGGGGGCAGTGACAGCTTCGTTGCGCAGTTTGACTGTCGTTACCGTGTCATCGGCCGGAGCCCCGGCCGCAGCGACTGCCAGCGCCAGCACGCGCACGCGGGCACCCGCGCCAGGGGCCTCAGACAGAGTGACGGTCAGCCCGTCCTGGCTGATGCTGTATTCGCTGGTCGGCTGCACCACCCCGTCAACCGTGATCAGCGCCGACGGCTTGTTGATGATCGGCGAGGTCAGGCCAAACGACACCTGGCCTGCGGTTGCAGTGAACATGGTCTCCACCTGCACCGAACCCTGGACGTAGCGGGCGTCGGATTCGACCTTGGTGTAGCGATCGCCGAGAGCGGTGTTGATTGAGGCCAGGCTGTTGGCCACCGTGCCGGCGAAGTTGGCATCATCGCCCAGTGCTGCAGCCAGCTCGTTGAGGGTGTCCAGTGCGCCTGGCGCGCCGGCGATCACGTTCGCGATGGCAGCACTGATCAAAGCCTGCACCGCCGTGGAGGTGGGCCTGTCAACCATGTCGCTGTCGATTGCATCGAGCGCCAGGCGCAGCCGCTCAACGTCATTCGCCAGCATGTTGGCGACGTGTGGCTTGGGATACGACCGGTTGGCTGTCGTTTGATCGATCGTCATGTCACACCACCACCACGCGCAGGTTGCGGACGCGCGGACGGTTGACCGTGTTGCCGGTCAGCGTCAGCCGAACGCGGGTATTGGTGATCGAGACGGTGCCGGAGGTGTAGGCGTATTCGACCAGGCCATCGCCAAGCTGGGTCGCCACCGGATTGCTTAGGGTCTGGTACGTGCCAGGGGTGCTGGTTTCGTAGGCCGCCTGGACCAGGGCAGAGCCGGGCACAAGCGCGTCGAAGATCACCTTGACCACCTTGCTGGTGCCGACCGGGATCTGACGGGTGACGTAGATGGCGCTCTCGTCGAGGTCACCCCGGATCTGCTGAGCGCCGGGGTAGAGCACGGGCGACTCGAACTCGTTGCCGGTGAGCCTGGCGACCAGGGCGAAGTCAGCCGTCTGGCGAGTGTCGAAGCTGATCGGCTGGCCGGGCTGCGCGCGGAAGATGGTGCCGTCACCACGGCGGAACTTGAACGCCAGGCTGGTGGCAGCAGTCGGCCGATCGAACGGTGCGACGCCGAGCAGGTCCGAGATGTTGGTGGCAGCAGCGCTGCCGAGCTCCACTTCGCGGGTGGTGCTGGTGAACCGTGCGCCGACCAGCCGGAAGCGCAGATCCTTCTCCTGATGCGGCGTCCAGGTGGAGGCGTTGCTGCTGCTCAGCAGCAGGCCCACGGTGTAGGGCTGGCTGGTTACCCACTGCTGCTCGGTGGCGTCGTACTTGCCCAGCTCGGCCACGGCGACGGCGTGATTGGCGTCGTTGGTGAGCAGCACCAGGGCGTACTCACGGCTGCCCTCCAGCCAGACCGGGGTGTCGAATGTCGCCCGCACCCAGTTGGCGGTCGTGTCGATGTCGGCCGCCCGGATCCGCGCATCGGCCAGGACGGTTTGAGTAGGGAAGCCGTTCTCGGTTTCACGGATCTCCACCTGGACCGGCTCGCCGCCGCCCTTGGTGGTGAAGGTGATGTCCACGGCCGTGACGTGCCGGCCGCGGGTGAGGGTGAAGGTCTGCGCCAGCGGGTCGATGGGGCGGCCGATCGCGCGGGTGCGGACGATGCGCCGCACCAGCAGCTCGCCGCGGCCGGTGAACTGACCAGCGCCGTAGGTGCCGCCAGCGCCGGTGAACTCGACCAGCTTCGTGCCGGCGGGGACGTTGGCCGGGATCGTGAACTGCCCCGTCAGGATGCCGTTGCTGTTTGCTGAGAGTGGCATTGCTCAGGCCTCAGAGGGGGGTGATGTCGATGCCGTCGAACTCGAGTAGGACCAGCTGTTCGCCAGCGCCAAAGCCCTCGACGATGAACTCAACTGCGATCTGGCGTAGGAACTCCAGATCGGTGCGAGTCGTTTCGACCAGCTCCCTGGTGAAGGTTATCGTGCGGTCGCCGCTGCGGGCCACGAGGGTCGGGTCGATGAACCGCCGGGTCTGCTCGGTCACCATGTTCTCCACCACGGTCCACTGATCGACCGAGGGGTTCAGGGTGACCAAGGCCGGCGGCGGGGCGAAGGCCTGGTAAGGGTTGATCTTCATGCTCCCCGTCCGCAGCCGCTGAACGATCAGGAACTCATCCTGGTAGGGCAGCAGCCAGGTGGCCTTGTGGTTCTGCGATGCGGCGACGTTGGTCGAGGCGATCGGCAGCTGCAGCTCACCGTCGATGATCACCGCATCCTGGGTGATGCCCTCATCGCGGAGGTCATCGTCGAAGAACGGATCGACGAAGACGCCGGACTTGCTGGTCGGCTCACGGCTGGAGATGTCGGTCTTGAGGCGCTCCAGGGCGATGAGGCCAAACAGCTCGACGATGGAGTTGCGAACCTTGCGCAGCTCGCCCATGTCGGTGACGCGGATGGCGTCGTTGTCCACCTTGGCCACCTGCCCCCAGGCGTTGGTGATCGTCGCCAGCGCCAGCAGCGAACTGGGCACGAACGGCTTCGGGCTGCCGAACCTGGAGCTCTCACCCTTGATCCGGATGAACTCGCCGATGCTGTTCACCGCCAGGATGTCGGTGCGGGGCAGCTTCCAGATGTAGTCGACAAGGATCAGCGTCCCAGCGACTGCACCGGTCACGGAGAAGGTGCCAGCGGCGAGGTTGATGCTGGTCGGGGTGACGCTGGTCAGGTAGCGGTAGGTGACCGAGTAGGTGCTGCCGGGAGCGGGCTCAGCGCCGGCAGGGGACCAGCTGATGGTGTCGCCCACCAGCAGGTAATCGGTGGTGGCGGTGTAGGTGGTGGCGCCCTGGGTGACCGACTGGATGCTCAGGATGGCGGTGTCGGGGAACGGATCAGTGCCACCGGAGAATCCGCCGCGGTTCACAGTGACGGTCTTCTCCGCCGTGATCACCACGTCCTGGATGGACGACAGCGGCTTGTAGTTCAGGGTGATGGTCTGGGCCGAGGCGGTCGCTGAGCTCTTGGGCTCATTGGCGATCGACTCAAGGTCTGGATCTTCGGCGTAGCTGAGGCGGGTTGAGGTGAGCTTGTCGACCTTGAAACCGAGGACGTTGGCGACGCCATCGTTGACGGTGAACACCTGGCTGCCGCTGACCATGCCAGCCGGCTGGACGTCCATGCCGCGCACGGCGTAGTTGCCGTTGCTCTCGCGGTCGTAGCGAGCGATCAGCTGCAGGACCGGATCGAGAACCGGCGGCTGGGTCTGGGTGAGCAGCGAGCCATCGCGAACGGTGTAGACCGGGTAGAAGTCGCCGGTGCCACCATCGCCCGACCAGCCCCAGGCGGCGAGGCGGCGGAGGCGGCCAGCGCCGGGCTCCTGATAGTTGCGGGTGCCAACAGCTGGATCTCGCAGATCGGGATCTTCGAGTTCAGTGATCTCCGTGGTGGTGATGCGGATCCCGATCTGCAGCTCGCCGACCACCGGGATGGTGAAGGTGGCAGCTGCTACCTCTCGGACTGCGCCGACCACGTAGATGGCGCCGGCTTCCATCTGGGTGACGCCGGTCACCGGGTCGATGATCGCCTGGCCGTTGCGGATGACCGCGCCATCCTTGAACAGGACATCAGCGATGCGCTTGAGCCGATCGAACTGGGTCGCCTGGATCTCGTTCAGCTCGGCGGACTGGAGGCCCTTGGCAGCGCGGAACAGGAGCTCGTCGTAGCGATCGCTCGGGTTGAAGCGGTTGTAGTAGCCGGTGAGAGGCATCAGAAGGTCACCACGAACTCGAATAGCTGACGGGTTGTGATCTCCCGCACGATCGGCGCCCGCCGCTCGATGACCAGCAGGATGCCAGGCTGTGCGACCTGAGCTGGTGCCAGGTAGAACTGGCCCAGCGGGACGCCGGCCGCGGCCACGGTGTCAAGGAAGATCGCCTGCTCGCGCACGGTTGAACCAACCGCGTCCTCGAAATCAAAGTGGAACTTGAAGTAGAGGTTGCTGGTCGGCGTCTGGGTGGTGGCGAACCGGCCTTCAGGCACGCTGATCGGGCCGACGGCATCGGGAGTGCAGTATTCGACCTCAGTGGCCCTGCGCCGTCCGATCTCGGCCGCCAGGGCCGTGGCGTTGTTAGGTGGGGGCGGAGGGGTGCTGCCCCAGTTCACGTCCCCGGATCCCCATGCGAGGTGGGCTGTGCGCGCCTTGATCGCTGTTGCGATCGCGATGCGGCCGGATGTGGGCAGGATCGCCGCCATGAAGCCCCTAGTTCCTCGTTGCCATCATAGGAGTCCCTCCAGCGGGCTCAGCGGTTGCGGATGAACTGGTCAACGAACCAGGCCCGGTGCTCGGGAGGCTTGTTAGCGGCTTCCATGATGATCAGCCGCTGCTCAGGCGTCACTGAGTATTGGTCCAGCAGCTTGAGCACTGCTGCAGGTGTAGTTACTTGGGCCATGGGTTGATTAGTTCGCAACAGTCAGCATCCTGAAGCCAGGTCCCCCGCTGTCCGGGGCGCCAACCTGGACCTTCTTCAGCGATCCGCCGACGCGAATCCAGACTGCATCGCCTGCGTCTCCATCGACACGGAACTGTTCTCGGCTGCTGCCAGCAAAGCACTCCAGCAGGCGGCCAGAATCTCCTCCCCACTGTGTTTCGATTCTGACGCCTTTTGCGTTCGGGAGATTGAGTGTCGTGCGGAAATAGGCTGCGTACTCGTGGAACGGGGCATCGGCGCAGATACCGTACAGCCAGCCGTAGGTCGTACTTACGCTGGAAATGTAAAGCCCGGTGTTGCTGTTTGTCACAGGGCTGGCAGCTTGCGCCCAGTATGCGGTGACGTTTTTTGCGCCAGCCTGCCCTGGTCGCAGCGCGGGCATCGTGTCCGTTGGGATGCAATCAGCTTCAATGCAGACCAAGTTGTCCGGGTTGTTACCTCGGACTGACGCAGCGACTGCATTTATGGAAAAGCAATCTCGGTTATTCTGGCCTGCAGGTGCGTTGCTTTGAGCAAGGAACGATGCGCCAACCAGATTCTGATGAACGCTGCCGCCAGCAACTCGTGCAGTGTCTGTATAGACGCGCCCAATGATGCAGTTTTGCGAGCCGGTTTCCGCGCCGTAGACAACGGTCTCAATCTCCAGCGGCGCGCTGTTCCTTAGATTGCCCCAGTCGGAGGAGTCAGCGGGATTGCTGTTTGTATGCCGCTCGATGTAGATGGCTGGAGTTTTTTTGTCGAGATCCGTCCTTGGAGCCGTGCTGTTTCCTTGAATCAAGGAGATTTGCGGTACAGTCGGAATGACCGGAGAGCCGTTCAGCTGGCCCTTTTGAGGCGTGAACGGCAGAGTGCCAGTGCCGGTAAGCGAAGCTCCGGCCTCAAAGATCCAGCGGACTTCCGTGGCATTGCCGAGAACCGGAGATGCGGCCAGCCTGTAAGTGCCTTTGGGAACCCGGCAAGTTACGCTGCCTGTCAGATCAAGAATCTTCTGAAAAGCAGTGGCGTCATCTGCCACGCCGTCGCCAACGGCACCGAAGTCCCTGACGCTGACGGCATCCTTCAGCTTGCTATCCACCGTCCGCGCGACAGCACCAGTGCCGGTCTGGGTGAACGGCGCCTGGCCAACCAGCGTTCCGGGTTTGATCCGCTTGTTCTTTGCCGCCATAGTCGGTTCACTGACATCAACGATCGGCAGGTAATCGTCAGCTGCTGGGTCCAGCAGAAGGGGATCTCCAGAAATCGGGCGAGGCGTGTCGCTCATGTCAGTAGCCCTCGTGCGCCATTACGCTGGAATCTTCTCTCAGCATAGCTCCGCCACTCTCGCGGGCGTACACCCGCGCGAAGGTGCCTTGCGTTGTGCTGCTTGCGATCACGTTTGCATTGCCCCAAGTCTCTCCTGCCAGCCCATAGTCCTCTCTCCCGATCGGTTTACCGTCTTCAGTCAGCAGTAGCGTGCCGTCCTCGCGACCCAGCACTTCGTTTCCTGCTGCGATCACACGTGGGCCCCAGGTTGCTGCCGCCCACGTCTGGCCCTCGTATCTCACGCTCACGCCCTGCTGCACCGTGAGCAGACTTGGGCGGTTGATCACGTGCCAGTCTTCGTCCAGCACGCTCTGATCAAGGAGGAAGCGATCGCCGTTCCTCACCAGCGTGCTGATCACTGCCGTGTGCACGCTGCCGACAGTCGCGTTCACCGCAACCAGGCTGGACAGGATCTGCCCGTAGCTGATCTGCGGCCAGTCCGGTCGCGGTCGCACACCGCTGTGGTCGCTCAGGATTCCGCCGTCGCTCAGCAGGCTGTCATCGAGAACGAACCGCCGGAAGTCGTAGACCGCGTAGATCCGCTGGAGCCGTGAGCGCACCGGCGAGCTGATCCGGCACAGGCCGATGATCGCGTTGATGAGATTCTCGCCCTGCGTCGCCGCCGTCAGGCCCAGCTGGTACTCCGCCCACCGCAGCGTCCCCGCCTCGGACTCCTCCAGCGTGGCGACCAACCCGATCCAGCTCAGGCCAATCTTCAGCGCCGCCGGCGTTCCGCGCACTCGCTGCCACAGCACACCCTCGGCGATCGCCTGGCGCTGGTCTGACAGGTACGGCAGCAGCTCGCCCAGCCCGTACTCGTAGATCAGCCACGGCACCACGCCGTCGGGGATGTTGATGCGCTTGGCGGTGCGGATCGTTGGCACCGGCCGCCCGATGCGCTCCAGGAAGCTGCTTGCTCGCGACAGGTCGCGCTCAAGCTGCGTCGCGTTCGGCGGCAGCAGGTCGTATCGACTCATCGATCACGGCCCGCCAGCGTCAGCGTGATGCTGCCCAGTGCCGGCGCATCACTCGCCGAACACACTACGTTCGCTGTCGGCGCTGTCAAGACCACTCGCTGCACACCCTCGGGGTGGAGCTGAGTGATCAGCCAGCTGGTCGTCACGTCCCAGCCCAGGCCGGACTGCGCGGCAAAGGCATCTTTCAGCCGCTGCTCCAGGCCCTCGAACACCGCCTCATGGGTCCCCGGGTACAGCCACACCTGGGCGGTCACATCCACCGGGATAATCGTGGCGCCTTCCACCGTCACGGTGTCGGTGAGCACGCGCACGTCATCAGCCTGGAGGCGATCATCGACCGCATCGAGCAGGTCCTGGCTGGCGAGGCCTGCACCACCGGCTTGATCCACCGCCGCCACGATCCGCGCGCGGTAGGCGGCATCGCTCTCGCCGGTCGTTCGCGTCACGCCGAAGTTCTCGCCGAGCACGTCGAGCGTCTCGCCGGTGGCCGTCGCCACCTCATAGGCCTCGTCGCTCAGGATCGACACCAGCACCTCGCCCGGCGCCGGGCTGCTCACCGCTGCGTCCTTCACTCGGTCGTCAGCCGTCAGCGCCTGGTAGCGGTACCAGGCCGCGCCGCCGGCAGTGCTGCTGCCCATGATCCGCTCAATGGTGCGCAGCCGCAGTGCTTCGTCGTCTTCATCCAGCAGCCTGGTCACGCCATAGAAGGCGGCCAGGTTGTCCATGTCGGCGCCGATCGCAAAGCGCAGCAGCGTGGCCCGCAGCGCATCGTTCACCCGCTGCCTGAGCGTCAGCTCCCGCGCGGCCGCCACCTCCAGGATCTTGACGCCAGGATCCGACTCCAGGATCTCGGTGTAGGACGGGTCGCGGGCCCGCAGGTCGGCGATCATTTCCTCGAGGATCGCCTCGTAGTCCAGCTCCTCGATGATCGACGGTGCCGGGATGGAGCTGAAGTCGATCGTCGTCATCAGACCACCAGCCCCTCAAGCGTGATGCGCTGACCGTTGACTAGATAGTAGCCAACCAGGCTGAGCGCGATCTGCCCATTCTCGCTCACCGAATCGATCTGCACTTCGTCCAGCTTGAGCCGCGGCTCCCACCGGTCCAGCGCCTCGGCTGTCGCTGCCACCAGCTCGGACACCAGCGACTGGTTGACCGGCCGGTCGACCAGCTGCGTCAGCCGGCTGCCATAGTCCCGCCGATGCACCCTGCTGCCCACCGGTGTGGTCAGGATGTCCTGGATCGACTGGCGCAGGTGGTCGAACCCGCCCAGGGCCTCACCCGTTGTCCGGCTCATCCCAGCCATGGTGCCTCCTCAGTTGGCGAGCGTGTCGGGGCTGCCGGTGGTGATCGTTGCCCCGCATGCAGTCTGATCCCCCACGCGAGCGACAGGCTGGCTGTTGGCCGTCACGTCCGGGCTGCCGGTCACGATCGGGTTGGGGCCGTGGATGGGGCAGGCGTAGGTGTCGCCCACCCTGGCGGTGCCGAGGCCGTTGGTGAGCACGTCTTCGCTGGCGGTGACGATCACACCGCCGTGGCTGCCGGCATCACCGATCCGAGCGACCTGTGGCATCAGCTCGCTGGGTTGAGGTGGATGATGCCAGCCTTGACGATCACCTCGCTGTCGCTGGCCGTGGCGTCGATGGTGTAGCGATGCGCGCCGCGGTCGTACTCGATCACGGTGCCATCCTCGAAGGTCTGCCGTTGGATGGTCGGCTCCGTGGCGTTCTGGTTCTGATTGCTGAAGGCAGCGGGCAGGGCGACGGCATTGGCCAGCTCGCCCGATGGCGCCAGCAGCATCATCACCTCACCCTCCTCTGGCGCCCACCAGAACCGATCGTTGCCGGCGCGCAGCGTAATCCATGGGATCCAGTCGGTGAGCAGCTCGCCGTCCTGGAGCTCGACGCGGATCAGCGCCTTCTCGTAGTCGGTCTCCTTGACGACGCCATAACGGATCACGTTGGCAATGCGGCGGCTGGCCTCGGTGTGCTCGAACGCCCCGACAGCCGACGTGATCTGGGTGTCGCGGTTAACCCTGAGCACCGGCGTGGACCTTGAGGTAGTAGCGCACGACCAGGGGGATGTCGTCGCCCGACGGCTGCTGCTCCAGCTGATCGACGATCAGCAGCTTGGTCGCCAGCAGCTTGACCGCCTGGGCCAGGGGATGGGGCAGATCAGCGGGCAGGGCGGGGATGCCCAGCTCAGCAGCAGCTGCTGCAGTCGACAGGCGGATGGCACGCTCCAGCCGGGTGGGGTCGCCTTCCACGCCGATGAACTCCGCCAGATTGGCGGCGGTGATCGCAGGCGGCTCAGCTGCGGGTGCCGGGTCTGGTGTCTTCTTACGACGGGTGGTCATCAGTTGATCGGCTCCTCTTGAGAGAACAGCTCGGCGATGCCGATGGGGCACACCTCGCCGGTGTTGTTGGCCGGGCATCCCGGCATGACCTGGCCACCAGGGTAGGCCCCGCTGCGCTCCAGGGGCCCATCACCGGCCGCGGCGTCATCGTCGACGTAGGGATCACTGCAAGAGCGGTAGGGGGTCATGTAGTCGACGCTGTAGCGGAGGGTCAGAGCAGAAGTCGCCAGGCTGCCCTCGAACTCTGGGTCGGCCGTGTCGGTGTCGACCAGGAAGGGGTCAGCCGACTCGAAGCCTGGGATGGTCCAGGTCTGGATGGCAGCCTCGACCTGATCGGCGATGAAATCAAGCTCGGCGTCGATGTCCTCAAAGGACTGCGCGACGACGATCACGGAGACGATGCAGCGGCGCTTCTCGTAGCCGTTCCACCCGTTGGTGGAGCGGTCGATGATCTTCTCCGGCTCGCGGGTGTGGACGATGATCGCGGGGAGCTCAGGCTCCTCGACGGGCATCAGCCGGCCGGTGTAGACGCGCTCCTCTGCAGCAGTTGCGTCGACCAGGTGATCGCGGAAGGCGTTGCGAAGCTCGGTGCGGCGGGAGGTCATGGAATCGCAACAGCAAGCGCGCTCATCAGGGCGGTCACCCTGGCGTCGAGCAGGGCGAGGTCCAGGGATTCGCCGATGCTGTAGAAGGACAGGCGGGCGTTAGAAAAGAGATTTGTGCCGGAACGATTGAAGACAAAGTAGTTTAGTGTTGCTAAATTTTCAGATCCTGCGGTTGCCGTAGTGCTGCTCTTGTTGAGCCTGTTGACGAATGATGCGCTGGTTGATCTGGAAAGACCTAGAAGGCCAAGTCGATCTGTTGAGTCAGTCCGCAAAATAGTGCCGCCCTGAGAAACAAAGGTAAAGTCAGCATCTATGCCTCCCGTTCTTGAAACAAGTTGCGTTGAACCTGCTGGGTTGGCAGCATTGCGTGCTCCTATGTAGGCTCCGGCAACAGTGTCTTTGACTGTCAAATAAACAGAAGCGTGCTGATTATTTTGCGGATCAGCATTTCCAGCCCTGTTGCTATCTAAGTATTTCGTACTCCCATCCCCCACCAGCCCCGTCTTCCTGTTGTAATCCCCCGCCACAAAGTTGAAGTTCGTCGGCGCCGTCCCCACCAGCGGCACCAGGCAGCCGTTCAGCGTGCGTGCACCGGCAAGGATGCACGATGCCTTGATGGCGTTCCAGTTGCCATCCTGTGCACAGCCGATAATGAACGTGGTGATCGCATCGCGGACGCCCTGTTCCAGCGGTTGGCCGTCGGCTGCTTCAACGCGAGCGATGTAGGCCGCTGCTTCATCTGATGCAATGCTTGTCGAGATTGCGCTCATCAGGGCGGTCACCCTGGCGTCGAGCAGGGCGAGGTCCAGGGATTCGCCTATGGAGTAGAAGGCTAGGCGGGCGTCGGAATACCCGGGAGCATTTTGCAGATTGTCTGCAAACAGCACGATATTTCTTGCAACAGCCCCTACCGATGCTTGGCTTAGGCTT
>Ga0079301_1000488_pt1 | contig 19037 bp, 18 predicted proteins | sample Wag4_2014_7_11_3_FD_74797 | JGI IMG/M metagenome (GOLD analysis project Ga0079301, IMG submission 74797) | Fresh water mixed with fracking chemicals microbial communities from Ohio, USA - Utica-2 Time Series FC 2014_7_11 | ecosystem: Engineered > Industrial production > Chemical products > Input... | reverse complement strand
CCACCCGCTGATGCAAGGAGCGCGCATTGGGCACATCCATCGCCCCCACCCGCCCCGAGCGCAGCATCCACGCAATCACACAAAAGCTCGCGGCAAACCCCGCCGGCAGCATCCACCACGCCGTCACGCAGCCTCCCCCGGCCCGGGCGGCATGAAACCGCGTGGCGAATAGCCAAAATCCTGCCGCGCCGCGGTGCTGTCGAACACCAGATCCTGATTCATGCGCCGCGCCATTTCAGGGTTGAAATCCCGATACCGCGGCACCAGGGCGAAAAGCCGCATGAGCAGCGCAAACAACCCCACCGGCAAGCGTAAAAAAAGCGGCCGCCGCCCCTGCGCGACAAAAATACGCGACACCATCTCGCGATAAGACAAAATCTCACCGCCGGGCAGGTCGTAGGCCTTGTTGAAACTCGCCGGCTGGGAAAGCGCCGCAAGACACGCCGCCGCCAGATCATCCGCATGCACGGGCTGACGCAACCCGCCCGCCGCACCCAGCAGCGGAAAAAACCCGAACCGCTGCACGAAACGGCTGATGAAAGTCACATTGCGATCACGGTGAGCGCCATAGATCAGGGTGGGGCGAAACAGCGTCCAGGGCACGCCATGCCGCTCGCATACTCGAGCCACCTCCTCCTCAGCCGCCAGCAATCGCGCAGCAAAAGCCTGCTCGGCGGGGTAACGCGAGGCAGCTTTTGAAAATCGGCTGGTGGTGCTGAACGCAATCACCCGCCGCCCGCCAGCGGCGAAAAAATCCGGCAGCAGGGGGGGCAAAAGATGGAGTGGAGCGAGATGGATGAGGGCTTGGGCCGCAGGCAACGCACCGCCCTGACTGATGTCAGTGGCATCCCACCGCGCCGCGGCGCCATCCTCGGCAGGCGGTGTGCGGCTCACCAGCACAAGCGAAACCCCAGCCGCACCGGCGCGAGCGCGAAGGAACGCGCCCACCTGGCTGGTGGCGCCGGTGATGAGCAAGGGGGGCAGTGAAATCGCTGGGCCGTTCGGGCGCATCGTTCTTGAAAAGACCACGCAATCGTGTTTTAAGAAACCACCTGAAAACATCGCGGCCCACGCTGTCAGCGCACACTTTCGGCGACGCGACACCGCACGGAGCATAGCATGAGACGACCACGCCAAATCACGTTATCATCCAACGCGTGATCCATGCATTCACCACCAAAACGGGGGCGGCTCGCCAGATGGAAAAACACGCGGATTTCTCTTCGCGGAACACACATCACACCCCCCGCGGGCAGTCAGCACCCGAGCGCGCGGAGGCCACCCCATGAAAGCCGTCATACTCGCCGGCGGTCTGGGCACCCGAATCTCCGAGGAAACCCACCTCAAACCCAAGCCCATGATCGAAATCGGCGGACGCCCGATTTTGTGGCACATCATGAAGCTCTACTCTCACCACGGCATCAATGACTTTGTCATTTGCTGTGGGTACAAGGGGTATCTGATCAAGGAGTATTTTGCGAATTATTTCTTGCATATGTCGGATGTGACGTTCGATCTGGCAAACAACAGCATGGAAGTGCACCAACATCACGCCGAGCCTTGGCGGGTGACGCTGGTTGACACCGGGGAGACCACCATGACGGGTGGGCGTCTAAAACGAGTGATCAATTACCTGTGTGATGAAGAGGCCTTTTGCTTGACCTATGGCGACGGCCTGAGCGATGTCGATATTCGCGCCTCGATCGATTTTCACCGGGGACACGGCAAATTGGCGACCGTTGCCGCCGTGCTTCCGCCGGGTCGTTATGGTGCCTTGGAATGCTCGGGCAATCAGGTTGCCGCCTTTGTTGAAAAGCCGCGTGGCGATGGCGGCATGATCAACGGAGGTTTTTTCGTGCTGTCTCCCAAATGCCTCGACCTCATAGAGGGCGATGGCACCACATGGGAAAATGAACCGCTGGCAACGCTTGCGGCGTCGGGCGAAATGATGGCCTTTGCACACCATGGGTTTTGGCAGCCCATGGACACCCTGCGCGAAAAAAACCTGCTAGAAGAGCTTTGGGCTTCGGGGAAAGCACCGTGGAAGCTTTGGTAATGAACCCCTCGACACCGCAGGCGGAGTTCTGGCGTGGCAAACGTGTGCTGGTCACCGGGCATACCGGTTTCAAAGGCGCTTGGCTTACGATCTGGCTGGCCCGCCTCGGCGCCTCGGTGACTGGTTTGAGCTTGCCGCCCGCCACTCAGCCCAATCTCTTCGGCCTTGCCCGTGTCGCCCAACTTTGTGACAGCTATTTTTGCGATATCCGTGACGCGCAGGCGATTACTGCGAGAATCAGCGCCGTACAGCCTGAAATCGTGCTCCACTTGGCAGCCCAGCCGCTGGTGAGGGCGAGTTATCGCGACCCACTGGAAACCTTTTCCACCAACGTAATGGGCACGGCGAATCTGCTCAATGCCTTGCGCGAGGTGAAAGGTGTGCGGGTAGCCGTCATGGTCACCACCGATAAGGTTTACCGCAACAACGAATGGCACCGGCCCTATCGTGAAGACGACGTGCTCGGTGGCCATGACCCCTATAGCGCCAGCAAGGCTGCCAGCGAAATCGTGATCGCCAGTTTTCGCGATGCTTATCTGGCGACGCAAGGCGTGGCTGTGTCCAGTGCTCGAGCGGGCAATGTCATCGGCGGTGGTGATTGGTCGGAAGACCGCCTGATACCGGATGCGGTGCGTGCTTGGCAGGCCGGACAGTGTTTGCAAATACGTCGTCCGCAAGCAATACGTCCTTGGCAACATGTGCTCGAGCCGCTGTCAGGCTACCTTGTGCTTGCCCAGCGGCTGTGGGATGACGCTGCCCTCGCAGGGGCTTACAACTTCGGTCCAGGCAGTGACGATGCGGTATCCGTGCGCGAACTCGTAGAACACGCTCGCCGTGAATTTTCCGGCGCACAGGTGCGCTATGGCGATTCCCTCGAAGGCCCGCATGAAGCCGGTTGGCTGGCCCTGGATATCGCCAAGGCCCGAGCCGATCTTGGCGTCAATCCGCGCTGGAGATTAGCCAATGCGGTTTCCCGAACTATGGCCTGGTACCATGCGCAACACGATGGTTCGGATGCTCGTAACCTGTGCGAAACGGACATCGCCATGTATGAGGCCGTGTGTTGAGTCGCCTGGTGATCACTGAATTGCCACTGATCGGCTTGAAGCGGATCACCCGTCAGCCACTGGGTGACCATCGCGGCTTTCTGGTGCGACTGTTTTGTGCCCAGGAACTCGCCGCTGCCGGCTGGGTGAAACCTGTTAGTCAAATTAACCACACCCACACCGCCAAACGCGGCACGGTGCGTGGTGTGCACTACCAAACCCCGCCGCATGCGGAGCAAAAACTGGTGAGCTGCATTCGTGGTGAGGTGTGGGATGTCGCGGTTGATTTACGCCCTGACTCAACAACATTTCTTCAGTGGCACGCAGAAAAACTCACCGCTGAAAACGGTCAATCCTTGCTGATCCCCGAAGGCTTTGCGCATGGTTTTCAGGCGCTTACCGATCATGCCGAGTTGATTTATTGCCACTCCACAGCATACAGCGCTGAATGTGAAGCGGGCATCCGCCCCACGGATCCGATGCTGCTGATCGATTGGCCGCTGCCCATCCAAGATTTGTCGTCAAGAGATTCCCGGCATCCGCTTCTGAACGACCGATTCCCGGGGGTTGCCCCATGAATTGCCGCCACTGCGCCGCCCCTTTATCGCAGATTTTTCTTGATCTGGGCTTCGCGCCACCGTCCAACGCCTATCGGCTGCCGGCCGATCTGCATAAACCGGAAAAATACTATCCCCTGCACATCAAGGTATGCGACCAATGCTGGCTGGTTCAGACAGAAGACTACGCTCAAGCCGAAGAGCTGTTTAATCCCGATTACGCCTACTTTTCCAGCACTTCCAGCAGCTGGCTCAAACATGCCTCAGAGTATGCCGATAGCATCACCAAGCGGCTTGGGCTGGGCGCGCACAGCCTAGTAATTGAGGTGGCGTCCAATGATGGTTATCTGCTCAAAAACTTCCTCGCTGCCGGTATACCCTGCCTGGGCATCGAGCCCACGGCCAGTACCGCGGCCGTATCCGAAAAACTGGGCATTCCGGTGATGCGTGAATTCTTCGGGGAGGGCTTGGGCAAGCGGCTGGCCAATGCAAGCAAACAAGCGGACCTGATTGTCGGCAATAACGTCTTCGCCCATGTACCTGACATCAATGACTTCACTCGAGGCCTGAAAGCCGCGCTCAAGCCCGGTGGCACCATCACCCTGGAATTTCCTCACCTGCTGAATCTGATCGAACAGACACAATTCGACACCATCTATCACGAGCACTTTTCCTATCTGTCGCTCTACACCGTCAAGCGCATTTTTGAAGCGGGGGGCCTGCGGATCTGGGATGTGGAGCAACTCCCCACACATGGCGGCAGTTTGCGCGTTTATGGGTGTCACGCTGAAGAGGCGAGAACGCCCGCTGCTGAAGTGGCGCAAATGCTGGACGAAGAGACTCGCTGTGGCCTGCAGGATCTGGCGACCTATCGCCATTTTCAGGCAAAAGCCGATCAGGTGAAAAATGAGCTGCTCAGCTTCTTGATTGACCAAAAAAACGCAGGTAAAAAAGTGGCTGCCTATGGCGCGGCAGCAAAGGGTAATACCCTGCTCAATTACGCCGGGGTGAAGCCCGATTTGATTTCGTTTGTTTGTGATGCGGCCGCTGCCAAGCAGGGCAAATTCATGCCCGGTAGCCACATCCCGATCGTTTCCCCCGAGATGCTCAAAGCGGTAAAGCCCGATTGCATCCTCATCTTGCCTTGGAACATCGCACCTGAAATTGTGCGTGAATACGATTACGTCGCCGATTGGGGGGGCGAGTTTTTCATTGCAATTCCCTCTCTGCAGAAGGCCTTATGAAATTTGTCGTTACAGGCGCAACGGGATTTGTCGGTATGCATGTCGTGCCCGCCCTGCTTGCGCGCGGACACCGAGTGGTGGCGCTTTCGCGGGATGGTAATAAAGCGCGCAATACGCCGTGGTTCAGTCAAGTCGAATACCTTTCGTTCGATCTTCACGCACCCGGCGCATCAATCCCAGCCGAGTTCGAAAACGCGGATGGCCTGATCCATCTCGCCTGGCCAAGGCTTCCGAATTACACCTCGCTTTTTCACTTTGAGGACACGCTGCTTGCGGACTACCGTTTCCTCAAAGCTTCAGTGGGGGCGGGAATCCGGCGGGTGGTCGTCACTGGCACCTGTCTCGAATATGGGAATAAAAGCGGCAGCCTCACCGAGGCGCTGCCGTCCGAGCCGGTGATCCCCTATGCACTAGCAAAGGACACGCTGCGTAAATTTCTCGAGGCGCTGCAAGGCAGCAAGCCGTTTGAGCTGGTGTGGCTGAGGCTGTTTTATCTCTACGGCCCTGGGCAAAACCCGAATAGTCTGTTGGCTCAACTTGAGCGAGCGATTGACCACGGCGATGCTGAGTTCAATATGTCAGCCGGAGATCAGGTCCGCGACTATCTGGCTGTTGAAACCGCCGCAGGTCTCATCGCTAGGGTTGCGGAACGAGCGGGGGCTAATGGCCTCTTCAATTGCTGCAGCGGCACCCCAGTCACGCTGCGCGATTTCGTGCTGGCGCGTCTGGCTGAAAGAGGGGCAAAAATCGAATTGAATCCGGGCGTCTGCCCGGGCCGTAGCTATGAACCCCACGCCTTTTGGGGTGATCCAACCAAGCTTCGTGGCCTGGGCTAAATGGCTACCAATAATCGCGACTTGGCCCTCGTTTTTTTGGCCCGGCAACACGAGGGCGGGGTTGCTGCAGTTGAAGCTTTTCTCAAACATTATTCCGAATACCCTCCCGGGTGCGACCATGCGCTGTATTTCGCGGTTAAGGGCTGGGAGCGCGGCCCTGCGTGGGAGACCTTGATCCAGCTGGCCGAAGATTTCGGTGCAATCCTGGTGGAATTGCCCGACGATGGCTTCGACTGGGGCGCCTATTTCAGAATCGCCGCCATCTTGCAGCAACCTTGGGTGTGTTTTTTGAATACCCATAGTCGCCCCGTAAGCCCCGACTGGCTACGAAAACTATACCTCGCGGCCCAAGCCCCTGGCGTCGGCATGGTGGGGGCTACCGGCTCATGGGAGTCGCCGGCACAATTTAGTTTTTCGATTGCCCGCAACTTGGGTGTGATGCAAGGTACGAGGCGATTCATCTCAAGCGTCCTCAATCGTTACAAATTTCCGGGGTTTCCTAATGCCCATTTGCGATCGAATGGATTTTTAATTCGCCGCGAGTTGTTCTTGGAATTTTCCGACGAGGTGAATATTCCCACCGACAAAAAGGCGGCCTTTTTTTTGGAAAGTGGTCGCAAAGGGCTATCTGCCTTTGTCAGAAAAAAAGGGCTAGAGCTCATAGTCGTGGGCTCCAACGGCGGATGCTATTCAAAAGAATCTTGGGCAGACAGCGCGACATTTCGCAGCGGAGCCCAAACCAATTTGCTGATCGAAGACAATCAAACCCGCACTTACATAAACTCCGTGGATCAGAAAAAGCGCGGTCTTGCTAAATTGGCTTGGGGTAAAAGGCGCCTCCCAATTACCTAGGAAATTTTAAGTGCTCGCGAAGACAAAGTCCCTCAAATGCGCGCGTTGCGAAACTTCACTTGATCGCCTCCTTAACGCTCGCGACTTCAACCAAGAATCAACGCGGGAAGAATTTTCCTACTTCAAATGCCCCAGTTGTGGTTGCATCTCCTTGCACCCCACCCCACAGGAAATGGGCAAATATTATGTCAATAATTACCGGCCTTATCAGATCCCGGAAACTGCGGACGACCTTCAATTCGCACTATCTCAGATTGCACACCGCCTTGAATTGATCACGCAGCACAAAACTAGCGGGCGACTGCTTGAAATAGGCCCCTCATTCGGTGCTTTTTCTCTGGGCGCAAAAAATGCTGGCTTTGAAGTAAGTGCGATCGAAATCGATCCGATGTGTGCCAACTTCATGAATACGGCACTTCAGATTCCCACGGATTGCACACCCGATACCATCGCTGCTATTGAGGGTCTTGGGATAGCCTTCGATGTAATTGCGATGTGGCACAGCATTGAGCATCTGCCGGATCCTTGGGGAGTGCTGGAAGCGTGCGCTTCAAAGCTCGCCCCCGGAGGTCTTCTGGTGGTGGCGGCCCCTGACCCGAGTTGTTTGCAGTTCAGAATTTTTCAAAGATACTGGGTGCATCTTGATGCCCCCCGCCATTTGTATCTGATTCCAGCGCGAACCCTCATCGGAGCGGCGGCCGATCTAGGACTGGAATTTATCAGTTGCAACACCCGCGATCTGGATGGGCGTCAGCTCAATCGCATGGGATGGTCTGTTTCGCTGAATAACCTTCTGGGATTTCGGAACCCTAGAACTCTGTTCCGACGAATCTGCAGCAAACTGCTGACGATGGTTTTTTACCCGATCGAGGTCTGCGCCAACCAAGGCGCTTGCTATACCATCATGCTCCGAAAACCCGATACTGACCGCTAAAGCCTCCCTAAGATTCAATCTGCACTGGGGCATGCAGAACCCTTTGACGTAAACGGGGATTGGTAATGTCGACATGGTTCTGATAGAGATCATTGCCAATATTGGTGCACGCCTCGTCATCGGCGCCGCACAACTGTTTTTTGCGCCCCTGTACATCACCCTGCTGGGGATCGAAGCCTATGGCTTGATCGGTTTCTATCTCACTCTGCTAGGTACGCTGCTTTGCATTGACCAAGCAATCAGCCCTGCCGTAACCCGCGTTTTCGCGACGGCGCAGGGCGAGGGCAATCAAATTGCAATTCAACAAGCCTGGCGCACCTTCCATACCCTCGAACGATTATCGCTGGGGTTGGGGGTCACCCTGGGGGTGGCATTATTTTTAGCGGCCCCCTGGGCCGCACGGACTTTCTTGCACACCAATGCATTGAGCCGGGATACGGTGGAGACGGCTCTAGCGCTAATGGCGGGCATACTGATTGCCCAATGGCCGTCCTTCGTTTATGCCGGAGCACTGGCCGGATTGCGCAAACAAGTGAGCCTTAACCTACTCCGATCCGTGGGTGCCCTGCTGCAATTCACCGTTGGCGTCGGGCTTGTGTATTGGGCCGGGGCTGATATCACCGGCCTGCTGGCATGGCACATCGCATGTTCCGCACTCATCAGCGGGGCCATGCGCATCCAGCTGTCGCGCCTGGGCGGTGTCGTGCGGACGCGATCTCAGAATTTGCTCCCGCTGCGCGCGCTCGATTGGACCTTCGCCATCGGCAATCTTGGTATCGGCATTCTGGGCACGATACTTACCCAGTTCGACAAACTGCTGGTCGCCAAATTGGCGCCGCTGCACGCTTTCACCGCCTACAGCCTGACCTTTGCCGCTGCTTCCCTGATTCCCTCACTTATTGCGCAGCCCTTTTTGGCGGTATTGTTTCCCCACCTCTCGGCAATCTTCGCCCGGCAGGATTTTCCCGGGTTGGAAATGGAATATCGCCGCATCACGCAATGCATCATGGCACTTGCCTGTCCGGTAGCTGCGGCTTTTTGTTTTTATCCACAGGCCATCATCAGCTTCTGGATTCCTAACCAACCCGCCTTGGCAGACGAAATTGCCTTGCTGCTGCCATGGGTGACGCTCGGCATGTTGTTCAACACCATCATGACCGTTCCTCTCTCACTGCAGCTAGCCAGTGGATGGACATCGCTTTCTTTCTACAAAAACCTGGCAATTTTGCCGCTGTATTTCGTTGTCATGCTCTACGGATTTTCGAGCTTGGGCCCGCTCGTGGGTGCACTGTGCTGGTTCGGGGTGAATTTCTCTTACTACCTTTTTGAAGTGCCGCTAATGCATCGCCGCTTGCTTAAATCGGCGATGTGGCCTTGGTGGATCAAAGATACGCTGACTCCGCTGGTACTCACTGGCTTCTTCTTCTGGGGATGCTCATTGAGCAACCCAATCGTCGAGCCCGGGCATGGCATTTTGTGGGCAGTGCTCGCACAGACACTTTTGGCAATGATGGCGCTGGCGTTGTTGCTGCCTTTTTCGCGGCAATTGATCCGGCAATTCGTCATTCACAAGTTCAACCGCAAGACCCGTTAAGCCCATACCCCCTTAGCCATGCAAGAGACAACCACTATTCATGCGAAATATGCGATTTTCCTACCCGTCAGGAACGGCGCTGACTATGTTCGGCAAGCCATCCAGAGCATTCTCGGGCAAACGCAAGCTGACTGGGCGCTGATCGTTCTCGACAACCAAAGCACCGATGGCACGCTTGCGATTGCGCAATCTTTCGCGGATTCGCGCATTTCCATAGTTCCGGCTGATCGCGACCTTTCGATATGGGAGAACTGGAGTCGCGCTCACGCCTTGTTGTCAGGTGGCAGAGTACATGCGCAATACATAACCTTTCTTGGTCATGACGACTACCTGTACCCGCATTTTTTGGATGTCATCGAATCACTGATTCAGGCCCATCCCAATGCCGGGGTTTATCAAACACATTTCGATCTGGTGGGCCACGACGGGGCCCACCTGCGAGCCTGCCGGCCCATTCCGTCCATCGAAAGTGGGATCGACTTTCTCTTGGCGCGCTGCTGGGGTATTCGGGATTCTTTCGGAACTGGCTATGTCTTTCCGATGGCCTGTTTTCTCGATGCGGGCGGACTGCAAAATTTTCCGCGATTACTGTGTGCAGATGATTTTTTGGTTTTAAGCGCTTTGCGCGCTGCTCACAAGGTGTGCGATACGCGCCCCTGCTTCGCTTACCGACGCCATCGTGCAAGTGCATCGGGCGCGGTAACCCCTGCCAAAGTATCAGACCAAATCCACGCCTATTCAGCCTATCTCAAACGCCTGCAGGATGAATTTCCCCATTGGGTTGGCAGCGCCTATGCCCAGTGGGCACTTTCGTTCCTAGTATGCAGGGAAGTGCTGGTCTTTGATTCGATCATGCTGCGCTGGATGCTCTCCCCGGAAGATCGGGCGATCTTGAAATCGCTCAGAAAGACGGCTCAAGACCTGCGAGACAGCCATGTGTGTGGCGGTTACCCGGGCATAACCGGCATGACAGGAAGATTGCTGTTTTTAGCGCGGCGCCTCCACTATTTTCAGCTCATGGTTCGAGGAGGCGCGCGATGACGCAAAAAGCTATTCGAGGTGCGCGGGGTGCTCAAACGCTCGTTAGAGCCGTTGCTCTTGGCATTCTGGACCGATCCCCATGACCAAAACCGCCCTAATCTGCGGCATCAGCGGCCAAGACGGCAGTCTGCTGGCCCGCCTGCTGCTGGCCAAAAACTACACCGTCTGGGGCACCTCCCGTGACGCCCAGGGCGGTGGCTTCGCCAACCTCACCTGCCTGGGCATTCGAGACCAGGTCAGGCTTTTATCCATGGTGCCGGAGGATTTCCGCAGTGTCTTCATGGCGCTCAAGACAGCCCGGCCGGATGAGGTGTATTTCCTGGCCGGCCAATCCTCGGTGGGTTTGTCCTTCGACCAGCCGGCCGAGACCATGCAGAGCATTTCCCTGGGCACCCTCAACATCCTTGAGGCCTGCCGCATGGTGGATTCTCCGGTGCGGCTCTACCATGCGGGCTCGAGCGAATGCTTTGGGGACACGGCCGGTGAGCCTGCCACCGAGACCACGCCCTTTAGCCCGCGCAGCCCCTATGCCGTGGCCAAGGCTTCCGCGTTCTGGCTGGTGGACAACTACCGTGAGGCTTATCGCTTGCATGCCTGCACCGGGATTTTATTCAACCATGAATCGCCCTTGCGCCCGGAGCGCTTCGTCACTCAAAAAATCATCAGTGCTGCCAAACGCATCGCAGCGGGGTCGGCTGAAACGCTGCGGCTTGGGCGGCTGGATATCTCGCGTGATTGGGGTTGGGCCCCTGAGTATGTTGAAGCCATGTGGCTCATGCTGCAGCAAGACAAGCCGGATGATTTCATCATCGCCACCGGCCAGACGTTTTCATTGGAGGCGTTTGTCGATCATGCCTTCGCGCACTTCGGGCTGGATTGGCGCGGACATGTGGTGCAGGACCCCACCTTGTTTCGCCCCACCGATTTGTCGGTCAGCCGCGCCGACCCCTCGCGTGCGCGGGATCAGCTGGGTTGGCAGGCCAGCATCGCCACGCCGGGCGTGGTGGCCGGCATGATTGAGGGTTTCTGAGCGCGGAATGTTATGCTCACATCATCGTTTCCCTTGATTCGACTCAAACCAGGCGATGCTATTTTTCGATGTCCGCTGGATTGGCGCGCACGGCATTGGGCGCGTTGCCGCTGAGCTTGCTCGCCGTCTGCATTACAGCACCTTGCCGCTCACCGGCCACCCGGCCTCGCCGATCGAAACCTTCAGGCTTTTTTTCGCGTTGCGCCGGTTGGGCCGGGATGATCTTTTCTTTACGCCCGGCATCAATGTGCCTTTCATCTGTACGCGCCCGATTGCGATCACCATTCACGATCTCAACCAGATCGATTTGCCCTGCAACTCCGGCCTGCTCAAGCGGCTGTATTTCAATGTTCTGCTGCGTCGCGCCTGCCGCAAGAGCCGCGTAGTGTTCACCGACACCGAGTATTTCCGCCAGCGCATCATCGACTGGGCGGGCGTTGCGCCTGAAAAGGTGGTGAACACCGCGTGCGGCGTGAGCGAGATCTTCACGCCCGAAGGGCCAGACCCGGGGTTCGCGTTTCCCTATGTGCTGTGCGTGAGCAACCGCAAGCCGCATAAAAACGAGCACAACACCTTGCAGGGGTTTGCGCGGGCGGATATCGATCCCGAGATCAAGCTGGTGTTCACGGGCGACGCCACGCCACAACTCGAGCAGCTTGCCCGGGCGCTCGGTGTCGGGCAGCGCGTGGCGTTTGCCGGGCGAGTGAGCGAGCCGGAGTTGGCCAAGCTTTACCGCGGCGCACGGGCGCTTGCTTTTCCGTCTTTGTACGAGGGCTTTGGTCTGCCGGTGGTGGAGGCGATGGCCTGTGGCACGCCTGTCATGACTTCCAATATCAGCGTCTTGCCCGAAACTGCGGGAGGCGCGGCCTTGCTGGTCGATCCGCATTCAGTGGATGAGATTGCCCAGGGCATCGAGTTGTTGCTGAGCGATGCTGACTTGCGTGCCGAGCTCATTGAAAAGGGCCTGCAACGCGCGAAAGATTTTTCATGGGACAAAGTCGCTGCGGTGGTGGCCGAGGCCCTTGATCGTGCGCGAGGCCACGCTTCGGGCTCGCAAAGATGACGCTCACCTCATCACAGAATCGCGCCACCCTCGGTCTTCGCAATGGCCCCTTCGATTCATTCCGGCTGCGCGCCACGGCTTGGCGCCATCGCATCGCCAATGGCCTCTTCGCCCGCAATCCGGTGTCGCCGAGCGCGCTGGAGGCCTCGCTTGCGCGGGGCGTGATCGCTGATTTTCGCGCCACGCGCTACATCCACTTTGGCGACTTGATGTTTTTTTTTCCGCTGCTGCTGGCGCTGGCGGCGCGCGCCCCTGTGACATGCCTTGCAACGGGTGAGCATTATCAATTTTTGAAATTCCTGCTGGGCGATGAGCCCCTCATCCAAGTCACCGACACCCTGGCCGGGGGCGCGGACGCACCCCGCCTGGTGATCACCTCGCCCTACAGCATCGGGCTCGATCCCCATGCCTGGGCGGGTGACCATCTTTATGGCGTGGGCCTTGCCGATGAGCCGGTGGCGGAGCGTTATCCCGAGTATCTGGCGAATGCGTTTTTCCGCCTCACGGGGCTGCCCTATGAAGGTCCGCAGGCCAATCGTGATCGCATCCTCGGCTGGTGTGCCCGGGTTCGCGAAAAGGCGATTCAGCACGACACTGATGCGTGCTTGGCCTTGGATGCTCCGGTGCTGTGGTTCGCGCCTTACATGGGCAGCGGGCGCTTTCGGGATTTATTCGGCTGCCACAAACGCGCCGTGATCGCGCACGCCTGCGCCAAGGCGCAATCTCATGGGCAGTCGCTGCTGTTGGCGGGTGGCAAAAACGACCCCCTCATTACACTGGAGCGGCCGCCGCTCATCGATATGCGCGGCCGCGCGATCACCGAGATGATGCGCCTTGCGGCCTCACCGCAGGTGCGTGAAGGGGTGGGGTTCGATGGCTTCTGGATGCATTTCTTCGACATCCTCGGCAAGCCCTTTGAAGTGCGCTTTCGCGGCCGCTTCACCCGCGCTGCGCGTGATCTGCATTATCAATCGGTGAATGTGAGTTTCAATTACTCAACCGAGCGCCGGTATTTTTGACCCCAGCATTTCCGCAAAAGCCGCCTCATTGCCGAAGGTCTGGCGTATGCCCTCCACCAACCCGATGCGCGAGCGCCAGCCCAAGGCTGCCATTTTCGATACATCCAGCAATTTCCGCGGCGTGCCATCCGGCTTGCTCGCGTCGAATTCCAGCCGCGCATCCAGCCCCACCACCTGCCGGATGGTCTCCGCCAATTCCCGAATGCTCACATCCTCGCCGCAGCCCACATTGAACAACCCCTCGGTGATCTGCGGCCGCTCCATCAAAAACACGCAGGCATCGGCCATGTCATCCACATGCAAAAACTCCCGCCGCGGATAGCCCGAGCCCCACACCGGCAGCACGGCGTCACCGCGCAGCTTGGCTTCATGCGCCTTTCTCAACAACGCCGGGAGCACATGGCTGTTGTTGAGATCGTAGGTGTCATTCGGCCCATAAAGATTGGTGGGCATTACGCTGACATATTGCCGGCCGTATTGACGGTTGTAAGACTCGCACACCTTGATGCCCGCGATCTTGGCGATGGCATAAGGCTCGTTGGTCTGCTCCAGCGGCCCGGTAAGCAGATATTCCTCGTGAATCGGCTGCGGGCAATCGCGCGGGTAAATGCAGGAGGACCCCAAAAACAGCAGCCGATTCACCCCCGCCTCATGCGCGGCCTGGATGACATTCGCTTGCACCATCAGGTTTTGATAAATGAAGTCGGCCCGGTAGGTGTTGTTCGCCGCAATCCCGCCCACCTTGGCCGCGGCCAGAAAAATGTAATCGGGCTTTTGTGCCTGCATGAAAGCATGCACCGCCTGCTGGTCGAGCAGATCCAGCTCGCTGCGTGAGCGGGTGATCACGTTGTCATACCCCCCTGCAGCAAGCCGCCTCACAATCGCCGAGCCCACCATGCCGCGGTGGCCTGCCACGAAAATTTTGCTGTCTTTGGGGATGCTCATAATTCGCCTGCTTGAAGAAAATAATGACTGTGTTTCACAAGGGGGTAACACGGGAGAATGAATGGATGCCCATTTTGGGCACGATCATGCCCAAAATGGGCATGATCGAATCCCCCGCCCTACCCGCTACTCGTGGTGATCCATCGCCTTGAACCCATGGCGCTTGATGAGGTTATCGCGCTCGGCGCTCTTCAGATCCTCCCGCACCATTTCCTGCACCAGTTCAGCAAAGGTAGTTCTCGGCACCCAGCCGAGTTTTTCCTTCGCCTTCGTGGCATCACCCAGCAGCGTTTCCACCTCCGTCGGGCGGAAATAACGCGGGTCGACTGCCACGATGCAGCGGCCTTGTTCGTCGTAGCCTTTTTCATCCACCCCGGTGCCTTCCCAGCGCACCTTGATGCCGAGCTCCGTCGCGGCGATGCTCACGAAATCGCGCACACTGTATTGCACCCCGGTGGCGATCACGAAATCTTCGGGATGATCTTGCTGCAGCATGAGCCACTGCATTTCCACATAATCGCGGGCATGGCCCCAGTCGCGTTTGGCATCGAGGTTGCCCAGATAAACGCAGTCTTGCAGCCCGAGCTTGATGCGCGCCAGGGCGCGCGTGATCTTGCGGGTGACAAACGTTTCGCCGCGGATGGGGGACTCGTGATTGAACAAGATGCCATTGCAGGCATAGATGCCATAGGCCTCGCGGTAATTCACCGTGATCCAATAGGCATAAAGCTTCGCCACGGCATAGGGGCTGCGCGGATAAAACGGCGTGGTTTCCTTCTGCGGGATTTCCTGCACCAAGCCATAGAGCTCGGAGGTCGAGGCCTGATAGAAGCGGGTTTTTTTCTCAAGCCCCAGAATGCGGATGGCTTCCAGAATGCGCAGCGCGCCCAGCGCATCTGAATTCGCGGTGTATTCAGGCTCTTCAAAGCTCACCGCCACATGGCTTTGCGCGGCGAGATTGTAGATTTCATCCGGCTGGGTTTGCTGGATGATGCGAATCAGGCTGGAAGAATCGGTCAGATCGCCATGATGCAAAATGAAGCGGCGGTCTTTTTCGTGGGGCTCTTGATAGAGATGATCGATGCGGTCGGTGTTGAAGAGCGAGGTGCGCCGCTTGATTCCATGCACCACATAGCCCTTGTTGAGTAAAAGCTCGGCAAGGTAGGCGCCGTCCTGGCCGGTGATGCCGGTAATCAGTGCGATCTTTTTCATGGGGTTCGCGGGGGTGGGATGAGGGTTATCAGGCCGCTTTGCAGCCCGGTTTGGATGATTTTTGCATAAAAAATCGTGTGTTTATTGGCCCGCCTCAGCCAGTGCGCCATCATCGGGGGGCGCGGAATCCCGCCCGTTGCTGGCTGGCACCACGCCCAAGCGCGCTTTCAGGGACTGCGGCTTGCCGTCGAACAGCGCCGCGTAATACACCGCATTGCTCATCACCTTTTTCACGTAATCGCGGGTTTCATTGAAGGGGATGGTCTCGGCATAGACCGCGCCCTCCAGAGGCTTGTCATCGCGCCATCTGCGGGCCCGCCCGGGGCCGGCGTTATACGCGGCGGAGGCCAGCACCGGATGATTGTGAAGATCGTCGAGCATCATGCGCAGATAATGCGTGCCCAGCGTGACATTGGTGTCCACATCATTGAGCTCATAGACATTCGGGCTTGGCATCCCCACCTTGCCTGCCACCCAGCGCGCGGTGGCTGGCATCACCTGCATCAGCCCTTGCGCGCCGGCGGACGAGCTCACCCTTGATACAAAGCGGCTTTCCTGCCGCATCAGGCCATACACAAACGCCGGGTCGAGCGAAAGCCGCTGCACCCGCGGCGTCACCCGCTCCTGGTAGGGCGAGAGATAACGCAGGCTGAAGTCATGTTGAGAAACCGTGCGGTTGGCGGCGTTGATGGCGCGGTCGAATAACTCCTCGCGCCGCGCCACCTCGGCGGCAGCCAGCAAGAAGCGGTCGTCGCGGCCCTGCAGCGCCCAATTCCATTCGCGGATGGCGTCCAGCCTCACATCAGCGGGGTTGTCCGACTGAGGCGCGAGACGATAAAACGCGAGCGTGCGACGGATGCCCGGGTCGGCGGCGGCCAGGTTGATGTCCTCTGCGCTCGGGGTCGCCCGCTTGGGCGGGCTGATCGGGCGATTCAATTCATCCGAGGCGAGGTTGCCGTAAAAATCCGGCTGATCGCAGATGCGCTCGAACATGGCCAGCGCGTCTTCCTTGCGGCCGGTGGCGCGATAGGCCCGCGCCAGCCAGTAAGTCCAATCCGTCTGGCGCTGCTGCGCGGCCGGCATGGCTTCGATAGCCTGCCGCACAAACCGCCAGTCGCCCTCCCGCAAGCCCGCCCGCACAGCCCAGGCGCGCTGCTCTTCAACCATCGGCGCGCCCAGGCCGGCCTTGAACCAGCGCACCGCGCTACTGTCGTGTTTCAGCGCCATCTGCCAGCCCATCTGCGCGGCCACATAGGCGCGCTCTTCCGCGCTGAAGCGGTGATCGATCGACTGCCAGTGGCGGGCCGCGGCTTGCGCATCCACCCGGGCAAGCCTTGAAGTGGCCATGATGGCAAGCTCTCGCCCGCGCCGGCTGGTGGAAAACTTCGGCGAGAGCCGATCGAGATACCGCGCCGGATTGTCGATCACCTGTTCGATTGTACGGGTGTCGATGGCATCCGCATCAGTGAGCCAGGAGGCTGCATAACGCGCCGAATTGACGCGTTTGTTTTCCACCGCACGGCGGATGCGCAGCCACATATCATCGGCACGGAAACGCCCGGCATTGACCAGCGCGCTCAAAAGCGGGCGGCAGGATTCAGGCAGATCGAGCACGTTCTGCCACAACGGCAGGGCTTCATCCAGCACAGCCGCATCGCCCCGGCGCAGGCGCGACTGCATGCCGAAACACGCGGTCTCCTGATCGGGCTGCTGCACATTCGGCCACTCGGCGTCGAAGACGCTCCACAGGGTGTTGCGGCCCAGGTATTTGAGCCAATCGGCACGCAGCCGCTCGGCATTGAAGCTGCCCTTGTGGCGGGTGACGTATTCACGGATGGCGGCGGAATCCGGCTCCACCGCGCCACGCGTGCCTTGGGAATTGAGCTGCGCGGCCAGCAGCCAATAATTCACCACCATGGCCAGCTCATGGGTGCGCGGCACATCGCCCGACAAGCGCGCAAGACGCGCGACATCGGTGTTGCGGAAGGCATCACGCGCCGCGAGCACCTTGTCATCGCCCGCCGCGCCTATTGCGGGACCGCTGGCGAGTGAGGACACCGCAGCCACCGCACACACCCACGCGATGAGAGTTTTTTTCATGCTTTAATCAACCTCGATTTTCAATCGAGAGTACCACAGATGACACGCGCAGAATCCGGTGAAACCGATAGCGAATATCGCGAAAAACTCCGCCGCGAAATGCTCGCCCGACGAGCGGCCGAAAGCCCCGCCAAAATGGCCGAATCAAGCGAGGCGATGGGTGTGCATCTGGCCGGGCTCATCGATCAACTCGCACCACGCAGTATCGGTTTTTGCTGGCCGTGGCGCGACGAATTCGATGCACGTCACCTCATCCTGCGCTGGCTGGAAAAAGACCCGCACCACCAAGCCGGCCTGCCGGTGATCGAAACACCCGCAGCGCCGATGACATTCCGCGCATGGACGCTGCACACCCCCATGACCACCGGCCGCTATGGCATCCAGATCCCGGCCGAGGGGCCGAGCGTGCAGCCCGATCTATTCATCATGCCGGTGGTGGCCTTCGATGCGGCAGGATTTCGTCTGGGCTATGGCGGCGGCTATTTTGACCGCACACTCGCCGCACTCAAGCCCCGCCCCATCGCGGTGGGCGTGGGCTTTGCCTTTCAAGAGGCCGACACCATCTGGCCCCAGCCCTGGGACGAGCGGCTTGACTGGATGGTGACCGATGCAGGCGTGAAAAAATCTTCATGATGCGCTGAAAAACCCCATGCAATACGAAAGCTTGCCTCCGCCACCAACGACATCTGCGCCAACGCAAAAGCCTCTGGTATCATCCCCAGTCGAAACCGCAAGGCTGACCTGAGTTTCTATTTGCGCGGTGTCGATGGGCCGGGCTTCCGGCTGCGGTGCAGCGGGTCTTGTGGTTTGTTGCTTGAAAATTGCCGGCAGGTCCAATTGGCCGCGGTGTTAAGCTGCCCAACGCTTTCTCAGGAAGCCACTATGACAGACACCCAGGAGAAGTCCCCCATGTTGAATAAATCCCCCTTCGGCAAGCGCGAAGAAACAGAAGGCGCCGCGCCCGCAGCGCCGCGCCCCTTCGGTGGGGTGGGCGGTGGCCTGCCGCTCTCGCCCCGCGCCGGGCTGGACGCCCCCGCCACCTCCCGCGGGTTAGGCGCTGATGCCGCACCCGCAGACACCCAAGGCAGCCGCCTCATCGTCGGGCCCGAGGTCAAACTCAAAGGCGCCGAGATCTCCGATTGCGACACCCTGGTGGTGGAAGGCCGCGTGGAAGCCACGCTCGACAGCCGCCTGATCCAGATCTCCGAGCGCGGCTCTTTTGCCGGTAAGGTGAGCATCGATGTGGCCGAAATCCGCGGCCGTTTCGAAGGCGAACTGACCGCCCGCAAGCAGCTCGTGATCCACTCCGGCGGCCGGGTGAGCGGCACCATCCGTTACGGCAAGATCGTGATCGAAGAAGGCGGCGAAGTCACAGGTGATGTGCGCTCCATCCTGGCCGAAGGCCGCAGCGGCGCCTCCACCTCGAGCGCCGACCTCGTGGATCTGGCCGGCGTCTCCAAAGCCGCCGTGGTGGGTTGATCAACCCATAGGGTGGGTCACTCGTGACC
>Ga0079301_1000484_pt1 | contig 19085 bp, 16 predicted proteins | sample Wag4_2014_7_11_3_FD_74797 | JGI IMG/M metagenome (GOLD analysis project Ga0079301, IMG submission 74797) | Fresh water mixed with fracking chemicals microbial communities from Ohio, USA - Utica-2 Time Series FC 2014_7_11 | ecosystem: Engineered > Industrial production > Chemical products > Input... | reverse complement strand
CAGTAGCCTAGGTGGTTTTGGCAGTCGGCTTATATCCGACCTATCGCGGGTTCAACTCCCGCCTGCCCAACTGCAACTCTCCTGCTGCCTTACGCACGGAGAGTTGCTTGTGTCTGGTTTCAGGCCAGCTTGAGCAGCCGTCGTGCGTTCTCGCGGAACACCGCTTGTTGCGTGCCGGCATCCGCTCCTGCGGCTTGCAGCGCCTGCCGATGGGCTTGCGCACGGTCCGCGCGCCACCCTGCGGGGAACACATTGCTGTCCGAGCCGAACACGATGCGCTGCGGGCCAAAACAAGCCAATACCGAGCGATAGACCGTGGGCAGGTCCACCGGCGGGCACTGCGTGTCCATCCACGAGTTGGAGGAGCTCGTGTCCACCACGATGTTCTGGCATTGCGCTCCGGCCATCAATGTCTCGCGCAAGAAGCCTGCGCCAAAGTGCGGCACGACAAAGGTCGCACGACGCGCTCCATTTGCAGCCGCTACCAAGTGCAGCGGATTGGCAAGTGCCAGGTCATGTGAGCGCGGCAAGCCAAGCAGGTCGCGCACCTTGACCACAAACAACCCGCAATGCACATACGCGATGGCTGCATGCGCGTCCAAGACCGCATACAACGCACGCGCCGCCTCGCTATCGATGGCGTAGCGATGCAGTGCGGGGAACAGCAACACGCCCTTGATCGCGCCTTTGTTCAGCAGCTCGTCAACCTTGGCGGGTACACCGGCGACTAGGGGATTCACCAAAGCCATCGCACTGATGCGACCTGCAGATGCTGCTGCGGCCGCGGCAACGATGGGCGTCTCCTCGGGCACGCTGCCAAAGGCCACGATGTGCTCGACCTCATGGCGGTCGAGCTCGCGCATCCAGCGCGCACGGTGCTGCTCATGATCCGCAGGCGGTAGCTCTAGGCCCGTAGCCGCCACGATGCCAGCCAACTTGTCGTCGACGGTGCCAGCCAGCGGCGATTGGGCTGCCAGCGTTTCAAAGTACGTGCGCGAGAACCAGTGCGTGTGAAAGTCGATCAAGCCCATGGGGCCTTGATCGTAACGCATCTCAGGCTTCGCGCAGCGCGCGCCATGTACCGCGCAAACGCGCAGCCAGCCCCAACACATGGAAGGGGCGTTGGCGTACGCCGTACAGATCCAGACCTCCCTTGACGGGATCGCGTGCCAGTGCCTGCGCCAAGATGCGCTCGGTCTGCATCGGATACGGAGCTGCGGTGGCTTTGCCCAGTTGGAAGCCGAGCTGTGTCAAGTGTGCTAGCAGCTCCGCAGGTTGCGCACCGCGCAGGGCATAGGGCCAGAACTCAATCAACAGTGCACACTGTGGCGAGGACGCGAGCACGGCTTGCATGCCTTGCAACGCATGCCACTCGGAGCCCTGTGTGTCGATCTTGATCATCGAGTACGGCTTGTCAGTAGCCACGCAGTCATCCACACGCTCAACGCGGATCGTCAACGGCGCTGCGTCTCGCATGTCCGCGGGCGTGCCCTCGGCAATGCGATTGTCTCCACGGTTGCGTTGCGAAAGGTGGATCACGGCCTGACCCTGAGCAGAGCCAGCAGCGCACTCATGCACGGTCGCCGAACCAGTGCCATGCTGTTGCGCGCGCGCGATGTTGCGGCGTGCAATGGCGGCGATGGCGGGGATGGGCTCGAACGAATCGACATGCGCTCCGGCCAGCACGCCTTGGACCGCGAACCAGCCGATGTTGGCGCCCAGATCGAGGGCGCGGCTCCCCGGGCGCAGGTGTGCGCGAAACAGAGCCGTCTCGAAGTCCTCCCAGCCACCGCGTTCGATAGCCGGACCGATGACGGAATCGTCCGCCAGCACTTCGAACTCGCACGGCAGCGCCGGGCTCTTCACGATCCTTGTTTCAAAGGCCACACGGGCAGTCTAGCGCGTTCGGCGTTGCGGTTCGCTACCCTTCCTGACCATGGAACGCTGGTCAATCGATCTGGCCAAGGAGTACTTCAAGTTCTCGGCGGCGCACTTTCTCATCTTTCCCGATGGCAGCGCCGAGCGCATGCACGGCCACAACTACCAAGTCACAGCCGAGATTGAAGCCGCGTTGACGGTGCACGGCTTAGTGCTGGACTTCAAGATGGCCAAGCCCGTCGTGCGTGAGTTGTGCGACGAGTTGGATGAGCACTTCCTGTTGCCGGCCGAACACCCCGTGCTCCAGCATGGTGTGCGCCCCGATGGCGTGATGGAGGTGCGCTACCTCGACCGCTACTACGCCATGCCTGTGGAAGATGTGGTGGTCTTGCCGATCAACAACAGCTCCTCCGAGAACTTGGCTACATGGTTCGGGCGTGAGTTGATGCGCAGGTTGCAGGTGCGCTTCCCTGATGTGAGGTTCACTTCGCTGCGCATCACCGTCGAGGAGACGCGTGGCCAGCGAGGTGTGTACTACTACAGCGCCTGATGGACCCGGTCCCTATGGAGCCGGTCCCTATGGAACCTGTACTGGAGGCCAGTGCTCTGCGCAAGGTCTTCCGCACCTCGGTACGTGAAGCAGGCTTGACAGGCTTCCTCAAGAGCTTGGTGGCGCGCCGGTGGAAGGAGATGGTCGCACTCGAGCATGTCGACCTGCGCGTGCAGCGTGGCGAGTTCGTGGGCCTCATTGGTGCGAATGGAGCGGGCAAGACCACGCTCGTGAAGTTGCTGACAGGCATCATCCCCGCCTCCTCGGGGACCGCGCGGTTGCTGGGGCGCGACAGCTTTCACTTGCGCGATGCCGAGAAATCACGCCTTTCCTTGGTGATGGGGCAGCGCTCTCAGCTGTGGTGGGACATCCCGGCCATCGACAGCTTTCACTTGCTGCGCGAGATCTACCGCATCCCGAGCGCCGACTTTGACAAGCGCTTGCAGGGCTTTGCTGCACGCCTCGAAGTGACCGACAAGTTGGAGACGCAGCTGCGCCATCTCTCGTTGGGACAGCGCATGAAGATGGAGATCATCGGAGCGTTCCTCCATGATCCAGAGGTCGTCTTCCTAGATGAACCGACCATTGGCTTGGATCTAGTGTCGCGCGAGACGATCCGGCGCTTTCTGGTCGAACACAATCAACAGCGCGGTGCGACGATTGTGTTGACGAGTCACGATGTGGAGGACATCGAGGCCACCTGCAAGCGTCTCGTCATCTTGGAGCATGGCCGCGTGTTGTGGGACGGGGACATTGTGGAGCTCGGGCACCAGTTGACTGCAGGTCGCCGCATCGAAGTGCATCTCGAGCCCAACTTGTCCGAGTCCGGAGCGCCCGAACTGGATCTCGCGGCTCTGCCCTTGGCAGAGTTCCAAGCCGAACTCTCGGGGCGCGGCCAGCACAGCCTGGCCTTCACCGTCCCGGCAGCCAAGAGCCAAGGCTTCGTGCGCGCCTTGTTCGCTTGCTTGCCTGTGCGCGATCTGTCGGTTGAGCGTCGTCCCTTAGAAGATCTCGTCAAGCAGATCTTTGCCCAAGGGAGGCGCGGGTGATCGCCGTGCGAGTGCCGCGCCTCGTGCTGCGTGCGGCCGTTTGGGAGCTGCGCAAAGTCACGGCCTTTCGCGCAGGTTTCTGGCTGAAGGAGATCTTCAGGAACCTCGCCCGCCCGTTGGTGATGGTGTGCGTGCTGATGTCGGCCTCAGGTCTGCCGCAAGGTGTGGCGGGCGATGGTGTCTCGCTGCAAAGCGCCGTGGCCTACATGGTGGTGGTGGCCTTGTTGGAGAAGCTGATCTTTCATGATCGCTGCTTGGAGCTCTCCGATCAGATCTTCCAAGGCTACATCACCAAGTACTTCACCATGCCCTTTCCGTACTTCGTGTTGCCGGCAGGGCGCTTTGTGCAGCACACCCTGTTGCAACTGGCGATCGTAGTGCCTGCATGGACGCTGCTGTCGTGGTGGATTCCCGAGTGGTGTCCGCCGCCGAAGGACGCACTGCACGCGTTCTGGTCTGTGTCGCTGGTCTTGACCGGCAGCCTCTGCTTCCTGCTATTTTACTTTACACTGCATGCGCTGGCGTTCTGGCTGGATGTGGTCTGGACGACGCTGGTCATGGCACGCATGTTGGCCTTGTTCTGTGGCGGCATGATCCTGCCGCCCATGTTGATGCCGGAGAGCGTACAAGCGGCCTTCGCATGGACCTTTCCGTGGTGGACCATCGCCATGCCCGTGCAGTTGGCCGCAGGAGGCATGGGGGCCGAACAGGCAGCGCAGCTCTGGCTGCAGGGCCTAGCGACCCTTTCGGTGTGGATGCTTGTGTTGGTCGCGATCGCTGCGACGGTGTGGAACAGGGGACGGCGCCGCTATGCCGGGAGCGGGATGTAGACCAGCTTGAGCCCGTCTTCGCCTCACGAATCGCTACTGCAGTCGGTGCTGCGCCATGGGCGCATTGCGCGCCGCTACGCAGCCATTGGCATCGTTCGCCGTGCCCAGTTCCGTACCGAGTTCTTCAGCCAGGTGATCATGGACATCGTGTTCTACGGTGTGCATGTCGCGCTCTTCGAGTTCCTCTACCGACATGTGGACAACGTAGCCGGCTGGACCATCCATGATGTGCGTGTGTTCCTCGGATGGTTGTTCTTCTCCGACGCCTTCATGATGGTGTGGATGTCGAATGCGTGGATGCTGCCCGAGGATCTCAAGAACGGCAATCTGGACACGGTGCGTGTGCGGCCCGTGCAGCCTGCGTTCCTGTATCTGTTCCAGAAGTTCAGCCTAGAGGCCTGTGTCAACGCGCTCATCGCTTTGGGCTGGCTGGTGTGGGCGATCGACGCGCACCCACAAGGTTGGACATGGTGGCAGGCACCGCTGTTTGTCTGGTGTCTGGTGTTGTGTTGCATGGGACGAGCCGCGGTGATGACGCTCTTCTCGACGGTCGAGTTCATCTGGGTGAATGGTGAGCTCTCGCGCGTGCTGAATCTTCTGGCCGTCGATGTGAACGACCATCCACTCGATGTCTACGGCCGGCGCGGCCGCGCATTCTTGCTGTATATGCTGCCGTTGGGCGCCATGAACTATGCAGCCGCGTCCATGTGGCTCGGCAAGTGCGGATTCAGCGAAGCCATCGCCTTGTCGGTGTTCGTGCCGACGCTGATGGTGCTGTCGTTTACGCTGTTCGCGCGCATGTTCCGACGCTACGAGTCGGCCATGTCCTGAGTCGGATTTCTCAGAGGCGAGCTTGTGCCGCTTGGATGCGCGGCAGCAGAGCGCGCACGAAGTGCAGCTCAATCCCTGCAGGGTCACCGCCCACATAGACGATGCGCACGCGGGTGCGCGTGAGTGCCGCTTCCAAGTCGTGTTCCCACGGCAGCAGCGCTGTGGCCAGTTGATCAATCAGGAAGTCCGGCTGCGCACGCAGCAACTCCCACGTCTCGCGTGGCCCGAACTCCGAGCCGATCGCCAAGCGCAGCGCAGGTTGCTCCAGCGAGAGATCAGCAGCAGCCAGCCACGCAGCTTGTGCTTCTTGGCCTTGCAGCGCGCACAACGCGCGCACGCCATCCCACCCGACGCGTTGCTCGGCGCGCGTCGCGATCAAGTAGCCCAAGCCGTAGAGAGCCTTCTTCTCTTCTGGGCCCATGGCACTGCTGGAAAGGCCCGCGTCTTCGCTGAACACGCGTTGCGGGTCCACACTCACCGCTGTTTCGGATTCCAAGCGCAAGCGCGTCTCCAGCGTGGTGCGCGTCGGGCCGCCTTCATCAGGCAGATCAATCTGGACTTCGACCAGCAATCCCCCAGTAGCGAAGGCTGCGGCCCCCAAGCGCCCGGCGCGCAAGCGCGTGGCGGAGTCTGGGACCAGAGTCTGACTCACCAGGTCGCAGACACCTTCTTCCAGGGTGCCTGGCATCGTCTCCCAGCCGCCGGGTAACAGCGCATGCACCAACTCGTGAGCGAGGGTGCGATCGATGCGGTCAGATGTCTTGCGCAAGTGGATGCGACCAGTGCCCGTGGCATAGAAGCCATCCGCATCGGCATAGGATCCAACACCGAAGGCAAACTGCGCCGGTTCGTCTTGGATCCAGATCTCCAGTGCGCGATCCTGCTTCACCCCTAAGAGTGCTTCCACTTGGGGGACAAGGTGCGCCGACATGCGCTCTACGCGCACCAGATCAGCGGGGTCGTCGCTGCGCACCACGGCATGCGTTCCCTCCACCTCGAAGCTCGGTGGCAGCGCTACGCAGCCACAGAGGACCGCACTTGCGCCCAGCAGCGCAAGTGTGCGGATGGTGTGTGCAGAGGACTCGGAGTGCATGAGCAGCTTTCCAACGAAGGCTACTCGTCAAACGCCCATGAGGTCGGCTGCTGTTCCGAGTCTTAACGCGGCAGGAAAGTTCTTCCGACCTGCTCGAGTCTCTGCCAAGCGGCTAGACACTCGGCTTGCCAAGCCGCCTGCCATTGAGGCAAGGGCTCAGCGCGTGCATAGCCCTGCAAATCTACTTGACGCGCAGTGCCCGCTTGTGCGTCGACGATCGCGCCTTGGGGCCGCGTGAGCCACTGCACCGGTTCCGTCACCATGCGCAAGGCCCAGCGGGTCTTGCCCGTCCACGCCGCCACGACGAGGTGCACTTCCACACCCGCAGGTAGCTCGATCGTGCCGCGTTCCGTGCTGCAGCCGCAATCAAAGCTGGCGATGAAGTCCTGCAGCGCCGGGTCGTAGAGGTGCAGATCCAAATCGACCGCCCCATAGCCCGAGTCCAACGGCACCAACTCCCAATCGATGCGCAGATCCGTCTCGGCTCGGAGTGCGAAGCCATCGTACGGATCCCATCCGTCGTCGCTGATCGTGCCGCGCAGCTCCAGCTCTTGACCAGGCTTGAGCCAGCCCAAGTCGTTCGCTTGCCAAGCTTCGTCATTGCGCTCGACCTCATACACGACCTGCAGCACAGGTTGCGTGCTGCTTTCGACTGTGCCCTCGACCGTGCAGCCCACGCACAGCACAGGCGTGCCGGCGAGGAACATAAGGATCCGGAAGGGGGGCGGCAGCAGCGTGGGGAGGAGGCGCATGGCCATGTCTAGGCAAGGCGTGTGCCAAGGCGGCTCAGGCGGCCTGGCCCTTGTTCTGTGCGTGGTTTGTCCCCCGAACGTCCTCTAACGAGGACATCTGGCTAGACTAGTCGCTCACTTCGGCCATGAGCACCATCCGCACCGAGTCCAAGCAAGCAGCCAGCGACCCCACACCGGGCACTGGTCGCGTGCATGTCGTCACCTTCGGGTGCCAGATGAACAAGTACGACTCGCAGCTGGTCGAGGGGCGCTTCCGGCGCAAGGGCTGGTCGACCACCGACAGCCTCGAAGATGCCGATGTCGTGTTATTCAACACCTGCTCGGTGCGCGATCACGCGGAAGAGCGCACGATGAGCTGGGTCGGCGAGCTCAAGCGCCTGAAGAAGGAGCGCCCCGAACTGGTCGTGGGTGTCATGGGGTGCATGGCCCAACGCATGGGCGAGGAGATCTTTCAGCGTGCGGGGCATGTGGACCTGGTCGCGGGCACGCGCCAGTTCGCCCAGCTGCCGACTTTGGTGGATGAGGTGCGTCGGCGGCGAGCCGGCGGTGAGCGTCAAGTACGCTTGACGGCCTTGTCGATGGACGATCGCTTGCTGTTGGATCGCGACGACGAACCGTATGACGGTGGAGTGCACGCGTACTTGACCGTCATGCGCGGTTGTGACCTCAACTGCACGTATTGCATCGTGCCGACCGTGCGTGGCCGTGTGTTGTCCTATCCGATTGACACTGTCGTCAAGGAAGCACGGCACTATGTGGCACAAGGAGCCAAGGTCCTGACGCTCTTGGGCCAGACGGTCAACAGCTGGGGCGAGGACCTGCCTGCTCCTGCCGCGGGCGAGAAGCAGTGGAGTGGTCGTCAGGGTCGTCCGGGCTTGGGTGATCTGTTGCGTGAGTTGCAGTTGATCGAAGGTCTCGAGCGCATTCGCTTGATCACGCTGCACCCGAGCTACATCACCGAGAACTTTGCGCGCGCCATCGCCGAGTGCGACAAGGTCGAGCGCTTCTTGCCATTGCCGGCGCAGTCCGGCTCGGATGAGATTTTGCGCGCGATGAAGCGTGGCTACACCACGGACCTGTATCGCAAACGGGTCGAGATCCTGCGCACGCATGTGCCGGACATCGAGCTCGGCAGCGACTGGATCGTGGGCTTCCCCGGTGAGTCCGACGCCGACCACGAGAAGAGCGAGGCCTTCCTGCGTGAGATGGGGTTCCTGGTGAACTACATCTTCAAGTACGACCCGCGTCCGGGCACCAAGGCGCATGACGGGTTGGAGGATTCCATCCCCGACGAGGTGAAGAAGGAGCGTAACCAGCGCATGCTCAAGCTAGGCGAAGAGCTGGGCCTCTTGCGTCATGGTGCGCATGTAGGTCAGACGCGTCGTGTGCTGGTGGAAGGTGTGCGCGACGATGGTCGACTGTCTGGCCGTACCGTGCATGGCATGGTGGCGAGCTTTGAAGGCCCGGCCGAGTTGGTCGGCACACAAGTCGATGTCTGCATCGAAGGCGCTTCGGGCTATGGCATGAGTGGCGTGCTCGCCAAGCGCTGAAGCGCGCGTTCGAGCACGCGTTCGGGAGCGAGTTGCGTCAAGCAGGGATGGCCCTGGACAAAGCACTCGCGCTTGCGGCACGGCGAGCAGGGGACTCGGTGCGTGACAACCCAATCGTCTTCACCGTAGGGGCCGGTGCGCGCGGGATCCGCTGCACCGAAGATAGCCACCACGGGACGGCGCAGAGCAACCGCCATGTGCAGCGGCCCAGTGTCGCCGCTGATGACGAGATCGGCGCTACGCAACAGCCCCGCAGTTTGGCGCAGAGAGAGTCGTCCTGCCTGCACGCTGCAGGGCACACCAGCCGCAGCGGCCAGCGCCACGGCGGTTTCAGCATCCTCTGGCCCTCCGGTGATGTGCAGTTCGGCGCCTACATTCGCGTGCAGCAGCTGTGCCAAGCGCGCCCAAGCGGCTACAGGCCAGCGATTCGACGGCTTGCTGGCTCCATGGTTCAGCACGATGCGTGGACGACCGCCGGTGCGCGGCGGCACCAACTCCAAAGGCAGAGTCTCCCACGGCAGATCCCAGCGCGCCTGCTGCTCGGGCACACCCAGCGCGGCCGCAAACTCTAGGTTTTGCGCCACAGCGGTGTGTGCGTTGCCCGTAGCCTGCGGTGCCGGACCTGCCAAGCGGTGTGTGTGGAACAGCCACGCACCCTCACGGCAGCGCGCACGATCAAAGCCCCAGCGCACCGGCGCACCACTGGCGCGCGCCACGAGTGCTCCCTTGAGCAAACCGTGCAGCTCGAGCACATGTGTCAAGTTTTCCTGACGAAGCTCGCTCACGGCCCGCCACCAAGTCGCCGGTCGTGCCAGATCGACCACCAAGAAGCGATCCACCGCCGGATGGCCCGCGACACACGCATAGGCACGCGGCCCAATCACCCACACCAAGCGCGCCTGCGGCAGCCCGGCACGCAGCCTGGTCACCAACGGCAAGGTATTGACGACATCGCCCAGCGCACTGAGCTTGATGATGCCTACGCGCAGCTCGTCCTGCGTGGCACTCAGGGCGCGGCTCGCTCGTACGCGCCCACATCGGTGGCGGTCGCACCACCCAGCAAGTTCACGCGGCGGGGGAGCCCACGCGCATCCAATTGCCACACGGGATCGAGCGCACCATCCACGCCCGCATCAATCAGCTGGCTACCCATACGCGGTGTAAGGTCAAAGGCCGGATCATCGGCAGTGCCGAACAACAGATCGGGACCTTGCAGCGGCACCGACTCGATGAGCTTGGAGATGGGAAGGAACAGGCTCTCATCGCGCACGAGGCAGGTGTTCACCGTCGGACGCGTGCCAGCAATCTCGACATCGCCATCGTTGGCCAACAAGCAGCCTTCCAAGCTCGCGAGATTCTGGATGCCTCCATAGAAACCGCCACCAAAGCGCCCGCGGTTGCTGACCAAGCTCAGGTGGACGAAACGCGGCTCGGAGAACGCCATCGCGTGGATCGCTCCGCCTTGCACCGCGCGATTGCCTACAAAGGCGCACGACTCGACCTGCGCGCGCGTGAAGTAGCCAAAGAGGGCGCCACCGCCCCAACCCTCTTGCGGACCCTTGGACGAGTTGCCGACGAACACGCAGCTGCGCACGATCGGGTCTTCGCCCTCGGCGTACAAACCGCCACCGCCAAGCTGGGCATCGTTGGACTCAAAGTACGAGTCTTCGAGCACGCTGTCGGAGAAGTAGTTCGACATGCCGCCACCCACCGAGAACGGCCCGCCGAAGGCGCGGTTGCGCTTGAACACACAGCGCCGTGCAATCGAAGGCGAAGCCAGCGTGTACAAGCCGCCTGCTTCGGTCGCTGCATTGTCCTCAAAGAGGCAGTCTTCCACGAGTGACGCGGACTCTTCGATGTGGTACACGCCGCCGCCAAAGCTCGCCAAGTTGTTACGGAACTCGCAGTGCGTGATCGTGGGCGCACCGCCGGTGGTCCAAATGCCGCCACCGCCGCTGCCGCCACCACCTGCAGAACCGCCGACGACTTCGAGGCCCGCGTAGTTGCCGTCGAAGACGCAGTCGCTTACGAGTCCTTCATTGAACTCGAAGAACACGCCACCACCGCCGATCTCGGCGCGGTTGTCGGTGTAGTCGCAGCGCATGATCATGGGGCGCGCGCCAGCCGCAGCAAAGGTGCCGCCGCCACGCGCCGAACGATTGCGCTCGAACATGCTGTCTTCAATCAGCGCGCCCTTGATCGAGCGAATGTAGAGCGCACCACCTTCGAGGCGCGACTCATTGTCGACGAAGCAGCTGTCTTGAACCGTCGACTCGGCATGGTCGTGCAAGTACAGCGCACCACCAAAGCCCAGCGAACGATTGAAGCGGAAGTCGCAGTCCACATAGAGACTGCCTTCGCCGTGATCGTTGATGGCGCCGTGATTCGCTGCGAGGTTGTCCTCGATCACCAGCCCCACGAACACAGGATTGCCACCAAAGATGTTGATGGCGGCACCTTGATCGTTGCTCTCGGCTTTGGGGCCTTGGCCATCGCCGGTGGCGGCACCACCTTCGATCGTCAACCCATCCAGCAGCGTGTTCGCATCGCAGTCGATCGCACTGACCACGTGGTAGGCGTTGTCGTCGCGGTTCGCAAAGCCCGGCGCGTCATTGCCCAGCAGATCGCCATCGAGCACGACCACATTCAGCTCGGGATCGCGCTGGGTGCGCGCCGTTTCGTCACCGCGGAAGCCACCGTAGACGGCCACGCCGGACACCAGGCGGAAGGTGGCCTCGCGCTCCTTGCCGGGGCGATAGGTGCCGCGCGCGATCCAGACCTCGTCGCCCGACTTGGTCTGCGGCAGCACCGACACCAAATCACCGGCGTCGGCCCACGATGTGCCGTCACCTGTGGCCAAAGGCTTCACATACCAGACGCCTGGGATGCCCGCTCCGGGATCCACGGGGTCGGGCGCGGGACTGCCGTCGCGGCAACCCACGAGCGCCTGTGAGGCACAGAGGGCCATTCCCAAGGTCATTTTCCAGCTCAGGGTCATCTCGTTCAATCCTAGTGGGGGTTCTGGATCGCGGAGGAAGAAACTCAGCGGCGTCCGTCGAGCGAACGGAAGGGGCGTCCACCGGAGGCCCAGGCCATGCCGTCCGGCTCAGCCCCGCCCTCGATGCGTTCGCGCACGGATTCGGCCAACAGGTCGACCACGGCGATCTGGTCGAGGCGCGTCAAGGCCACAAAGGCATAGCGGCTGCCAGGTTCGATTTCGATGCCCACCGGCGCGCCGCTGTCGGCACCCGGTGACAGCTTCAAGCGTCGCAGCTCCTTGCGCGTGCTGCGCGACACCAGCGACAGATCGCCGCTGTTCGCATTCGAGCACAACACCATGCGTCCATCCGGTGTGCACTCGACGCGGATCGGCATGTCGCCTACAGGGATGCGCGCCAGCTCGGCGAGGTTCGCTGCATCCAAAACCACGAGCTCATCACTGGCGCGATTGCCCACCCACAGCTCACGACCATCGGGAGTGAGTGCCAAGCCCTCGGGTTCCGCACCAGTTGCGGCGCGTGCCAGCACAGTGCCGGTGACCGCATCCAGCTGCACGACTTCACCACTCTTCATGCAGGTCACATAGAGTTGTTTGCCGTCGCTGGATGCGACCAGCATGTGCGGCAGCTCACCACCTGTAGCCAGCGTGCGCACGATTTGCCCTGTGCTGATGTCGACTACAAGCACTTGGTCACGCAGTTCGGCAGTCACAGCCACCAATTGAGCACCGTCTTTGTTGGTGAGGAATGCCAATCCGTGCGGGCGGACGGCACCACCGAGATCAATGGTGCGCACGACAGTGCCGGCCACCAGATCGCACACGGTCAGTGTGGAGCCCGGTTCCTTACCGCCGTAGTCGGCGATCACGGCGAGACGGCTGTCAAAAGAAATAGACACTTCATGCGGGCCCGCACCAGTGTCGTACACGCGCCGCAGCGCGCCGTTCGCCGGATCACGCAGCACCATACGAGCGCCGGACTTCTCGACGACGAGCAGGTCACTCGTCCACGGCACGGACACTCCATTCGAGGCACAGGCGCCGAGCAGTAGACCCGGCAGGAGACTGACAGACAGCAGAGCGGCAGAGAGCTTCATGTACCGCCGAGACTAGGAACTGCGCGCACCGGAAACGAGTGCCTAGTTTGTGCTCTACTTGCCTGCTCCAACGAGCAGCGTCCGTGCGGTCGCGGAGACGGCACGGACGCTGCGGTGTGAGACGAGCGACAGGCTCAGGAAACGAGCGCCTTGACGATCTCGCGCTCGCCTTCGAGCTCCTTGACCGTGGCCGCGATCTTCTCCTTGAGGAAGTCGTTCAGCTCCAGGCCTTGGACGATGCTCCAGCCACCCTTGCCATCCGCGCGGATCGGGAAGCTCGAGATGATGCCGGCCGGCACGCCGTAGCTGCCGTCCGAGGTGACGCAGATGGAGCGCCACTCACCCGCCGGAGTCGGGAAGTACAGGTCGCGCACGTGGTCGATCAGCGCGTTCGCCGCCGAGGCCGCGCTCGAGACACCGCGCGCTTCGATGATGGCGGCGCCGCGCTTCTGCACGGTGCTGATGAAGGTGGTCTTCAGCCACTCGTGGTCGGTGATCACCTCGGTGACCGGCTTGCCCTTGATGGTCGCGTGGTAGAAGTCCGGCACTTGCGTGGCGCTGTGGTTGCCCCAGATCAAGGTGCCCTTGACATCGTTGATGCTGGTGCCGCTCTTGATGGCCAGCTGCGCTTGCGCGCGGTTCTGGTCGAGGCGCGTCATCGCGGTGAAGCGATCCGCCGGCACGCCGCGCGCTGCTTGCTGGCAGATCCACGCGTTCGTGTTGCACGGGTTACCCACAACCGCCACGCGCACATCCTTGGCGGCGTGAGCTGCGATGGCTTGGCCTTGGCCTACGAAGATGGCGCCGTTGTCCTTCAACAGGTCATTGCGCTCCATGCCAGGTCCGCGCGGCTTGGCGCCGACCAGCAGGGCCCAGTTCACATCCTTGAAGCCCACGGCGAGATCGCTCGTTTGCACGATGCCCTGCAACAGCGGGAAGGCGCAGTCGTCCAACTCCATCGCCACACCACGCAAGGCCGCGAGCGCCTTCTCGTGCGGAATCTCAATCAGGTGCAGGATCACGGGCTGGTCCGGGCCGAAAAGAGCTCCGGAGGCGATCCGCGGGAGAAGGGCGTAGCCGATTTGACCGGCTGCGCCGGTGACGGCGACGCGAATGGGGGTCTTGGTCATGGTGGTTTGGGCCTTTGTTGGGCGCAAAGAGTATGCCCAGATCGCTGGGAAAATAAAGTCTGCGCACTCTGGCCAAGCATCCACTCGCAATGCGGCTGGCGTAACCTAGAGTGGACTAAGCCACACGATGAAGCACGCACCCGCCTTGCTGGACCCTTTGCAGGTAGCCGCCTTGCTGATCGAGCTGGGCAAAGAAGCCCGCTTGCAGCGCTTTGAGGTCGCGCCGAACCCGTGCGTAGGGGCCGCCTTGCTCGCTGGCGGAGAGGTCATCGGCCGTGGGGTGCACCGTTGGTTCGGCGGGCCGCACGCCGAGATCGAAGCGCTGCGCGCCGCCGGAGCCCGCGCGGCGGCCGCGGACACGCTGGTCGTCACGCTGGAGCCGTGCTCCTCGCATGGCAAGACCCCGCCCTGTGTGGATGCGATCGCCGCCAGCGGCATCAGCCGCGTCTATGTAGGGGCTCTGGACCCGGACCCGCGTCATCGTGGGCGTGGCATCGAGCTGTTGCGTGAGCGCGGCTTGGAGGTCGAGCTCGTGGACGGCACCGCGCCGCTCGACGAGATCGCTCCGCACTTCCTGCATTGGACCGACAACGAGCGCTTGCGCCGTCCGCGTCCTTGGACCATCGCCAAATGGGCGCAGACGCGCACCGGTCAACTCATCCCGCCGGCGGATGTGGGCGAAGGGCGCTGGATCTCCTCGCATGCCTCGCTGGAGGAAGTGGCAGTGCTGCGCAGTCGCGTGGATGCCATCGTCACCGGTGTAGGCACCGTTGTGGCTGACGATCCGCGTATGACCGTGCGTCCGCCGGGTGATGTGTCACGCCCGCCGGTGCGAGTCGTGCTCGACAGCCGTTTGCGCACGCCGCCCACGGCGCGGATTTTGAACCAAGTGCGCACCCACAGCGAAGGCGGGGGGCGCACGGTGCTCTTGTGCGTGGGTGGAGCGGATGCGTCGCGTCACCACGCCTTGCTCGACGCAGGCGCCGAGATTCACGAGCTGCATGTGGCCACCGATGATGGTGTTGACTTGCGCGATGTGCAGCGCTTCTTGTGGGAAGACCTGGGTGCGCGCCGTGTGCTGCTGGAGGCGGGGCCGATCTTGACCTCGCACTACATCTCGCACGGATTTGTGGACCAAGTGCGGGTCTACACCGGCTCCGTCAATGGTGGCCGTGGGCCTACATTGGGCCCCGAACTGCTGCGGTTGAAGCTGTCGGAGCGCTTAGACCGCGAGGTTGGCCCCGACGCTGTGTTCGAGGCCTTTGTGGATGCACAACGCACATCGCACCTGCGTTCGTTCCACTGATCAGGGGGTCGACTGAACAGGGTTCGACTGATCGGGGCTCGACTCACTTCTCGCGCTCTGCGCGCTCGATAGCCTCGTACAGATCGGGCCAGCGTTCTTTGCCAACGCGTGCCGCGCCTGTCGCGCGATACTTCTTGGCAAACAAGCGCCGTGCGGCCTTCTCGGCTTTCTTGTCGTCACCAAGGTCCGCAGCCGTCTCCGCTTCCTTCAAGATGGCGCCGGCCTCGGCTTCTAGACGCGCCTTAGCTAGCTCGTCTTTGAGCTCCTTGTGCGCTTCGGCCTTCTTGAGGCGTTGCTGGATCTCTTTCTCCAGAGGAGTGCCTGCAAGCTCTTTGGCCAACGCTTGCAGAGCGTCCACCGCTGCCACCACTTTGCCCGGCACCAAGTCGGCATAGAGCGTTTGCACGCGCAGTTGGACCGCGCTCCACGCGGCGTCGCGGCCCTTAGTGGCTTCGGTGGCCCATTGCCCTTTGGCCGTGAGTTGCAGCACACCGTTCCAAGCCTTCCACGCAGCCACAGCATCCGCAGCTGCATCGGCTGTGCGACCCTCGGCGGCAAGCTTCTTGACGGTCTCGAGTTGCTCGGCCGTCAGGCTTGGTCCAGCTAACTTGACAGCTTCCACCAAGGCACCGCGCACATCATCTGCGGCTGGAACCGTGCCATCGTGCCAGCGCATGTGCTCCTTGCCATCTGGCAGCAGCAAGATTACTTGCGGACAGCGCAAGTCACCGCTGTCCTCCTTGTACAGCCCGTAGAGCGCATCCCAGTTCTGCTGGTGCTTGCCGCACGAGTCGAACATGGGATAGACATCGCAGACCTTCTTGCCGTCGACTTCCTTTTTTGAGTGCGTGCCGTTGTTGGCGATCAGCACCACGGCTCCCACGCTAGCTTTGATGAGCTCCGTGTCCTTCAGCACCTTCTCGCGGTACGAGTCGTTGTCGGCTTCACCATCGAGCACCATGTGGATGAGCACCGGCGCGTTGCGTTCCTTCGCCTGCGCTTTAGCGGACTCAAGATCTCCCAAGTGAGGTGCCAACTTGGGCGTCTCTACCGGCGGCTTCTTTTGGGCCGCGAGCGGGGCGGACAGCAGTGCCACGCCTGCGAACAGGCAGATCAGGGACGAACGCCACGATGCATGGTGTGCGCGCATGGACGTAGTCTTGCGCTTTCGGTCCACTTAGGCAACCTGCTCTGGAGACTCTGGCACAGTCCAGCTACCGTCACACCATGATCAGGGCCTGTCTGGGTGTGTGGTTGCTGGCGAGCTGTGTAGCGCAGCCGCGGATGGTCGTGCCGGAACCATCTGCTCCTGCGCGTGCAGCACTCGAGGCCGCTTATGAGGCCGAGTTGCTGGCCGATGAAGACCTACAGGTGGCGTATTTGCAACGCGCGGCCACCCTAGCACCGGAGTGGTTGCTGGCGCAGCGAGCTCTGGATGTGGCTCTGGTGGCCCAGCTGCGCGGCCCCGAGGTCTGGGCGGCCCGTCAAGCGGCCTTGACGCAAGCTGAGACGCCATTGAACCTGTACTTGCTTGGGCGTCTGGAAGGCACTGCAGGTGTAGCGCGCTTTGAGCGCGCACTGGAGCTCGATCCTCAGCATGCCTGGAGTTGGCACGCTTTGGGCGTGCGTGCCGGCGAAGCGGGCAAGAACGGTGCGGCCTTGGAGTACGCTCAGCGTGCGTTTGAGACGGCACGCGATCCTCACGAACGCGCGGCTTTCGGCGTGGTTTGGGCCGAGCGTCTGGCGCGTGCCGGTGAATCTGTGCAGGCGGATGCTGCTTTGGAAAAGCTCTGTGCCGAACTCAGCTCCGCACGCCTGCAGCGCGATGTGCGTGTGGTGCGCGCGCAACTGGCGATTGGGCGCTTAGGCACACCATTGCACGAACAAGGCTTGGAACTGGCGTGCGAGTTGCTGGGCACAACGCCGTTGTTGCCCGCACAGGCAGAGTCTTTGACAGAGTTGCTGCTGGCGTGGTGCACCGACGAAGACGAAGGGGCACGCGTGGAGTATGCGCTGGCCCGTGCCGAACGAGTGACTCTCCCCGCAACGCGCGCTGTGTTGGAGCGCGCCCTCGCGACGCGTGCTGCTGCGCGCGGTGAGTGGGACAGCGCGCTGGCGTGGGCAGAGTCCGCCGCAGAGCGCGAAGGTGTGCGTCTAGCGGGCCCAGAAGCACGCTTGCTGCGCTTGCGTGCCGGGCGCATCGCCGAAGCCTTTGAGGAGCGCGCGCAGGACTTCGCTGGCATGGTCGCTGTGGAGAGTGCGTTGGCCGCGTTGGTCGAGCCTGCGCGCGCAGCCCAGGCCGACCCGAACGCGACCAATCTTGCGCGTCTCGCGGCGGCGTGTGATGCACAGGGCTTGCATGCTGAGTGCGAAGTGCTTGCACGGCGTTTGCGCCTTTTGGACGAGGAAATGGGCCAAATGTGGCTGGAGCGTGCACTTGCTGGGCGTACCGCCTTGGCCTCTCTGCGCCGCCTCGCCAAACAGTTGGACACACCTGCGCGTGCAGGAGCCCCTGACACCACTCCGCGTAGCATCGATGGGGTCTTGGAGCACATGGCGCACGCGTGTGCCGTGCCGTTGGAGCAGGACCCAGCGCAACTGGCCGCGCAATGGAAGGCTAGTGAGCGTGAGGACCACCTAGGCTTCGCCACAGTGGTCGAGCCGCTTCAGCGGGCAGGGCAAGCGGACCTCGCTGCCAGCGCGCGTCGTTGGTCGCGCTTTGTGTTGGTCGGCGACCATGCTGGCTCGATTGGGCCTGATGTCGCGGTGTTGCCGTTGCTGATCGAGGCGCCCATTCAGGGTGAACATCTGGGTGTGGCTTGGAGTGGCACCATGTCGTTGTGTGCTGCGGCTGAGGTGGCGCCACGCGCAGCGCGCATGGGCTCCGCGATCGCCGGTGCGGCCGTGCACAAGGGCTATTGGCTGGACTTGGACCAAGTGCGGCCGCAGCACGACGGTTGGATCAACTTGTGGGCCAAGTACCCCGATGTCGATGAGGTGCGAGCCTTGTTGGCGCAACCGCTGCCAGCATGTGGTCCCGATGGGCCTACGCAGTTCGTGCCCAGTCTCGGCGGTGGCAGCCGCATGTTGCTCGCCGTGTGGTTGGAACGTGGTGGGGGAGAAAGCCTGAACGCGCCGACCTTTGTGGAAACAGCTAGCCTTTCGATGAAGCACGAGGAAGGTCACCTCGTGGATCGCGCACGGCTTCTACCTTTGGGGCGCGATTGGCTCGCCGCTCTGCGCCTGTTGGTGCGTTCCGGCTTCTCGGCGCGCGCGTTGCAAGAGGAACTCGAGCTGCGGGCGGAGCTTGTTTCGTGGTGCACGGCGGTGGACCCGCGCATCGCCGTGGCCAAGACACTGGCGGATGCTGAGTCGGGTGGCAATGGCACACCGCATGCGGCCGCGTACCGGCGTTTGCTGCAAGAACTTTTGACACTGCTCGGGACGCGTGAGGATTTGTCCAGTGTTTTGGACAAGCGCTACCCGTATTGCATGCAGTTGCAACGCTTGAGCTCTGCAGAGTTGCGCGACTGCGCCTTTGCGTTGGCGCGCAAGCTCAATTAGCGCTCAACTAGCTAGGGCAGCGCGCAGCAGCTCTTCCATGCTGGCTGCAGCACCCAGACGCGCACGCGCCTTGTCCACGGACTTGCGCGCTTCTTTCTCGCCGTAGCCAATCGACAGCAGCGCGGCCACCGCGTCGTCTTCGGCCTGCGAGGCAGGCGCGGTAGGCACAACCGTGCTGCTGGAGCCACGCGCCTTGGCTGCTTTTTCGCGCAAATCGAGCATGATCTGCTCGCTGGTCTTGCGTCCGATGCCCTTGACCTTCATCAAGGTCGTGTGATCCTCGCGAATCACCGCATCCAGCAACTCGTCGCGACCGAGCCCCGACATGACAGCGAGGGCACTGGTCGGGCCTACGCCGCGCACGGTCAACAGCAACCTGAACAGGTCGCGCGCATCGCGCTCGGGAAAGCCGTACAACAAGTGCGCGTCTTCGCGCACCACTAGGTGCGTCCAAACG
>Ga0079301_1000482_pt1 | contig 19113 bp, 24 predicted proteins | sample Wag4_2014_7_11_3_FD_74797 | JGI IMG/M metagenome (GOLD analysis project Ga0079301, IMG submission 74797) | Fresh water mixed with fracking chemicals microbial communities from Ohio, USA - Utica-2 Time Series FC 2014_7_11 | ecosystem: Engineered > Industrial production > Chemical products > Input... | reverse complement strand
TCAGCGGGCTGCTGAAGGGTCGTTCAGTCCCTTCGCGCCGCAGTACCTGGTAGGCCGCGGGGCTCAGCCGTGCTTTCCACTGGGCGTCACTGAGTCGCCAGGCCGGGTCACTGGCCTTGCTGGCCGCCTCAGCGCCCTTTGGAAGGGCCAGGATGCTCGAGAGGGCGGCAGAAAGGCCGGTCAGCAGCGAGCGCCGCTCCATGGGTCAGAACCAACAGTCAGCCGAAAGTCTGAACGTTGGCGGAAGGGTGTGCGAACGGTCTACTTCAACCAGCCGGCGCTCAACACCACCGCCAGAGCCAGAAAGATCGTCAGCAGCGTCCAGCTGATGCGGTTGAGGGTCTGCTCGGCGCTGCGGGCGCTGCTGAACATGGAGCCGCCGCTGGCCGCCAGGCCGCCCATGCCGTCGCCTTTGGGGCTGTGCAACAGCACCGAGATGATCAGCAGCACGCCGCTGCTGATCCAGACCCAGGACACGATCGAAGTGAGCATGGTGTGATGTTAGAGACCCAGGGTCTGGGGAATGCGTCCCAGGTTGGTGGGTGATCCGGCGGGTTGGATCAGGCTTGATCCCGTCATCATCTGAGGTTGGGGCAGGCCCAGGATCTCGAGCAGGGTGGGGGCGATGTCGGCCAGGCCGCCACCTTCGCGCAGTTGAACGGCCGTGCCGTGACCCGGCAGTTTGCGTTGCTCCCCCTCGACCAGGATCACCGGCACCGGGTTGGTGGTGTGGGCTGTCCAGGCGCGACCGTCAGGACCCTCCATCACCTCGGCATTGCCGTGGTCAGCCGTGATCAACAGGGTGCCGCCCATGCGATTGGTGGCCTCCATCAGCCGGCCGACGCAGTGGTCGACAGTGTTGATCGCCGTTTTGGTGGCCTCCATCTGGCCGGTGTGGCCCACCATGTCCGGGTTGGCGTAGTTGATCACCACCAGGGAGTAGATGCCCTTGTTGATCGCGGCGATGCAGTTGTCGGTGAGCTGCTCAGCGGCCATCGCCGGGGCCTGGTCGTAGGTCGCGACCCGCGGCGACGGCACCAGATGCCTGTCCTCACCTGGGAAGGCCTGTTCGATGCCCCCATTCATGAAGTAGGTGACATGGGGGTATTTCTCGGTTTCGGCGGTGCGGAACTGGCGCAGACCCGCCTCGGAGACGACCTGTCCGAGCAGTCCGTCCAGCGATTCGGGCGGGAACGCCACCGCCACAGGCAGGCCCTTTTCGTACTGGGTGAAGGTGACCACCGACAGGGGGGCGATGCGTTCGCGCTGAAACGGCTGGAAGTCATCGTTCACCAGGGCCCGGATCAGCTGCCTGACGCGATCGGGCCTGAAGTTGAAGCAGATGACACCATCGCCGGCCTTGACCAACCCTTCGGCCAGGCGCACCGGCTCGAGAAACTCGTCGCTGATGCCGCTGGCGTAGGAGCGCTCAAGAAGTTCGGCCGGAGTCAGATCGCTGATCGCACTGGGCTCACACAGCAGGGCGTAGGCCTTTTCGGTGCGCTCCCAGCGGTTGTCCCGATCCATGGCCCAGTAACGCCCGCACAGGGTGGCGATGCGGCCCACCCCGGCGGCGTCAATCTGGGCCTGCACCGTCTCGATGAAGCCGAGGGCGCTGCCGGGCGCGGTGTCCCGCCCATCGGTGATCACATGGATGCAGACATCGGAGAGGCCGCGCTGGGCGGCCCACTGCAGCAGGCCACCCAGGTGGTTGACATGGCTGTGGACTCCCCCGTTCGAACACAGTCCGACCAGGTGAAGGGTGCCGGGTTCGGCCAGCAGGGTGTCAGCCAGGTTGTTGAGTGCTGGGTTGGCCGCCAGGGAGCCGTCGCCCACGGCCTGGCTGATGCGCACCAGTTCCTGGCGAATGATGCGGCCGGAACCGATCGTGAGGTGGCCCACCTCAGAGTTGCCCATCTGATCGTCGGGCAATCCCACCGAGCCGCCGCTGGCTTCGATCAGGGTGTGGGGGTAGGCGTGCCACAGGGCGTCCATGACCGGCGTCTCGGCGGCACGGATGGCGTTGTGGCTGTCATCAGGGCTGTATCCCCAGCCATCAAGAATGGCCAGAACCAGGGGCGGCACCCTCTGAGCGTCACGCAGTTCCGAAGGTCTGCCGTGATCAGCGACAGCAGGTGGTGCGGAGGAGCTGGGGGAGGGAATGGCAGTCACCCGATCTGTTTCACCCACGCATCGAACCGCCGGAATGCATCAGTTGACACGCATTCCGACACCATCAAATTTACCCTCCCGGTTGCTAGACGACTTCAGCGTCTGGAGACCGGTCAGGTTTTGGTCACATCCTGGAGACGTCGCCTGGCTCCATAGGATTGGCTGAAGTCTTCATCCCGGCAGGGCCCGTCCCATGCAGCCGTCCCGGCCGCCCCACGACGCCGCAAGCCGGTTGGAACTATTGACGGCCCAGGAGCTGGGGCGCACGATCGACCGCCTGGCTTCTCAGGTGCTCGAGGGTGTCGGCGACAGCCGCAAGCTGGTGCTGCTGGGCATTCCCACCCGCGGCGTTGCCCTGGCGTCGGTGCTGGCCAGCCGCCTGCAGGCCAGTTGTGGGCACACCATCGACTGCGGCAGTCTGGATCCCACCTTTCATCGTGATGATCTGGAGCGGGTCGGCACCCGACTGGTTCAACCCACCGACCTGCCGGTCAGCCTCGACGGCCGGCAGGTGGTGCTGGTGGACGACGTGATCTTCACCGGTCGCACCGTCAGGGCAGCCCTGGAGGCCCTGCAGGCCTGGGGCCGTCCCCATCGGGTGAGCCTGCTGGTGATGGTGGACCGGGGACATCGCGAAGTCCCGATCCAGCCCGACTTCTGTGGTCGTGTCGTGCCCACCGGCCGACACGAGACGATCCAGCTGTGCCTGCAGGCGATCGATGGCGAAGAGGGGGTCTTCCTGCTGCGCCGGTCGCGCCCTGCGCCGGCCGACTGAGCGGCCTGGGTGCGGTCAGGCCAGGGGGCTCAGTTCGTCGCTGCGCAGGTGGACCTTCAATTTGCCGAACGCAACCACCACCGGCAGCGTGGGACTGATCGGTCGGCCCTTCCAGGATTCGAGCACAGAGACGACCTCTCCTTCCTGGCCCTCGAGATCAAAGGCCTGGCCGCGGTGCTGGGGATGGTGGAACACCACCACGCTGCTGCTGACCCTGACCTTGTCCCCTGGCTGCATGACGGGCTGACCTGTGCTGCGCCGCAAGTTTGTCATGGTCAGCGGCGGCAGGCGCTTTCGGGCCCTGCCTCGACCACCCGTCCACCCAGAGCCCTGCAGGACTCCTGAAAGGCGCTCCATTCGTCCATGCCGCGCTCGAGGCGCTGCTGGACCTGGGCTTCAAGGTCGCGGGCCGGCACCGTGTGCGGCAGGGTGCCGTGACTGTCATGCTCGCGCTCCTGGTCCCGCAGCCCGCGGATGCTCACTTCAACCGTGCGTCGCAGCGCGCTGCTCTGTTGCTTCCACCAGGGGTGGTCGATGCGGTTGAGGGAATCCACCGCCTCCCACCAGCGTTGTTGGTTGACCAGCTTTTGGGCGCGCTCGAGCTGGTAGCGGTTGCTGCTCCAGATCTCGCGCAGCTTGTCGCCAAGGCTGTTGCCACCCTGCTTGTGGTTTTCTCCGATCGGCTCAAGCAGGGTCAGGGCACCGTTGAGGTCCCCCTGCTGAAAACGCCGCAGGGCCCGTTGCTGCAGTTCGTCTTCCCAGCTCTGCAGCTGGATCCGGTCCGTGATGGTCGCCGCCGGCGAATTGACCAGTTGCAGCTGCAGACCCAGGGCCTCGCTCCAGCGTTGCTGCAACCACAGCTGCCGTGCCTTGAGCCGTCGACAGCGGGCCTGCTCGCCCGGGGCATCGCCGCTGAGCCAGCGCAGGGCTGTCAACTGTTCGCTGTAACGCAGGCAGGCATCGACATCACCCCGATCGGCGGCCTGCTTGAGGCGTGCGGGCAGTTGGCGCTCCCAGACGTAGACGGCCCCAAGACCGCTCAGCACCAATCCAAGGGTGAGGCCCAGCCAGAAACGGGGCAGCCTGTGCCGGCGTAGGGCCAAGACCGTGGCAACAGCGTGTGATCCACTGTTTTATCGCAGCGCAGCTGGATCACAGCCACCCGGCCGGTCTCAGCGCACGGGACCCAGCCGATGGCGCGCCGGAGGACGGTCTGGATGGTCGAGGTCCGCGATCTCAACCGTCAACCAGCTGTGGGCATCGATGGCGAAACGCAACCTGAGACGATCAACGCCCTGACGGCCGGCAGGGGACAGCGGCACGGTCATCGGCAGCGTCCACGGGGTCACCTCCGGCTCGCCGGCCGGGCGTTGGCGCAGCACCGGCAGTCCATCCATGTAGACGACCTCGGCCCGCTGTCCAGGTTCGCTCTCGCCCAGCACCAGTTCGAGCGCGTCCTGACCGTCGCGGCTGCAGGCCAGCACCATCTCGAGCGGCTGCTCGGTGGGCCAGCTCTGCCCTGCGACGAACAACGGGTGCCAGCGATGGGCCTGGCTGCGGCGGTCCCAGCAGCGCAGGGACACGCCCCGGTTCAGGATGTCCCTGACCTGCACTCCTGGGGTCAGAGCCAGGGCCCCCAGGGCGACGGCTTCGACCGGTCGGGCGTTGTGCAACGGAATCGGGCTCAGTCGCTGCTCCAACCAGGCCTGGATGGCGCTCAAGCGGCTGGTCCCACCGACCGGCAGGACCGCGTCGATGCGCTCGAGTCCGACGCCGGCGGCGCGCCCCTGGGCCAGCACCTGATCGAGCAGCGCGTCCAGCTGCTGCCACAGACCATGGCGCTGCAGCAGTTGTTGCAGCGTGTCCCGGTCCAGCTTCAGCTCGCGGCTGATGCCGTGTTGGTCGGTCCAGACCGTCATCGCCTGCTGCTGAACGCTGAGCTCACACTTGAGGGCCTCGGCCTGCATCAGCAGCGACCCGCAGGGTGGGCTGCCGCCGCCCAGGTGGGCGGCGATCCAGTGGTCCAGATCCCGGCCGCCCAGGGCAAGCCCCGCCTTGCCCAGCACCCGGGCGCAACGCTGGGCCTGACGGCTGGTCTCGAGCCTTCGCCCACCCAGGCGCAGCAGCTGGGCGATCGGAGCGGCCCGGCCTTCGCCCCCCTGCAACTGCACCAGGGACAGGTCGATCGTTCCTCCTCCCAGGTCGACCACCAGCACGGTGCTGCCCGGTGCCAGGCCGCAGCCGATCGCCGCAGCGGTGGGTTCATCCACCAGCGCCAGTTCGTGGACCGGCAGGTGTTCGCCCAGCTGCAGCAACCAGCGGCGGTAGCCGGCATAGCCGTCGATCGGGGCGGTCAGCACGAGCCGGTCGGGTTGCAGTTCGGCGGGTATGGCCTGCCAGAGCTGGGCCACCAACCGCTCACCGCTCTCTTCGGGGCTCAGGGGAAGCCCCCGCACGTCGCGGTCGGCGGGGGCACCGCCGGGGGCCAGACCGATGCGCCGCTTGAAGTCGCGCTGCAGCTGGGGCCCGTCTGTGTCGGCCAGACCCGCCTCCAGAACCTGGCGCCCCAGCAGGGGGCGTGGGCTGGCGCGGTCGGCCAGCCACAGCAACGACGGCACCACAAAGCCATCGCTCAGGCTGTAGGGATCCAGCTGCAGCAACCGTGGTGTCCCCCCCGGCGGCTGGTAAGCCACCACGGTGGTGCTGCTGCCCAGATCGATCGCCACGGTGCCCTGCATCCGGCTCTTCTAGCGGCCCCTGCACGGGCCTGGCCTAAAGTTTGATCAGAGCGGAGTGTTCATGTACAGCGGACTGGAGATCAGCCCCAAGGAGCTGGCCAAGCGGGGCGAGAGCCTGATCAGGCATTCGAGCAACCGCTATCTGACCACCGTGCGCATCGCCTATCGGGCCAAGCAGCGGCGTTTTGATGACTTTGACGGCCTGCTGGACGATTCGATGATCAAGCCCGTGCAACGCGCCATCATCGAGCTCAGCGACGAGCAGGACCAGCCCGATCTTCTGCCTGGCTGATCCATTGGAGCTGTTGGAAGGTGAGGGCTGGCGGTTGCGGGTTGATCCCGACCGTCAGCCCTTTCCTGTGTTGATCGGTGGCCGCGATTGGGGGGCTGAACTCACTGCCGCTGAAGCCCTGTTGCTGCAGGAGGGAGCGGCAACCCTGCAGCAGCAGCTCCATGCCATCGCTGCCACGCTGATGCCCGAAGAGACCATTGAGCTGGAGCTCGATCGCAGCGGTCTGTGGCTGCAGCTGGCCGGCCAGCCAGGGGCCTGGCGCTTGCGGTTTGTGCTCTGTCCCGAGCGCCGGGGCCAGGCGGGTCCCAGGGGGCTGGAGGCGGGCTGGTGCAACGCGGCCAGTCCTGCACTCGCGGCTGCCCTGCAGTCTGTTGTGATCCCCCGGGCGACGTGATCAATCCCTGATGAGACCGGACGGTCCCACAGCCAATCAATCAGAACTGTTGATCAATGGCACCGGTGTGCGGTTCCCCCAGCCGGTGCCGGGTTTTTCAGCCGGTTTTCCACAGGCGGTGTGACCGGGGGCCAGCTGAATCGGCCGGCTGTGGAGAACAGGCCGATCGCCCCCCTGTTGCTTGACAACGGCCGCGGGCTGCTTAGCAAGCCGGGGTTTTTCCCTGGTTTGGTTGTCGCCCATCTGTGCTGGCCTGCGATCTCAGCCTGGGAACGGTCCGGTGCACCCCTGTGACGTCCTGGTTGACGTCGGCGCGCCTCTGTGGGGAACTGTCTGCTGTGAATGAGCGCTGGATGCGCATGGCATTGCCGAAGGACCAGGAGCTGGTTTCAGTGGAGAGGGAGCAGGCCCCGGTGCCCGATGGCGACGCCGGTGTGGTCAGCCTGCGGGCCGAGGTGCCGGCGGCGTTGCTGGCTTCGATGCAGACCTTCATCGAACGCCATCCCAACTGGGACCAGTACCGGCTGGTCCAGGCGGCCGTCGCGGGATTTCTGGTTCAGAACGGCAGCCGCAGCCGCGGTGTGACCCGTTGTTACCTTGCCAACCTGTTCCCGGGGCAGCGGGGTTTCAACGCTGATGCAGGGGCTGGACGCCGGCCAGCTTGAGCACGAACAGCTGGCGGTAAGCGGCCGTCAGTGTGCACAGGGCCCAGGGCAGGGCGACAGCCAGTCCCGCCAGCAGCAGAAATCCGGCCAGCAGGACCAGGCTCACCACCAGCAGCAGCCCCAGGGCATGCAGCCAGTGACGGTCCGTGGCCAGACGACCACTGCGAAAGGCGGCGAGTCCTGCCTGATCGCCCAGCACGGTGATCGGCAGCAGCAGCACCTGATCGGCCAGCACATAGATCACGACCGCCCAGGCTGCCCACAGGGGCAATGCCCCCAGGCGTGGCAACAGCAGGGTGAGCAACCAGGAGCTGAGTTCACCGCTCTGTCGCACCAGGGCGAGCAGCAGCAGCAGCACCAACACGCTCCAGGCCAAACGGGCGATGGCGCGGCCATCGCAGCGCAGCAGCATCCCCAGGCGAGGTGGCTGGTCATCGAGGGCGCGTTCGGCGCCGTGAATCAGCCCCACCAGCAACCAGAAGCCGCTGCACAGGTAGGCCACCAACGCCACGGTGGCCTCGCCCAGCTGCTGGGGAGAGCTCTGGGGAAGGCCCCGGTCCAGCAGGCCGCCGCTGTGCCGGTACAGCAGCCAGCAGAGCAGATTCAGGCCGCCCAGGATCAGGGTCAGGGCGATCAGCACCCAGGCATGCCGGCAAAAGCCATGCCAGCCGTCCTCCAGGGCCTGGCGAATGGCGATCGGCTGATCGCTCACCGGTCTGAGCAGGGGCATTCTCGGTACCCTCAGCTCAGGGGGCCGAGCATGCCCAGCAGGCGTTCGGCCGTGGCCTCGGGTACCGGCAGGATCGAGAGACGGTTGCCGCGGCGCACCACCGCCAGCTCGTCCTCGTTGAACTGCTCCCGCAGGTGATCCAGGCTCAGAAAGGTGGCAAACCGACCCAGATAGCGCAGCCGCGCACAATCCCAGCGGGGCCCATCGGGCCGTGAGGCGGGATCGAAATACTTCGAGTCCGGGTCGAACTGGCTTGGGTCGGTGAGGCCGGTCTCGATCACGTCCATCAGCCCGACGATGCCAGGTGGCTTGGCATTCGAGTGGTAGAAGAAAGCACGGTCGCCTGCCTGCATGGCTCGCATGAAATTGCGGGCCTGGTAGTTGCGGATCCCGTCCCAGAGGGTTGTGCCGTCGCGCGCCAGATCCTCAAGGCTGTAGGCATCCGGCTCGCTTTTCATCAGCCAGTACGCCATGGGGATTCGGGATCACTGCAGATGCAGGCATGGTACGCGCTGTGTCAGTTGCTACAGCAACGCTTGACGGCAGAGCTGCTGTGCTCAGAATCGACCGGAACAAGGTCTCTTTCCCGATGCAATACGGATCAATCATTCAGAACGGTGCCCGCGGTTTCGGCCGCAACGCGGTTGTTCTGATCGGTTTCTCGATTCTTTACGCAATCGTGCTGGGCCTGCTGGTGCTGGCCGACCTCAGGCTGACCGAGGTGCCGACTCCCAGTGCAGGGGTGGTGGGCCTGATCTGCTTGATCAAGCTGTTGCAGGTCGCGGTGCACCTGGTCGGCAATCTGGCCCTGATCAACGGCGGTCTGATGGCCGCCCGAGGACAGACCTTCAAGTTCGGCCAACTGTTCAGCGAGACCCGGCAGCTGTTCAACCTGCTCGGTCTGCATGTGTTCGCGGCGGTCGCCATTTTCCTGGGGCTCCTGGCCTTCGGCATTCCCGGGATCTATCTGTCGGTCGGCTACTGGTTCGCGGCTTTTGTGCTGGTGGACCGCAAGGTGGCATTTCTCGATGCCATGTCCGGTGCCCGCCGCATGGTCACGCCCCATTGGTTTGATGTGGCCGTGCTGCTGCTCGTGATCGGCGTGATCAGTGCCGTGGGCGTGTTTGCGTTCGGTGTCGGTCTGTTCGCCACCGTGCCGCTGGCGGTCTGCATCGGCGCTTCCGGCTACCTGCAGCTCGGTCACAGCAACTGAGCCCGGCTCAGTCCTGGCTCAGTCCAGGGCGGCCACCAGGGCGCGGAAATGGTCCCCCCGCGCCTCAAAGTCGCTGTACTGGTCAAAGCTTGCGCAGGCCGGTGACAACAGAACGGCCCGGCACTCCAGTCTCCGGGCCAGCTGGGCGGCCTGCGGCACCGCTTCTTCCAGCCCAGGGGCGGTGCACACCGTTCCGTCGTAACCAGCCGCCTGCAACAGCTGCTGGAACCGCTGCTGGGCGGCGCCGAACAGCACCACAGCGCGGGCCTGGCGCCTGAGCTGTGCGATCCAGCCTTGGGCATCACCTTGCTTGGCCTCTCCCCCGGCCAGCACCACCAACGGTCCCTCCAGAGCCTTCAGGGCAACCTCGGCGGCGTCGTAGTTGGTGGCTTTGCTGTCGTTGTAGAACGCGATGCCTTGGTGGCTGGCCAGCCGTTCAAGGCGATGGGGCACACCAGGGAAGCTGGCCAGACCGGCTTCCATCTGGTCGCCGTTCAGCCCGGCGGCCAGACCCGCTGCCACCGCCATCAGCATGTTCTGGCGGTTGTGGGCGCCCGGCATGGCCAGGCAGTCAGCCCGCATCAGGGCTCGGGCCGTGCCTGCTGCCGGTTGATGGCAGATCCGGTCACCCTCGATCCAGAGCGTCGGATTCAGGCCATCGGGCAGGTCATGGCGTGATCGGGCCGTGACCCAGCAGGCCTGAGTCCAGCCTCTGGCGTGGGCGAGCAGATCGGGGTCGTCGGCATTGAGGATCTGCAGGCCGCTGCGCTCGAGCAGACCGCGCTTGATCGCGCGGTAAGCGTCAAGGCTGCCGTGCCGTTCCAGGTGGTCCGGCGTGAGGGTGGTCCAGATGCCGATCCTGGGAGCCACCTCGGCGGCGGCTTCGATCTGATAGCTGCTCAGTTCCATCACCAGCCATTGCGGCAGTGGATCCGCTGACAGGCAGCGGTGCAGCACCAGCTCGGCGGCCGAGTGGCCCATGTTGCCGCCCATCGGAGCGTCCATGCCCTGGCTGCACAGCAGATGGCTGACCAGGTGGGTGACGGTGGTCTTGCCGTTGGTGCCGGTGATGCCGATCCAGGGCACCTGCTGCCCGGCCCGCCAGGCGGGCACCAGCTCGCCCTGCACCGGGATGCCCCGTTGCCGCATCTGTTGCAGCAGCGGATGGTCCCAGCGCAGGCCGGGACTCACCACCACGGCTGAAGGGAGCGCCGGCAGGACGTCCAGGCAGCTGGTGTCCAGCGGCGTGCCCAGCACCACGTGAATGCCCTCGGCTCGCAGCTGGGCTGCGCGTTGCTCGAGTTGCGGTGTCTGCTGCTGATCCAGCAGCCAGACATCAGAACCCTGGGCCCGCAGCAGGCGTGCGGCGCCGATGCCTGAACGTCCCAGGCCGATCACCAGCTGCAGATCGACTGTGCTGGAAGGCATCTGGAAAAAAGCAGTGGGCGATACTGGAATCGAACCAGTGACTCCTACCGTGTCAAGGTAGTGCTCTACCTCTGAGCTAATCGCCCCAGTGCAGCTGGACGGCCAGGTCGGCCGTTTGCTTGGCGAAACCTAGCAGCCGCCCTGCCACCCGCCACCCTCACTGCCGCAGCAGCTCGACACGCCAGCGTTGTTTGGCGGTGAGCTCAGCCCGCTCGAGGATCAGCTCGCCCCGACCCTGCAACTGCACCCGGTCGCCAAGGGCCAGCTCCTTGCTGGGGCTGCTGACCGGCTGCCAGTTGAGGCGCACGGCCCCCTGGCGGATCAGGGCGCTCATGCGGCTGCGGGAGACCCCGAAACCCGCCGAACCGACGGCATCGAGCCGTAGCGACGCTTCAACGCTGCTGAGGCGCCGCGGCTTGCGGGGCTGCGGCAGTTGCAGCTCATCGAGCGGCCGTTGGTGCACCTTGACGCTCACGCTGCGCACCATCAGCTCCTGGCCGTCGAGGGCGGCGGCCGCATCGGCCAGGGCGATCGCCTGGGCACCGCGATCGCCGCGCAACCAAAGGTCCCCCAGCGCACCGTCCGGCATCCCGCCGGTCATCAGGGCTTGCTCAAAGTCGCTGGGTTCGGCTGGATCGAACAGAAAGTTGCCCAGCAGTTCCACCCCCGCCAGTGCCGGCGTCGTCAGTGCCTCGGCGGCAAGCGTCAGTTCGGCCGGGGCCACCAGCAACCGTCGGCGCTCGGCCCCTGGGTGGCCACCCCAGCTGTGCACCTGCAGCTCGCTGAGCGTTTCGAGCTGGTGCTGGGCCTGCTCGAGCGCGGCGCCACCCAGAAAGGGCGTCCACCGGGGTTCCCAGCTGCGCAGCGCAGCATCGGCCAGCTTGAGCAGGGGCTCCATCAGCTTTCGGCCAGCCGCACCACGGCCACAGGCCGGGCCCGTTGCAGGGACGTCCAGGGCATGTCGATGCCGGGGTGGGTTTCGGCCAGCAACAGCCAGTTGCCCTCATCCAGGCGGTTGCGCAGGCTGCGGATGCGGTCGTCCTCCTCGGAGCTGACGCTGGCGGCCGCAGCGAAGCTCCCCATCCAGCCCGAGATCAGGCCCGCCACCCCGCCCAGCAGGTGCTGGCTCCAGGCACCGGCAAAGGCAAAGGTGTCCAGGTCGGTGATGTAGGTGAAGGTCACGCCGGCGAAAAAGCCAAAGGGGAGCAGCCATCGGGCCATCCCCTGCTGGCGCCGCCGGCGGATCGCCGCCGGGTTGAGGGATTCCACCGCGCTCAGGGGGGTCTCCTCTGCGCCGATCGCCACCAGCCTGGCCAGCGGCGGCTGGGCCGCCGCCAGGGTCTGCTGCAGCTGCTGCATCGCGGCCCGCTCTCTGAACACCACCACCACTCGCGTCGCCACCCTGTCGCCCTGCCGGAAGGGTTCGATTCTCGCCGCTCACTACACTGCACCGCCGGCCCCTCTCTCCACCGCAGCGCCGGGCATGCCCAAGGTTCTTGTCTCTGATCCGATTGACCAGGCGGGGATTGACATCCTCTCCCAGGTGGCCCAGGTGGATGTGCGCACCGGTCTGCCCGCCGCCGAGCTGGCCCAGATCATCGGCGATTACGACGCCCTGATGATCCGCTCGGGCACCCAGGTGACCGCCGAGATCATCGCCGCCGCCGACAAGCTGCGGATCATCGGCCGCGCCGGTGTGGGGGTCGACAACGTCGATGTCCCCGCCGCCACCAAGCGCGGCGTGCTGGTGGTCAACTCGCCCGAGGGCAACACCATCGCGGCTGCCGAGCACGCCCTGGCGCTGATGCTGTCGCTGTCGCGGCATGTGCCCCACGCCCACGCCAGCACCATGGCCGGCGGCTGGGACCGCAAGACCTACGTCGGCAACGAGCTCTACAAGAAGAAACTGGGCGTGGTCGGCCTGGGCAAGATCGGCTCCCATGTGGCCCGGGTGGCACGGGCCATGGGCATGGAGGTGCTCGCCTACGACCCGTTCGTCTCGGCCGAGCGGGCCCAGCAGATGCAGGTGCGTCTTTCGCCCCTGAAGGACCTGTTTGCCGAAGTCGATTACGTCAGCCTGCACCTGCCGCGCACGCCCGAGACCGAAAACCTGGTCAACGCCGAGCTGCTGCGCACGATGAAACCCACGGCGCGGTTGGTCAACTGCGCCCGCGGCGGCATCGTCGACGAGGCAGCTCTGGCCGAAGCGGTCACCGCCGGCACGATCGCTGGTGCTGCCCTCGATGTCTTCGCCAAAGAGCCCCTGGCGGCCGACTCGCCCCTGCGCGGCGTCAGCGAGCGACTGATCCTGACCCCTCACCTGGGCGCTTCGACCGAAGAAGCCCAGGAGAATGTGGCCATTGACGTGGCCGAGCAGATCCGCGACGTGCTGCTGGGCCTGCCCGCCCGCAGTGCCGTCAACATTCCGGGCCTCAGCTCGGAGGTGATGGAACAGCTCAAGCCCCATCTGCAGCTGGCCGAAACCCTCGGTCAGCTGGTCAGCCAGCTGAGCGGCGGTGCCATCAACGAGCTCGAGGTGCGCCTCCAGGGCGACTTTGCCGTTCATCCGGCCCAGCCCCTGGTGGTGGCAGCCCTCAAGGGCGTGCTCTCCACAGCCCTGGGCGACAGCATCAACTACGTCAATGCCAGCCTGGAAGCCAAGGAGCGGGGCATCCACGTGCTCGAGGTCAAGGACGACTCGAGCCGCGATTTTGCCGGGGGGTCTCTGCAGCTGACCTGCCGCAACAGCGAGGGCAGTCACAGCGTGACCGGAGCCGTGTTCGCCGATGGCGAACTGCGGGTGGTCACGATCGACGAGTTCCCGGTGAACGTGGCTCCCAGCCGCCACATGCTGTTCACCCGTCACCGGGACATGCCCGGCATCATTGGTCAACTGGGTTCGCTGCTGGGCGAGCACAACGTCAACATCGCCTCGATGCAGGTGGGCAGGCGCATCGTGCGCGGCGATGCGGTGATGGTGCTCAGCATCGATGACCCGATCCCTGCCGATCTGCTGGCTTCGATCCATGGGATCAGCGGGATCCAGCAGGCTCACCCGGTGACCCTCTGATGGCCCAGGCATGGTGGCGGCTGGAGATGGCTGCCCCGCCCGAACTGGAGGAATCCCTGCTGTGGAAGCTGCCCCAGCTGGGGATCCACCGGGTCGCCCTGCAGCACCGCCCTGAGGCCCCGGCCGACCGGCAGCTGGTCGCCTGGCTGCCGTCCACCGACTGGCCCGCTGCCGAGCGCGACAGCCTCGCCCAGGCCCTGGCCCCTCTGGCTGAAACCTTTGATCTGCCCTTGCCCAGCCTGCGCTGGCAGGAACAGGCCGATGAAGACTGGAGCCTGAGCTGGAAGCAGCACTGGCAGCCCGATCCGGTCGGACAACGGTTGCTGATCCTGCCGGCGTGGCTGGATTGCCCCGCCGAGTACAGCGAGCGGTTGTTGATCCGCATGGACCCGGGCAGTGCTTTCGGCACCGGCAGCCATCCCACCACCCGCCTCTGCCTGGAGGCGCTGGAGCAGCTGGCGGCCGATCGCGGCGGTGCTCTGGCTGGCCAGCACGTCGCTGATCTGGGCTGCGGCAGCGGTGTGCTCGGTCTGGCGGCCCTGCGCCTGGGGGCGTCCGCTGTGGTCGCCGCCGACACCGATTCACTGGCGGTCACCGCCACCACGGCCAACGCCGCCCTCAACGGCCTCGAGCATCAGGTGACCGTGGCCCTGGGCTCAGCCGAGGTGTTGGCCGGCCTGCTGCCGCAGGGGCCGGCTGACCTGCTGCTCTGCAACATCCTGGCCCCCGTGATCGAGGCCCTCAGTCCGGCCTTTGATCAGCTGCTGGCCCCCTCGGGGGTGGGCCTGCTCAGCGGCCTGCTGGTGGACCAGGCGCCGCGGTTGCAGCAGGTGCTGGGCGACCAGGGTTGGCAGGCCGATCTGGTGGCCCGGATGGAGCCGTGGGGCTTGCTGGTGTTGCATAAGTCACGCTGATCTGTGATCAGTGTTTGATTGGGCTTCTCGGCCTCAGGACGCAAAAACAGCAGGATGAGCCTGCGGCGGATGTATGAAGGGCGGGTCCTACAGGCCCGGCTGTCCGGGTGCCTGTGAGCCCCAATCCCTTTCATGGCTTCCTACAAGGTCACCCTCATCAGCGAGAGCGAAGGCCTCAACAAGACCATCGAGGTTCCTGACGACCAGTACATCCTCGACGCCGCCGAAGAGCAGGGTATCGATCTTCCCTACTCCTGCCGCGCTGGCGCCTGCTCGACCTGCGCCGGCAAGCTGACCGCCGGAACCGTTGATCAGAGCGACCAGAGCTTCCTGGACGACGATCAGATCGAAGCGGGCTTCGTGCTGACCTGCGTCGCCTACCCCACCAGCGACTGCACCATCAAGACCCACGCCGAAGAAGAGCTGTACTGATCAGCTCTGTCGCCTTCAGGGGCGATCTGGCCGCAGACACCCGAGGTGTCTTGTGTTTTGCCTTCCCTCCTGCCACCCTTCGCGGGGTGGCTTTTTCATGGCTTCTCTGCCTTCTTCGACGGTTCATCGACTGCTGGAGCCCGGCAGCGAACACACCAGTCCCGGTGGCCAGTACAGCTACCGGGTACTGGGACCGTGCTGCCGGCTGTTTGATCGCGAAGAGCTGCCCTGGCCCTGCTGCCGGCTGGCCTGGCGCAGCAAGGAACCCAGCTGGCGCCGCATCGGCAGGCGTTTGGTCCCCGACCTGGCTGCCCGCCGCTGCCCCTCGTATGCGGTTGAACTGCTGCAGCCCGGTGCCCGCCCCACCGGCACCGTCATCACCCTGTTCGCGCAGCGTCTGTCCGCCGATCTGCAGGAGTGGTGGTACAGCAAGCAACCGGCGTCCTGCGAGCCGACCAATCAGAGGCCGCCGGCAACCGTTCCTGGGTCGTAGGAGTTCGCATCCCAGTCAAAAAGCCCACCGCCTCAGGGCGGTGGGCTTGAACGCACGCCGATGCTCGGCGTGCAGGCCAGAGGCAGGGATCAGAAGTAGATCTTGCCGCCGCCCCATTGCACACCCTGCACCTTGGGGGCAACCAGGATGTAACCGGCCATCAGACGCAGGTCCTCGTCGTCCAGATCGCGCATCTTGACGAAGACGTCGCTGCTGCGCAGGCTCGGGTGCACGTCGGCGATGCTGTACTCCCCGTCATACGAGGTGGGGTCCTTCATGTAATCGACCAGGGCAGCCACGTTGTCCCGCGACGGGGTGGCCAGGGCCAGGGTTTCGGGGTCGAGGCCCACGTTCTGGTTGGTCTTGGTGATGCCGCCGGCATGGCACTCGCCGCAGCTGTTGTTGAACAGCTTGCGGCCGGCCTTGACCTCCTGTTCGCTGAACGTCACCAGGGTCCCTTCGGGATTGACCGGAACGGTCAATTGATCGGCGGTCCACTGGGCGGCCAACACCTCCTGGCCAAAGCCGGTGAGCAGCAGCAGAGCCAGGGGAAGCAGCAGCAGGGCGCGACCAACGGCGCGGACTGCTGTCGAAAGGAGACGGGCCATGGAAGAAGCCTGAACGGAGACCTTGTATCACGGCGAAAGGGTCCCCTGGGCGAGAAACACGCGAACTGTTGCAGGCCTACTCAGCGGGGATCACCTCCAGACTGAGGAAATCCTTGGCCACGATCGTCTCGGCAAAGATCGCCCGGGCCTCGGCCAGCAGGTCGTCGGGACCCTGGGGATTGCCCGGCATGTAGCGCGGGCTCAGGTGGGTGAGCACCAGTTGCCGCACGCCGGCCTCCAGGGCTGTCTGGGCCGCCATGGTGCTGGTCGAGTGCTGGCGGGCGATCGCCAGCTCGGCCTCGCCGTGTGAAAAGGTGCTCTCGTGGATCAGCAGGTCGGCACCCCGGGCCAGCTCGACGGCTGCTTCACAGAAGACAGTGTCGGTGCAGTACACCACGCTGGCCCCAGGGCGCTCCGGCCCGGTCAGGCTGGCCCCGTTGATGATGCGGCCGTCGTCGAGGGTCACCGTGCGGCCGGCCTTGAGTTCGGCATAGACCGGCCCGGGGGGGATCCCCAGGTTGCGGGCCTGCTCGATGTCAAAACGTCCGGCTCTGGGTTTCTGGTCGACCCGGTAGGCGTAGGCCGGCACCCGGTGGTTCAGGGGCGTGCAGCGCACCTGGAGCTCGTCGTCATCGAACACCACCGTGCCCGCCTCGGCCGCCTGGCGCACCTTGTGGGTGCGCAACGGGTAGCCGATGCGGGTCGAGCTGGTGCGCAGCACGCCCTCCAGGTAGTCCCGCAGCGGGTCCGGGCCGTAGAGATCGATGCCCGGGCAGGTGCCTGCCAGACCAAGGCTGGCCAGCAGGCCGGGCAGGCCGAACACGTGGTCACCGTGCATGTGGGTGATGAAGATCCGCCGCAGCTGGCTCACCCGCAGGTCGCTGCGCAGAAACTGATGCTGGGTGGCCTCGCCGCAGTCGAACAGCCACAGCTCGCTGCGCTGGGGCAATCGCAGGGCGACCGCCGAGACGTTGCGGCCCCGGGTCGGCACGCCTGAACTCGTGCCAAGAAAGGTGATCTGCACGGCAGTTGTGCCTCTGGCGCATGCTGCCACGGCGGTCACAATGGAGCCCTGGCCAATCGTTCGGCGGTGTTGCCTCCCCCCTGCCACTCCAGGTCTCCGCTTTGGGCGCTGCTGCTGCTGCTGGGTGTCGGTCTGCCCTGGCCGGCGGCCCGTGCCCAGTTGGTCGGTACGCAGTTGGTCGGTATGCAGTTAATCGGTGCGCCCCAGCTGGCGTTCCGCCCGGGGCAGCAGGGATCGGCAGGTCTTTCGCTCGACCCGGCGCTGCGGGTGCTGTTGCAGGAGGGGCCCCAGATCGAGCTGTCAGCGGTTGAGCAGCCGCTGCAGCTGCGCGATGGCGCGGGGCAGCCGCTGGCGCTGCTGGCCCCTGGCCAGACCCTGGTCGTGCAGAGCGATCCCCAGCAGGGCACAGCCCTGCGCCTGCTGCTCGACGGCGTGGCCCTGCCGGCAGTGACCGGCGCCCTGTGGCTCGAGCCGATGGCCCCCGGCAGCCTGGTGCTCCTGCAACAGCGCCGCTACCGCGGCCGGCTGCAGCTGTTGCGTCAGGGGGCGGGCCTGCGGGCCATCAACCACGTCTCCCTGGAGACCTACCTGCCCAGCGTGGTCGGCAGCGAGATGCCCGCCAGCTGGCCCCAGTCGGCCCTGAGGGCCCAGGCGGTGGCGGCCCGCACCTATGCCCTGCGCCAGCGCCGTCCCGCCGAGGCTTTTGATCTGCGGGCCACGGTGTCCAGTCAGGTGTATCGCGGCGTCGAGAGCGAGACCGACACCACCCGCGAGGCGGTCGCGGCCACCCGCTCCCAGGTGCTGACCTACGGCGGCAGCCTGATCGAGGCGGTGTTTCACAGCAGCAGTGGCGGCACCACCGAAGCCAGCGGCGACCTGTGGGCCCAGCAGCTGCCCTATCTGGTGGCCGTTCGTGACTTTGATGACCACAGCCCCGTGCGCAGCTGGAGCGAGCGCTTCGGGCCCGATCAGCTCAGCCGGTCGTTTGCGGAGACCGGGGGACTGCTCAACCTGCAGGTGCTGGGTCGCACGACGACGGGGCGGCTGCGTCAGGTGCGCATCGAGGGTCCGCGGGGCACCCTGGTGCTCAGTGGCGCCCAGCTGCGTCAGCGCCTGGGGCTGCGCAGCACCCTGGTGCAGCTGGAGCTGGTCAGAACGAGCGATCCCGTGGGCTCCCCCGAGCAGCAGCCCCAGCAGCCTCAGCAGCCCCAGCAGTCAGTGTTGCCCTTGCCGCCCTTGCCTCCCCTGCAGTGGGCTGAGCCGCAGGCCCCGGCCGCGGTGACCCTGGTCATCAGCGGTCGAGGCTTTGGTCATGGCATCGGCATGAGCCAGTGGGGCGCCTACGGCCTGGCGCGCCGTGGTGCCGACCACAACGCGATCCTGAGCCATTACTACCCGGGGACCCAGTTGGATGCCTATCGCGGACCCTGAGGTTCTGCCCGACGCGGCGGCGGTCGCCGAACGGGTGGCGGCCCGGTTGCTGCAGGCGCGGCTCGACCAACCGGAACTGCCCCTGGGCCTGGCCACCGGCCGCACCATGGAGCCGGTCTATGGGGCCCTGGTGCGCCGGGTCAGGGCATGGCCCCAGCCCCTGCAGCAGGCCCTGCGCGACCGCTGGTGCAGCTTCAACCTGGACGAGTACGTGGGTCTGGGCCCAGGCGACCCGGACTCGTTTGCGGCGTTCATGGAGCGGCAGCTCGCGGCTCCCCTGGGTCTTGAGCGAGCCCGCCTGCAGTTGCCCGATGGGCTGGCCAGCGATCCAGCGCTCGAGGCCCGCCGCTACGGCGCGGCGGTGGGCGTCGCCGGGGGCCTCGGTCTGCAGCTGCTCGGCCTGGGTCTCAACGGCCACATCGGCTTCAACGAACCGCCCTGTGGCGCCGAGAGCCGTAGTCGTTGCGTGACGCTCAGTGCCAGCACCCGCGCCCAGAATGCCGGAGCCTTTGGCGGCAACCCCCAGGCGGTGCCCGGGCAGGCCATCACCCTGGGGCTGGCCGAGATCCTGGCGGCCCGCGAGATCGTGCTGGTGGTCACCGGTGCGGCCAAAGCACCGGTCCTGCAACGGCTGCTGCAGGACCCGCCGGGGCCCCAGCTGCCGGCCAGCTGGTTGCATCGGCATCCGGCGGTCACCCTGGTCGTCGATCGCGCGGCCTGGGGCCGGGGCTGAG
>Ga0079301_1000480_pt1 | contig 19144 bp, 17 predicted proteins | sample Wag4_2014_7_11_3_FD_74797 | JGI IMG/M metagenome (GOLD analysis project Ga0079301, IMG submission 74797) | Fresh water mixed with fracking chemicals microbial communities from Ohio, USA - Utica-2 Time Series FC 2014_7_11 | ecosystem: Engineered > Industrial production > Chemical products > Input... | reverse complement strand
TCACACAACTGCTGCCCTCGACCCCAAGTTGGTGAACGAGCGTTTGATGACTGTTTGAGATTTTCGTGGCGCCGAGGCTGGCAAGGAATCGCCAGACGCCGTCTGTGACTGGCTCCCTCCAAGTGCGCGTGACGCACCGCGTTGCGTCTGTCATTGTTTCGTGACTGCCACCTCTTGTGCTAAAGTTTCACCTTAGCCTGTGAAAAGGGGAGAGTCTTGGCATTGTCACGATCCGGTTTTTGGATCATCGCGTTGGTACTGGTGGTGTCGGGAAGCGCGTGGGCTGCAGAACAACCTGCCTCGCAAACGACGATCATCGGGCGAGCGTTGTTCGATGATCGCATTCAACGCATCACCGTACCGTTCCGTGGTGCAGTGCCAACGATACATGATTTTCATCTGTCTCCTGTGCACCACTATTTTGAGTTGCCGCACAGCCAGCTCCAAAATCATGCCGTGCAGCATCGCCTTCTGACAGGTCTGTTACAACGACTCACCCTGGCCGAAGGTAAAACTTCGAATGTGCGCTTGTCCTTCAGGTTGGCTCGGCCCGGAAAACCGGTGGTGGTTGTGGATCCCCGTGCCCGCCTGATTTACATCTGGCCCTTTGGCTCACCCGCAATCATTGGCCCCACATCAGATACCCGATCATCGGCGTTGCCGTCGTCTGTGCCAGTGAAAGCCAGTGTCAGACCATCTGTGTTGCCGTCGTCTGTGCCAGTGAAAGCCAGTGTCAGACCATCGGTGTTGCCGTCGTCCGTGCCTGTGAAGGCCAGTGCCAGACCATCGGTGTTGCCGTCGTCCGTGCGCGTGAAGGCCAGTGCCAGACCATCGGTGTTGCCGTCGTCCGTGCCTGTGAAGGCCAGTGCCAGACCATCGGTGTTGCCGTCGTCCGTGCCTGTGAAGGCCAGTGCCAGACCATCGGTGTTGCCGTCGTCCGTGCCCGTGAAGGCCAGTGTCAGACCATCGGTGTTGCCGTCGACGGTCGTTCGGGTTGTTTATCTGGATGCGGCGCGTCAGGAGTTGGTGGTGCCTTACCTGGTGGGGGGGAGTGTGCCTGAGGTTGTTTGGGTGCGTCGTCAGCGTTTGTGGGATATTTATGACATTTTGGGCGCGCGCTTGCCTGCATCGGGTGAAACATTTCAAGGGAGTGTCAATGAGCCTGATCTGCTTTGGCTATTGGGTCCCGGTGCCAAGGCTGGCACTGTGCGCCTCTATCTGAAAATGCAAAATCCGGCGGTCGGTGTGAAGCCTGTGACGGGCCCAGTGGGTGAATTGCGTTTTAAAGTTGTTGAGCTGGCGCAGCCAAGTTCCCCTGAGCCGTCGGAAGGCAGGGACACCGAGTGGGTGGGACCTGTATTGGTACCTGGTCAGACAAGCGATCGACAGAGTCCTTGGCCCAGCGTCAGTCCGACGCCCGAGCCAACTGCTACGACCCCCGTTCCGGAGCGTTCGGGGCCGCTCAATTGATGGTTGGGGCACAGCAACCCACAGTGAATGTCGTGTTTGGTGTGGAACCATCCGGTCTCGGAGAATTTCCGAGCCCATTCCCCGGAATTCAAGTCATCGCTTCACTCAATGACTTCAACCCGGTCCCTGAATCGTGAAATCGTGGGCGTGAGTCATGCACCGCTAAACGAGCACTCAACAGTTTTGTAATGTTTCTTGTCTGACCAAGGCGTCGAGCGCACTTGGTATGATGATCGCAAAGTGCTGCCGATAGGAATGGTTTCAAGACGTGATCGACGAACATTGCTATCGGTCACGGGTGGTTTTGTAACTCTTTTAAATCAACGCCTGCCCATTTCGTTTCGCTCAAGTGCCCAAAGCGTTACACTGTTTTTTTTTCAGGTCCTTAACGTGCAGCCCGCGTGGATGCTTGTTGCGTATCCAGTACCGTATGGACGGACACATCCGCATCATCGGCAGCCTTGCTTGATTGCAAGGTTATCAGATGCTCTTGCCCAGGTGCCAGACGCGGCACCGAGGCCGTTTTGGTTTCAACAACCTGATTGTCGCGCGACAACAAGCCGCCGCCTTTACGATACTGTATCGTGACAACGCCCGCGAAGGCTTCGGTGCGACTCCGGTTGATGACACGAAGACCGACTTCAAGCGTTTTCACCAACACCAGCTTGCGAATGGCCCGCTTGGATGTGACTTCGACGCTGAGTGACCGTTCATCTGTTGCACCGGCTACCGGCTGCGCACCACCATTCGGACTGGGCGTGGTTCCAATCGGCCCTTCAAGAATTCTTACCAAGACCGCGTCCGGAACGCTCCCCGCTTCCAGCGTGGTTCCCACCTGTTTGATTCCATTTGCCGGTATGACACATTCCAGTACCTGCTGCCCCACGGTTGCGCCTCCCCCGTTCAGCGCTTGCACAGTCAATGTCTTGACACCGCTTGGCACCTGTTCGAAGCCAATTGTATTCTGGTTGGCCAAATCCGCCAGCGACAACCGCTTGGTCAGAGGGTTCAGCAAACCCGTACCGCTCAACGTGATGTTCAACCCGTTCAGCTTAATCGTGCCGGCTTTGACTGCCCCAACTTGAACGGACAAGGTTCCAACACTCACGGGTGTCGGGGCGATCGCAGGATTCACAGGCCTCACCGCCGCAACACTCGTACCGCCACCAGACAACGGTATCGCCGCCCCGGCAGCGTTATTCTGACGCCCACACGCACTGAGCGCGAAACCAACCATCACCAAGGCAATCAATGCCCAGTTATGTTGCCGCTGACGAATAACGCCCCTGCTCATATCCTACCCTCCGCGTTCATGGACATCCTTTTTATCCGCCCGCGGTTATCGGATCATTCTTAAATAGGGGTTAATTAAAGGTCAAGTTTCTGGAACGGGCAATAGCCAACAATGGAGCATTGCGCGCAACATGCGGGCCAAGACACCTAATGTTTCGCCTTCGGTCTGCACTGTTTGCCGTTGAAATATGGTATGTGTCGCACTGTCATCCGGGTGCCGGTCTTGGTTGCCGACAGCGCGTGGCGGTCTTCACGGCGCGATGGTCTGGTGATTGACGGGGTGTTTGCCAAAAAACAGCGCCAGTGGATCACCTGTCAGGTGCGCGATGCGGTTGTCCTTGCGTGGCAAGACCACCAACGCCGTGCTAATGGGACGTTCCCGGCCATCTGACGGCGCATTGACCGTTCGCCCCTTGACCCACATCGTGGTCGATCCCCCGCCATCCAGGTTGAGTGCATCGGTTGCTCCCAACATACGCATGGTCTTTGCGAGTTCCTTGAGCGTCGCTCCCACGCTGTAGCCCGGTTTCCGGCCGTCGATGCAGGCGAGCAGGTAGTGTCCGTCTGCCGTGACACCGAAAGCGGTTCGCGGCGCACGCCCGTGCGCCACATCTGCACGGAAATGTTGTTCGCGTGATTTGACGCGGATTTTGGCTTTTTCAACCAAGGTGGGACCGCCGCCGAGCGCATGTTGAATGCTGGGCGCCACATTCACGGTGAGACGCAATTGTTGCCCCATCCCGATGGCACGACGGAGGTTGGAGGCACCCTTTCCTTGTCCGCTCAAAACATAGCCACCCGGTGGAATGCGTAAGCTGCCGTTGCCTTCCGCCACCACGGTTCCTGCGGCGTTTACGGCCAGTTCGTGATGCCCCCCCCCACGTCGCGACGTGCGGGTGTTCGGGCCGAAATGGTCGGTGAAGAGCGTGATGCGATGACGTTTGGTGGCTTCGTTGACGCCTTGACACGTGAGGGTGGTCCCGTCATCCAACACGATGGCGGCGCTGGGCTTGGCGACTTCGATGCGTGCCGAACCGTCTTGTTTGAGCCAAATACTGGGTCGATCCAGCATCGTGCGGCTCACCAGCCGGCCATTCAGAATGAGGGTTCCTTGTGGTTGACCCGTGCGCGGAGCGAAAAAGCTGCCATTCACGGCGGCGATCGCCCCGTGCCACCGCGCCATTGCACTCAGTCGCGAGGTGCCCATCCTGCGCTGGGCGTTGCCCGCGAGTACAGGCTGTACCGTCACAAGTGATGGATCAAGCTTGAGTACACGGGTGCGCATCGGCCCCGCACCACCCCACAGTTGTCCTTCCCAATAACGCACCCCCTTGGCAATGTCGCGAAAACTGGGCGTAGTTTGCTCGTGGTAGAAGATAATTTCAAGGCCTCCGGGCCGAGTGACATAACGCACCGGTGTCGCATGACGCCACTGGGCCTTGATGTAGGTGCGGTTTTCGTAGGTGTTGATGCTGAGGTGGTGCAACGCCCCCTGGTGAATATCGCGGTTCAGGCTGTAACGCCCCGGCAACTGGCTCGTCGCTTCAAGGCGCCACGACGCGATGCCGGTCGTCTGGTCACTGATCCGTACCTGCTTCAAAGGCATAAAAATCCGCGTCTTCGTCGCATCGACACTGATTGGATTAAATGGGGCCGCCTCAGCAAGCGGTGTTTGTCCCAGCCAGATCGCACCGATCACCCCAGCGCCAACAACCCAGGCGCGGGCCAATCGTTGCCAGGCTTCGCATTCAGTCTCCACCCGTTTGACCATACCCTTACCCTCCTCGCGTGACACCCACCAAGCCCCGCACCAGGGTCATCCGTTCGCCACAGGCCACCACGTGTTTCATACCCGGCACGTATGGCGCTAAAACGTGATACCACGCACATTTCGGGCTTTTCATCGTCAAGATTCCCAGCGATTGTCTCCCGGTCACATGTTTAGGGCACTTTTTGACCGGCTAGTGACGTGCGATCGCCTCCAGAGGGGAAGCGTTCCGGGGTTGCGCCAGCCAACGACTTAAGTCTTGGTTAAATTTTTTACCCGCGACGTGAGAATTTTCAAAAAACTGTCTATATAGTATCTAGGGGCAGGCAGGGTTTCCCTATCCGGTTTTCGACTCTGGAGGCTGTTAGACGATGACGACGCAAGTCGGTGGCGATTCTCCGCAAACCATGCCCGTCGCCGTTTCGGCTGGTATGACGGCAGGCCAGATCCGGCAAGCATCCGCGCAGGCTGCGGCGGCAAGTGGCCCCAAGTTTTCTATGGACACTTTTGTAAAGGGTTTGAAGCAATTGCGTCACCCGAAGGAGGCGTTTCGCTCGGCCAAGGCGTCAACCGCCGAGGCCTTAAGGCCGCTCGGCAAACCGCGCGAGTTCGCCGCCGCGGTAAAACAAGGCTCAATCGCCAACGTGCCCCTGGCAGATGCCCTGTCGCAACAGAACATCATGACGCGGATCGCTGCACGAATCCCTTTCGTTAAAAGCTACTTGGGCCCTGACTACATCTTGAATCAAGCGATTGGCAGCTTGCCGAACTCGGCGGGTCCTTTGGCCGGTTTGCGGCAGCGCTTGCCGTTTTGGAAGCCGCCTGCGGTTCATCTTGATGGCATTTCAAAGGCGAAGATCACCAAGATTGCCCTTGAAGGCGGGAATGTTGCCAATAAACTGCAAACGATCGGTGTTCCAACTGAACTTGCCGAGAAAGTCGCCAAGGCTACGGTGCAACGTCAAGAAGCCTTGGCACTTGCCAAGCAGACTGCCCAGCAAGCGACCTTAGTGGCCTCGCAACAGGCAGTCCAGCGGCTGACCACCGAGGCGTTGACACTGCAGCTACGTGGTAGCCATGCGCAGCCGACGGCGGAAAAAGTGGCGCGGGCATTGGCGCAAGGTGGCAATGAGGGGCAGAAGGCCTTGTTGAAGATGGGCTTTTTCCCCAAGGATGCGACCCGGTTGGTGAATAGCGCCGCGGTGGGTCAGGTCGCCAACGCGGGCGGCAATTCGTTTTTGGCGGGTGCCAAGAAACTCGCGGGCAATCTGTTGTCGGGAGCGAAAGGCAGTTTTGTTCTGGCAGGTGTCTTTTCGGTCCTCACCAATGTCGGGGCGGTGGCGCAAGGGCAAATGAGCATTCCGCAGTTTGTGGGCTTGAGTGCGATGGACACGGCAGCATACGGGACGATCGGTTTGGGTGCCGGGGCGGCGGGTGCGGCGATTGGTACGCTGATCCCAGTTCCGGTTTTGGGCACCGTGGCGGGTTTTGCGATCGGGTTTGCTGCGGGTTGGTTGTATGAGAAGGTACTCCGCGATCCAGCCAAGGCCATACTGGGCTTCGGGCAGAAACCTTCTGGCGCTCAAAAGGCTGACGCACCGGCTGCTGCGTCGCCTGCGTCGCCGTCGACAGCCAGTCAGCCGACCGAGCGGGCAGTCGATCCTTACAAACAGTTCCAAGAGGTTTACAACGCGCAATTGAAGCGACTGGAAGAGCCGGCTTACTAAGCGGCATTCAGACATTGCTGTTAAAGCTTGCAGGATGCAGGTCACAAAGTCGTGAGATTACGTCTTGTGAGTCCGAAACGCGTTGAATATTGACCAAATTTTGGCTGTGCTTCAGAAGCATCGGGTGGGTGTCTGATATTGTCAAGTTTGCTGCAGGGGTTTTAAACAGCAACCCGGCTGTCACGATATCGTCGATGACTGGCAAAAAGCTGCTCAACAATCGGTGCGCTTCCAGCTTGCCCCGGGGTGGGTTTGGGGGCTGGTAAGACCTTGCGATCGCGCCCCTTCATCGCTGATGCCCAGCACTGAGTCAGCGGTGCGGGAACTCGCTGGTGCAACCACCTGATGCGGGTATTCGACAGTTCACCGCACGAAAGCCTGAACATCGAGTGGTAACCTTGTCATTAAAAACGATCCGTGCCACATAACGAACGCTTTCAGTTCAAAAGCCAATGACATTCAAACAAACAGCTCATCGGTGTTTCGAACACTCTCGAATTTTACGAAGTGTCGAGCGAACCTTATGGTGTGCCGGCTTCCGTCTGTGCAGGAGATGGCATGGCGGATTGCAGGTTTTCCGCCAGGTCGAGAAACGCTTTTGCCGAGGGGCTGTGGGGATCCTGCACCACCAACGGCAGGCCAACGTCGCCACTGGCGCGGATGCCGGGGTCAAGCGGCAGTTGGCCCAGTAAGGCGATCCCTTCGCGCTCCGCTACCGCCTGCGCGCCGCCGGACGCAAAAATGGGTGTTGCAGTCTCACATTGTGGGCAAACGAAATGGCTCATGTTTTCGACCACGCCGAGAATCGGCACCTTGGATTGCTGCAGCATGCGCAGGGTCTTCACCCCAATGGCCGCGGCGACGGCTTGCGGCGTGATGACGATGACGGCACCGGTCAAGGGGATCAACTGCACAAGGCTGAGCGGGACATCGCCTGTACCGGGTGGCAAATCCACCAGCAGATAATCCAGTTCACCCCAAGCCACATCCCGGAAGAATTGCCGCATGGCACTGGCCAGCATCGGCCCGCGCCATACAATGGGGTCATCCGCGTTGGGCAGCAAGAAGCCCATCGACATGAGTGAGATGCCGTGGCTGATAATCGGTTGCAGTTGGTTGTCCTTCACAAGGGGTTTGTGGGCCTGCACGCCCATCAAAAAGGGTATGGACGGGCCGTAGATGTCCGCATCGAGCAAGCCGACACGGTACCCGAGTTGTTTAAGGGCCAAGGCGAGGTTGACACTGACGGTTGATTTGCCAACGCCTCCCTTGCCACTGCCGATTGCCAGAATGTGCCGTATTCCGGGGATGCCTTCAGGCCCGCGGGGTACGGCTTTGGTCGGACGCACCAGATAATGCACGGCATGGTCATTGAGGCCTGTAACCCCTTGCAGCGCGCTTTTGATGGCCGGGGTTAAAGTTGCCTGCAAGCCTGCGGACTGAGGGCTCAAGGTGATCGAGAAGGTCGCGATGCCGTGCGCGACCTTAAGGTTTTCAACCATCCCAAGCGTGACGATATCTTGTTGAAGATCCGGCACCAAGACCGTCTTCAATGCATCCAATACGTGCTGTTCAAGCGACAAAGCGAGCTCCTTTCGGGCCTGATTGAACGCGGTGGTTTTTTATACGCGACACTTGCCCTCATCTAAAGGAGATAATCCCCATTGGTTGGATCCGTCAAGGCAACATTTGCGCGATGGTGTATGGATAGCAGGTGCACTTGCCAAGAGGAGGACGCTCATGACGATGTGTTGTCATTCATTCCGATTGGGCCATGGAATGTTATTGCTGCTGGGAACCCTTGGCTGTCAGACATCGATGACGTCTACGACAAACCCTGAAGCCATTCAGTCACCACTCGCAACGGCCATTGCACCCGCGGCGCTCGCGTTGCCGATCACGGCATCGGCCACTTCATTGTCGGGGACCGTGACGCACCAGGCACGGCCTGCCCGCGGCGTTCGCCTGCGTGTTAACGGCCCCGCTGGTTTCTCAAAAGAGATTCAAAGTGATGGTCAAGGGCAGTTTGTGCTTCAGTCTCGCAATCCTGGTAGTTATCAGGTGACGTTTTACAATGATACCAATCGCTCCTACGTGGGATTCTGGCGCAGCCCGTCCGTGCGGGTCGATGCAGGCCAGCAAGCGCGTTTGGCAAACATTGATCTGGCATTGACAGGATTTCAGAACCAGCCATTACCCGGAACCACGATTCGCGGCCTGACCTCGTTCAACTGGACCTTGCCCCGTCATCCCGTTGCGGCCATCCACTGGCGCCTTCATTCGCAAGGTGGTACGCGCTTTGAGTTGTTGGCCAGAAGCCCGGATTTGCGAGGTGACGTGACGCAATGGCGTTGGGAAGTCCCCCAAGCGCTGCGTGGACGGCGTTGTTTCTGGGGTCTTCAATGGCGTACAAGTGACGGTGGGGTCGGTGGAAACTTGTTTCAGCCCATCACGCTAGGCTCGTGAGTCATTGATGCATCACGGTTTGATTGCCGCCGCCTCGTAGCGCCAATTCGTAGGCCGCCGCAGCGGAATCGACCAGGCGTCGGGCATCGTCGATTCCGGAACGTGGGTAGGTGGCGATACCAATGGAGACAGTCAATCCTTTAAGGGTCGGATGCTCCAAAAAATTGTCTTGCACCTTTAAGCGGAAACGTTCGGCAAAGGTTTGAACCCCATCACTGTCGGTGGCGGGCAGGAGCATCACCAGGTCATTTTTGCCCCAACGGGCGGGAATGTCGTATTGGCGGCTGGAATCCTTGAAGAGGTGAGCCAGTTCGATCAACGCCTCGAAACTCGGCTGATCCAGTCCCACCACCAGACAGCTTAACTCGGACTGAAAGCGATCCGCTCGCACGATTTCCTCGGACGCACGCCCCCAAAAATATTGCTGACTGAACAAGCCGGTCACCGAATCCGCAATGCCCATTTCCTGCAAACGCATCTCGGCATTGGCAACTTGAGTCTTGAGTTGTTCGACTGTGGCGACGAGTTGCGCCATTTCCGCTGCTTGATCGTCTTGTTGATCGATATTGGGCATTGCTTGAGTCTCCACTTTTTCACGGCCGAGTCTGCGCCGGATGACTGTCTCAAACACTATCTTACAACAGTTTCTTGTCGCCCCGACAATCTCGCCTCACGGCGCGATCGCCTGGATCGGCCAATCCTGCAACGTGCCGCCTTGAATTGGGTGGCATCACTGTGCCTGTTTGATTACCCAACGCCAACCACAGAAATCTGTCACGCGGATGGTAAACGGCCAGGTTGTTCCGCTGGCATCGATTTGGCGTGGTCCACCAAAAGACCGATCACGCATTGCTCCATCATCAACGCGTGAAGGTCCGTTGGCCAATCACCGGTTTTCAGCGCCAAATCACAACGCAACAGATGCTCAAGCGCTGCAGCCAGTGCGCTGGCACGCCATTTCGACAGATTGTCAAGGTCCTTGCGTACCCTGAAATCACTCCGCAGATTCAAGGTTTTGGCGATCGCCACGGGGCTGTGCCCTGCTTCAGCCAGGCTTTTCATTTGTGTCCATTGCCGCATCAGGGTGATCACCGACGCTAGTATCCGCAGCGGCACATGGGTTGTACGCAGGTGCGACAAAGCAATCAGGGCAGCCCCCACCGATTGCTTTGCCAACGCATCGGTGAGCGCGAAGACATCCGGCTCCTGAGCATGCACGAGACGTGCGACCTCGTTCACGCCGATGGCGTTGTCATGGTCCGTGTAAAGTGCCAGTTTTTGCAATTCGGTATCAATGCGCCAGCGATCGCCACCCGTCGCACGCAACAAGGCAGTCACCGCAGCAGGGGCGATGCGCCGTTGATAACCCTTGGCCCGCGCAACCACCCACTCGGCCAACTGTTCCTCCATCTGCCAAGGCGCGGGCGTCTGAAATGCCGTCACACGCATGAATGGCAGCCACGTCTTGACCGTCTTCAGCCGTGAATCCAATTTTTCAAGCTTGAACAACAGATAGGCCCGCGCCGGTAACCCAATCTTCAACTGACGCTCAAACGCATCGAGTCCCGGATCATCCGACTTCCCCTTCAATACCGCTGGACCATCCACCACAACAAACCGATTTCCCCCACCAAAAGGGACAGTCGTCACCGCTTCTAGAACCGTTGCAAGCGGTGTGTCGCCCGACAGTTCCGCGAAGTTGAAAACCCGCCAGGCAGGATCGAGTAATTCGCGCTCAAGCTTTTTTTGTGCTTCCACCATGGCAAACCGATCGTCGCCGTGATAAAGAAGCACTTGTTTTGACACTGCGTTTCACCACTTAACGCGGGACATTTGCAGCGACGCCATTCGCACCGTAACGCCGCTCCCGCGCTTGATACGCCCTTAACGCGTCAAGAAAATGCACGTCACGAAACTCAGGCCACATCACGTCCGTGAAATAAAGCTCGGTATAGGCCAGTTGCCACAACATGTAGTTACTTATTCGTGATTCACCACTTGTTCGTATCAAAAGGTCGGGATCCGGTTGGTCCGCTGTATACAAAGCACCGGACACAAGCTGCTCATCAATCGCCTCAGGCGACAACTCACCCATCAATACACGCCGGGCAAGCTGCTGTGCCGCTCGCACCAATTCCTGCCTGCCGCCATAATTCGCAGCAATATTCAGAATCAGACCACAATTGCCACCCGTGCGTTCCGCGGCAACGCGCGCCTGCCGCTGCAAGCTAGCTGGCAATCCCGCGACGTCGCCGATAAAACGTACCTGAACACCCTGCGCGTGCAATTCATCCAGTTCACGACGCAACGCATCTTCAATCAGCGTCATTAAAAAATCAACTTCAGTGCCCGTGCGCCGCCAATTCTCCGTGGAAAATGCATACAGCGTCAGGTGCGGAATATCCAGTTCCCGACACAATCGCACCAAGAGCCGTACGGTATCCACACCAGCACGATGCCCTTGGAACTGCGCCAGCAGGTTGCGCTTCGCCCAGCGACGGTTACCGTCAAGAATGACCGCCACATGACGCGGGAGGCGTTCGAAATCCAGACCGGGCCAGCGCTCTGGATCAAGGTTGGACTGCGAACGTGTCACCAAATTCAACCCCCATCAACACGACCAAGCCGCACATAACCATCGTGCAGCGCTACTGCGGCTTCGCCTGGTGCGGGTTTCCAGCATAATCGTTGATCGCATGAAACACACGCTCGAAACAGCCCACCAACATAACAGGTTAAGGTACTTTTGTCCAGACCAAGACAACCGTCGGGTGTACTGGATTCTGGCTTCCGGCCTTGGACAGTTCACTGGATGCAATCCTGGAAATCAGGCCATCGCCTTGTCAATTCACGGTTGCGGTGGCAGCCGCCGGAGCGTTTCAGGCATCCGTTGCAGGGTTGGCAACGCACGTGTTTGACCCGATGAGAGCCTGATTCAGTTGTTTTGGCGGCGCCTGGATGGGGCGAGGTCCAGGGACCTGCGCGCCCGTCCGCACAAAGAGCCACAGGGCCACTGCCATCAGCACGGCGATGAGGGCAAACGGCCAATTGCTTTGTGGTGTCGGGGCACTATTTGGAAGGGAGTTGTTCGGCATGATTTTTTTTACCCTGAAAGAGTGCTTGCAACGGTTGCGTTGTGTGATTGCGTTTGGGTTGAACAAACGCTTCGCGTAAAATTTCTTTTAGGGCTTCTTCATTGATGTGTCGCTTTAATTGACCGGAACTTGCAACGGAGATGGTGCCACTCTCTTCCGAGACCACGATGGCGATGGCGTCGGTCGTTTCGGTCAAGCCAATTGCCGCGCGGTGGCGTGTGCCGAATTGTGAGCGGGTTCCGCCACGTTGACGCATGCCTTCAGATAGGGGCAAAACGGCGCCGGCCGCCGTGATGCGTTCGTTTTGAATGATCACGGCCCCATCGTGCAGGGGTGATGCTGGCACGAAAATTGTCGACAAGAGTTCGGCACTGATTACCCCATCGAGTACCGTCCCTGTCTCAATAAACTCGGCCAGGCCGGTGTGCCGCTCCAGAATGATGAGCGCACCGATGCGCTGGCGCGATAAAAACCGAACGCTCGCGACCACTTCATCAAGTGCCCGCGGTGAGGTAACGGTTTTTTGAGGAAACCACAACTCGCCTCGAAAAAGTTCCCCCTGCCCGATGTGCGCCAGCGCACGCCGCAATTCCGGCTGAAATACCACAGGAATCGCAACGATGATGAGCGTCGCCATGCTTTGCACCAGCCACGTGATCGTATCGAGTTCTAACGCATGGCTGACCAGATAGGCCAGCAACAGCAACAGCATTCCCCGAAGCAATTGGACGGCCCGTGTGCCTTTGATGAGCAGAAACAGACGATAAAGGATGAAGCTGACCAGCACGATGTCTAAGATGTCTTGCCAGCGCAGGCTTGCGGAAAAAGCGGCCAAAGGAGGCAGCATGTCAGCCTCCCGCTTTCAGGTGCGCGGGCAGGCGATCCAGTCGCATCAAATCATCGAGTGATTCGCGCTCAACAATCGTCACGGCCACACCATCTCTGACCAACACCATGGCGGGCCGCCCACAACGGTTGTAAGTGCTTGCCATACTGTGGTTGTAGGCACCGGTGCCATAGACGACCACCGTTTCCCCCGCTTGTGGGGAGGGCAGCAGCGCATCTTTGATTAACACATCACCGGATTCGCAATAACGTCCCGCCAAGGTCACACGCTCCGGTGTACCGGTTTCGCGTTCAGCCAGTTCCGCTTGGTAGACCGCCCCATAGGTGATGGGTCGTGGATTGTCAGCCATTCCGCCATCCAGCATCACGTAACGCCTGATGCCTGGAACCACCTTGCTGTAGCCCACACGGTAAGCTGTTATGCCGGCCGTTCCGATGATCGATCGCCCCGGTTCAAGGACCAGCGCAGGCAACGGATATTGCCACTTTTCACATTGCGCGACCACTGCCCGGGCGATCGCCGCAACCGCCTCCTCAATCGCAGGCGGCGCATCCTGGGCCTCATAAACAATCCCGAGACCACCACCAAGATCCAACTCGGCAGCCACCACCCCGTAACGCTCCCGCACCTCGGCAAGCAAGCGCACCATCACCGCTGCCGCTTCCTCAAACGCCCGCACATCAAAGATTTGTGAGCCGATATGCGCCTGCAGCCCCAGCCATTGCACCCGCGACTGAGACGCCAAACGCACGAGTGCCTGATCCAACTGCCCGCTTCCCAGATCAAGACCGAACTTGGAATCCTCTTTCCCCGTCTGGATGAATTCATGGGTGTGCGCTTCAATTCCCGGCGCCACGCGCAACAATATCTTCGTCGTTACACCCAGCGACTCGGTCAGTTCCAGTACCGCATCCAGTTCATCCAAATTATCAACGTTGATACGCCCAACACCCGCTTCAAGCCCCATGACAAGCTCGCCACGAGGCTTGTTGTTGCCCTGCATCACCAACGCTGACGCCGGCACCCCCGCTTTCAACGCGGTCATCATCTCGCCCGCGGATACGACATCTAAACCCAACCCCTCCTGGTGCACCAACGCGGCGATCGCCATCGTGCAATGCGACTTGCTCGCGAACAGGACCCGCGAGGCGCCAGGATAATGCACTTTCAACGCCGATTGATAACGCCGGCACGCCACCCGTACGTCCTGTTCATCCACAATATACAAAGGGGTGCCATGAATGCGTGCCAGGTCTGTAACATCACAGCCGCCAACAAACAAGCGCCCCTCGCTCGAACGTGAGCACGTCAATGGCTTGAGACAGGGCTTGGGAGCAGTCTGTGGGTCTGGCATCAAACTGGTGACGTCACCGGATCGCGGGGGTGCAACAGAATTATCGGGAGTTGATGATGTCCCGCGCTTTCACATCTCCTGACGCGCAATCGTTTCACACGACGAGCGCTATGGAAATTCGAGGCAATGGATGAATTGCCACCCGTTGCGTCGTTGTCGGTGCGGGGAAGCGAACAAAGACAGCCCCAGTATAGCATGGCTGTCAGGCGATTGATGGTCGTTTTGGTTTATTTTGACTTTTCAGGTCTGACCGGTCCAGAATGAGTCGTGTTTTTAAATGCCTCGCGGGCGAGGGCAGCCGGTGAGCTGCCGGGCGGAGTGTGCATTCACAAAGGCTTGGGCACCGCGTGGTGGAAGGATTTGGTTCGCAACAGGAGAAATGGTGATGCAGCACATTCACGGTCATTTGGTGGTTCCTGCCGGTGTTCGCTTTGCGGTGGTGCTGGGGCGTTTCAACGAATTGATAGGGTCGCGACTGCTCTCGGGTTTTGAGGATGCGATCGTTCGCCACGGCGGCTCATCCGATGCGATCGACGTTTACTGGGTGCCGGGTGCTTTTGAGCTACCGGTGGTGGCCAAGAGATTGGCCTCATCCGGGCGTTACGCCAGCGTTACGGCACTAGGCGCCGTGATCCGCGGTGCGACACCCCATTTTGATTACGTGGCAGCCGAGGCAGCCAAGGGCATTCAAAACGCAGCCCTCGCAACCGGCGTGCCGGTGATCTTTGGCGTTTTGACGACCGATACCATCGAACAGGCCATCGAACGGGCTGGCACCAAGGGCGGCAACAAGGGCTGGGAAGCAGGATGTACCGCCATCGAGATGACCCACTTGATGCAGCAAATCGGTTCCACCTAACCACGCTTTGACAACTCATAAAACCAAAAATGCCCAGCGAGACCTCGTGGGCACAACATCCCGTCTGAAATCGACGTGTTGGGATGATTGGTTGGGTTTGGGTGTGAAAAACGTTTGGTGCCCGTCTTACCCGGATGGGCGCGCAACACTGTTGTGGTGTTTCTGTGAGTTTATTTTGCCTGTCAAGAGAAATTGCGCGATTTGGGTATCGAAGTTTGGCAAGGGCGATGGAATGAACCCCTTGTTGGGGTAGAATAGGACCAAGAAAAAGTGGCGGTCGCGGCAGGGGCCGTGACGATTGTTTCGGGAAGGTATCGACGCGTATGGTCCGTGACCACCTTATCAAGGCAACTGCAGCTGGCGGGCGCATTCGGGCCGTTGCAATTCGTACGACTGATCTGGCAGAGGAGGCTCGCAGGCGGCATGATCTCTCGCCGACGGCCGCAGCGGCGCTCGGCAAGGCGATGACGGGCGCGTTGCTGTTGAGTGCAACCTTACGCAAGTCGGGTCGGCTCAACGTTCGCATCGGCGGCAAAGGGCCACTTGGGGGTTTGCTTATTGATGCGGGGACCGATGGTAGTGTGCGCGGATACTGCGGAAATCCGCAGCTGGATTTGCCGCTGAGGGCGGATGGTCTCTTGAACGTTGGCGCCGCAGTTGGGCGGGATGGTTTTCTGTCCGTCACTTATGACCTTGGCCGTCGGCCGTACACGGGTACAGTGGCCTTGGTGTCGGGTGAGCTGGGCGACGATTTTACGGCTTATCTGGCGCACTCGGAACAGATCCCCTCAGCCGTCAGCCTGGGAATTTTCGTTGAGAATGGTCGGGTATGTTCAGCGGGCGGCATTCTGGTGCAACTGATGCCTGATGCTGGCGATGAAATCGCGGAGCGTCTGGAACAGACGGTGTTGACAATGCCGACTTTCACGGCATTGGATCGCGAACGCGTGGGCCTCGTTCAGATTCTGGAGCGGGCTTTAGCCGGCTTCAAGGTTGATATCCTGCAGGAGGACCAAGACGTTTACTTTGCCTGTCGTTGTGATCACAAACGGGTGCTGGATGCCATACGCATCCTTGGACCGGAGGAGATTCAGGACATGATCGCCAAAGACGGCCAAGCAGAAGTGCGTTGCCATTTTTGTAACACACTGTATCAAATTGACCGCAGCCAACTGGAGGCCATGCTTAATCTTTGAAAAAAAAAGTCAAAAAGGGTGGTCACCCGATAGAAGGGAACCACCCAAACTGTCCGGTCTAAAAAAACTTTAGACTGCGCGAACGACCTTACCGGCTTTCAGGCAGGACGTGCATACTTGAAGCTTGCGGACCAAGCCCGGCTTGATCAAGGCACGAACACTCTGCAAGTTCGGCATCCAACGCCGGTTGGTTTTGACATTCGAGTGACTGACATTGTGGCCGGTAGCCGGACCCTTGTCGCAAACGCTACAACGCTTAGACACGGTAAGAACCTCCAAAACTGGCGATGATGATATGAAGCAAGAATCAAATTTACCATCACTTAACCTGCTTGACAAGTCGTTGGGTCTGACCGAAAGGCGGCCGTGCCGACATCGACCCCCGCTGGCGCTGACGCGGATGCTGTTGGCGGGAGGGCCTGCACTTTCGCCCTGCTTGCCTGGCATTGCGCGGTGTAATCTGTGGGCGGGAAACCCGTCGCTGCGTTTGTTGTCCGCTGGCTTCCCGTTTGGAATGGTGTGGTGGCGATGGCTGTTTTAACCGTGATCAACGCGGGCAATACCGTGGTGCGTGTGGTGGCAATGACCTTGGATCACCGTGTTGTGTCCGATGAGCGCCATGCGACTTCGGAGGTGTTGCAAAACGGTTTGAACAGGTCTGTGCTTGTCGGTCCGCTTGTATTGGTGTCTGTGGTCCCTCGTATCACGGAATGTTTGCGTGGGTATGCCGAGTTGTGGGAGTTGACGGCATGCGCCGTGTCTTGTGTCGTGGCTTACAATCCCCCCGGTTCTTTGGGTGCCGACCGTTTGGCCAATGCCATCGCCTTGCTCGGACGTCGCCAGTTTGGCGTCGTCATCGATTGTGGTACTGCAACAACCTTCACGGTGGTCAACCCGGAAGGCATTATACTTGGTGGCGCGATCATGCCAGGCCTTGGCACGATGCGTGACAGCCTCGCCAAGCGCACCGCGCAACTACCATCTGTGGCGCTTGAAGTGCCAACAGCGCACTGGGGTTGCGACACGACGACGTCGATGCAAATCGGCATTTTGCAAGGACACCTCGGTGCCATCTCTCATCTCGCTTCCCGGATGCTTCAGGCTTTGCCTGCGGGTGGTCAACTGGTGTTGACCGGTGGTTGGTCACGTCTTTTGACCCCTCACCTTCACTTGCCGCACGTGTGCGCCCCCGATTTGACCATCGAGGGCGCAGCGCTTGCCTGGTCCGCGTTCAGGCTCAGTTCAGGAAATTGACCACTTGGTTCATCTTGAGACCAAGGTGAAGCATCAACCGGTTTTGTGCATCGTCGAGATCGATTTGCGTGATGTCTCGAATGCGTTCCAACCGATATTTCAAGGTGTTGCGATGGATGAAGAGTTTCGCGGATGTCTCCGTCAAATTGCCATTGCAATCCAGGAAGGCTTCGATGGTTTTGACCAGCTCTTTGTCTGTTTGCTGGTTGTAATCGATCAACCGCTGCAACGGCTCACAGCAAAACGCCTGCGGATCCTGATTTTGTGAAAACAGCAACAACATGCGGTAAATTCCCAGATCCTTGAAGAAACTGACCTGACACGACCCTTGTAAACTCTGACCGATTTTCAAGGCATGGCCCGCTGCCGTGAAAGCCCTCGGTATCCCCAACAAACCCGCACTCGGCTCGGACACACCGACGTTAAAGGAACGTCCCGGCCACGCAGCCAACAGCTTTTGCCTGATGGCCAATGCCAAGTGTTGCAACTTCTCAAAGTGCGGTTGACCTTCCTTGATGGGATACAAAACGGTCGCACCTTGCGCCTGCTGCACCACTAACGCCTGTCTGAAACTCAATTGGGCACTCAGCAGACCCATCAAACGAGCCGCATCCTCGTGCGTCACGCCCTCTTCGTCCGCACCATCGACAAATTCGATCTGCATCACCCAGTAGGCAGTATCCAAAGCATAGCCCAAGTAATTGGCACGCCTGCGAATGGCCTCAAGATGCGTGGGACTCGATGCCAACAACAAATCTCGAAAGAAATCACGGCGCATGCGCTGATCCGAATCACTGGCACCCCGTAACTTCAACAACTCAATCGCCACCGCAAAAAGACCCGCCTCCAACAAATCCTCCGGCAATGACTCATCCACGCCATCACTGAGAATCGAAAAATACCCCAGTACATCACCTTCCATCACCACCGGATGAATCGTGCGTGTTTTCCCGTTCACGACGACATGAGCCGTACGCTGGTCCCCACGAACCCGACGCAACGTCCCATCCGATTCCCAAGCCTGCACCTGCTGCACCGGTGTTCCTTTGTGCTGCAACAATTCATCGAAATACGGCTCGTGAACCTGGTCATGTGTTGATAGCGCCAACAGACCAAAGAGACGATCCTCCACGAATACACTGCGCTCCAACTGACGCGACAGATAACCGGTGATGGCCTCCATGCCGTCCCCGGTGGAGACAAGCTTTAACAAGGAGCGATGGGCATCAGTGACGTGGCGTGTGGATTGTGAACACCCTTCGGCGATCGCCCCCTCCAGCGGGTCAAGCAACTTACGCATGTGCACCGGATCCGCCATCACCAATACGGGAAAATTACGCTTGGCTGCAACCTGCAATGCATCATCCGGTATCAACTGCACGAAACGACTCGCCAACACCACAACCCCCGACGCCCCTGAATCATCAAGACCGCTCAAAAAATTAATCCATCGACTTGAATCATCACCAAGTAGGCAGCCCGTCGTAAATACCAATTCACCACCCGTCAACCAACCCACCGCATCCGGCAACTCCAAAGGCATGACCCGCCCAACCAGACGCTCCAAGCCCGACTCACCCGCCAAAACAGATGCGGCACCCATCACCGGCACCAACAACAACGATCGCAAACTCATTCCGACAATACCAGCCCCACGCGCGGCATCAACCACCGCACGCCCCACCGATGTTTCAACACACGCAGGCACCCGCGCCGCCGTCTGTACCTGATTTCCAACCATCCGCTGAGTCATTGCCACCCCTCCATTTTTTACTGCCAGGTCACCAACACAACATGTTCAGTGCGCTGTAACTC
>Ga0079301_1000479_pt1 | contig 19172 bp, 16 predicted proteins | sample Wag4_2014_7_11_3_FD_74797 | JGI IMG/M metagenome (GOLD analysis project Ga0079301, IMG submission 74797) | Fresh water mixed with fracking chemicals microbial communities from Ohio, USA - Utica-2 Time Series FC 2014_7_11 | ecosystem: Engineered > Industrial production > Chemical products > Input... | reverse complement strand
TGGAGGATGGCATGACCACTGAGACTATAGCCTTCTTCAATCGGGAGAATGTCCGCAGATTTGGCCTCACGCCACCGCCAACGAGCCACCCGAGTACCAGGCCGGCGTTCTATGACCCACACCATCTCTTGTGCGGGCGAAAACAACACTTGATGCCCTCGAAAAGGTAGCGTAGCTGTGGCAAGTACAGACCCTGCACGTAGATCCACCACACTGACAGCAAAATCGCGGCCCTGTGCTTGAGCAGACACGAGTAAAGTGGTGTTTTGTGTCTGTGCAAACGCAACAGGGGCAGCCCACCATGCAAGCCACCCCGCAACCCCTAACTGCAACACCTGCCGCCGCTGCCACATGGGTTTAATCTCCGTCGGCATCATTAAAACTCACCGACGCATTCACTGCCCGTGCCACTTGATCATCTAAATAACTGCGTAAAGCAGCCAACTTGTCTTTCGCGGCTTGCAAACCTTCTTTTGGCGTACATTGTCGATTTAGGGTATGTAGCACATGACAGACATCTTGGCTGCGGCTAACCAACTCACGCGCCACAGTGAATTGATCTTGCCACGTCACCCAACCCGCCAAGCCTTTACCCAGCGGTACCCCCACCAATGCGTTGATTGCTTCGGCTTGCGCTTCCCACAATATACGGCTGCTTCCGCTACGCACACCTTCGGCACTTTTTTGCCCACTGTGTAACGCTTTATCCAGCTTTTTATCGAGGCCATCCACTGCCGCTAAAGTGACATTAAAGGTTTCATTTAAGCGGGCGAGGGCATCCGATTCGCTGTATGAGCGAGAAGCTTCTTGTTGCCATTCTTGTTGAATGGCTTTCGCCTCGGTGACCACATCTTGTGTGATTCGCACCAGATAAGCACAGCGCGCTGATTGTTTCAGAGTCGCCAACGTATCGCCGTCTTGCCACAACAGATATTCAACCGCCGGCAACCCGCGCGCTGCCACACTTTCGCCATCTTCTTCACCCACAATCGCTGCTTCTATCCGCGCTGGGCGCGTGGGATGGAAAAAGACTTGTCGCGCACTTTTACGTTGTAGCACTGGCCCAGCCTGCACCCCACCGAGGCGGAACCATGCCGTGGCCGCGTCTTGCCACCGTAAACGCGTTTGTTGCAACTGGGTAGCAGACGGCTGCTGACATAAAGCCTCACTTGCAGTTTGTAATGCCGTGCTTTGATTCACAAAGCGTTCCGCTGCAGGCATAAACACCGTCTTTGCTTGCGCCTGCACCAAATCCACCGCCGTAATCGCCTCAGCTTGCACATATCCCGCAAAAGACAGCGAGACCACTACCCCTAGCCATTGTTTTATGTTTACCATGCTGTTCACACTGCCTTTTCCACAGCCCATGTTTAGAGCGAATTTAAAAATGCCAGCAAAGCATCACGTTCTGCTTTTTTCGCTTGGACAAAACGCTGTTTTGCTGCCTCCGCCTCGCCACCATGCCACAGAATCGCCTCACTTAAATTACGCGCACGGCCATCATGGAGATAGAAGGTATGCCCATTCACATCCGAGAACAAACCAATCCCCCATAACGGTGGGGTTTTCCACTCACGACCCGATGCCTGAAAATCAGGACGACCATCGGCCAATCCTTCACCCATATCATGCAATAACAAGTCGGTATAAGGATGAATGGTTTGGAACGCGGCTTCAGGTAATCCTTTTAAGGCACCAGTGCGATAACTGGGGGTGTGGCAAGTAGCACATTTCATTTCGTTAAATAATTGTTTACCACGCAACACCTGTGGGCTTGTCACATCACGCCGAGCCGGTGGCGCAAGGGTTTGGCTATAAAACACCACTTTACGCAATAAGTCATCGCTGATTTCAGGTTTGCCACCAGAAGGAGCCGCAACACAATCGTCTTGTTTGGCCGTACAGGCTTCTTGTGGGTTCCATTTGTTGGTGATGCCAATGTCACCTAAAAACGCCCCTGCGGTTTGATGAGCAACGCTGCCGGTGTTTGCCTTCCACCCAAAACGGCCCAACACCGTCTTTTGACTAGGCGCATCCCATACCCAGTTAGGACGACCAGAAATACCATCACTGTCGCGATCATCTGGATCGGCTTTTTTCAAAATATCTTTTTCTACAATGGCTTCTAACAATCCTAATCCAATCACCTGTGGCGCAATCCGAGGTGAGAGCATGGTATCGGGGTGTAATGAGCCGTACCCTAGCTCGGTCAGCTGATAGGTCGGCTTACGCAAGGCGTAGCGCTCACCATCGGCAAACTGTCCGCTGATTTCCTGATAATGGATGGCAACTTTGCCTTCAGGTTTCACACCATCGACGGCATCATTATTAAACTGATCTCCATACGTTGGTTCCGGCACAACCCCAGCCTGTTTTGATGGTGTACCGGGAATGGAGAGACGAATTAACAAGGCCATCGGCTGTTCACCTAAATCGACCGGCGGTGCGCCACGCCCATCCAAAGCGTGACAAGCCGAACATGAACGCGCAATAAAATGTGGCCCGAGACCATCACGCGCAGTGGTTGAGGCCGGTGCTTGAACCCAATTTTTCTTAAAGAACGAGTTACCGACGGCAAAATCAGTACGGCGTTCACCACGTAGATTGGCAAAAGGCAAAGAAAATGCATTTTGTCCCACCTCGTGAACCGTCGTTTCACCACCAGACAATTCTTCTCCGGGGGTCGCCAACCATTGCCCTGCTGCAACCCCAATGCCAGATAGACTCAACCCAGCCAATAACCATCCTAATCGACGCATCTTCATTATCCGTTTTCCATCTTCTAAAGCAGCACGCCCCACTGACAAGCGGGGCGTGTGGTGAGTGGGGTTAGGCCAACTTAGCCTTTGACATTCAATCGTTGAATCCCGATGGCTTTTGCGGCCTCAACCATGCTATCTGATTGTTTACGCAAGAGCTGTACCGCTTTTTGTACACGACGACGGCCCTCGGTTTCCGCAATTTCACGGTCAAACGGTGCTTGGATAGCATTCACTGCGGCGAGTGTGGCTTCTAAATCGCGGGACAATTTTTCAGCCGCTTGCGGATTGCTGGCCTGAACCAACTCTTGCAGTGAAGGCCCTTTGATGTCGGTGCCATCAATCCGTTTATATTGACCTAACCAAACATTACGGATTCCTTCGGCATTGGTCACAATGTCGCGGTGGGTATTGTCAGAAAAGCAAGAATGCTCGTCTTCTTGATCGCGGCTAGCCAATGCCACTTCCATCCGTTCACCAGCCAGTTCAGCGCGTGATAACACGCCCATACCAACCAACATTTTGCGGACAGCTTGAGGGTCTTTTTCAAAACGGGCGCGGTAGTTTTTTGCATTTGGCTGCCATGCTTCAACCAAATATTGCACATCATCCACCAACAACTCCGTCACGGTTTTTAAATAGGTGCGGCGACGATCAGCATTCGGGGCTTGGCCATCAACAAAGTCGGTGTAGCTGCGATTACCGGGGCCTTCTTTGTTGAAGTCCTGACCCCACAGCAAAAATTCAATGGCGTGGAAACCGGTTGAAACATTCTCTTCACCGCCTTTTTCATTCAGGCTAGCCAGTTTTTGTTTGGTGATCGCCACATTGGGTTTGTTGATAATCCCCGCTTTGGAATTGCCTTTTACATAATCGATATACGATTCATCCAATGGCCAAGCATTGATTTGTCCTTCAGGGCCTTTGGCATCATCAATCGGGCCTGCGTAAAAGCGGAATGCCTCGGTTTGTCCATACGGTTCACGCGCCGCTAACCAAGCTTGCTTCGCTTGTTCTAATCCTTCGGCAGAAGGTGCGGCAACAAACGTATCCACAGCAGTTTGTAGTGCTTTGACTCGGGTTAATACATCTTGGTAGTTCGCTTCAACCAAGTTTGCATAGTGTTGACTGACTTGAGCCGCAGAGGGCGCAGCAAACACGGGAGAAGCAAACACAAGCGCAGTTGCAACAGCCAACGACAGTTTTTTGAGCAGCATAGACACTTCCTTAAAGTAGTCTTAGTTTTTGCAAATGATATTCCTTGTCATTTGCAATAGGCAAGTGTCTTTTTGGCGATCGCTAATACAAAAATTCCAACTTGACGCCAAGAGTCTCGATTTCTTAAGCTGATAACAGATCAGCTTATTGAGAGTCAGCCACTCATCGGCATTAATGATAGGGGAATTAAAAAATGAAAAAAATTGATGAAAACACAGATAAGAAAAAACAAAGTTTGCATGAAAAAATGCAAGCTTTACGGCAATCGCTGGCCAATAATCCTGCAGAAGCAAAAGCTTTTCTAGAGAAAACAGGCATCTTGACTAAATCTGGCAAACTGACAAAACATTACCAATGAAAATGAATTGGTCCATTTATACCTCTTATCCCTCTCTTGTATTCGGTTTCCACGGATGCGATGCAACAGTAGGGGAAGCCATTCTAGGTGGGAAAACCACTCATCTTGAGCCAAGCCAAAATGATTATGATTGGCTTGGGCATGGAATTTATTTTTGGGAAGCCAACCCTGCCCGAGCATTAGCGTTTGCTGAAGAACGAGCTCTTGGAGGAAAAAACTCCAAAGGGAAAATCAAGCATCCGTTTGTGCTCGGCGCCATTATTGATTTAGGAAAGTGTCTCAACCTGCTCGACAGTCATGCCTTACAAGAATTGCAGGATGCCTATCAAATCCTACAAGCCACTGAAAGCGTCTTACCAAGCAACGGCAAAGCAAAATTATTGCGGAAATTAGATTGTGCAGTCATCCAGGCGCTTCATACGTCCCGACAAGAACTACAAGAACCTGCCTATCAAACTGTACGTGGCGTTTTTACAGAAGGTGCAGAGGTTTACCCTGGCGCAGGTTTCAATGACAGAGACCATATCCAAATCTGCGTCAGGGATTTATCTTGTATTAAGGGTTATTTTCGTCCAATCCATGATTAAGTTTTAGCCAATAACTGGCGGAGTGAGGTCAAAATGCTGATAAGCCAAGGCTGTTGCAACACGACCGCGAGGGGTACGTTGTAAATAACCCTGTTGAATTAAATACGGTTCGATCACGTCTTCAATCGTATCGCTCGCTTCACCAATCGCAGCGCCAACATTGTCTAAACCTACCGGACCACCGGCAAACTTATAAATAATGGCCTCAAGCAACTTGCGGTCCATAACGTCCAAACCCGCGCTATCAACATCTAACATCGACAACGCCGCATCCGCTACGGTTGCACTGACCACCCCATCGGCCCGCACATCCGCAAAATCACGAACCCGCCGCAGCAAACGATTGGCAATACGCGGTGTACCACGAGACCGACGAGCAATTTCATGCGCCCCTGCTGCTTCCATTTGCATTTCCAACAAATTGGCAGAGCGCGTCACAATTTGGGTTAATTCCTCATGGGTATAAAACTCCAACCGCGCCACAATGCCAAATCGGTCTCGCAGTGGGTTGGTTAACATACCCGCTCGCGTTGTTGCGCCCACCAAAGTAAACGGGGGCAAATCGATTTTCACTGAGCGTGCCGCAGGGCCCTCGCCGATCATGATGTCAATTTGAAAATCTTCTAACGCTGGGTATAGAATTTCTTCAACTACCGGCGATAAGCGGTGAATTTCATCAATAAACAGGACATCGTTCGGCTCAAGATTGGTCAGTAAAGCAGCTAAATCACCGGCTTTTTCTAATACTGGGCCAGAGGTTTGCCGCAAATTCACACCCAGTTCATAGGCGATAATATGCGCCAAAGTGGTCTTACCGAGGCCGGGAGGGCCAAATAGCAACACATGATCTAGGGCCTCACGGCGGCGTTTGGTGGCTTCAATAAAAATTTCTAATTGTTGGCGTGCCTTACGTTGCCCAACATACTCTTGCAATTGTTTTGGCCGTAACGCCCGTTCTAAGACTTCCTCTTGCCGCGATTGGGGCGCAGGACTGATCATACGGGGGGCTTGGCTGTGTAAAGAATCGGTTTCAATCATTGCACTGACTTTTCAAGTTTAAGAGAACAAACGCCGTCTGCGCGCAACAGGTGCCAGAAGTAAAAAGCCAGCAAAACAACTCATTGCTAAAGCCATGCCAGCGACCACGTCACTGATGTAATGCACCCCCAATAAAGGACGGGTCAACGCAGCCAACACCACCAAAATCAATAACAACAACATCACTGGCAAGCGTAACCAACGCGGTAATAATGGCCATAACCCATAGGCCAATAATGCCAATAACAAGGTCGTTGCAGTGGCGTGGCCACTGGGGAAAGCGCTGCCACTGGTTGAAATCGCTACCTCTAGCGTCGGTCTTGGTCGATCGAATGCAACTTTCAACAGGAAATTGATCAACCACCCACTGCCCAATAAAACCGGCGGCGCCCACCATAAACCACGCTGTTGTTTTGCAAACCACAGTCCTAATAGCAAAGACAAAGCAATCGATACGGCAGCACGCCCCAACCAGTCAATGGTCAAAGAAAAATGCCATGCCAAGGTAGCAATCGCCCCTTCACGCCACTGCATCCATTGCATACCCCACTGATCAATTTGCATTAACCAAGGTTGTTGACCTTGCCATGCCAATGCTAACCACATCACCAAAAATATCCCACTGACCAACATCCCACCACACCAGCGCCAGCGCGATTGCTGCCCTTGTCGATCGGAATAAAAAGACCACGTTGCCATAAGTTAGAGCTTTGCTAATTGTTTAAGGGCGAGACGGATACCCGCCCCAACCTCGATGTCAGTGGGTAATGTCTCAACCACCGCCAGTGCAGGTTTTTCTTGATACCCCAGTGCAATAAGGGCTTGTGTAATATCACCGTGGGCATTGGAAAGCGGCGCACTCGTTATCGTATCCGATGCGGTCAGCTTGCCACGTAATTCTAAAATCAGACGCTCAGCAGTTTTTTTACCCACGCCGGGGACAGAAGACAGCTTTTTCACATCGTCGGTTGCCAACGCTTGAGCCAGTTCTTGTTGTGATAGCGTCGAGAGGATGGCAAGTGCCATTTTGGCACCGATACCCGACACTTTGATCAGTTGGCGAAACGTGGCGCGTTCAGCCGCCGTGAGAAAACCGAATAGTAAATGGGCGTCTTCTCGGATCACCAAATGCGTATGCAGAGTGACGGTTTCTCCCAAAGCAGGCAGTTGTTCAAAACAGCGTAATGGCACGTCAATTTCATACCCCACCCCGTGCACATCCAATACTATCTGCGGTGCGTGTTTTTCTAATAACACACCGTGTAAACGTCCTATCATGACAACCTTTTCAAATCGGAAAAAAGACGTGCAGCCACAGCCCCACCGCCAGCAATAAGGGAGAAAGATGGGTTGCTAACAGCGTCGCGATAATCGCAGGGCGTAATGCCTGTGGTTGTGCTGCATGGCGCAGTAACTGTTGCCATGCAAAAAGAGATAACGGTAACGGTAGGGCCGCCAAACCTGCCCATACCGGCAATATCTGGTACAGGATAGCCGATAACAAGATGGCGTAGGCAACGACCGCCAATACACCATAACCCACTGCCGCCACTGCCAGCGGTAACCGAACGACCCAATGCCGCTTACCTGCCAATTGGTCTGCTTCACGGTCGGGGAATTGATTGAGGTAGAGCAACACCATCGCCAAGCCGCCAAAACTGCCACCCGCAGCCAATACGGCAGGTGATAAGGGCGCGCCAGCAACCCAGGCACAGCCGATAGGCAATAGGGCGAAACCCAGCCACACACACAGCTCGCCCAAACCACGACTGTTCAAACGCAAGGGTGGCATAGAATAGGCCCACGCCAGTCCCACCCCAATCAGCCCCCAAATCACCACACCGCTGCCACGCTGCCACCACAAATAGCCGCCTATCGCTGTTGCTGCCAACAGCAAAACCACGCCAAACAGTGTCATCTGTTGCACCGTCAAGACGTGGTTTTGAATAAAGCGGCTGCCGCCGGTAAAAGGAAATAAGCGGCGTTCATTGGCTGAGTCTGTACCATTATGGGCATCTGCCACATCGTTAATCACATTGGCCGCTGCATGTAACAACATCGCTCCCAGCATCGCCCATAGCAATAAAGCAAAGTCAGTGGCGTGGTGAAACTGTGCCAATGCCGCACCAAGGACACAAGCCACCACTGTCAGCGTGAGAAACGCTGGGCGCGTTGCAGCCCAGTAACGAGAGAGTGGATGCGAAAAATGCTCCGGCAAAGGTTCTTGTAATGGCACCGCACTCATACCCAACGTCCTCCTTTGACGGTTAATCCACGCGGCACCCGCGCTGCCATGGTGCGGTGATTGGCATGACACAAAGCAACCGCCAAGGCATCCGCTGCATCGGCCTGTGGCGTACCCGATAAACGCAAATGATGCACCACCATCGCCTGCACCTGTTCTTTTGCTGCTTTGCCATGGCCGACTACCGATTGCTTGACCTGTAGCGCGGTGTATTCATGAATTGGCAAACTCGCTAAGACCAAGGCTGATAACACCGCCCCTCGCGCCTGCCCCAACATCAAAGTTGCCGCAGGATTCACATTCACGAATACCTGCTCGACGGCGGCTTCATGCGGCGCGTACAACATCACCACTTCACTTAAGCCATCTAACAACACCTTGATGCGTTCCGGCAAAGTGGCCCCTTGAGGGGTGCGGATACACCCCGAGGCCACATAGCGGCGTTCTTGTCCGTGTAAGTCAATGACGCCAAACCCCGTGAGACGGCTGCCGGGGTCGATCCCCAAGACACGCACTGCGCTTATTGCCATGTGTTTGCCAATTGCTCGGCCTCTTGCAGACGCGCTACCGTTCCTACGTCCAACCACGGGCCAGCAAAATATTCCCCCGATACACGGCCTTGTGCCATCGCTTGCCGCAAGTAGGGGGCTAACTTGGCACGCTGTCCTGCAGCGACTGGCGCAAACAAATGGGGATGGTACAGGCCGATGCCGCTGAAGGTCAGAGTAGGTTGATCGATAACTTGCCCTTGGGCAGTCAACGAAAAATCACCCTCTGGATGATGAATTGGGTTATCCACTAACACCAAATGGGCAAGCCGGTCTGCCGGCCATGCTGCAAGCTGTGGCAATAGCGCAGCAAAAGGAAAACGGGTGCAGATATCGCCGTTGACCACCAGAAAAGGATGTTCACCCAACAACGGCAGTGCGGTGGCAATCCCTCCTGCCGTTTCTAGGCCATCGGCACCCTCATGGGAGTAAGCAATGTCGATACCCCAAGTTTGACCATTACCCAGTGCCTGCGGCAGCTGCGCACCTAACCAAGCGGTGTTAATCACCACCTCACGCACCCCTGCCGCCGCCAACGCTTCAAGGTGCCAAACAATCAACGGTTTGCCAGCCACTTTCAGCAACGGTTTAGGGGTATGGTCGGTGAGAGGGCGCATTCTTTCACCACGCCCAGCCGCCAAAATCATCGCCCGCATCAGAAGGTATACCCAACTTGTTCTTCAATCCCTGCCAGATCGCGCACAAGGGCACCCAATGGGCGCAATTCTTCGTAACGATTGCAGGTTTTGCGGATGTAATCGAGGAAGCGAGGGATTTCGGCCAAATATTTGCTCTTGCCATCACGATAGTGCAGACGAGCAAAGATACCGGCGACTTTCAAATGACGCTGCACACCCATCCACTCGAAATCACGCCAAAACTCATCAATCTGTTCTGGCACAGGTAAACCGGCTTTGCGAGCTTGTTCCCAATAACGCACCACACAATCCAACACCAATTCATCATCAAAACCGATGAAAGCATCACGGGTCAGAGACAGAATGTCATAGCTAATTGGGCCAACCACGGCATCTTGGAAATCCAACACCCCCGGGTTATGTTCGGCAGTCAGCATCAAATTGCGAACCGTGAAATCACGATGCACCGGCACCGCCGCTTGTTGGGTGATATTGGCCAACAAAATCGCAATACCGTCTTCCCATACTTGCTGTTCTTGTACTGTCAAAGGACGGTTGAGGTGTTTGGCAGCAAACCATTCGGGGAATAGCATCACCTCACGGCGCAATAAGGCCTCATCATAGGGAGGAAGTTGACTGCCATCCGCTTGTTGTAATGCCACCAAACTCTCAATTGCGTGGCCCAATAACAGGCGCACCTGTGGCAAGGCAGGATTGTTAAACGGGATGAAGCCGGCAAAGGGTGCGAAAACATCAAGATAGGTTTGTGAACCAAAGTCTTCTAGTAGTAAGAAACCTTGTTCCAACGATTGTGCTTGAATGCGTGGCGTATTGACCCCTGCGGCACGCAATAATTCAGCAATCCGCACAAATGGGCGACAATCTTCGTGTTCAGGTGGCGCATCCATCACAATAAAACTGTTACCTTGTGGCAAGCTAACACGGTGATAGCTGCGAAAACTGGCATCACTTGAAGCAGGGGCCACGGTAAAATCAGTATGACCAAGAACAGAAACTAACCAAGTTTGCATCAAAGAGGTACGAGACATGGGGGCTTTCGTTGCGAGAAGAAAGGATTTATGCGATTTTATCCGCCTTTGATTTTTGCCGCACGGCATCTACACCAGATTGCGTCCTATCCTATGCCCCGTCTCCGCCCTGTTGTGCTTGCCGTCTGTACGGCATTTTTACTGCCCGTGTCTGTTTATGCTGATGATCCGGTGCTGGTCACCGCGCCGCCAGCCGTCGATGGACAGATCACCGTTGAAGCCGATCATATTGAAGGGGTGGTAGAACAACGACTCCATGCCAAAGGGCAGGTGAAAATCCAACGTGGGCAAGAGCAGGTGGAAGCCGACTGGCTCGATTACTACCAAAATCGACAGCGTGTGGTTGCCGGTGATCGTGTGCGAGTAGAACGTAACGGCGATGTGCTCACGGGAACGACCTTAGACTATGTATTTGATCCTGCGGCAGAACAAGGGGTACTGCACCAAGCGGATATCCGCGTCAGTGAACGTAAATTGCGTGCTGATGCTGCTGTTGCACGGTTATATGGCCAAAAACGCTATGGGCTAGAACAAGCCCGTGTCACCACCTGTGCCCCCGGCAATGATGATTGGTATATCCGAGCTCGACAGATTGATGTCGATTATCAAGCCAATGTCGGGGTGGCACGCGATGGGGTGCTTGAATTTCATGGCATACCCATTCTGTATTCGCCTTATCTTGATTTCCCCGTCAATGGCAACCGTAAAAGTGGTTTCTTAGCCCCAACCTTCGCTTCACGCAGCGATGCTGGCGCAGACTTCCGCCTGCCGTACTATTTTAATTTGGCACCGAATTACGATTTGACATTGGCACCGCGTATTCTGTCACGGCGTGGCTTGATGTTGGGTGGCGAGTTCCGTTACTTGCAACCTGACTACAAAGGCTTTATTTCTGGTGAGTATCTGCCAGACGATCAGCTCTCCCAACAAGACCGCTATGCCCTGCGTTTTGAGCATGAACAAAAACTGCGTTCCGATTTACTGTTCAGTGCACGGGTCAACTATGCCTCGGATGATGACTATTTCCGCGACTTCGGTAATCGTGCCAGTCTGGCCGACAATGTAAATTTGGTACGCGAAGCAGTGTTGACATGGCTTCCCGGGTTTGGGGTGGGGCAACTGCGTATTCAACGCTATCAAACGCTGCAAGATCGTATTGCAAAAATTGATGCACCCTACTCGCGGCTGCCTCAAATCACCTTTTCCACTGCTCAAACTTTACTTTATGGTTTTGAATTGAGTTTTAACAGTGAATATGTCGATTTTGCCCACGACACCAAACGAGAAGGACAGCGGCTCACCCTCCAGCCAAGCATCAGCCTACCGTTACGCACCAGCTATGCCCATCTGATCCCCAAAATCAGCCTGAACTATCGCCAGTATCAACTGGATCGTTTCCAACAACAGGCGGCTACCAATAAAAGTTTTTTCACCCCAACTTTCTCGCTCGATGCTGGCTTACAACTTGAACGTGAAGCGACTTTCTTTGGTGATCAGGCCATTCAAACCTTAGAACCACGATTGCTATATGTGCGAACACCATACCGCAATCAAGATATGTTGCCGTTGTTTGATACCACGGAAAACAGCTTCGATTTTGCACAGATGTTCGCCGAAAATCGCTTTTCTGGTGGAGATCGATTAAGTGATGCGAATACCCTCACCGCAGCACTGACGACACGGTTTATTGACCAAGACAGCGGTGTAGAGCGTTTCCGCCTTGGTATTGGTCAACGCTATGTCTTCACCGATCAAAAAGTCACTTTGACGGGGCTACCAGATGAACGCAAACGTTCTGACTTTTTAGCCAGCGTTGGCGGCCAAATTTTCCGTCACACCACACTGCAAGCCACCTATCAATACAACACCGAACTGCGGAAGACCGAGCGCTATGCCGTCGATTTGCGCTATCAACCTGCCGCCGGTAAAACCTTATCAGCCCGCTATCGCTATGGTCGCAATGAGTTGTTCTTTAACACGCAAACCCGCGATACCCTGCGCCAGCTCGATATTGCAGCCCAATGGCCGGTGGCCCGCAATTGGTATGTGGTTGCCCGTGAAAACTACTCACTGCGCGATAAACGCTCGCTGGAACATTTGCTAGGGGTGGAATACCACGCCGATTGCTGGGCAATCCGTGCGGTGGGTCAACGCTATGTCAGTGGTGTTAACCAATCTTCTAACGGTGTCTTCTTACAACTCGAACTTAACGAGCTAGGCGGTTTAGGCTCTAATCCTTTAGAAACTCTGCGCTTAGCCATTCCCGGTTACAGCAAAATCAATGAACCCGAAGGGCTCGCACCATGATTACCACTCGTCTTTCTACGCTTTGCCTTGCTTTATGTCTCTCTGCCAGTGTTTGGGCAGCACAACCCCAGCCGGTACGAACCGTTGACCGGATTATTGCCGTGGTCAATAAAAGCGTGATTACAGAACGCGGCTTAAACGATCGTGTTTTACAAGCAAAACAAAATTTACAGCGACAAAATGTGCCAGCACCGGCAGATAACCAATTACGAGCACAGGTGTTGGAACGCATGATCAGCGAAGAAGCGCAAATGCAGTATGCCTATAACAATGGTGTGCGCTTAGATGAACAAGAGCTAGAACAAACCATCGACCGCCTCGCAGCGGCCAATCAACTCAGTCCCGAGGCATTTCGGCAAAAACTCAAACAACAAGGCATTCAATATCAAACTTTCCGTGAAGACGTACGCCGCGAAGTCATTATGCAGCGTTTACGCGAACGCGAGATTGACGGCAAAGTGGCCGTCAGCGATTCCGAAGTGGATGCGTTCCTCAACAGTGCGGTCAACGTAGGCCGCAGCGAATATCGCTTGGCGCATATTTTGATTGCGGTGCCCGAAACCGCTACACCTGCCCAAGTTGAACAAAAAGCTAAACGCGCAGAAGAAGCCGCCAATCGCTTAAAACAAGGGGCCAACTTCGCCCAAGTCGCAGCCAGTTATTCTGATGCCGCTGATGGTTTGTCTGGCGGTGAACTCGGTTGGCGACCTGCATCGCGACTGCCACCGCCTTTTGTTGAGGTGTTGAACAGTTTGGAGCGTAACCAAACTAGCCGTGTATTACGCTCTGCCTCTGGCTTTCATATTTTTAAATTATTGGATAAACGCAGCCGTGGTGAAGCGCAGTTAGTCGAACAAGTACACGCCCGCCACATTCTGATTAAAGTCAGTGATAGCGTTGGAGATAAAGAAGCTAAACAACGCTTAGATGAAGTGCAACAGCGTTTAGCGCAGGGCATGAGTTTTGTCGAAGCAGCGCGCCGTTATTCAGAAGATGGTAGCGCATCACGCGGTGGTGATTTGGGTTGGCTCAGCCCAGGTGATACCGTGCCTGAGTTTGAAAAAGTGATGTATAGCTTGGCACCCAATAAGATCAGTGCACCGGTACGGTCGATGTTTGGTTGGCATTTAATCGAAGTGATTGAAAAACGCCGCCAAGATTTAGGCTCTGAACGGGAACGAGCACAAATTCGCCAAGAATTAAAAGCGCGTAAAGCAGAACAGCAATACCAAGACTGGCAACGCCAACTGCGTGATTCGACCTATATCGAAAACCATTTGAACGACGAAACAAACTCATGAACCACGCATGGCTTGCAATCACAGCAGGGGAACCAGCAGGGATTGGCCCTGACCTGCTGTTACAACTGATTCGCCATCCTGCCGCCGCGCATTCAGTGTTGTTGGCTGATATCGAGGTCTTGTCGGCGCGTGCCGCCCAGCTTGGGCAAACAGTGCAATGGATGCCATGGACGGAGACCGCCGAGCCACAAGCGCTACCAGACAATCACCTGTGGGTGGCGCATCATCCGGTGGCAGCGCCCGTGATAGCAGGCCAGCTCAACCGTGCCAATGCCGCCCATGTATTGGCCCTGTTGGAAACCGCGTGCGCGGGCTGTCTCAGTAGCCGCTTTGCTGCCATGGTAACGGCGCCGGTTCACAAAGGCGTTATTAACGATGCCGGCGTGCCTTTCAGTGGTCATACCGAATGGCTGGCCGAGCGCACAGGCACACCGCTGGTGGTGATGATGTTAGTTGGCAGCGGCATGCGCGTGGCGCTGGCTACCACCCATCTGCCGCTACGAGCAGTGGCAGATGCCATTACACCGGAGGGATTAGCGCAGGTACTTCGCATTACCTATGCCGATTTACAGCAAAAATTTGGCATCCGCCAACCACGATTGTTAGTTGCAGGCTTGAATCCACATGCAGGAGAAGGCGGCCATTTAGGCCGCGAAGAGCTTGATGTCATCATCCCGGTGTTAACCCAACTGCGGCAGGAAGGGATGGACTTGGTGGGCCCTTTACCAGCAGATACCCTGTTTCAAGAAAAATACTTGCAACAAGCCGATGCCGTGTTAGCGATGTATCACGATCAGGGGTTACCGGTGTTAAAACATGCCAGCTTTGGGCAAGGGGTGAACATCACATTAGGGCTGCCGATTATTCGCACATCAGTGGATCATGGCACCGCCCTCGATTTGGCAGGACGCGGCCAAGCCGAAGCTGGCAGTTTGTGGGCAGCGGTCGATTTGGCGTGGCAATTAGTGAAACAACGACAATAGCAGTTAAATTTTCATTATATTTAATATATTTTCACTTTTATAAACTTCATTTGCGGATAAGCAAGGACGCAGTATCATTAACTGTATTTTTTAGGTATTGTCGATACAATCTCATACTCTTGTTTAACTGATTAGCCTTCTAACGCAGAGCTCGACGATCATGCTAGATAATGATACCGCCTTGGTTATCGATGATTCCCACGCCACACGTAAAGCCGTGTGCAGCATTCTGCGTGAGCAATTACATTGCCAACAGATTTTAGAAGCAGAAGACGGCCAAACAGGGTTAGCCCTGCTGCGCAATCACCATGAACGGGTCGATTGGATTTTTTGCGATTGGGACATGCCTCGCATGAATGGAGATGAAGTATTAACGGCGGTGCGCTCCGACCCCAATACCGCACACTTGCCCTTTATTATGATCACCACCCGTTCTGACCGTGACTCCTTGGTCTCAGCGGTTCAGCTTGGGGTATCGGCCTATATTGTTAAGCCGTTTAACGCCAAGACTGTCATTGACAAAGTGATGATGCTGCACAACAAGATGGACCGCCGCAATGCCGATCGTGTCCAAACTGTCAGTGAATTGCCATTGACTTTGCACTTTGCCGACAATCGCGACCTCGAAGCAGCGATGCTCGATATTTCGCTCTCTGGCATGTTGACGATGGTATCGGCGGAACAAGCGCGTGGCATTTGTGTGTTTGATGATGGTGAAGCCAAAATTGAAACCAAGCTTGCCGAGCGAGAAAAACTGCTTTTACCCATACAAATCATTCGCTTAGAAGCGGACCCGATGGCACCGGGGAAAACCGATATGATCCGTATTGCCCTGCGTTTTCGGCCGATGGAAAAGGAAATTCGCACCCATCTGGCCGACTTTATTGAGCATTTAGCGCGGGAATGAACGGTTTTCACACTGCAACGCAGCAAGATTGGGGTAACATCGCGGTTTTCTGCTTTTTGCCTGTACGGATATGACCGCGACTCTCCCAGTGCAACGCCTCCGCGAAATACCTTATAACTACACTTCCTTCTCCGACCGAGAAATTGTCGTTCGTCTGTTAGGCGAAGAGATGTGGTCCCTGCTCAATAGCTTACGCAGTGAACGCCGCACCGGTCGTTCAGCGCGGATGTTGTTTGAAGTGCTGGGAGATATTTGGGTTGTCGAGCGCAACCCCTACTTGCAAGATGATCTATTGGAAAACCGTGCCCGCTTAGATGCGTTGGTTCAAGCCATGGGTCATCGTTTAGCAGAAATTGCCAAACGCCGCAGCGGTAACGACCGCGTTCATGCTCTACTCGCTGCCGCCGAACAAGCCGTCGTCAACTTTGCACGCCGTTTTGATGAAACGGCACAACTACGGCAAAAAGTGCTCACCCGCATGGGTTCGCTGACCCGCCGCGATAATATCTGTTTCGATGGCCTAGCCCGTGTCTCGCACGCCACCGACGCCACCGACTGGCGGATTGAATTCCCATTTGTGGTGTTAAATCCCGATAGCGAAGCCGAAATTGCCCCCTTGGTCGCCGCCTGTATTGAGCTTGGCCTCACCATCATTCCGCGAGGCGGTGGCACCTGTTATACCGGTGGTGCCATTCCACTCACGCCCTATTCTGCCGTGATTAACACGGAAAAACTCGATCAACACCAAGGGGTGGAATATATCGAGTTACCCGGTTTAACCGGCACCCACGCCACCATTCAATGTGGCGCAGGGGTGGTCACGGCGCGGGTGTCAGAAACCGCCGGCGCCAATGGCTTAGTGTTTGCGGTTGACCCGACCTCTGCCGAGGCTTCCTGTATTGGGGGCAATGTCGCCATGAATGCCGGCGGCAAAAAGGCGGTGTTATGGGGCACTGCCTTAGACAACCTCGCTTCATGGAAAATGGTCGATCCCGATGGTAACTGGCTGTTTATTGAACGGGTTGGCCACAACTACGGCAAAATTCATGATGTTGATGTGGCACAGTTCCGCATCACACGGTTTACCCCCGATGGACTCACCCAACTGAGCCAACAGACATTAGACATCCCGGGCGCCTCGTTCCGTAAAGTTGGCTTGGGTAAAGATGTCACCGATAAATTTTTATCTGGACTCCCCGGCGTACAAAAAGAAGGCACCGATGGCATTATCACCAGTGCCCGCTTTGTCCTCCACCGGATGCCAAAACACACCCGTACCGTGTGCTTAGAATTTTTTGGTACGGTGGCTCAAGCCACACCAGCAATTGTTGAAATTACCGATTTGTTTAAGCCCGAAGGCGCAGGTACCGCTGCTGGGGTGAAATTAGCCGGTTTGGAACATTTAGATTGGCGCTATGTTCGGGCAGTGGGGTATGCCACCAAAGCCAAGTCGAAAGGCCGCCCAAAAATGGTGTTGATCGCCGATATTGTGTCGGATGATGAAAACGCTGTGGGTGACATGGCCAGCCAAATTGTACGTTTGGCAAATGCACGGGCCGGTGAGGGCTTTATTGCCGTTACCCCCGAGGCACGCAAAAAATTCTGGCTCGACCGCAGCCGTACCGCCGCCATTGCCCGTCATACCAATGCCTTCAAAATCAATGAAGATGTGGTCATTCCACTGCCACGGTTGGGGGATTACTCGGATGGGATTGAGCGTATCAATATCGAGCTCTCGATCAGCAATAAAATCAAACTACTGGAACAACTCGCGGCTTTCTTTCATGGCCGGTTGCCGGTGGATAAATTGGGCTCGAATCTGCCCTCGACTGAGCTCATCGGTGATCGCCGTAATAGTGCCTTGGAATTGATCGAGGCAGTGCGTGAACGGTGGCAATGGATTTTGCAAGGCTTAGATCAACCCTTCAGTGAATACCGCACGCGCTATCCAGAAGCGCCGCTAGAAAATGTGACGCCACCAGAACCACCGCAAACGGTCTTCCACGCCTTGCGTGATTTTCTGTTGCGGGTCAGTTGGAAACACGAGTTGCTGGCCGACTTAGAGTCGATGTTTGGTGGCAAAACCGATGCACCGATGATGGAAGCTATCCGCGCCATTCATCAGCGCGTTCTGCGTGGACGGGTGTTTGTGGCATTACACATGCACGCCGGCGATGGTAATGTCCACACCAATATTCCGGTCAACTCCGATGACTACGACATGCTCCAAACCGCCCACCGCGCAGTGGAACGGATTATGGTATTGGCGCGCGGCCTCAACGGTGTCATCTCAGGAGAACATGGAATTGGCATTACCAAGCTTGAATTCCTCACCGATGACGAGCTGGCCCCATTTATCGAATATAAAAAACGGATTGACCCGAACGGACACTTTAATAAAGGCAAGCTGCATCGTGGGGCAGATTTAAGCAATGCCTATACCCCTTCGTTTGAACTGTTGGGGGCAGAATCGCTGATTTTAGAGCAATCCGATCTTGGGCAAATTTCCTATTCGGTGAAAGACTGTTTGCGTTGCGGTAAATGTAAACCTGTTTGTTCCACGCACGTCCCGCGCGCCAACTTGCTCTATTCGCCACGCAATAAAATTTTAGGCGTGGGTCTACTCACTGAGGCGTTCTTATACGAAGAACAAACTCGTCGTGGTGTGAGTTTTAAACACTTCGATGAACTGGCTGATGTGGCCGACCATTGCACCGTGTGTCATAAGTGCGTCAACCCTTGCCCAGTGAAAATCGACTTTGGTGATGTGTCGATGGCTATGCGTAATTTCTTACGCAAAGCCGGCAAGCGCAAGTTCAATCTCGGCACCGCGGCGGCAATGGCATTCCTCAATGCAAAAGATCCTTCGACGATTAAGCTCTTGCGTAAAGGGGTGATTGAACTTGGCTATAAAGCACAACGCTTTGGCCATGAAGTCGCCAAAAAAGCCGGCTTGGCACAACAACAAACGCAGACCCCACCCGCCACCGTCGGTAAATTGCCGGTGAAAGCGCAAGTAATTCAATTTATCAATCGTCCGATGCCCGGTAATTTGCCGAAGAAAACGGCACGCGCTTTATTGGATATTGAAGATAGCAATATCGTGCCAGTCATTCGCAATCCACAATTGGCTAACGAAGACAGCGAAGCAGTATTCTATTTCCCGGGCTGTGGCTCCGAGCGTTTGTTCTCACAAGTCGGCCTCGCAACACAAGCCATGCTGTGGCATGTTGG
>Ga0079301_1000478_pt1 | contig 19173 bp, 15 predicted proteins | sample Wag4_2014_7_11_3_FD_74797 | JGI IMG/M metagenome (GOLD analysis project Ga0079301, IMG submission 74797) | Fresh water mixed with fracking chemicals microbial communities from Ohio, USA - Utica-2 Time Series FC 2014_7_11 | ecosystem: Engineered > Industrial production > Chemical products > Input... | reverse complement strand
CTTAAGTGATACAATGACCGAAGGTGTTATTGCAGCTTGGCACAAAAATGTGGGCGATGCGGTAAAAAAAGGTGATTTATTAGCTGAAATCGAAACAGATAAAGCAACTATGGAGCTTGAGAGCTACCAAGAGGGTGTTTTATTGCATATAGGTACTACAAAAGGAGGCAAATTGCAAGTCAATGATTTGCTTGCTATTATTGGTAAGGCTGGTGAAGATGTTGCTTCACTCATTGCATCAGTTGGAGCGGGTACACCGGCTGCAGCGCCTGCTACTGAGCCTGCACCTGCTACTGCTGCACCTGTTCTAGCGTCTGCAAGTCCTGCACTTGATGTGGCAGCTATGGATGAAGTAGTGCTTATGCCACGCTTAAGTGATACCATGACAGAAGGGGTAATTGCAGGTTGGCAAAAAAATGTAGGAGATACTGTAAAAAAAGGGGAAGTGTTAGCGGATATCGAAACCGATAAAGCAACCATGGAACTTGAAAGTTATAAAGATGGTATTTTATTATACCAAGGCGCAAAAGCGGGAGAGAAAATTTTAGTAAACGATTTACTTTGCGTGATTGGTGCTGCTGGTACAAATGTGGATGCAATTGTTGCCGCTGTAAAAAATGGCGCAACCGCTGCAGCACCTGCTGCTACTGCACCTGCGGCAAGCCCAGCTGCGGCTCCAACAGCCCCTACTCAAGCAACTGCTGCTGCACCTGCCCCTCAGGTAGTTGTTAACGAAGGAAGAATTTTTGCAAGCCCACTCGCCAAAAAAATGGCAGAAGAGCGTGGCATTGATTTAAAATATGTAAAAGGTACTGGCGATAATGGACGTATCACCAAATTTGATATTGACGGATATGTTCCAGCTGCTGCATCTGCTACAGCTCCAACCATGGGCGCTGCTGCACCAGCATTTGTTCAATCAGCACAACAAGGTGTTGTAAGTTTTGAAGACCAGCCGGTTTCTCAAATGCGTAAAACCATTGCACGCCGCTTAAGTGAAAGCTTATTTACGGCACCACATTTTTACATCACCATGACCATTGATATGGACGCAGCTGTTGCAGCGCGTGCAAAAATTAATGAAGTGGCACCGGTAAAAATTAGTTTCAATGATATGGTTGTTAAAGCAACAGCACTTTCATTAAAACAACATCCAAAAATTAATAGCAGCTGGCTTGGCGATACCATTCGTACCAACCATCATGTAAATATTGGTATTGCTGTTGCGGTAGACGAAGGTTTACTTGTTCCAGTTGTACGTTTTGCAGATACCAAATCACTCAGTGAAATTGGTGTTACTGTAAAAGGTTTTGCGCAAAAAGCAAAAGATAAAAAATTACAACCTGCCGATTGGGAAGGCAGCACATTTACTATTTCTAACTTAGGTATGTTTGGCGTAGATGAATTTACAGCCATCATCAATCCACCAGATGCATGTATTCTAGCTGTAGGTGGTATTGCACAAGTACCGGTTGTAAAAAATGGTCAAGTGGTACCGGGCAATGTGATGAAAGTGACCCTCAGTTGCGACCACCGTGTTGTGGATGGTGCAGCAGGAGCCGCTTTCTTACAAACATTAAAATCTTTATTAGAAGAGCCTTTGCGTATGTTGGTATAAGCTGTTACAGCGTTCTGTTATAGCGTTTACTAATCCATATCACATCCAATAGGTGCACCTGGTGCCATTTCTTTGTGCTTAGGTAAGCTAATGTCTTTTGGATGTTCGATGCGGCCTATCAAATAAGCAAAATGTGTTTTGTATTTATTTGCTTTTATTTGATCCATACTCCATTTTTTTATGGCTGCTAATTTTTCAGAACAAATTGCTTTTACTTGATAATTGCTTTGCTCAGACTGTGCAACGCCAAGTAACCAGGTCACTAGCATTTGTCTTGTTTGAAGGCCTACTATTTCTTCTAGTCCTTTGTTGAGTGGCTTTTTAAAGAGTTCTGCAACAACTGCATCTATCACTTCTCCAAATCCAATACTAGCGCCATTTGCTTTATTAATTTCCAACCTATTTGCTCTTTCTGGATTACATAAAAAAGCAAGTTCAAAATCTGCTAAAGCTTCTGCGGCTGCTAGTGGATCAAAACTCATGCCGGTTCTTTTGGCAAATAATTCACCACCATAATACATAGGAGGTCTTGGAGGAATTTGTGCTGCAATAAAAGGAGGTATCGTTAATATGCTTGGTGATAAACAACCTACTGCTACTTGTAGTGCATTTTTTTGTACCGCATCCGCTACCATTTTTGGTTTTTGCGTTGCGTCACCTCTGGTGCTATAACTATAATCAGTGCCACCAATAATTTTACAAACGGCTTCTAATTGATAACGGTGATAATTATAAATAGGTACGAGCACATCCTCAAGTGTGGCCATTGGCGCACCCGGTCTAATGGTATTTTCAGAAAAGTTTTGTAGTGCTTTTGCTCTAACTGCGAGTGTGTTTTTTAATCCGATAGTAGCATCTTTCTCGTTGTCCCATAAATGCGCATACGGATGAAAGCCGCTCGTAGCGCGGGCGTCGGCATCAGCAATAAATAAAAGTCCTTGCTTTGTATTTTCTGCTAATAAATTTTGTAGTGCATTATTTTCGTTGGTGCTTTTGTCAAAATCTTGGTATCCATACATGATGGCTCTTTTATCCCACTCGCCAATGGTGTTGGTATATACTTTAGAAAAATCCATCTCTCCTTTTTCATTGATAAAAATATTAGGATGCGGATAATCCATTACAGAAGCTCTATCATTATAGCTAGATGCGTAATTATGTTGCAAGCCTAAGGTATGTCCAATTTCGTGTGCAGAGAGTTGACGTAAACGCTGAAGCGCTGCTTCTCTCATAGTATTAGGTACCGGCTTTCCTGTTTCATAGGGGGCTAGTAATCCTGTAAAAATTAAATAGTCTTGTCTAACACGTAGTGAGCCTAATGAAACCTGACCTTTAATGATCTCACCAGTGCGCGGGTCCGTTACGGTAGCGCCATAACTCCAACCGCGCGTAGAACGGTGTACCCAATTGATCATGTTGTATCTGATATCCATGGGGTCGCAACTATCAGGAAGTACCTTTACAATAAATGCATTTTTGTAACCTGCAGCTTCAAAAGCTTCATTCCACCAGCGGCCGCCTTCTAATAGTGCAGACCTAATAGGTTCTGGCGTACCGTTATCTAAATAGTATACAATGGGCGTAACGGGTTCGCTAACCTGTGCAGTTGGATCCTTTTTAGCGAGTCGATGTCTTGAAATATAACGCTGCTGAATAGGCGTGGTAAAATCCGAACTATAGTCGAAATAGGAAATGCCAAAATACCCACTTCTGATATCATACTGTCTTGGTTTGTACTGATTATCAGGAAGTTGAACAAAGGAATAGTGCATGCGGAGCGTAATCGCTTCTGGCGAAGGCGTTACCGTTGTTACAAATCTACCAGCGTCTGAGCCACCTATAAATGTAATGCTGGCTTCAAATTCTGAATTGAGGGGGAAGTTTTTTGTGTTGGCAAAATACATCGCAGAACGAGGTTCGTTAAACGAATAGGTTCCTTGACGCATGCTTTTAATTTTATCTGCGGCACCATGCACGTCTTTTACAAAAAAGGAAGTGGCATCCACTAATAAATGACCCGGTTGCTCTTCTTCAATGACAAAAGATCCAATGGTAGAACTTGCAAAAGATTCTTTTACGGCTCTTTTTTCATTTTTATCGGTGCTACTGGCGCGGTAATCATAGTTGGGTTGCACCAGTAATAATTTTTTACCCACGCGCTCAAAAAATACAATTTTAGTATCTCCAATTTGTCCTCTGTCAAGCCCAATATCATTAGATCCTAAACCAGCAGGCAATGAATTAACGAGTAAAAATTCTTGTCCAATTTTATCAATGTCTAACCATATCTTTCCGGTGGTTTCATCTACGTAAAAAGTAAAAAATCCGGATTGGCGCTTCATGTTTTTTGTTTTTTCAAAAACAAAATTTGCTGTTTGTGCAAATGCGAGCGAAGGAATTACAAGAAGCATTAAAAAAAGAAAACGGCGCATGGTTTTGTTTTTTGAGTTTGGATGACTACAGTATGTAGTCCTTTAAAGATAGCAATAAAAAAATCCTGCTACTATACGTAACAGGATTTTTTTTATTAGACGAACTGTTGTTCGGATATTCAATTAAGCGTTTGGCGTTTCAGTTGTTGCTGGCGCTTCAAATAGCGTAGGGGCTACAACTGGCGCTGGTACTGCAACTGGAGCAGGAGCTGCTACTTTTTTAGGAGCTACCTTTTTTACTACTGGCTTTTTTGCAACTACTTTTTTAGCTACTGGTTTTTTTGCAGCAGCTTTTTTAGGAGCGGCTTTTTTTACTGCTTTTTTCACAGCCTTTTTAGCTACTGGTTTTTTTGCAACAGCTTTTTTAGGAGCTACTTTTTTTACTGCTTTTTTCGCAGCCTTTTTTGCAACAGCTTTTTTAGGAGCTACTTTTTTTACTGCTTTTTTAGCAGCTGGTTTTTTTGCAACAGCTTTTTTAGGAGCTACTTTTTTTACTGCTTTTTTAGCTACTGGTTTTTTTGCAACAGCTTTTTTAGGAGCGACTTTTTTTACTGCTTTTTTAGCAGCTTGTTTTTTTGCAGCAGCTTTTTTTGGAGCTACTTTTTTTGCTTTTGCCATGGTATTGTTGTTTGTTTGGGTTAAAAGTTGAACTGTAAAGTTAAAATATATTTCGACAATACGTAAAAAATAATTTCATTGAAAACCGCCAGGGTATAAGCCCTGCTTTCATTTGATCAATTAGTATGTATCTTTGAAAAATGACAGCACAACCTAGCAACCCTAAAAAAACTTTGATCATTGGTGCATCCGAAAATCCGGAGCGTTATAGTTATTTAGCTACAAAATTATTAGTAGCGCATGGACATCCTGTTGCGTGCATAGGTCTTAAACCAGGTCATATAGATGATACGCCCATTGTTACCGGCGAGCCTCAGTTAACAGATATCCATACCATCACATTGTATGTGAACCCTGCGGCTCAGCACGCACTGATACCTTATTTGTTTTCATTATCGCCTAAACGTATTATTTTTAATCCGGGTACCGAAAATGAAGCATTTACGATGGTGGCAAAGCAAAAAGGGATTGAAACCATGGATGCTTGCACGCTTGTGCTTTTAAATACAGGCCAGTATTAGTTCATGTAATGATATTTGCTTAACCCCCGCCACCAGCGCTCCAATTGGCCCGGTCTAGTGTACGGTACTGGACGGCTTCTGCGATATGTTCCGGTAAAATATTTGGTGCGCCTGCTAAATCTGCTATCGTCCTACTAACTTTTATGATGCGGTGATAAGCTCTGGCACTTAGGTTTAATTTTTCCATAGCTGCCGCTAATATGGCTTTACTATTAGGCCCCAGTGGGCAAAAATCAGCCAATTCTTTATTTGAAATTTGTGCGTTAGTATAGGTATTGACGCAGTGCTCGTATCTGTTTTTTTGAATGGCCCTAGCCGCTAAAACCCTTTCTCTGATGCTATTTGATTCTGATGGCCGGGAGCTGCGGTCTAGTTCATGATGTGTTACGGGAGTTACTTCTACATGAAGATCTATGCGGTCGAGTAACGGACCCGACACCCGATTTAAATATTTTTCTACGGCGCCCGCCGGACAGCTGCAGGATTTTGTTGGATGATTGAAATAACCACAAGGGCAGGGGTTCATGGAGGCTATTAGCATAAAGTTGGCGGGGTATGTGAGCGACATACTTGCTCTAGCAATATTGACCATCCGCTCTTCCATGGGTTGACGAAGTACTTCTAAAACGGATCTTTTAAATTCTGGTAGTTCATCTAAAAACAAAACACCATTATGCGCCAACGAAATTTCACCGGGTTGTGGATGACTGCCGCCTCCAATCAGTGCAATGTCTGAAATGGTATGATGCGGTGACCTAAAAGGCCTTGATTGCACCAAATAGGAGCCAGCGGCTAACTTGCCAGCCACACTATATATCTGGGTTGTTTCTAGGGCTTCTGCTACATTTAAGGGTGGCAAAATGCTAGGGAGTCTTTTTGCCAGCATGGTTTTTCCTGCGCCAGGTGGTCCAATTAAAATAACGTTGTGTGACCCAGCCGCCGCAATTTCTAGGGCGCGTTTAATATTGTCTTGTCCACTCACTTCACTAAAATCAATATTGGAAAGTGCAGGGTCTGTATTTAAAAAAGTTTCAGGGTGTATTTGGTGGGTGGGGGTGCATGTTCCAGCAGCAAAAAAGTTGACCACTTCTTGTAAATGCGCTACGCCATAAACGTTTAGGCCTTTTACCATAGACGCTTCATTGGCATTGGCAGCGGGTAAAATAATGCCAAGTGCATTTTCTTTTTTAGCTCGAATGGCCATGGCCAGTGCACCCCTGATGGGATGAATGGTTCCGTCTAAACCAAGTTCTCCCATGAGCATGTACTTATGAATTTGTGCTTCTTGGATAAGTTGGTCACTAGCAGCTAGTATGCCAATGGCAATGGGTAGGTCAAACGCGGAGCCCGTTTTTTTGATATCCGCTGGCGCTAAATTGATGACCACTTTAATGCGTGGCATACTAAAGCCATTTGATTTTATAGCGCTCTCTGTTCTTTGTAAACTTTCTTTAATAGCAATGTCCGGAAGGCCAACAATTTGATAGCCCTGACCCATACTAACATTTACTTCTACAATGATGGTAATGGCATCAACGCCCATTACTGCGGCACCCATAGTTTTTACAAGCATACAAACACTTTGATACTTGTAGAAAGGTAAGGGCTACAATGCCTTATAAAAACGGCACCGAATAAATACCTGAAATGATTGCTGAATGAAAAAAATTAGAGATTTTGTAATAAATCCACAACGCCTTCTCTTTTTAAAATGAGATAGCCAAGCCTATCATCACTAATACCTTCTTTTAAATGGTAATGAAAAACAAGCTCACCATCATGAACACTTGTTTCAAAATATTTGAATTGAATATTGGAATACTGTTTTAAGTTGGCGCCAATTTCGTAGAGGTGTGTTGATAATATAAACAATGAAGGTTTGATTTTGCGAAGGCCCTCAATGACAGCAGTACTGCACTTCATAGCATCTTCTACATTGGTACCTTTAAAGAGTTCATCGATGAGAATGAGCCAGTTTTTTCCGTCGTTAATTTTTTCGATGGTATTTTTTATGCGCTTTACTTCGTTGTAAAAATAGCTTTCTCCTTTAATGATATTGTCCATCACATTGATGTTACTAAGCAGTCCATCAAATAAAGTGAGCTCCATTGTTTTTGCAGGAACGCCCATGCCCAAATGTGCCAGATAAACACTAATACCAACGGCTTTAATGAAAGTACTCTTACCAGCCATATTGGCGCCTGTTAAAAATAAAAAGTTGCTGTTTTTTTCGAGCGTAATATTATACGAAGTAGGCGTTTGTAAAAGTGGATGGTAGCAACCCGTCGCTTCTATACATGCAGTAGGTGCGGTTGTAAAATTAGGAAAGCAAAGGTCCTCTGCTACAAAAACACGCGCCAAACTTTGATAGGCGTCCATGCTGCTGTACAAATCTATCAGGTCATAAAAATCTTGCTTATGCCTTGTTCGGATCTGACCCGCAATACTTAACATTTGTTGCGGCGTTGCCGTTTTAGTGTCTATGAGTCTAAGCGCCGCAAGTGCTGGCTTGCTTAATTTTTTTTCGATGTTAGCGGTCCAACTTGCAATCATTGGATGATGATTGTAGTCTAGTAAAAGTTGGTGTACGGCAAACATACCATTTAAAAAATCGGCGCAGTGGGTGATGGTATATTTTGTTAGCGCATAATCTGGCGCGTGAAATATTTTATACCAGTTACTATTAAAATAAGTGGGTTGCTGCGGGTATGGGTCAAACTGTGTTTCGTAGTATTTGGCTACCACCATAATGGTGCCGTTGGTAATGCTAATAGGCCAGTTAGGTAGCGTATTTACAAGGGCCTGAATAACGGCCTGTGTATCTTTTATTTTTTGGATACTTTCAAGCGGGTTTTCGACAAGGTAACGAAGCATTTCTTTACCGCCAACCGTTCCAGTTTGATTGAGGTAATGGAATATAGAAACAGACTCGTCGCTGTTAAATATGGAGAGGTCGTGAAGGGTATCTTTATCTACCTGCATAAATTAGGATCTGTTAAACTGAAGACGCATTCCAGTCTTAGATTCATCAAATCCTCCATTTCCATAAACCATATGACCATTTACAAAAGTTTTTGAAACCGTTGCGGGTTGGGTAAAGCCTTCGAGTGGACTCCATCCGCATTTGTACAGGATATTTTCTTTGGTAATGGTTTCTGGAGTATTTCTGTCAAGTAATACTAAATCGGCATAGTAACCTTCTCTTATGTAACCGCGGTTATTAATTTGAAAACAGCGCGCTGGTGCGTGACTCATTTTTTCTACTACACGCTCAATAGTAATTTTTTGCTCGGCTACATAATGTAGCATAAGACCAAGTGCGTGCTGCACGAGTGGAAGTCCTGCATGAGCATGCAAGTAGTCTTCCTGTTTTTCTGCCCAGGTATGCGGGGCATGATCGGTGGCAATAATATCAAGGCGGTCATCTAGTAATCCTTCCCATAAAGCCGTTTTATGATGAGGCGCTTTAATAGCAGGGTTGCATTTTATTTGATTGCCTAAACGTGCATAGTCATCGGAAGTAAAGTGTAAATGATGCACACATACTTCAGATGTAATTCTTTTTTCTTCGAGTGGAAGCATATTGCTAAAGAGTTGTAATTCTTTAGCCGTGGTAATATGTAAAACGTGCAGCCTGGTGCCATATTTTTTGGCCATTTGTACCGCTCTAAATGAAGATTCAAAACAAACGTCTTCGTCTCTAATTAACGGATGATCTGCGGCAGTTAATACCCTGTTTTCTGCGGTAAACTTTGCTAGGTTGCTTTTGAATAGACGCTCTTCTTCACAATGGGTAGCAATTAAAACTTCAGAACCTTCAAATATTTTTTCCAATAAAATTGGGTTATCAACGAGTAAATTTCCGGTTGATGAACCCATAAATATTTTGACACCACAAACATCATTTTTTTTGTCGTTGGTGCGTAGCACTTCCTCCAAATTATCGTTGGAAGTACCCATAAAAAAGGAGTAGTTCGCAAGTGCATGGTGCTTTGCGGTATCATATTTTTGCTCGAGTAACTCGTGGGTAAATGCCGGTGGATTGGTATTTGGCATCTCCATAAACGAAGTAACACCACCTCTTACCGCTGCTTTTGCCTCTGTATAAATGGTTGCTTTATGCGTAAGCCCCGGTTCTCTAAAATGCACTTGATCATCAATAACGCCAGGGATTAGGGTTTTCCCCGTTCCGTCTATTTCTTCAATGCGCATGCTAGGGTCTAGTTGCGATCCAATTTTTTCGATGCGGGTATCTCTAATCCATACATCACCTGTTGTGGTGGTTCCTTCGTTTACGATGGATACGTTTTTGATGACTATATTTTTCATAATAGACGGTTATGTTGTTGCTTTATTTGACGCGATTAATCTTCTAAGTGTATTGAAAATACGATCATTCTAGATTGTAATTTATCAAGTACATTGGAATATTTGAGTCCGCGATCAAGTTGATGTAAGTTGGTGATACCGTAACTGAATTTTATTTCTGGTGAAACAGTTACAAAGGGCAAATAAAAATTAAGTCCTAGGCCCGCTTCTAATCCAAAATCTACGGCTCGTAATTTAACGAGGTCATCGGCGTTACGCGAGGTTGAATTACTGGACAAGTCAAAGTCAAATTTGACACCGCCTAAAATGTACAATCTAAAATTATCAATTCGGTCAGAATTTAATTTAAAGTGTGCTGGAAGACTTACAAGGGTAGAAGGTAAAATTTGTTGTTGCTGGGTTTGCTCGCCTGGCTTAACAGATTTTAATGTATAGTCGATGTATTTAGATCCGCCAATGATAAGCTGTGGATTTGCGCGAAGCTCTATGTGATCATTGATTTTTAGGGTTGCTAATAAGCCCATGGTAATACCGCCACTAGATACCGGGTTTACATACATGATAGAATCCGACGCTAAAAAATCAGCAGATTTGGTATGATGTAAATAGCTTTTATTATAACCTAAGGTTAATCCAAAATAGTAAGGCAGATCGTCTCTATACGAACGGTATATTTCGCGCTGCGCCTGAATACTGCTCACCGCGCAAAACAAAATAATGCAAGTGGTTATTATTTTTTTCCGCAGTAAATCGTGCATATGCCAAAAGTCAATTTCTTATTGGTAATAGAGGTAAACCCTACTTTTTCCATGATGCTCGTAAAAGCGTCTCCTTCTGGAAAAGCTTGAACACTATCATTTAAATACTGGTAGGCCTCTTTATTTTTTGCAATCATTTTACCAAAACCGGGCGCTACTAAGTTCATGTAAATATTGTAGAAGCCTTTAAATAAAAACTGTTTTGGTTTTGAAAATTCAAGTATCACAAGTTTGCCGCCTGGTTGTAACACACGAAACATTTCTTGTAAACCTGTTTCTAAGTGTTCGAAATTTCGTACCCCAAACGCAACAGTGATACCATCAAAATGATTGTCGTTAAATGCGAGTTGTTCGCTATCACCACTTACTAGCTCAATTGAATCTTGTAATCCTAGCGCTGCAATTTTTTTTCTGCCTTCTGCAAGCATGCCTTCAGAAATATCGACGCCCGTGATATGCTTAGGTGCAATTAATTTATGCGTTAGAATGGCAACATCACCAGTGCCTGTTGCTACATCCAAAATAGTTTTAGGCTTTACTTCATTTAACGCATGAATGGCTTTTTTACGCCAACTCACATCGATACCTGCACTTAAAAAGCGGTTCAAAAAATCGTACCTAAATGCGATGCTGTCAAACATGCTCGCAACCTGCTCTTTTTTGGTGAGCCCACTTTGTTCATAGGGCACCACTTTATCATGTGCATACTTTCCCATAGGTTGCAAAGATACCAAATAATAGACCTTTTAAGGGGCAATGTGGAGGCTTAAAAGCCCAAATACCTCGTTAATGTTTCGCAAAAATTCTTTTTAATCCAATTCACTCCCAATTAAAGTGCGGCCGTATCTTCGTTCCAGCAAATGAAAGCAAGAATTTACAAGTCTACGGGTAGTTGGTATGTGGCCAAAGCGGAAACGGGCAAAATGTACAATGCACGTATTAAGGGGGTATTTAAAATAGGCGGACTTACCTCTACCAATCCCATTGCGGTAGGTGATGAAGTAGAGATGCAAATTGAAGACGTGTTAGAAGAATCCGCCATGATTGACACCATTTGTGATCGTAAAAATTATGTTGCCCGGATATCACCACACAACAAACACCAGCACCATATTATTGCTGCCAATTTGGATCAAAGCTTACTATTTGCCACGCTAAAAGATCCAAAAACTTCACAAGGTTTTATAGACCGCTTTTTGATTTCTTGCGAAGCCTATCATATTCCAGCCATTATTGTTTTTAATAAATCAGATTTATACAAACAAAAAGAGTTGGATCATTTTGCGCACCTACAAAAAATTTATTCAAGCATCGGTTACAGGGTAATGCTATGTAGTGTCGAAAAAAATACAGGCGTTGCAGAAATTGCTGCATTACTAGATGGTAAAATAACACTCCTAAGTGGACATAGTGGTGTTGGAAAATCTACCTTTATCAATTCAGTATTTCCAACGCTCGAATTACGTACACAAGAAGTTAGTGGTTGGAGTGGCAAAGGCATGCATACCACCACTTTTGCAGAAATGTTTGACCTGCCTACAAGTGGCGCCATCATTGATACGCCGGGCATTAGAGAGCTTGGTCTTGTAGATATATCGAAACAAGAATTATCGCATTATTTTCCTGAAATGCGTGCCCAAATGGGAAACTGTCATTTTAATAATTGCATGCATATTGAGGAACCTGGATGCGCTGTTAAAAGGGCACTCGAAGAAGGAGCAATTGCCGCTGATAGATACGTGAGTTACTTAAATATTTTAACAACCATGGATGCTGCGCATTAAACCGCGTCGTACCAGCTGGCATACTTCACATAATTTTCTGCAATTCTATTAATTTCTGATTCAATTAAAGTTGGAGAAACTTCTTTTACTTTTTTTGCTGGCACGCCTGCGTAAATACTTCCTGCTTCTACAACGGTTCCTTCTAATACAACAGCGCCTGCTGCAATGATGGAATTACTATGGACCACACACCGGTCCATCACAATGGACCCCATGCCAATGAGTACATTGTCATGGATGGTGCATCCATGCACCATGGCGTTGTGCCCAATCGACACATTGTTACCAATGGTGGTGGGGTGCTTCTGGTAGGTGCAGTGTATGACTGCTCCGTCTTGCACGTTTACGCGGTTGCCCATTTTAATAAAATGCACATCGCCTCTTACTACGGCGTTAAACCAAAAACTACATTCTTTTCCTGTGCTCACATCACCAACGATGGTTGCGTTGGGCGCAATAAAGCAGTTTTCTCCAAAACTGGGTGATTTACCTAAAACGGGAAGTATAACCGGCATCTTCTTTTTTAAACGAATGTAATAAAATTGTGTAAAGTGCTGTTCTTTAGTAAACCTTTACCTTTGTGATTCTTGTAAAAGCTATGAACAACCGTCAACTTTTTTTACAGCACGTCGCACAAACATCGGAGGCGCCCATTGGTATCGAAATGGTAGAAGCTGCTGGCGTAACCCTTACCGATGTGCATGGTAAAACCTACATCGATTTTATTGCAGGTTTTAGTGTTTGTAATATTGGACATAGCCATCCGGAAGTTGTAAAAGCGGTGCAAGAGCAGGCTGCAAAATACATGCACCTGATTGTGTATGGCGAGTTTATTGAAAGTCCGCAGGTGCAATATGCGTCTTTACTGGCTAGTCATTTACCACAAAATTTAGACTGCATTTATTTTACAAGTAGTGGCGCCGAAGCCACAGAGGGCGCTCTTAAACTAGCCAAGCGTGTTACGGGTAAAACAAAAATTATTGCATGCAATAAAGCTTATCATGGTAGTACGCAAGGTGCTTTAAGTGTAATGGGAGATGAGTATTGGCGTAATGCATTTAGACCACTCTTACCTGAAGTCTATCATTTTAATTATAACGATGATGCGCTAGTGGATGCCATTGATGGAACCGTGGCCTGTGTAATTGTAGAACCTGTGCAAGCAGAGAGTGGCGTAACGGTTGGAAAAAAAGAATGGCTTGCTGCTATTCGAAAAAAATGTGACGAACACTGTGTGCTTTTAATTTTTGATGAAATACAATCTGGCTTTGGCCGCACGGGTTCACTATTTGCGTTTGAGCAAATGGGTGTAGTGCCTGATGTTTTACTCGTTGGTAAAGCGCTTGGTGGTGGCATGCCCCTTGGTGCTTTTATTTCGAGTCACAAACTCATGAGCACATTAACTGTGGCACCCGTGCTAGGTCATATCACTACTTTTGGTGGACACCCGGTAAGTTGTGCAGCGGGTAAAAAAGCCTTTGAAATTTTAACGGAACAAAAATGGATAGATACCGTTTCTGCAAAAAGTGAATTATTAAAAACCTTACTGCAGCATCCTGCTATTGTTCAAATGCAGGGTATTGGACTTTGGTTTTCTTTGCAGTTTACATCTGATGCACTCGCACAAAAAGTGGCGCATACCTGCGTACAAAATGGACTGATTACCGATTGGTTTTTATTTGCACCCGACCGCATTAGGGTAGCACCTCCACTTATCATTACGGAAGCCGAAATTCGGGCCGCTTGCGCTATTATAACAAGTTCTATTGATCAGGTGCTTTTGGAGCATCCTGAGCTGGCCTAGGGCCATTATTATTAGGTCTTGGGCCGTTGTTAGGTCCGCGATCAGGGCGAGGTCCGTTGTTATTGGGGCGAGGTCCGTTATTATTAGGTCGGCGGTCTGGTCTTGGTCCGTTATTGTTTGGTCTTGGACCATTGTTATTAGGCCTGTTGTTATTAGGTCCACGATTGTCGCCTCTGTTGTCTCTATTATTGTCTCTTCTTCTCTTATCGTTTCTTTCTAATGAACGTAAACTAATTTGTCCAACCACATCCGCAAATGCTGGTTCTACTTCTTTAGGTTTACTGCTGGTTACTTCTACCGCTTGTAACTCATCTACTTTAACACCTTGTCCATTGAGGCGTTTAATTTCTTTTACGCGCTGAATGGTAAGTGGATAATGTTTTGAATTATTAGGTAAGATGTACCACATTAAATTTTTGAAAATATCTTTTTTAATGAGGTGCGCTGTACCCATAGCAGTATCTAATGAATCTGCGTAATCAGGGAAGTTTTGCAGTGCATCTAGGTAGGTGTCTAATTCAAAGTTTAAACAACATTTTAATCTACCACACTGTCCACTGAGTTTGGTTTGATTGATAGACAAGTTTTGGTAACGTGCAGCAGTGGTGTTTACACTTTTAAAGTCGTGTAACCATGTGCTACAACAAAGCTCTCTACCGCAAGATCCAATGCCACCAAGCTTTGCAGCTTCTTGTCTGATACCTATCTGACGCATTTCCACTTTAAATTTAAAGTCGGTAGCGTATTTTTTAATGAGTTCTCTAAAGTCTACACGGTCGTCTGCAGTGTAAAAGAAAGTTGCTTTTTTACCATCCGCCTGAATTTCTACTTCACTGAGTTTCATTTGAAGTTTCAGTTCCATCGCTGCGGCTCTACTTCTGGCTAAAATATCTTTTTCGCGGCCTTTGCTAATATGAAAAGCTTCGATATCTCTTTCTGTGGCGCGGCGAATAATTTTTTTAATTTCTGGGCTGTTTTCGTCTAGCTTATTTTTTTTAAGCTGCATACGCACTAGTTCGCCAGTAAGGCTTACTTCACCTACATCAAAACCACTCACACCTTCTAGTGTTACGTAGTCTCCTTTTTCAAAAAATTGAAGGGTAGCATTTCTAAAATATTCTTTGCGACTGCCTTGTTTGAAGCTTACTTCAACAATTTTGCAGCTGCTTTCGGGGTCACTAAAAGGAAGGTTTAAAAGCCAATCGTGTACGTTTAAGCGGTTACAGCCACCTGTGCTACAGCCACCATTACTTTGGCAACCACCAGGTTTACTTGTTCCACAAGATCCACAGCCCATATTATGTAGTTATACTATTAGTTAATAAGTACCTGATAAACAGTAAATTATGTATTATCAAGCGGTTTGCATGGAGGTCATATCCATGCTAATCATTCAAAATTAAGGTTTTGTTTTGAATGATGTGGTAGAGTTTAAGGGTTAGGGCCTGAAATAGCATTTTGCCATTGGCGTTACGCTCTATATAATAAGAGGCTTTGTCCAGTTCTTCAATAATTGCTTGTTGTTGGCTTACCGAAGCAATTTTATTTAAACGAACCGCAAAATCCTTTTCTTGATCGCCCATTTTTACTTGGTCGGCCCCTATTACTTTAATACGGATGCTCATTTGTAGCAGGTGGTTAAAGTAGCGCAAAAACTGTTTTTGTTTTTCTCTACCCAGTTTAGCGGCTTCTTCGGTAAATTTTACCTGAGCTGCTGGTCCACCTTTTAAAGTGGCGTTTAACCACTCTCTTAAATAGGAGTGCCAATCTTCTTCGGAGTGTTGCAAAAGTTGGAGTGCCTCGCGGTAATTGCCTTCTGCGATACCCGCAATTTGGCTGGCTGTTTCTTTACTGGCTTTTGCTCTTTCAAAAAGGGCGTCTTCCACTTCTTCGTTGGAAAGCAGCGGCACCCTTATGAGTTGACATCTACTTAGTAGCGTAGGTAAAATTTGCTCTTCACTTTCTGCAACTAAAATAAACAACGTATTAGGTGGTGGCTCTTCTATGAGCTTGAGTAATTTATTGCCTTCTTTGCCTAAATATTCTGGCATCCAAAGTACCAATACTTTGAAAGCGCTTTCAAAACTTTTTAAACTGAGTTTATGAATAATTTCGTTGCACTCTTCGGCAGTGATATTTCCTTGTTTATTTTCGGCGCCAATAAATTGTAACCAGTCATAAATATTACCGTACGGAAACTGCAAATAAAAATCTCTCCAGTCGGAAATATAATCGGCGCTTACTGGTTTTTCGCCAGGCTTTTTTGAAATAACCGGATATGAAAAATGTAAATCAGGATGTAATAATTTTGAGGCTCTCAAATAAGAAGGGTCTTCTGCTAATTCTTCTGGAGATTTATATGCAGGCCCTGCCTCAATGGGTGTGAAGCCGCCAAATAAATCAGCTACAGGCTCACTGGCTGCTGGTTGGCTAACAACAAATTGTGCAAAGTTTATCGCAAGTGGAAGTGCACCTGATCCTTCTTTGCCTAAAAATAATAACGCATGGCTTAAGCGGTTATGCTGCACCATGTCTATTAAGTGCGCCTTTACAGACGCTTGTCCTATAATGTCTTTGAATACCAATTTACGGGCCTTTAGTAGCGGTTATAATTTACCCGTAATTTCTGGGCTATCTGGTTTTGTGCTGCTTGGAAAATAAGCAATCATTTTACCATTTTCGTCAAGTAAAAATTTATTGAAATTCCATTTGATGGTTGCATCTAATACACCATTTTCTTTTTTCTGCGTAAGCCATTTGTAAATAGGTGCAGTGTCTGTGCCGGTAACACTTAGTTTACTTGCTAATGGAAATTTTACTCCAAATCTTGCTTTGCAAAACTGTTTAATTTCTGCATCGGTACCTGGCTCTTGTCCACCAAAATTATTAGCAGGGAAACCTACCACTACTAATTTGTCTTTGTAGGTATCTGCTAATTTTTGAAGCGCTTCGTACTGTGGTGTATATCCACACTCAGACGCTGTGTTCACTACTAAGATTTTCTTTCCTTTAAATTTAGAAAAATCAATAACGCCACCATCAATGGATTTAATGGTAAACTTGTGAATACTATTGCTTGGCGGAGGCGTAAAAGATTGTAACATAAATAAGGTCGCTATTAAGATGAGATTTTTCATGGTGTTTTATTGAAGTTGTTTAATTACCATAACAATGGCATGCTTTATTTGTTGAATGTACCCGCAATTTCCGAAAAAATACGCAGTGTCAACTATTTTAATGGATAAGCGGCCGCTGCTACACTCACCATTACGTCTTTTATAGTAAGTAATGTTTTACCACAAGCTTCAATAGTTGCCCCCGTTGTAATGACGTCATCGATGATTAAGAGGTGCTTACCGTTAATTGATGTAGGGTCTTTTATAGTAAATGCGTTTTCCATATTGTCCCAGCGCTCGGCCCTGGTTTGTTTGGTTTGCGTGCTGGTATGTTTGGTTCTTGCAATGGCGCCCGTAAGCACCGGTTTGTGCCAGACCTGACCAATGCCCTCACATATAAGTGCAGCCTGATTAAAGCCCCTTTTACTATATGCTTGTGGGTGCAGTGGCACAGGAACAAGCGCGTCAATGCTATCAAACCGTTCTGATGCGGCCAGTAAGGCCCCCATTTGCTTACCTATAAATAAGCCTACGTCTTTGTTGGACTTATACTTTAACTGAAAAAGTAGGGCCTGTAGGGCCGAGTTTTTGTGAAAATACCAGGCTGCCGCCCCCGCATTAATGGGGAGCCGGCCGTAAAATATTTTTTCTATGGGGTTGTTAGATGCCTCAAAAAAGTGGGTTTCGGGTAGGTCTTGGCTGCACCGACCACAAATATTGGCCCCAAAGAGCCTAAGTGGCCTGCCGCAGGCAGGGCAGTTTTTAGGGAAATAGAGCCAAAAAATAGGGTCAATCCAACTGCTAAGTTTGGGTAAATAAGTGGTTTGCATTTATCCAACTTACCCTCAATAAATTAGAAGCAATAAAAATTAACCGCAGAAATATTTTTATGCGTGTTTATCGTTACTAAAATAGCTGTTGGTATACTTCATCCACTCTACTTAATGCCATTACTTGAATGCCGTATGCTTTTGGATTGAAACTCTTTTTATTGTAGCTCGACACAATAATTTTTTCGAATCCTAGCTTCTCAGCTTCTGCAATTCTTTGTTCAATTCGGTTCACGGCTCTAATTTCTCCATTTAATCCTACTTCACCAGCAAAACAGATCTGATGTGGTAGTGGAACGTCTTCATAAGATGATAATAGGGCGCATATGATGGCAAGATCGGTAGAAGGGTCTTCTATTTTAATTCCACCCGCAATATTTACAAAAACATCTTTCATTCCAAATTGAAAGCCACCTCTTTTTTCTAAAACGGCTAGTAAGAGTTGTAATCTTCGAAGGTCAAATCCGGTTACCGTTCTTTGTGGGGTTCCGTACACACTTTGTGTAACGAGTGCCTGTACTTCTAATAATAATGGACGGGCACCTTCAAGCGTTGCAGCGATGGCAGAACCACTTAAACTATCTTCTCTTTGTGCAATTAAAATTTCGGAAGGATTGGAAACAACACGCATGCCTTCGCCAGTCATTTCATAAATGCCTAACTCTGCAGTACTACCAAATCTATTCTTTAACGTACGTAAAATTCGGTACGCATAATGTCTATCTCCTTCAAATTGTAAAACGGTATCTACCATATGCTCTAAAACCTTAGGACCCGCTATGGCGCCGTCTTTGGTGATATGGCCAATTAAAAATACAGGGGTATTTGTTTGCTTGGCAAACTTCTGAAATTCTGCTGCGCATTCTCTGATTTGAGAAACAGAACCTGCGGCAGAATCAATCAAATTTGATTGCAGTGTTTGAATCGAATCAACAATAACAAGTGTTGGTTTTAATTTCTTGATTTCTGCAAAAATGATGGATGTGTTGGTTTCGGTGAGCAGGTAAAAATTGTTGTTGGGAATTTTAAGTCGATCTGCGCGCATTTTGATTTGTTGCTCGCTTTCCTCCCCACTAATGTATAAAACAACCTGATCGGTGGCTTGTAACCCATTTTGTAAAAACAAAGTACTTTTTCCAATGCCAGGCTCTCCAGCAACCAATACAATGCTTCCCATTACGATACCACCACCTAGTACGCGGTTGAGTTCCGGATCTTTGGAGATAATTCTTTTTTCTTCCGATGTTTTTACTTCATCGAGTGCAATTATTTTTGAATTGCGCTTTTGTTCGTGGTAAGAATCCCAATTTTGTTCCTTCTGAATTCCTTTATCAATAATTTCTTCCGAAAAAGTATTCCACTC
>Ga0079301_1000476_pt1 | contig 19200 bp, 20 predicted proteins | sample Wag4_2014_7_11_3_FD_74797 | JGI IMG/M metagenome (GOLD analysis project Ga0079301, IMG submission 74797) | Fresh water mixed with fracking chemicals microbial communities from Ohio, USA - Utica-2 Time Series FC 2014_7_11 | ecosystem: Engineered > Industrial production > Chemical products > Input... | reverse complement strand
TTCGTTGACTAAACCATTTCACGACTCGATGACATCACTCGATAGAATTTAAGCTCCTAAAACCCATCACCCCTAACGCTCCATCTGGCCTTTTCTGGACCCGCGAAGCGGTCTCGCAGCGGCAAAGGTTACGTCGGGTTATCACCTGCAAGCGCCAAAAGACAAATCGGACATCCTCCGAGCGACTCGAGGGGTGCGTTGTTTCCCACCGCGCGCCCCGGTATGGTCGGCCCGATTTAAGGAACAAGGCATGAACGACCTTTTCGGCCGCGGCGGCCCTCGGAAGGGGGGAGCCGGGCAGCAGGATGGCTATTCGGCCAAGGATATTGAGGTGCTGGAGGGGCTGGAGCCCGTCCGGCGTCGCCCTGGCATGTATATTGGCGGCACCGATGAAAACGCGCTGCATCACCTGGCGTCCGAGATCATTGATAACGCGATGGATGAGGCCGTGGCCGGCCATGCCGACCGGATCGAGGTGACGCTGGAAGCCGATAATTGGCTGGTGGTGCGCGATAATGGTCGCGGCATTCCGGTGGACCCGCATCCGAAATTCCCGAAGCTCAGCGCGCTGGAAGTCATCCTGACCACGCTGCATTCGGGGGGCAAATTCTCTGGCAAGGCCTATGATACTTCGGGCGGGCTGCATGGCGTTGGTTCATCGGTGGTGAATGCGCTGTCCGAGCGGATGGAGGTTGAGGTCGCACGAGACCGCACGCTGTTCACCCAGGTCTATTCACGCGGCAAGGCGATCACGAAGCTGAAGGATGCGGGCGCCGTGCAAAACCGGCGCGGCACGACCATTCGCTTCAAGCCGGACCCGGAGATTTTCGCCAAGCATATATTTCGCCCGGAACGGCTGTATCGCTTCTGCCGATCCAAGGCGTATTTGTATCGCGGTGTCGAAATCCGCTGGGCTTGCGATCCCGCGCTGATCAAGGATGAAACGCCCGCGCAGGCTGTGCTGCATTTTCCGGGCGGGCTTTCTGACTTTTTGGTCGCTGCGCTGGAAGGCCGCCCCACAGTGGTGCCCGCCGCCTGGTCTGGCGATGCGGAATTCCCCGAAGGCGCCGGGCGCGTGGAATGGGCGGCGAGCTGGGTGGAACGCGGCGATGGTTTTCTCAATACCTATGCCAATACCATCCCAACGCCGCAGGGCGGCACGCATGAAGCAGGCTTCCGCACCGCTTTGGTGAAGGGTCTGCGCGCCTATGGCGAGCTCAAGAAGGAAAAGCGCGCGGCCAATGTGACGGCGGAGGATTTGCTCGGCCCCATCGCGGGCATGCTTTCGGTCTTCATCCGCGAACCGCAATTCCAGGGTCAGACGAAGGATCGGCTCACCAGCCCGGAAGCGGCGCGCCTGGTTGAAATGGCATTGCGGGATCATTTCGATCATTGGCTGGCGGGTGATCCCGCCAACGCCGATAACCTGCTGGCCTTCGCGATTGAACGGGCCGAGGACAGGCTGCGGCGCCGTGCGGAGAAAGACACGCCGCGCAAGACCGCAACGCGTAAGCTCCGGCTACCTGGCAAGCTTTCCGATTGCGCGCGCGAAAGCGCCGATGGGACGGAGCTTTTCCTGGTGGAGGGCGATTCCGCCGGCGGGTCCGCAAAACAGGCCCGTGATCGTGAAACCCAGGCCGTGTTGCCCCTTCGTGGCAAGATCCTGAATGTCGCCAGCGCCAGTGTGGAAAAGCTTCGGCAAAATCAGGAATTGAAGGATTTGATCGAAGCGCTTGGCTGCGGAGTCGGGGATAGGTTTGACATCGCGAAGCTGCGCTATGGGCGCGTTGTGATCATGACGGATGCGGATGTGGATGGCGCGCATATCGCGGCCCTTTTGCTGACTTTCTTCTACCGCGAATTGCCGGAATTGGTGCGCCAGGGCCGTGTGTTTCTGGCGCAACCGCCGCTCTATCGCCTGCAGGCGGGCGGTGTATCCGTCTATGCGATGGATGATCCGGACCGCGAACGTGTGCTCAAGGCGCGCTTCAAATCCAACCAAAAAGTAGAGGTCAGCCGCTTCAAGGGGCTTGGTGAAATGCCGCCGGCGGCACTCAAGGAAACCACCATGGACCCGAAGAAGCGCACGCTGCTCCGCGTTATGCTGGCGCCCGAGGATCGGTCCTTTACCAGTGAAAGGGTGGAAGAATTGATGGGAAGGCGCCCGGAATTGCGCTTCCGCTTTATTCAGGAAAATGCCGGGCGCTTCGCTGCCGAAGCCTTGGATGCGTGAAGGCCGTTACCCAGCAAAAGCCTGGGTACGCACGAGGCGCGCATAAAGCCCATCGGTTTCCATCAGCGCCTGATGGGTGCCCTGTTCCACCGCGCGCCCGCCATCCATCACCACAATGCAATCCGCATCGCGCACGGTTGCAAGCCGATGGGCAATCACCAGCGTGGTGCGGCCTTGACGCAGCCGCGCCAGCGCTTCCTGCACCAGGGCTTCGTTCTCGGCATCAAGCGCGCTTGTTGCCTCATCCAGCAACAAGACGCGCGGATCACGCAGCAGGGCGCGCGCAAGCGCGAGACGCTGACGCTGCCCACCCGATAGCCGATTGCCACCGGGACCCAGTTCTGTCTGATAGCCGGCCGGCAAGGCGCTGATGAAATCATGCGCTGCTGCTGCGCGCGCTGCGACTTCAACCTGCTCCGCTGTCGCACCAGGCCGGCCACAGGCGATGTTCGCAAAAGCCGTGTCTTCGAAAATCACCGCATCCTGCCCGACATAGGCGAGCGAGTCGCGCAAATCCTCAAGGCTGATGGCGCGGATATCCACCCCATCCAGCAAAACGCGACCTTCGGTCACATCGTAGAGCCGCGGCACCAGTGCAAGAGCTGTGGACTTCCCCGCGCCGGAGGGGCCCACAAGTGCCACCGTCTGGCCGGGTTCGGCGGCGAAGCTCAGGCCCGTAAGCGCGGCATCCGGCACGTTTTCATAGCGAAAGCCCACCGCATCAAAAGCAATCCGCCCCCCACCTTCCGGCAGCGCCACCGGGCTTGCGGGGCTGGTGATCTGGCGCGGCGTATCAATCACGCCGAATACGCGCGCCAAGCCAGCAAGCCCTTCCTGCAAGGCTGAATTCAAGGACCCAAGCGCGCGCACCGGCCGCGCGGCAATCAGCACGGCTGCGACAAAGCCCGTGAATTCCCCGATCGTGCCCTGCCCGCTCGCGACACGATACCCAACCACGCCCAGCACCGCGGCCACTGCCAGCCCACCCAGCACTTCCAGCATGGGATCAAGCGACGCACGCGTGCGTTGGATGCCAAAAATCGCTTCTCGCAAACGGGCAAATAGCGCATTGGCGCGCGCTTCCTCGGCGGCTTCCAGCCGATAGCCGCGCACCACCCGCGCCGCGCCAAAGCTTTCCGTGAGCCTGGTTGCCGCATCGCCCACGCGATCCTGCATACCGCCAGATGCGCGGCGGATGCGCTTGCCAAGCTTCAGGATGGGCACCACAGCAATCGGGTAAAGCAGCGCCGCAATCAAGGACATTTGCCAATCAAGCCACAGCATGGACCCAATCAGGCCGATCAACGTCAGCACATCGGCGATGGCACTTATGGATTTCTGCAGCGCTTCGCGGATCAGCCCAGCATCGGTGGTGAAGCGCGCGGCATGGCGCGCGGGCGCATCCCGCGCCACGGTCGCCAGATCAGCGCGCGTCAGCGCCTTGAACAAATCGCGTTGCAGGTTTTCCACCACGCGCAGCACGACGGATTGAATGGCCACCGCCTGACCGAATTGCGCGAGCGCTTTCAAGGAAGTCACCAGAATGATTACGCCCGGGATCAGCCACAGCACACGCTCATCGCCCGCCGTGAACAGATCAAACGCCTGCTGGATGACAATGGGGTAAAGCGCGGTCGCGCCTGAGACGCCCAGCGTGCAGAGCAGCGCCAGCAGGATGCCCCGGCCATGCTGGCGGAGATAGGAACGCCAGAGCCGAAAGGTCAGCGTGCGGGTGGAGGTGTCGTTCATGCTGCGCCGCTTATAGCCCTCGGCGGGCTGCTTGCCATGAGGGGGTTGTCAGCGTGGCGGTCAGATGATAGTTCTTCTTTTGTTCCTGTTGGGTGTGGCTGGATCCCCATCGTGCCGCACCCTTCCCGCTCTCAGCGGGTGAGTTCGGGGGAAGGCAAACCCTTCCCCCGCCCTCTCTTGCGCCATGCGCCCCAGTCTTGCAGTTTGCCTGCGTGTTACATGCGCTCCGCCGCCACGCCTCGCTCGTGGTCATTTTCCTGATTGCCGTCACAGCCGGGCTTGCCACCCTTCAGTTGCGTGGCGCCGAGGCATTCATGACGGCGCTTTGGCATGCCTGGGACTTGTTCCTGTTCATCGTGCCATCACTTGTCGCGGGGCTGCTCCTGGCCGCCGCACTTCGGCAATTGCTCTCCCCGGATGCGCTGGCGCGCTTGATGGGGGCGGAAAGCGGGATTTTTGGCCTGTTCATCGCAACCTTGGTCGGCACGCTTTCCCCCGGAGGCCCCATGGCGGCCTTTCCGCTGGTGCTGGTGCTGGCAGGTGCGGGCGCGGATAAGGGGGCGCTGGTCGCCTTCATTCTGGCTTGGTCGTTGAATGGCTTTCAAAAACTGCTGGTCTATGAGGCGCCACTGCTCGGCCTTGATTTCGCGCTGCTGCGCACGTTGATCACCTTCCCCATGCCGATGATCGCGGGCTGGATCGCACGGCGCGTGCCCATCGCGTGGGAGCCACCGAAATGAGCGGGCCGCAGATCGTCCTTTGGGTCATTGCGCTGGCGGTGCTGGCACTTTGCATGCGCCGCGGCATGCCCCAGACACGACGCGCGGTGGCCGAAACGAATCGCGGCTTCTGGCGCATCTTGCCGATGTTCTGCGTGGCGCTGCCGATGGCGGCCTTTCTGTCGGAGCTTGTGCCGGCGGATATTGCCACCACCTGGCTCGGCGACGATTCTGGCCTGAATGGCATCATGATCGCGGCCTTGGCGGGCGGCGTCATGCCTGGCGGACCCTTCGTCACCTTCCCACTGGTGATCACCTTCAGCAAGGCGGGCGCGGGGGTCGCGCAAATGACGGCGCTGCTGACCGCATGGTCGGTTTATGCGTTGCACCGGATCCTCACATGGGAATACCCGGTACTGGGGTGGCGCTTCGTTGCGTTACGACTAGCGTCTTCCTTTTTCCTGCCAGTGCTGGCAGGCTTGATTATGCAGATACTGTTGCCGTTCTTTGCGATTAATCTGGCTGGGCCTTAGGGTAGATTGCGTTCAGATGGAGTCATCTGAACCGGTGAAGATGCTCAAAAAAACGATGTAGAGCAGGTTGGGTGAACCCATTTGAACGCACCATGTTTTAAGCGGCGCGATGGCATTCGAGTATTTTCATACCAAGTAATACCGATTGGGCTGCCCGTGTACTGAAGCGTTCTCCCTTCACCCTTGATCACGGGACACGCTGTAAAGCTTTGTGTGGTGCCTTTTCCCGCGCGGCCATGTGATTCCACTTGGCTTGAAGGCCGTTCTAAAACAAACTCATCTGCGCCCCCGGCACCGCGAAGCGCGTGCAATCCAGCGCCCCCGTCCCACCGCCACGCTTTTCCAGGCCGAGCCGGCGGGCCGCGACCGCGAAGCGCCGGGCCAGTAATTCCGCATAAGGCCCGCTACCGGTCTGGCGTTGACCGAAGCGGCTATCATAGAGCGCGCCGCCACGCGTTTGGCGGATCAGCGACAGCACCCGTGCTGCGCGATCGGGCATATGCCGCGCCAGCCATTCCTCGAATAGCTGTTTGATTTCCAAGGGCAGGCGCAGCAGCACATAGCCCGCGCTGGTCGCGCCCGCCGCCGCGCCCTGTTCCAACAATCCTTCCAATTCCATGTCATTCACGGCTGGGATCATCGGCGCGGCCAGGATGGCGGTGGGCACGCCCGCTGCCGTCAATTCCCGGATCGCCTGCAACCGCCGCGCAGGGGTGGCGGCGCGCGGTTCCATGATCCTCGCCAAGGCGGGGTCGAGCGTGGTCACAGAAAGGCATACCCGCACCAGATTACGGGCAGCGAGGCGTTGCAGGACATCCACATCACGCAGCACGCCCGCAGATTTCGTCACAATGGTCACTGGGTGGCTGAACCGGTCCAGCACGTCCAGAACCGCCCGCGTCAGCCCCAATTGGCGTTCTACCGGCTGATAGGGGTCCGTATTGGCGCCAAGCGCGATCGGGCGCGGCTGGTAGCCAGGCTTGCGGAGTTCTTTTTCCAACAGCGCCGCGATATCGGGCTTGAACATCAGCCGCGTTTCGAAATCGAGCCCCGGCGAAAAGCCCAAATAGGCATGGGATGGCCGCGCATAGCAGTAGATGCAGCCATGCTCACAGCCGCGATAGGGGTTGATGGACCGGTCAAAGCCCAGATCAGGGCTTTCATTGTAACTGAGCGCGGATTTCGCGCGATCCTCGGTCAGGCTGGTCGGCAGGGGCGGCAATTCGGCGAAGCTTTGCTCAAGCGTCGCCCAGCCATCATCAAAAGCCTCCCGCCGCGCGGGTTCAAAGCGCACGGGCGGGTTGGAAACAGCGCCGCGCCCCTTGCGGGCCAGGGATGGCATGGCGAAGCAGGCTGTGCCGCTATCGCTGGGCGTCAGGTTGGGGATACCATCGGGCATGGAATAAGTCCCTTTCCAATCACTCCAACTCTGCCAAGGTAGGACCTGCGAGTCAAGAACAAAATAGGAACAAATGATCGTTTTGCCCCTCTCCGTCATTATTCCCACGCTGAACGCCGCCGCCAGCCTGGCAAGGACGCTAGCGGCGTTGCGCGGGCAGGTCGCGGAAATCATCATCGCCGATGGCGGCAGCAGCGATGGCACGTTGGAACTTGCGCGAGCCGCTGGCGCATGCGTGCTCATGGGGGGCCGCGGCCGCGGCCCGCAACTGCGCGCGGCGGGCGAAGCCGCCACCCAGCCCTGGCTGCTCGCAATGCATGCAGATACGCGCCCCGGCCCCGGCTGGCAGGAAGCAGTCGCTGGCTTCATCGCAGAGCCCAAGAACACGACCAAAGCCGCCCATTTCCGCTTCGCGCTTGATGATGCCGCGCCCGAGGCACGGCGGCTGGAAGCCATGGTCGCCTGGCGCTGCCGCTGGCTTGGCCTGCCCTATGGCGACCAGGGCCTGCTGATCGCGCGCGATTTCTATCAGGCGCTTGGCGGCTACGACCCCATACCGCTGATGGAGGATGTGGCGCTGATCCGCCGCATTGGCCGCAAACGCCTTGTGGCCTTGCCGGCAGATTTCATCACCTCGGCCGAGAAATGGCAGCGGGATGGCTGGTATGCGCGCTCGGCGCGGAACCTGTTCTGCCTCTCGCTCTGGTTTGCGGGCGTTTCGCCGGAGCACATTGTGCGGGTCTATACGCGCCGTCATTGATCGGCTTTGGTGATGGGATGCGCCGCCCCGTTGTGATCATCTTCGCCCGCGCGCCACGCCTTGGCGCGGTGAAGCGACGTTTGGCCGCGGGTATCGGCGCACGCGGCGCCTTGCGCTTTTATCGGGCGATGCTGTCCGCCACCGCCTGGCCCATTGCGCGGGATCGGCGTTGGCACACCCTGCTTGCCATCACGCCGCCCGGGGCGCGCGCGGATTGGGCGAAGCTGGCGCCGCTGGGCGCACCGCGCGTGGCGCAAGTTTCCGGTGATTTGGGGCGGCGCATGGAAAAGGCACTCGCCCCCTTCCCGCGCGCCATTCTGATCGGCAGCGATATTCCAGGGCTTGGTCCCGCTGATATCGCCGCTGGGTTTCGTGCGCTGGGGCGGGCGGACGCGGTCTTCGGCCCAGCGCTGGATGGGGGCTATTGGCTGGTCGGCTTTGGGCCGCGCCGGCCCCACAAACCATTTGCCAAGGTGCGCTGGTCAAGTCCCCAGGCCCTGGCCGATACCCTGGCCAATTTCCGCCGCCATCACGTCGCGTTATTGCCCCCCAAGCGCGATGTGGACAGCGCCGAAGATCTGGCGGCGCTGCGCGAAGTTCTGATAGCGTTCTGACAACACCTACACACGCATGAGGGAAGAATTCCATGGCAGGCGTCATCCCCGCCCGCATGACAGCGCAGATTGAAGGCGATTTCGTGGTGTTTCTGATTGGCATGCGCGTCAACAAGCCCTGGAAAATCCATCGCTGGTATCCGGTGGCAAGTGCCATGCCGCGCATGTTGCGCGAAGTTTCGGCGCTTGGCCCGGAGCATGGTTTTTTAGGCTTCACGCAGCTTGGGCTTTTCGCCCTGGTGCAATATTGGCGGAGCTTTGGAGCGCTGGAAGCCTATGCGCGAGATCGGGAGAAGCTCCATGCCCCAGCCTGGGCCGCCTTCAATCGCGCAGCGCGGAATGCGCGGGGTGATGTCGGCATCTGGCACGAAACCTATTTGATCAAGGATGGGCAGTATGAATCCATCTATTCCGGCATGCCGCCAACCGGGCTTGGCAATGCGGGGCAATTGGCGCCGGCCTTGGGCTTGCAGGAAGCAGCGCGCGGGCGGCTGGATGGATAACCGTGGTGAACGCCGCAAAAATACAGTTCGGACCGCTCAATATTCTGCACTCCAGAGAGATACCAAAACACTATTTCCTGCCCATTGCGTATTCTTCGTCTGAAATAGAAACGACGTCCATGCAATCGGCAGACAGCCAACCATTGTTCGGACCTTGCCGATGAAACCACCGCCACCAAGCCGCCTCCTCGTTCAAATCACAGCAACGGTTGTGGCCCTTCTGGCCACGCATGCGGCACTGTCCTTTACCGAACACCCTTGGTTACTGCCTTCACTTGGCGGTTCATGTGTCATTCTGCTGGGTATGCCACGCGGTATCATGGCCCAGCCACGGTCCTTTTTCGGCGGGCATCTGCTGTCCGCCACCATCGGTATCATCTGCCGCATCGGCCATGCCAGCCTTGGTGGACCGATCGCCTTTTGGATCGCGCTGGCAGTGGGCTTGGCTCTCGCCGCCATGGCGCTGACGCGTTCCATACATTCCCCGGCCGGAGCAAACCCGGTTGTGGTTTTCGCAGAAACCGCGGATTTCGGCTTCATGCTGACGCCGCTTTTGCCAGGCCTTATCACTTTGTTCATGGTGGCCTTCATTGCCAACAACCTTCCACGCCCCTGGGGGGCTGGGCCTTGGCCACGCTTTGTGGAGGGGCGTCATGCGTCACGGTAAGACGCATCATTTCCTTCCGAAATTTGACTGATATTTAAGATATCCAACCTATGCTTGTATTGGGAGGTCCGCAATGGAACCAAAAAGCAACACAGCCGATGATACCGCCCGGGAATGTCGCCAGCGTGTGGCGGCACATCTGCAGGATTTGCATCGCATCCACTTGGCGCTTGCCGAAGACAGCCGCGCGCTGAAGCACTTCACCACCGAAGGCAATGCGCGGGTAGAACTGGAATTGGCCGCTGAAATGCTGGAGCTTTACATGGCCTCCAGCTCGGCCTTTCTGGAGAATATGCGCGGGCGGTTTGAAGCGCGCCTGCCGCTACTCCGCCGCGGTGAGCCAGCCTTCGGCAATCATCCGGAACGCGCACCGGAACATGGCGCCTTTTGGCTGAGTTTTTCGCGCCTTTGCGCCGTGTTGCGCCGGGCCAGCAGGCAGGTGGAGGCGTAACGGATCAGGCAGCTACCAGGCGCTCAGCCAAGCTTTGGAACATGGGCAGGCCATCCACGCCCCCCATCAGCGGATCCACCAAATCTTCCGGGTGCGGCATCAAGCCGCACACCCGGAGATTAGCTGAGAAAATACCGGCAATATTGCGCGCGCTGCCATTGCGATTGGCGGCCTCCGTCGCCTTCCCCGCTTCATCCACATAGCGAAAGGCAACCAGCCCGTCGCCTTCCAGCCGATCGAGCGTGGCATCATCAGCGAAGTAATTGCCATCACCATGCGCCATAGGGGCGCGGAAGCAATCACCCTGCTGCCAATGCGCGGTGAAGGCCGTGCCGGCGCGTTCCACCCGCAGCCGGCAATCCATGGACAGGAAGCGCAGTGTCGCATTTCGCAGCAAGCCCCCCGGCAAAAGCCCAGCTTCGATCATGATCTGAAAGCCGTTGCAGACGCCAAGCACATGCCCGCCGCCCGCGGCAAAATGCTTCACCGCGCGCATGATGGGCGACTGCGCGGCCATGGCCCCGCAGCGCAGATAATCACCATAGGAAAAGCCACCCGGCAGCACGACCAGATCAAGCCCTGCCGGCAGCACCGCGTCGCGGTGAAACAGCATACTGGGTTCACGGCCTGATGCGCGCTTCAGCGCAAGCCGCATATCCCGTTCGCGATTTGTGCCAGGGAATACGATGATGGCTGCCTTCATGGCCTTCAGGTCCTGACCAGGCGTAGCCAATGGAGCCCGCCCATGAATACCATTGTCACCAGTGCGGCGAGCGCCGCTGCCGTCACCCAGCGATTGATCGTTCGCTTGCCGCGCGCCAAGATATTGCCGCGCTTCACCGCCGGCACGCGCTGTTCGCGCCAACGCAAGCCCATGGCAATCAGCACAGTGAGCACGAACATGGCGATCAGGCTGGCCTTGATCACCTCAGATGATCTCCACCCGGAAGCTTTCGATCACGGTATTTGCAAGTAGCTTGCGCGCCATGTCTTCGGCGATTTGTTTCGCCTGCGCCGGATCGGCCTCAGCCAAATCGAGTTCAATCACCTTGCCGGCGCGCACATCGCGCACGCCGCCAAAGCCCAGGCCTTCCAAAGCGTGGCTGATCGCCTTGCCCTGAGGGTCCAAAACGCCCGCCTTGGGCATTACATAAACACGGGCTTTCATTGGATTGCTTCGGGCCCCTTCATGTCGCGCACGCCGGCCTCTGGAAGAATCCCAAGACGCCGGGCCACTTCCTGATAGCCTTCTTCGACCTTGCCAAGATCCCGACGGAAGCGGTCCTTGTCCATCTTCTCGCCAGTCTTGGCATCCCAAAGTCGGCAATTATCAGGGCTGATCTCATCGGCCAGCACGATGCGCATTTCCTCATTTTCCCAAAGCCGACCGAATTCCAGCTTGAAATCCACAAGCGTAATGCCGACCCCAAGCAAAAGCCCGGTCAGAAAATCATTGATGCGAAGCGTCAGCGCGATCATGTCATCCAGATCATGCGTGGCAGCCCAGCCGAAGCAGGTGATATGTTCTTCCGCCACCATCGGGTCATTCAGCGCGTCATTCTTGAAGTAATATTCAATGATGGAACGCGGCAGGCGCTGCCCCTCAGGGATGCCGAGGCGCTGGGACAGCGACCCGGCGGCGACATTGCGCACCACTACCTCAAGCGGGATGATCTCCACCTCACGGATCAACTGCTCACGCATATTGAGCCGGCGAATGAAGTGCGTCGGGATGCCGATTTCGGTCAGCCGCATCATCAGATATTCGCTGATGCGATTATTCAGCACACCCTTGCCGGTGATGATGCCCTTCTTCTTGGCGTTGAAGGCGGTGGCGTCATCCTTGAAATACTGGACCAGGGTGCCCGGTTCCGGTCCCTCGAACAGGATTTTTGCTTTGCCTTCATAAAGTTGGCGGCGACGAGCCATGGGTCAGTCATCCTTTGGCCCACCATCCAAGGGCGGAAGGCGGCGCGCGATCTTGTCTATAGCAGCCATGAGCCGGGGTCGCCACTTTACGCCCCGAGTCGGTCCTTCACGCCGGGGATCCCAAGGTCACGGAAAGCCCCCTCCCCCGGCGGCGCAGGGCAAAACCGCCAGAGCCTTTCCCCCATCGCGCCAAGCCCCAACAGACTGGCAGAGACTGTTCCGTAGCCCGCCTGCAGCGGCACCTTCAGTGTTGCTGCCAAATCTCCCTCATGGCTGTCATCCGCCAGCCGTTCCTCCCAGCCGCGCCAATCGCCACGCGCGGGTTCGGGCGCTGTGGCCGCGCGAAACCGCGGCAAATGGCGCCGCGTGCGGGGATGGCTTTCATCATTCGGGGGATGGGATGTCACCATGGAAATCCCGGGCGCGAGGGCCGTAGCCTGCGGGCGGCCTTCGCCCAGAGCCTCCACGTAAAAGGCGCTGCGCTGATCCGCCACCACAAGGTTGAAAGGGCGCCAGGCGCCCGCATCCAGGCGCAATATAGCTTCTGCGGCAGCCTCAGCGGATTCAGCGCTGGCAGCGATCAGGGGCAATTCACCGCGGCTGCGCTTGCCAGGCGCAGGGCCAAGGCTGCCGGGGCGGTTCAGTGCTGCTGCCAGCACGCCCTTGGGGCCAAGCGCCATCCAGCTTCCGCCGGCACTGCGGTCTCGCCCACCGATCACACCGGGATAACTTGACCACCAAGCCGCCGGTGCGTCCCAGGCGCGATCCGCCCTTTCATCCCGATTGGCGGCAATCAGCATGGGCCAAGTGTGATTGGGGCGGTTGAGTAAAATCAGCGTGCACATGGGGCGGTGAATCTGCGCCACGCTAACGCGGCACGCAAGCCGCGTTCAGAAGCCGAAATTGAGAGAAACGCCGGGCCGCCCATAATGCCCATAGCGCGGGTAAGGCGCGGGCACACGGTAGGATGGTGGCGGCGCGTAATAGTAGGGCGGCGGCGGCGCGTAATAAACCGGCGGTGGGGCGTAGTAGACCGGCGGCGGCGCATAGCGGACCGGGGGCTGGATGATCACAACCTCTCCATGGCCACGCGGCGGATGATATGGGCGATGGTGGTAGCCATGGCCGTAACCATATTGTGGATGCGCGCTTGCCGGAGCACCCGATAGCGCCAAGCCGGCCAAACCCAAGGCCAGCACAGCAAGATGACGGAGCTTCAAGGTCATGACGACGACTCCCTTAATCCTGCGATGATGCTCCCACCACACGGCAGAAAAAAGGCATTCTCACAAATCCAGCATCATCGGTTCCAACGCGTCGCCAAGCGCGATTTGCCCGCCTTCCAAAACCTCCGCATAAACCCCCAAATCCGCATGGCCGAAATGCCGGCGCAGATCGCGCGGTGGGTTGGCATCACGCGCGGCGGTTTCCGGGTTCACCTCGGTTGCCGCGCAGCGCACAATGCGCTTCACCACCTTCAGCCGCACCTGTCCAATCTGGATTTCTTGGCCGATCCAATCAAACTCCGCCCAGGGCCGGCCGCCAGAGAAATAGAAATTCGCGCGAAAACGCAGCGGGTCCAGCACCATCCCGGCTTCGGCTTCCAACGCATGCAGGCTGCCAAGGCCAATGATGGAAACCACCTTCATCGCCACATCGGAAAAGCGATGGCCGGGCGCTTCAATGAAGCGGGGTTCGCCGCGTGCTTCGGGCCCCAGGAAATCCGTGAGGTAGCGCGCAATAGCGGCCTTGCCGTCTTCGGTCCGCGTATCGCCCAGGAAGGGCGCGGCGCCAGGGGCGCGGATGGCAAGGCTGCCATCATGCGGATCAAAGGCCGTATGCAGCAGGGCCAAGCGTTCATTGGCCATCAGGCAGCCGAAATTGCGCTTGGAAAGCCAGCGCGGGGCCGCCACATCAAAGGGCGCATCCCCCTGGGCGAGCGCGAAGCGCCTGTCATGCGCCAGCATTTCGCCGGGCGTCAGCGCCACGGCCTCCAAAGCCTCGGCAGACAGGCCCTTCACCGGGTAGCGGTAGATCTTTTCGATGCGCATCGGGCTCCCCCTTGAAGCAGATCAAGGACAGATACCACATATCAAGCATCATGGTGTCATTCGTTGCCCAATCGGGGGCGAGGGGCATCGTCCGCTCAGGAGAGGGACCACATGGACATCGAAAAATTTACCGACCGCGCCCGCGGTTTTCTGCAAGCGGCGCAAACCATTGCCATTCGCGAATTCCACCAACAGGTGACGCCCACACATTTGCTGAAGGCGCTGCTGGATGATGGGGAAGGCGCTGCCAGCGGCTTGATCCGCGCCGCCGGGGGTGATCCGATTCGCGCCAAAAACGCGGTGGAAAACTTCATGGCGCGCCTGCCGAAAGTGACCGGCGGCGGCGCTTCCGCACAACCAAGCTTCACCGCCGATATCGTGCGCATCCTTGGCAATGCCCAGGAACAGGCGAACCGCGCCGGCGATGCCTTTGTGGCGCAGGACCGCGTGCTGGTGGCACTCGCCGGCAGTGAAGGAGATGCGGGGCGCGCACTGCGCCTGGCGGGGGCTGAGCCCGACAAACTTGAAAAGGCCATTGCGCAAATCCGCAAGGGCCGCACGGTCAATAGCCAGAACGCCGAAGACAGTTTCGATGCGCTTAAGAAATACGCGCGCGACATCACGGAAGTGGCACGCCAGGGCAAGCTTGACCCGGTGATTGGCCGTGATGAGGAAATTCGCCGCGCCATTCAGGTGCTGGCACGTCGCACAAAAAACAACCCGGTGCTGATCGGCGAACCAGGTGTGGGCAAGACCGCGATTGTCGAAGGGCTGGCGCTGCGCATCGTCAATGGCGATGTGCCGGAAGCCTTGAAGACCAAGCGCGTCATGGCGCTTGACCTTGGCGCCATGGTGGCCGGTGCGAAGTATCGCGGTGAGTTTGAGGAACGCCTGAAGGCCGTGCTGGCGGAAACCACGCAGGCGGAAGGCGAAATCATCCTGTTTATTGATGAAATGCACACGCTGGTTGGCGCGGGCAAGGCGGATGGGGCGATGGATGCGTCCAACCTGCTGAAGCCTGCCTTGGCACGCGGCGAATTGCATTGCATCGGTGCCACGACGCTGGATGAATATCGCAAGCACGTGGAGAAAGATGCCGCACTCGCGCGGCGCTTCCAGCCCGTTTTTGTGGGTGAGCCGAGCGTGGAGGATACCATCTCCATCCTGCGCGGCATTAAGGAAAAATACGAACTCCATCACGGTGTGCGCATCGCCGATGGTGCCCTCGTGGCGGCGGCGACACTTTCCAACCGCTACATCACGGATCGCTTCCTGCCCGACAAGGCGATTGATTTGGTGGATGAGGCATCATCGCGCCTTCGCATGCAGGTGGATAGCAAGCCCGAGGAATTGGATGCGATTGACCGCGACCTCATGCGCCTCAAGATCGAACGCGAAGCACTGAAGAAGGAAGATGACGCGGCATCGCGGGACCGGCTGCTGAAGCTTGAGAAGGAATTGGCGGAGCTTGAGGAAAGCTCAGCCGCCATGACCGCGCGCTGGGAAGCGGAAAAGGGCGAGGTGGTTGAAAGCCAGAAGCTCAAGGAAGAATTGGACAAGGCGCGGACCGAGGTTGAATTGGCGCAGCGCCGCGGTGATCTGACCAAGGCTTCTGAGCTACTTTATGGTGTGATCCCGGGCATTGAAAAGAAACTGGCTGATGCCGGCAATGGCGAAGCCAAGCTCGTTAATGAAGCGGTGACGGAAGAAGGCATTGCGGCCGTGGTCAGCCGCTGGACCGGGATACCGGTTGAGAAAATGCTGGAAGGCGAACGCGCCAAGCTGCTGCGCATGGAAGACCAGCTCCGCAAGCGCGTGGTCGGCCAGGAAGAAGCGCTTGAGGCTGTTTCCAAAGCCGTGCGCCGCGCGCGCGCAGGCTTGCAGGACCCCAATCGCCCGATCGGCAGCTTCCTGTTCCTGGGCCCGACCGGTGTCGGCAAGACAGAATTGGTGAAGTCGCTCGCTTCCTTCCTATTCGATGATGAACGCGCCATGACGCGGATAGACATGTCCGAATACATGGAAAAGCACGCGGTATCGCGGCTGATCGGCGCGCCGCCTGGCTATGTTGGCTATGAAGAAGGCGGTGCGCTGACCGAAGCGGTGCGCCGGCGGCCTTATCAGGTGATTTTGTTTGATGAGGTTGAAAAGGCACATGATGATGTCTTCAATGTGCTGTTGCAGGTTTTGGATGATGGGCGGCTGACCGATGGCCAGGGGCGGACGGTTGATTTCCGCAACACCATCATTGTGCTGACCAGCAATCTGGGTGCCCATGCCATCGCGGAATTGCCGGAAAGCGCCGATATTGAAGCGGCGCGCCCGGCGGTGATGCGGTCTGTGCGGGAACGCTTCCGCCCGGAATTCCTGAACCGGCTGGATGAGATTGTGCTGTTCCGGCGCCTCGCGCGTGGGGATATGGCGGCGATTGTGGATATCCAATTGCTCGGCCTCAGGCGGCTTTTGGAAGACCGCAAGATCACCCTCACGCTTGATGAAGCGGCGCGGGAATGGCTGGCGGAAGCGGGCTATGATCCCGTTTATGGCGCGCGGCCTTTAAAGCGCGTCATTCAGCGTAATTTGCAGGACAAGCTTGCGGGCTTGCTGCTGGAAGGCAGCGTGAAGGATGGCGAAAGCCTGACGGTCACGGCCAGCCCTGATGGGCTCGAAGTGCGCCACGCCGCGCCCGAGGCAACCCAGGCCGAGGCTGCCTGAACCGGGCTTGATCAGGCGCCGCATTCGCGCAAGCTTTCGGCCATCAAGGCAGGGGGCATAACGAATGCGGCGCAGGATTTTTCTGGGCACAAGTGCGGCGATGTTGGCGGGGGCAGCCCAGGCCCAACATCACGGGCATCACGGGGCGAATATCCCAGCCGATCAAATGTCCGCACTGCGCGGGCCCAATCCGCAGGCGCTGACACCTGCGCAATTGGCGCAGCGCGTGGTGACCAGCCCAGCGCCGCCAGGCGTGCCGGGGCGTTGGGTATCGCGTGCGCCGCTTCCCTTGCCACGCAGCGAAATGGCCTGGGCCACGGCTTGGGCCGGCAAGCTGCATGTCATTGGCGGCTATGCGCAGGGCCAAGTGGATAAGCCCTTTCACCATGTCTATGACCCTGCGGCGGATCGCTGGCAGGAAGCCGCCCCTTTGCCGCGCGGCGCCAATCATGTCGGCGCGGTTGCTGATGCCGGGCGGATTTACGCGCTGGGCGGTTTTACCGAACAGAACCGTGCCTCCGACACCAAGGCATTCGTTTATGATGTCGCGGCGGATCGCTGGTCTGCCATCGCACCCATGCCGCGCCCGCGCGGCGCCGGCGCCGTCGCCGCCGTGGGTGGCAAGATCTATCACATCGGCGGCGCAACGGACCCCGCGCCCGAACGCGCCAGCATTTCCTGGAATGAGGTCTATGATCCGCAGACCGATAAATGGACGCTGCTCCGCCCGCTGCCGGCGGGGCGAGACCATGCCGGCGTGGTCGTTTGGGAAGGGAAAATCCACGTCGCCGGCGGGCGCTTCAACACCTTCGAGAATAATACTGGCCTGCATCACGTCTATGATCCGGCGAGCGATATCTGGCGCCAGCGGGCGCCGATCCCGACACCGCGTTCCGGCCATGGCATGGCGGTGCTGCGCGGGCGCTTCTGGTGCATGGGCGGCGAGGAACGGCTTTATGACGCGCAAAATCGCCCGATAGACCGCGTGATCGGCACGGTGGAATCCTATGACCCCGCCACCGATAGCTGGCAGCATCACGCGCCCATGCCGACACCTCGGCATGGTTTGGGTGCCGCCTTGATTGGCGATTGGATTTATGTGGCCGGCGGCGGCCCGATTGTCGGTGGCGGCATCCAGACCGCGGTGCATGAGGCTTTCACGCCGGGGTAATGGGCCCCCTCATAACCCCGCGAATTTCAGCACCAAACCCGCAAGCGCGGTGAAGCCAAGGCTGCGCGCCAGGCCTTGCTTCATCGGAAACAGCAGCACGGCAGCAAAAACCGCAAGTGCCAGCGCCGCCGGATCAAGGCTGCTCAGCACCGGCAGATCAAGCCTGATCGGCCCAAAGCTGCTGACCTGCACATCACGGAAAATCACGCGCAACCCGAACCAGAGCGCGAGATTGGCGATCACGCCCACCACCGCTGCGGTCACCGCCCCCAAGGCACCTTTTAGGCGCGGCGCGGCGTGGAGTTTTTCAACGAAGGGCGCACCCAGGAAAATCCAGGCAAAGCAGGGCGCGAAAGTCACCCAGAGCGTCAGCACACTGCCCGCCACACCGCCCAACACGCCATCCGCGCGATAGCCTGCCAGGAAGCCCACAAATTGCAGCACCAGGATCAGCGGCCCAGGTGTGGTTTCCGCCAACCCCAACCCCGCCAGCATTTCAGGGGCGGAGAGCCATTGGTAATGCTCCACTGCTTCCTGTGCGGCATAGGCAAGCACCGCATAAGCACCACCAAAAGTCACCACCGCAAGCTTTGAAAAAAACCAGGCTATATCGCCATAAACGCCAGAGCCCATCAGCAACACCACAGGCCAAAGCCAGAGCGCCAGCGCAATCAGCCCAGCGCGCCGCGCGGCACTGGCCATGCGCGTGGCGCGTTCTGGGTCGGCCGCGAAGGCGGCATCCAATAGCGCCGGCGGACCATCCTTCGCCGCGCCATGGCCTGCGCCGCTGAAGGCATGCGGCAACGCAAAACCAATCGCGAGCGCACCCAGCACCACCAACGGGAAAGGCACATTGAACAGCGCAAGCGCCGCGAATGCCGCAATGGCAAGGGCGACCGGCACCGGCCCCTTCAGCGCGCGTTTCGCCACCTTGATCAGCGCCTCCACAACCAGCACCAGCACCGCGCATTTCAGGCCAAAGAATAGCGCCGCTACCAGGGGCACATCGCCCAGCGTGGCATAGATGATGGAAAGCGAAAGCATCACCGCCGCACCGGGCAGGATGAACAGTAAGCCCGCTGCCAGCCCACCGCGCACACCATGCATCAGCCAGCCGAGGTAAGTCGCCAATTGCTGCGCTTCCGGCCCCGGCAGCAGCATGCAGAAATTCAACGCATGCAGAAAACGCGCATCGGATACCCAATGGCGCTGTTCCACCACTTCGCGATGCATCACCGCAATCTGCGCAGCCGGACCGCCAAAGGACAGCAAACCAACGCGCAGCCAAACGCGCAACGCCTCGGCAAAGCTTGGGAAGGCTGGCGTCATGGCGTTACTCCGCCGCCACCGGCGTGAGCAGGCTTTCGCCTGGCTTCAGGCGCGTGAAGGCGACCTTCTGCCATTCCAGAACCATGTGATCACCTTCCAGCCGCACGCTTGTTGCCGCAAGCCCAGCGGCTTCGTCATTCGTTTGCGGGAAATCCTCACGCCAATGCGCACCACGCGATTCCTCACGCGCCTCGGACGCCACCACAATCGCGTGGCTCACCAGCAGCAGCGATTTCAGATTGAGCCAATCATGCCAGGTCAGGTTGAAGGCGCGATTGGCGCCATCAACACCGGAAGCATCCAACTCCGCCTCCAAAGCATGCAAGGCGCTGGTTGCCTCGGCCAGCCCCGCCGCATCGCGCAGAATGCCGACCTTG
>Ga0079301_1000475_pt1 | contig 19207 bp, 13 predicted proteins | sample Wag4_2014_7_11_3_FD_74797 | JGI IMG/M metagenome (GOLD analysis project Ga0079301, IMG submission 74797) | Fresh water mixed with fracking chemicals microbial communities from Ohio, USA - Utica-2 Time Series FC 2014_7_11 | ecosystem: Engineered > Industrial production > Chemical products > Input... | reverse complement strand
CTCCACGGGGGAGGGGGCGACCGGCCGCGCCCGAAGTTCGACCGCCGTACGGGGCGACCGCGCAGCGGCGGAGAGTGAGGTGAGCCTTCGCTTTCTCGGGGGCATGGAGTCTTTCCGAAGTCGGGCGGCAACGCGCCTTTACGGCGGAGGCCTCCTTCCACTATCGGCGTGCGAGCCAAAATGGCTCGTGCGACACCGATATCTTGTTGCGGGATTTTCCTTAGGGAAATTTGCAGGGACAAAAAAGGGCATTAACCTCTCCCGAACCGTGCCCGCTTTCGGGTGCGCGGAGTCTCGTGATGTCCGTCAGTTTGTCCCCCAGTGAGGTCTTCATGCGCCATTTCAGTCCCGCGACCATCGGAGTGTTTCTGTCCGCCACCCTCGCAGCGACCGCGCTCGCCGATGGCCCCTGGGAGATCCTCACCGTCGCTGATGGAATCAGCCCGGCGAACATCAGCGGCATCGCCGATGCCGTGATCGTCCCCAACACCTTCAACAACCCCACCGTCGACGACAACGGTCGCGTTCGGTTCCGCTGCCAGATCGCTGGTCCCGGCATCACCAACGTTGGCGCCTCCGCGAACCACCTCGTGGTCCTCGCCGGCAGCGGCAGCGGCGCGTGGGACCTCGTGATTCGCAACAACTCGGGCGTCCCCGGCGACCTGCCGTCGGGTGCCATCTTCTCGCGCACCGCCAGCCCGAACAACTCGATCGTCAGCGGCAACAACAGCTCCGCCGACGGCGGATTCCTCGCGTCGGGCTTCATGACCGGCCCCGGCATCACGACCGGCACCAACGACACCGCGATGTGGTTCATCCCCGCGTCGGGCGCGCCGTCGCTCCTGCTCCAGGGGCGCGACTTCTGCCCCGGAACCGCGGGTGCGCAGTTCGCGGCGAATGTCTCGGCTGGCTCGGGCGTGCGGGTCAACAGCCAAGGGCAGCTCCTCTACTACGGCACCCTCACGGGTGGCGACACGGTCACTGCGAACAACGCCGCGCTGGTGCTCGTCGACGCCGGTCCCGACCAGCTGATCGTCCGCAAGGGTGACGCCGCCCAGGGCTTCAAGGGCCTGACCCTGACCCCTGACAGCTTCGGTCAGTTCCTCAACGGCTCCAAGTACCTCTTCTCCGCCAAGCTCGTCGGCGCGGGGATCACCACGGCCAACGACACCGTGTACTGCACCAACGCCTTCGTGGCGGGCGGTGGCTACCGCATCCTCGCCCGTGAGGGAGATCCCATCCCTGGCCTCGATGGGCTCACCTTCGCGAACACGAGTTCGTTCGCCTTCGGTCAGCGACCGCTGGGCACCGACGGGTCGATTGTCTTCGCAACGCCCCTCGGTGGTGCGGTGACCAGCGTTGACAACGCAGCGATCATCAAGGAGTCGAATGGGACCTTCGAGATCCTGATCCGCAAGGGCGACGCGTTTCCCGGCATCACCGATTCGTCGAACCCCGACTTCGCCGGAAAGGTGTTCTCGACGGTGAACTCCAGTGGCAACGTGCGGGCCCGCAACGGCCTCTACGCGTTCGAAGGCATCCTGATGAACGCAGACGGCACTGCGATCACCTCCCCCGCGCCCGCGACCTTCGTCGGCGCGCGCAAGGCGGACGGCACCAAGTTCACCATCTGCAGGCAGTCCGACCCGGTGCCCGGCGTCGCGGGCTCGGTGTTCGCGAGCGTGAACGGCTCGACGAGCATCTGCGTCGACGACTACGGCAACGTGGTGTTCAAGGCGAACTACGCCGACGCCGCCGCTGGAACCAGCGGAACCGGCCTCTTTGCGTGGGACGAGGTCGGCGGGCTCCGTCTCCTCGCGAAGACGGGCGACACGAACTTCACGGGCACGCCGTGCAACCAGATCACCCTCATCGGAGGCACCGGAAACAACGGTGATGGCGGCGGAACCGGTATCAGCGCAACCGGTTGGCTCGCGCTGAGCGTGTCGGACACCGTCAGCGGTCTGTACGCGATCGCCCGCATTCGCGTCGGCTCCACCTCGAACCCCTGCCCGGCGGACGTGAACGGCAGCGGTGCGGTTGACGCGGCCGACCTCGCGGCGGTCCTCGCCGGCTGGGGTACCGCAAGCCCCGATCCGAACGGCGACGGCAGCGTCAACGCTGCGGACCTCGCCGTGCTGCTCGCGGCGTGGGGTCCGTGCCAGTGATGTGAGACTTGAGACTCATGGCCTGCGTGCGGGTTCGCCCGCACGCAGGCCTCTTTCGATACCGGTCTGATTCGTCCGCCCTTCGCTCCACTCCCATGCATTCGTTCCGCTCAACCACTCGCCCCATCGTTCCACTGGCGCTCGTCGTTGCCGCGCTCGCACCCGTCAGCACGCTGTCCGCCGCCGAGCTCTTCCTGCTCGGCGCGGTTCCCTACTCGTATGCCGAGTCGGTCAGCGACGACGGCCGCGTCGTCGGCGGTCATGACCCCCAGTCGTACTGGTACTGGACGCGCGAGACGGGTGTGGTCCAGCTCATCGGGACGACGATTCCTCCGGGCAACGGGGTCGGCGGCCAGGCGAACGTGAGCGCCGACGGCCGCTATCTGTCCGTGAGCACGCTGCAGGGCGATCCGCAGAAGGCGGAGGGCACGGTCTACGACATCGAGTTCACCAAGTTCGCCCCGATCGGCAACGACGGGTTCTACTGCGACATCGAGCGCAACAGCATCTGGGGCATGTCGCGCGACAAGCGCTTCACATGTGGTCTCATGGAGCAGGCGCAGTGCAACGCGATCGGATTCGTGCGCGATGAGACGACCGGTGAGCGCCGGAATCTCGGCACGCTCTACTTCTACAAGCCCTCGCGCGCCAACGCGGTGAGCGACGACGGGTCGCTCGTCTGCGGCTGGAATGACGACTACGTGGGTTTCCGCCAGGGCGCCGTGTGGGTCCGAAACACCTCGGGCACCTACGTGCAGACGAACATCGCGGCCGGCGCCGTCAAGATGTCGGAGGCAGGTGTGGTCAGCGGCAACGGACAGTGGGCCTACGGCATCGGGCGCTCCAGCTACAACAGCGGCGTCGTCTGGCGCTGGAGCCAGGCGACGGGACTGCAGCCGCTCGGCACGAGCCCCGTCCCGGGTGCGAACGGGTATCCCGTCGCGGTCAACGAGGATGGCAGCAAGGTCCTGTGCTTCTTCGGCGTACTCGGCGGCAGCGGCTCGTTCCTCTGGTCGCAGGAAGAGGGCTATGTGTCCGTGGCCGAGCTGGCGAGCAGGGCGGGGGTCGAGATCCCGAAGGGCTGGTCGCTCAATCTCGTGCTCGGGATGTCGCCCGATGCCAAGACCATCGTCGGAACGGCCTTCGGGCCGCCGCCGCTGATGTCGCCGTTCGTGCTCGACCTTCGCACCGCGGCCAAGCCGTGCCCGGCGGACCTCAACGGTGACGGCGAGGTCGGGGCCGCGGACATCTCGATCCTGCTGAGTTCCTGGGGTTCGATCGGTGGAACTGCGGATATCGATGGCGACGGCTCGGTGGGCGCACCCGACATCGCGGTGCTGCTGAGCGCCTGGGGCGCGTGTCCGTAGGCCGTCGTCGGATTCTGCCGATACACGCCGGCATTCGCCCGGCGCACCTTCCACGAGAGCCCGACACATGATCCGAACCGACTCAGTATGCCCTCTCGTTCGACTCGCGGGATGCGCCGTGGCAGGCATCGCTGCCGCCATGGTCACGCCCTGCCATGGTGCGGAGCTCTTTCTGCTCGGCGCCGTTCCCTACTCGTACGCACAGGGTGTCTCGTCCGACGGCACGCGAGTCGTCGGGAGCGACATGCAAGGCGCGTGGCTCTGGACGCGCGAGTCATGGGTCGTGCGAATCGAGGGGTCGCTGGCCTATGGGAACGGCGTCGGCGGGCGCCCCGCGATCACCGATGACGGCGCCTCGGTCCTCTGCGCCAAGCTCGAGAACGACAAGGATCCTCGCGCCGAGGCCGTGCTGTACGACGTGATGCTCAACACCTTCGATGCAGCCGTCGGAAACCTCGGCTTCAACTGCGACATCAGCCGCATGAGCGGGTGGGGCATGTCACCGAGCGGCAGCCATGTGTGCGGCCTCGCCTATGTGGCGTTCTGCTCGCCCCTCGGCTTCGTCTGGGATGAGGCCACCGACAGCATCAAGACCCTTCCGTCGGTCTACATCTACAAGCCCACGCGTGCGAACGGCATCAGCGACGACGGCGGCTTCGTGTGTGGCTGGAATGACGACTACACCGGGTACCGCCAAGGCTGCGTCTGGCGCCGCGATGCCAACGGCAACTACGTCGCGACGCTGCTGAACGCGGGCACGGCGGCATCCAAGCTGCGAGAGGCCAACGTCGTCAGCGGAAACGGCGTGTGGGCGTACGGCCAGGGATCCTCCGTCACCGGCGGCGCGCCGTACCGATGGAGCGTCGCCACGGGGTATCAGCCGATCGTTCCGCTCCCGCCGGGGTCGCCGCAGAACGGCTTCGTGAACTACGCCAACCACGACGGAAGCAAGCTCCTGACCTACATGGGCGGAGAGACCTACCTGTGGTTCGAGGGGCGAGGGTATGTATCGCTCCACGACTGGGCGCTCGAGAACGGCTTCGATCTCACCCTCGAGTGGGGCTTCCGCGGCTTCAGCATGACCGCCGATGGCCTGACGATCGTGGGCGACGCGCTGCGACTCGCCGACGGGGTGCCGTCGCCGTTCGTGCTCGACCTGCGGCCCGTGGGAGGACCTTGCCCTGCCGACCTCGATGGCGACGGCGCCGTCGGCGCGCCCGACATCGCCGCGCTGCTGAGCGCGTGGGGTGCATTCGGAGGCACGGCCGACATCAACGGCGACGGAGAAGTCGGCGCGCCCGACCTGGCCGCGCTGCTGTCGGCGTGGGGTGCGTGCCCGTAATGGAGCTCCGCAGCGCATGGAAGTGCGCCGCCGCGCCCGTGAGGGCGTCGTCTCGACGTGCGCTCTCGCTCAGTGCTACGGCTTCGGACCCTTGAACCCGGTGCCGCCCTTGAAATTCGAGCCGCGCGGAGGCTTGCCGCCGCTGAACGGGTTCTGTCCGAACTTGCCGGGACCGCCGTGCTTGGGCGCGCCGAACTTCGGGCCAGCGTTCTTGGGGCCAGCGCTCTTGGGGCCTGCGCCCTTGGAACCGATGCTGTTGGAACCGGTGCTCTTGGGACCGCCGCTCGCGGAACCGTGATTCGAACTCGACTGCTGCATGCGTCCTTCCTCGGATCGGGGGTGCGAATGGCCGCCACGCGGCGCACGCTCGCCCTGCGGGGCACCGTCGTCCATGATGCGATCGACGCGCGGGCCGTGCGGGCGCTCCGCGGGCATCGACGGCGCCTTCATCGCCGGCATCGGGCGACCGGCGGCGTTCATGCGCGGCTTCACGGCAGGCGACGCGATCGAGACGAGATGCGTCTCGATCATCGGCCTCGTGCGGGAGCCGCCATCGCGACCCTGCCCGCCGCCTTGGCCACGGTGCTGTCCGCGGTTCTGTCCGCCGTTCTGCCGGCCGTTCTGCCCACGGCCTTGCCCGCGATCCTGCCCACGCCCGGGCCCGCGATCCTCGTCCTCGTCGCGCTCGTCGAGCAGGGGCTTCGGCCCAAGGCCGGACTTCGCGGCGGCCTCGTCGGTCTTCGGCACGCTGTCGGGCACGCGCTCGCGCGGGATCTCGAACTTGGTCAGGCGCTCGATCTGCTTGAGCAGGCCCTTCTCATCGACGTCGCAGAAGGCGATCGCGTGTCCCGACTTGCCGGCACGAGCGGTGCGGCCGATGCGGTGGACGTACGCCTCGGGCTCCATCGGCAGGTCGTAGTTGATGACGTGGGTGATGTCGTCGACGTCGAGTCCGCGCGCGGCGACATCGGTGGCGACCAGCACCGGCACGCGGCCGGACCGGAAACCGTCGAGCGCGCGCACGCGCTGGTTCTGCGCCTTGTTGCCGTGGATCGCGTCGGCGTGGATGCCCGCGGCCTTGAGCTTGCGCACCAGCCGGTCGGCGCCGTGCTTGGTCTTGGTGAACACCACGGTGCGGTCCATGTCGATCGTGTCGAACAGATGGATCAGCAGCTGGGTCTTCTGCGCCTTCAGCACGAAGTAGAGCTTCTGGTCGATGCGGTCGACCGCGCTCGACACCGGCGTCACCGTGACGGTGACCGGCTCGTCGAGCAGCGAGTTCGCGAGGTGGCGGATCTCCTTCGGCATGGTCGCCGAGAAGAGCATCGTCTGGCGGTCGCGCGGCAGCATCGCCGAGATGCGGCGGATGGGCTCGATGAAGCCCATGTCGAGCATGCGGTCGGCCTCGTCGAGCACGAAGAACTCGATCTCGGAGAGGTTGACGAGCCGCTGGTCGAGCAGGTCGATGAGTCGGCCCGGAGTCGCGACGAGGACGTCGATGCCTTGCTGGATCGCGCGCACCTGCGGACCCTGGCCGACGCCGCCGAAGATGACCGCGTGGCGGATCGGCGTGTGCCGTCCGTAGCTCGAGAAGCTCTCGGCGATCTGCGCCGCGAGCTCGCGGGTGGGGGCGAGCACGAGCGCCTTCGGTCGGCGACCGACCGGCAGCTTGCCGCCGCGCGGGATCTCGCCGAGCAGGCGGTTCAGGATCGGCAGCGCGAACGCGGCGGTCTTGCCGGTGCCCGTTTGCGCGATGCCGAGCACGTCCTTGAGCTCGAGCGCGGGCGGGATCGCCTGCGCCTGGATCGGCGTGGGGAACTGGTAGCCATCGGCTACGAGCGCGTCGAGGATCGGCGGCGCGAGCTTGAGGCTCGCGAAGGTGACCTGCGTGTCGGTCTTGGCGTTGGAGTGGCTGGCTGCGGGAGCGTTCGAGTTCGAAGCGGGGGCGGAAACTGGCGTCACAAATACCTTTCGCCCGCAAGCGGCAACCGCTGCGGGGGTCGTGAGGGCGAAATACCGTGCCGAGGAGCCTCGAGGTGGGTCCTGAGTGGGGACCCTGAGGGGAGGCGCTGCGTGGGAGCCCGAATTGCGTGGGCGTCGCCGTGGGACGGGATCAAGCCTGTTGGCGCACGCGGAGCGAGTGAACTCCGTGTTCACTCGGTCGAATTCGCGTGCTGCCGGCAAGGTCCCAGTCGTGCGTCGGACGCAAAGTCCGACCTGAGTTCACCGGCGAAGAGCGATGGAGCCTAGCACAATCCCGCGTCGATAGCATCTCGATCATGGCGATTGTGGGAATTACGCCCATCCTCAACGTCCGAGACGTTCCCGCGAGCCTCGCGTGGTTCGAGTCGCTCGGCTGGAAGCGAGGCTTCACCCACAACCAGGGCGGCATGATCGCCGGCGCCGCCGACCGCGACGCGCACGGCCCTGCGGGCTTCGCCAGCGTGTGCATTCCCGGCGGGCACGGCGATGCGCAGGTCTTCCTCTGCTGCGATGGCCAGGGCTCGCGCGGCACCATCATGCCCCGCTGGCCGGGCGACGACGCGACCGACGGAGTGTGGATGTCGTGGTGGCTCGATGCACCCGCGTCGATCGACGCGATGCATGCCGAGTGCGTTCGGCGGGGCTACATCGTCACGATGCCTCCGACCGACAAGCCGTGGGGCGTGCGCGAGTTCCACCTGCGCCACCCCGATGGCCACATGTTCCGCGTATCCGCGGGGCTCGGGCGGGCGCGGCCTGCGTCCGCGGAGGCGGCACCCACGGCTCCTTCGAGCACGGCTCCTTCGAGCACGTCGCCTCCGAGCACGTCGCCTCCGAGCACGTCGCCTTCGACCACATCGCTTTCGACCACGTCGCCTTCAACCACGGCCACCTCATCCACGGCCACCTCATCCACGGCCACCTCATCCACGGCCACCTCATCCACGGATCCCGCATGAAACCCGCCAGCAAGTTCTCCCCGTACAGCCGTGCCGCGTTCCTCCGGTCCGTCGCCGCCAAGAACCGGTCGATGGCGGAGCGCCTGTGCGTGCTGCTCGAGGCCGCGTTCGCGCCCGCCGACATCCAGATCTATTCGGGATTTCCGATCGTCGTGCGCGACATGGAGTGGATCGCGGGCTTCGCGATGAGGGCGGGCGGACCGGTCGCGTACTGCTGCTCCCCCGGAACGCTCGCCGAGATGGGCGCGCAGCTCAAGCCGTACATGTCGGGCAAGTCGTGCGTCGCCGTCAAGCCGCGCAAGGGCGAGTCGGTCGAGGTCGTGCTCGCGCTCGTCGCCCGTGCGTTCGCCACCGCGGCGAAGCACGGCGGGGTGATCTCGAAGACGGACCTCCGGACGCGCGACGCGGCGCGCAAGAAGGCCGCGGCGAAGCCCTCCGCCACGCGCGCCGCCTCCAAGAAACAGGCGCCGTCGTCGAAACGCGCGGCGCCTGCCAAGACCAAGGAGAGATCCGCGTCACGTCCGCGGGCTTAGCCGCAGCACGAACCCCCGGCGGTCGAACACGAGCCCTTCACGCGGTTCCACGGCATCTTGGCGAGGACGGTCGCCAGTCCGCAGAAGCCCGTCGCGCCCGCAACCATGAGTCCGCCGCCCATGAAAGCGGGGATCACGAGGAACCAGGGGTTCACGAATGCACCGAGCGCGGTGCCCGCGGCGACACCCACGCCGATGGTGAGCTGCGTCTGCTGCATCACGCTGAGTCGGTTGCGCGAGAGATCGAGCACCGTCGGCAGGCCGGCGGCGCGCCATGCCTCGATGCCGCCGCGCACGTTGCTCACGGAGACGCCGCGCGCCGCGAGGACTGCACAGCGGGCGGTGGCGTCACCGCCTCGCCGGCCCGACTTGCAGTGGATGAGCACCCGCTTCGAGCCGAGCGCCGCGATCTTCTCGGCGGTGAGCGAGCCGAGCGGCATGAGCGTGGCGCCCGCGATCCGCTCGCGGGCGTGCTCGTCGGGCTCGCGCACATCGATCAGGACCGCCTCGCCGCGCGCGACGAGCGCCTGCGCGGCGGTGGGGTCGATCTCGGCCTCGGCGCCGAACGCGGCGGTGTTGTTGGAGGTGGTGGGGGTGGTGAGTGTGGTCATGGTGTCGTTCCTTTCATCGCTGGACGCGTAGCGGAGGTCATCCGCAGGCGCAGGTGGGCACCGCCGCTGCGGCGCACGTGGCGTACGCGGCGTAGCCGCCCGCCATGTTGGTGATGGAGTAGCCGTGGCGCTCGAGCAGCGCGCACGCGCGCGCGCTGCGGACGCCGCCCTGGCAGTGGACAAGCAGTTGCCGGTCGCGCGGGAGCTCGTTGAGGCGCGAGAGCAGGCGCGTGTGCGCGATGTTGTGCGCGCCGGCGATCGCACCGGCCGCGAACTCGCTCGCGCGGCGCACATCGAGGACGAAGGGCGCGCGCGCACCGATCTCGCTGTCGGCGTCCTTCGCGGCGATCTCGCGGGTGGCGGCGATGCGCGCGCCCGCCGCGGCCAGCTCGCCGAACTTGGCCGCGTCGAGGAACCCCACCACGCGGTCGAGCCCGATGCGGACGAGGTCGCGCACCGCCTCGTCGACGCGCGCCGGGTCGATGATGAGCACGATGTCCTCGTCCTCGGTCACGAATGAGCCTGCATCGGAGTTGAACGAGCGCGCGAGCGGCGCGAAGAGCGAGCCCGCGAGATGGCCGTCGCGGAACGCCTCCCATGCGCGGGTGTCGATCACGGCGACCTTGCGGGTGTCGAGCTGCGCAACCTCGCGCGGCGTCATCGGCTTCGGCTGCGGGAGCGCGCCGAGGACGCGCGGGCCGAGCTTGTTGTCGCGCTTCATGCGCGCGAAGTAGAGCGGCGGCTCGGGCTGGCCCTCGAGGATGAAGTCGACGAACGCATGCTCGCTCGTCGCCGCGCGCACCGCCGCGTTGAAGCGCTTCTCGTAGCCGACCGTCGTCTGCGGCACCGCGCCGAGCGCCTTGCCGCACGCGCTGCCCGCGCCGTGGCCCGGCCAGATCTGCAGGTAGTCCGGCCACGACTGGAAGTCCTTGACCGTCTGGTAGAGGCGCTTGGCCGACGGATCGGCGATGCCCTGCATGCCCGCCGCGCTCTCGAGAAGGTCGGGACGACCGAGGTCGCCCACGAACACGAAGTCGCCGGTCGCGACGCCCATCGGCTCGTTCGCGCCGCCGCCGAGGTCGGTCACCTCGTAGCAGAGGTGCTCGGGGGTGTGTCCCGGCGTGTGGATGGCGCGAAGCTGGATGTTGCCCACCTTGAAGGTGTCGTGGTGCTTCAGGCGCACCGCGTCGTAGCGTCCGCCCCCCGACCGCTGGTCGAGCCACATGTACTTCCAGTCGGCGTCGCCTTCGTCGGACACGTAGATGCGCGCGCCCTTCTCGGCGAACTCGCGCAGGCCCGTCAGGTAGTCGGCGTGGATGTGGGTGTCGGCGGCGGCCACGATGCGCAGGCCGTTCTCGGCCGCGAGCTTCTCGTAGCGGTCGATGTCGCGCTCGGCATCGATCACGATCGCCTCGCCGGTCTTCTGGCAACCGATCAGGTAGGCGGCCTCGGCAAGCTTCTCGTCGTAGATCTGGCGGAAGAACATGGCGTGCTCCTCTCGGGGATGGCCCCGTTCGCAGGCGGACTATTGGTGGCGGCGTCCGAGACCGCGTCGCGCGGGAAGGATTCGCCACCCGGTGGAATCAGGCGAACTTCGACGGCGCGTCGTGGAGCGCGTCCTGGAGCGCGAAGGAGAAGCCCTTCTGCACCGCGAAGGCGCCGACGCGCCCGCTGAAGTCGAGCGCGAGCATGCCGACCTGGTAGTTCTCGGGATTCGGGTTCCTCTCGATGATGCGCGCGATGGCCCGCTCGCACGCCTCCTGCGGGCTCGCGCCCGCCCGCATCGCCTCGACGGCGAGGTGCGAGCCGAGCGTGCGGAGGACGGTCTCCCCGAGGCCGGTGCAGATCGCGCCGCCGATCGGAGCGTCGACGAAGATGCCCGCGCCGATGATGGGCGAGTCGCCGACGCGGCCGTGCATCTTGTAGGCGAGTCCGCTCGTGGTCGAGCCCGCGGCCATGCGTCCGTCGCGGTCGAGGGCGAGCATCGAGATCGTGTCATGGTTCTCGATGTTGATCTTCGGCTCGTAGCGCTGCTCGGCGAGCCAGGCGCGCCATTCGCGCTCGGCGGCGGGCGTCAGAGGGGGTGCCGCGACCTCCACGCCGGATGCGCGCGCGAACTGCTCCGCGCCCGCGCCCACCAGCAGCACGTGCGGGGTGCGCTCCATGACGAGCCGCGCGAGCGAGATCGGGTGCGCCACGCCCTGCACGAACGCGACGCAACCCGCGCGGCCGTCGTCCGACATGATCGCGGCGTCGAGCGTCACGCGTCCCTCGCGGTCCGGGCGCGAGCCGAGGCCGACGGTCATGTCGGGACAGTCGAGCTCCACGACCCTGCAGCCCGCCTCGACGGCGTCGATGGCGCGCCCGCCCCGCACTCGAAGGACGTCGAGGCCAGCCCGATTGGCGGGAAGGCCATGATTCCAGGTGGAGAGGACGATGGGCGCGGCGGCGGCGGGTGGCGTGAAGGGCATTGGGTCGTGGGAAGGTTGGTGCTGGACGGTCGTGCGGCCGCTCGAGGAGGTCGCGCAGCCCGCGGCGGTCGCGAGGATCGCGCCGCAGGCGGCACGGCGGGTCAGGCTGGCGCGGGCGCCGAACTCGGCGACCGAGTGCGGCAGCGGGGCGGGCGTGGAGGGAGTGGTCGGGCGGGTGGTCGAGGAAGTGGTCACGGGCGCCAGAGGTATCGGCAGACGCCGCTCCAACACTGCCAACGCTGGTGTGGCAGCGGGGCCTCCGCGGACCATCGGCGCGCGAGCGCGGATCGGTCGGGTTCGCCCGACCTGCGAAAAAACCGCATTCGGCGTCTCTGGCGAGGGGTTTGGATTCGGTTGTAAGTGCCAGGCGCGATGATGCGGCATCGCGAGCGTAAATATCTGACCAGACAATGCTTGTGCGCGAGCATTCTGTCCGCGATTTCAGATCTTTACGTCTCGGTTGCCTTGCCTGCGTGCGGAACCCGTGGCACCGTCGTCTCGCTCGGAGAGGTCGAGGACCCGACGAACGCAAAGTGCGGTCGTCCGCTGCGAAAAGGGCAGCGCGGGATTCAGCGAGGCTTTCGGCCCAGCCTGGCAGCACAACTGGAGAAGAGGATCTCATGCTTTCGAACCGTCTGACCAAGCACTTCGCTGCGGCCGCCGCCGTCACCGTGGTTGCGGGCGCCGCCAACGCCGCCATCGTCCACTGGGATGTCAACCTCGTCGTCCCGAACAACATCGACGGCCTCTACATCAACGTCGAGACCCAGACCACCGGCAGCGCGGCGAGCGTCGTCCCGGGTTGGGACCTCAATCCCTACGGCACCTCGACCACCGCGATGAGCTGGTTCGGCGCCACCGGCGGCGGCTGCGTCACCGGCACTGGCCAGGGCGGCACGACCGTGGCGGTCGCGAGCCTCTCGATGGGCACCGTCGTCAGCTCGGCCTCGACCTTCGCCAACACGGCGTCGAGCGTCACCGCGGGCGGCTGGCTCCTCAATGCCAACAACTACTTCGGCTTCCGCTTCGTCGGCGCCGACGGCGCGACCCGCTACGGCTACGGCGTGATGGCGATCGGCGCCACCATGGGTTCGCGCACGCTGGTCTCGATCGACATTGAGTCGACCGCTGGCGCTGCCATCACCGTCGGCACCGTGCCGGCTCCGGGCGCCATCGCCCTCCTCGGACTCGCTGGTCTCGCTGCGCGCCGCCGCCGCTGAGACTCGCACACAAGCACTGAGCTTGCATCGCGGGCGCTCCTCTGGGGCGCTCGCGGTGTTTTTGTCATGTCTGGCCGGAGGTGTCCGCCGATGCGGCGATCCCGCGTTGCGCTGCCGCGGACACTCACCGTAAGTCTCTGCTGCAAAGTCGATTGCGTGTTGCGCGCGTGGTGCGTGCGCACCGCGCGCAACCCTGCGTCGCCGTGGTGGGAATGCACCGGTTCCGCGAAAAACCTCAAAAACTGCCGAGGGAACATTTGCTCCGCGCGAGACGCGTTGCACCTTTGCACCGTCCTTGTCCGTCCCCTCCCATGTCTGCGGACCCCTGTCAGTCCGCGTACCGGTTCCCTTCCGGTAGAGACAACAGCTCGCACGGTGAACGACGGACGCTGTCTGAAAGGCAAAGAGAGATGCTTTCGAATCGTCTGACCAAGCACTTCGCTGCTGCGGCCGCTGTCACCGTCGTCGCTGGCTCCGCCAACGCCGCCATCGTCCACTGGTCGAACATCAACCTCGTCGTCCCGAACACCATCGACGGTCTCTACATCAACGTCGAGACCCAGACCACCGGCAGCGCCGCGGGCGTCGTCGCTGGTTGGGATCTCAACCCCTACGGCACCTCGACCACCGCGATGAGCTGGTTCGGCGCCACCGGCGGCGGTTGCGTCACCGGCCTCGGCCAGGGCGGCACCACCACCGCGGTCGCCAGCCTCTCGTCGGGCACCCTCGTCAGCAGCACCTCGACCTTCGCCAACACGGCGTCGAGCGTCACCGCTGGTGGCTGGGTCCTCAACGCCAACAACTACTTCGGCTTCCGCTTCGTCGCTGCCGACGGTGGCACCAAGTACGGCTGGGGCACCATGGCGATCGGCGCCACCATGGGCGTCCGCACCCTCGTTGAGCTCGCGTACGAGAGCGACACGGGCGCGGGCATCAGCGTCGGCACGGTCCCGGCCCCGGGCGCGATCGCGCTCCTCGGCCTCGCCGGCCTCGCTGGCCGTCGTCGTCGCTGATCGACGCGGCTCCTGACAGAGTTTCGACCTTCGGATCCGGTTGTCAGAACCGATCCTGAGACGACTCGACAAGCATCGCGTGGGTGACTCGTACGCAGGTACGCAGTCACCCACGCTGCTTTTTTGGTCTGCTAGCATCGCCGCCATGTCGGCCCGCCCCGCAACGCGCCTCCTCATCGTCGGCTGGGACGCCGCCGACTGGATCCTCATCAACCGTCTGTTCGCCGCGGGCAAGCTGCCGACGCTGCGCCGGCTTGTGGACGCCGGCTGCCGCGCCGACCTCGGCACGCTCGAGCCGAAGCTCTCGCCGCTGCTCTGGTCGTCGATCGCCACCGGCAAGACCGCCGACAAGCACGGCATCCTCAACTTCGTCGAGCCGAAGCCCGACGGGTCGGGGCTGCAGGTCTCGTCGAGCACCACGCGCAAGACGAAGGCGCTCTGGAACATCCTCTCGCAGAACGGCTTGGCGACGAATGTGATCGGCTGGTACGCCTCGCATCCGGCGGAGCCGATCCACGGCAGCGTCGTCACCAATCTGCTGCAAGAGGCGGAGCCCGCGAGCGAGTTCGACGCGTGGCCGCTGCCGGCGGGGGTCGTGCATCCCGAGGCGCTTCGCCCGGCGGTCGCCGACGCGCGGCAGCGGTCGCGGGCGTTCCCCCGCGAGCTGCTGCGGCAGCTGCTGCCCAAGGTCGATGAGATCGGCGCCGGCGACGCGCGCGTCCAGCAGCTGGCCAAGCTCATGGCCTACGCCGCGAGCATCGAACGGGCGGCGGTCGCCACGCTGTCGTCGGGGCAGCCGTGGGACGCCACGATGGTCTTCTTCGATGCGATCGACACCGTCGGCCACCACTTCATGCAGTTCGTCGCGCCGCGCATGGCGCATGTGTCGGAGCGCGAGCAGCGGCTGTTCGGCGGGGTGATGGACCGCGTGTACGAATGGCACGACGAGGCGCTCGCGCGCATCCTCGCGGCGGCGGGGGGCGATGTGACCGTGCTGCTCCTCTCGGACCACGGCTTCCACAGCGACCACCTGCGGCCGAATCTCAGCGAGCTGCCGCCCGAGCGCCGCATGGAGCTCGAGGCGAGCTGGCATCGCCCGCAGGGTGTGATCGTCCTGTCGGGCCGCGGCGTGAAGCGGGGCGCGGAGCTCGCGTCGCCGACCATCCTCGACCTCGCGCCCACCGCGCTGGCGCTGCTCGGCCTCGGCGCGGGCGACGACTTCGACGGCCGCGTGCTCGTCGAGGCGCTCGAGGGACCGGCGCCGGCGCGCGTGCCCAGCTGGGACGCGGTCGATGGCGACGCCGGCCTGCACCCGCCCGAGATGCGGCAGGACCCGTTCGAGGCGGCGGACGCGCTGCAGCAGCTCGTCGACCTCGGCTACATGGCGGCGCTGCCCACCGATGTCCAGGGGCAGGTCGACCTCGTGCGCCGCGAGAGCCTCTTCAACCTCGGCGTCGCGCTCATCTCGCGGCGCAGGCCGCACGAGGCGGTCGAGCACTTCGCGTGGCTCGTCGCGCAACGCCCGACGGAGCCGCGCTACGCGCTCTGTCTCGCGAACTGCATGCTGTCGACGGGGCGGTTCGCCGAGGCGGCGCAGGTGGCGGAGCGCTTCCTGGCGCACGACGCCGCGCATGTCGAGATGCAGATGATCCGCGGCGCCGCGCTCGCGCTCGCGGGGGACGACGCGGCGGCGCGCATCCAGATCGGCGCGATCGAGCGCTCGGTGCGCACGCGTCCCGAGACGGCGCTCGCGCTCGCGAACATCCTGGCGCTGGTCGGGCGCTACGCCGACGCGCGCGGCCACTACGAGGCGGCGCGCACGCGCAATCCCCGCGATCCCTCGGCCCACACCGGGCTCGCGCGCATGCAGCTCGCGCTCGGCGGCTTCGAGGAGTCCGCGGGCCACGCGCTCGACGCCCTCGAGATCACCCAGGCGCTGCCTGAGGCGCACCTTGCGCTGGGCGCGGCGCTCGCCTGGTACGGCGACCTGCCCAACGCGCGCACCAGCATCGAGTTCGCGCTGCGCCATGACCCCGGGCAGCTCGACGCCGAGCGGTGGATGGCGCTGATCGCCGACCGACTCGGCGACGCCGCCGCCGCGAGCGCCGCCCGCGGACGGGTCGAGCGCCTGCTCGCGGGCACGTCGGCGCGGGTCAAGGATGCGCCGTTCTCGCCCGCCGACTTCGCGCGCAAGCACGGCCTCGCGCCGATCTGAGCGCGCCGCGGCGACCGCGCCGTCATGCTTTGTTGCGGTGAAGCGACGGATCGACGGCGGCCGTCATCGCCGCGACATCGAGGTCGCCGCCGAGGAACTCGCTGATCGCGCGGGCCTGTCCCGCGGCGTCGCGCATGAAGTCGGCGTGCCGGACGGGCAGCACGCGGAAGTTCGGCCGCGCGGCGAGCCACGCATGGACCTGCGCCAGCTGCTGCTGGTAGATCGCCATCAGCCGCTCGGGCGGGAGCGCGCCGCCCGCCTTGGCGCTGCGGGCGAGCATCGTCGACTGGCTCTTGACCACCTCGCGCAGGTCGCGGTCGAGGAAGACCACGCGGTAGGCGCGGTCGTCGGGCAGCTCGGGCACCAGCATGTGGATCACCTTGACCACCTTGCCGCGCGCGTCATCGAGCCATGCCTTGTCGGTGCGCAGCGACTTCACCCGTTCCAGCTCGAAGTAGCCGCGCGGATTGTCGGCGTCGGGCGCGCGCAGTTCGTCGGTCACCGGGGCGATGCCGCCGGCCACGACCATCTGCATCGCCATGCTCGTGCCCGAGCGGGGGAGTCCTGACACGATGGTGGTGAAGTCGCGCGCCATGGGTCCAGTCTACTTCGCGGTCGCGGCGTTCTTCTCGCCGGGCCAGGGGATGCGCTCGGCCGACACGACCGTGCCGTCGGCGATGTCGACGATCCATGGCGGCGTCATGACATAGGCCTTCACCACCGAGGGCAGCTCGACCCAGCGCGCGTGCTCGGGCACCTTGTCGACGAAGAGACGCCCCGTGTACGCCGGCGGCGTCGGGAGCTGCACGAGCACATAGGTGGGCGCCGCTGCGGGGTTCGCCGCCTGCTCGGCCGCGAGCCGCGCGAGGAGGTCGGCGCAGTGATTGCAGGAGCGGTAGAAGAAGATCAGCCGCGCCTTGGGCGGGAACGGGCTCGTGTCGACCCAAGTGCCGAGCGGCGTGTCGGCGAGCCGCTTGCCGACCCACTGCAGCGGGCGAAGGAGGACTTGCTCGGGAATCGTGGTGGGCAGGCTCCAGGGCGGTGGAGCCGAGGTCGTCGAGTTCGCGCCTGGCGTGATCGTGGTCGCGCTCGCGCCGCCACCCGCCACCGCGACGTCGCCGCCGAGTGCGCGCGTGATGCGGCCGTCGGCGAACCAGGCCGCGGCGAGCGCGAGCAGGAGTGCGGCGATGGAGGTCGCCGCGAGTCGGACCGCGGTGGGTCGCAGCATCGGCGCCCGCACGGTCCACGCGGTCAGCCCGAGGAACACGAGGTCCGCGAGCAGCATCGCGGGCGCGGGGATATTCGCACCGCCGAAGCAGCCGCAGGACGCGTCGGTGCTCGCCATGTGGTGGATGAGGATCGCGGCGAACAGCGCCAGCAGCGCGGCCAGCGGGATGCGTCCGACCGCGGGCGCCGCGAGGGCGAGCACCGCGACCGCGATCTCGACGAACACGCCCAACGTGATGACGACCTGCGGATCGAGCCCGTCGCTCGACTGGAAGATCCAGGGCAGGTCGGTCGGCATCCCCGAGACGGCCTTGCTCGCCGCGCCGGCGAGCAGCCAAAGGGCGGCCAGTCGGACGGCGTGCGGGGCGAACCTCGAGGCCGGTCGGGCGGTGTCTGCGCGGGGTTTCGTCACCGTGCTCCTATCGGCAGGGGCTGGGGCTTCGATGTAGGCTTCGGCGATGAACCCGACGAGAACCCTCGAAGTCCCGATCGATTCCATCGAAGGCGCGCGCATGGCGGCGCCGTTCGCGACGCGGCTCGAGGTCTGCCACGACCTGTCCAGCGAGGGCTGGACGCCGAAGATGGAACTCCTGCGCGCCTGTCGGGACGCGGTCGAGGGCACGCCCTGCACGCTGGTGTCGATGATCCGGCCGCAGCTTCCCGGAGGCTCGCGCGCGCTCGATGTCGCCGCGTTCACCGCCACCCCGGCGCTCGTCGACGCCTGCATGCGCGAGGTCGAGGCGAGCGCCCGCGCCGGCGCGCACTCGGTGGCGATCTCGCTGCTCTCGGCCGACGGGCATGTCGACATCGACGCCAACGCGCGGCTCATCGAGCTCGCCCGGGGATTCGGGCTGGTGGTCGCGTTCCTGCGCACCTTCGACCTCCTGGCCGACCGCGACCGGGGCATGCGCGATCTCTCGGCGCTCGGCTTCACCCGATTCATCACGGCGGGCGTGCTCGGATGGGACGCGTCGGTCGCCACGCTCGAGCAGCGGGTGGCCGTGGTGCGGCGCGACATCGAGAACGCCGCGCGCGAGGCCGCGCGGCTCGGCCGCGCGCCGATCGAGGTCGTGCCCGCGGGCGGCGTGCGCGCATCGAACGCGAAGGCGTGGCTCGCCCTGTCGCCGCACCTGCATGCGTCGTGCCGCCGCGACGGCGTCATCAGCCTCGCGGAGCTCGAGTTGATCCGCGGTGAAATGCGCTAAGTTGCGCGGATGACCCGCGTGATCCTCGCAGCGTGCCTCGTGGCCTTCCCGGTGGTTTCGGTCGCGGCCTCCGTCGCGACAACCCACCCGACGGCCCCCGCGACATCGACCGACACCACCGCCACCGCCGCCCCCGCGCCGCCGACCGAGTCCGAGCAGATCGCGCTCTGGGCCAGCGACCGCGATGCGCGCATGGCGTGGTGGCGCGAGGCGCGCTTCGGCATGTTCGTCCACTGGGGCCTCTATTCGCCCGCGGGCGGATTCTGGGATGGCAAGCGTTACGAGCAGCACTACGCCGAATGGATCCAGCACTGGGCCGCCGTGCCGTGCGCCGAGTACGCGCGGCAGATGAAGCCGAAGTTCCAGCCCGACGTCGGTTTCGCCGAGAAGTGGGCCGATCTCGCGCAGGCCGCGGGCATGCGCTACGCGGTCATGACCTCGAAGCACCACGATGGCTTCACGCTCTTCAACTCCGCGCAGCCGTACTCGGTCGGGAACAGCGTCGCGGGCGGCACGAACATCTCGCCCGCGGGCCGCGATGTCGCGCGCGAGTTCGCCGACGCGATGCGCGCGCGCGGGCTCAAGGCGGGCTTCTACTACTCGCTGCTCGACTGGCAGCACCCCGACGCCTACGAGATGGCGCTGCCCGGCTACCCGAAGGACGGGCACGCGCGCGACCACGAGCGGTACAAGGCCTACATGAGCGGCCATGTGCGCGAGCTGCTGACGAACTACGGCGACCTCTCGACGATCTGGTTCGACTACTCCGACGACGCGCGGCAGGGTGCCGCGTGGGGCGCCGCGCAGCTCCTTGCGGACATGCGCGCCGCGCAGCCCGCGATCCTGGTGAACAACCGCCTGTTCGTGGGCCTCGAGAACAAGAACGGCGACTA
>Ga0079301_1000474_pt1 | contig 19210 bp, 14 predicted proteins | sample Wag4_2014_7_11_3_FD_74797 | JGI IMG/M metagenome (GOLD analysis project Ga0079301, IMG submission 74797) | Fresh water mixed with fracking chemicals microbial communities from Ohio, USA - Utica-2 Time Series FC 2014_7_11 | ecosystem: Engineered > Industrial production > Chemical products > Input... | reverse complement strand
GCGTGGAACACTGTCAGCGACAACCCGTGTGCGCGCTTTGGGAAACGCGCCATCGCCCGCATAACCACAACCCGCCGGTGCCAACGCAAACAACGATAACGTGCACCAAAAATGCACCGGAGCGCACGGAGAAAAAAAACGTGGAACCACCATGGGTACTGTCTTCCTCACGGGAATACGCCAGGCCACTCTTCACTCGACTTATCGGGAGCGCACCCACGCAACTTGAGCTAATTTTGGTTTAAGAATGGGTGTAGGTCGGAACAGACCAGAGTTAATCACCAATTCACGGTTAAGCCTATATTAAACCGCGACAGTTTTTCCAGGCAAGGGGGGATATCAATTGTTGGCAATAGTTGTTGGATTATCAGGGTTGGAGTGAGTTCGATGGCAATCGATATGACAATCGACAGAAAATTGCGGATGGCGTTCGGGGGCATGACCCTTGCGATCGTCGCGTTGGTGGCGGTTGTCGTGTCCTTTATGGTCGTGGACAAATTGCAGATCGAGGCTTACAAGCGTTTGAACAACGACTTGGATGTCACGATGCATACATTCAATTATTTTTCGGATGATGCATTGAAGACGGCGAACATGTTGGCGCAGAATCCTGATCTCATTGCAAAAATGCGCAAAGGTGACACCCGCACGTTAGCTGCGCGTTGTGCCCATTTTCACAGTGTTTGTCGCGAGACTATCGTCAGTGTCTATAACAGTCAGGGCGGTGTCGTATATGACGGAGGTGATGTGGCAACCCTGAAAAGTCCGCGTCGTCACCCGGCGAGTTTGAATTTGGCTTTGGCGGGTGAATCCTCCAAAGGTGTAGCCGTATTGCCAGGCAATGCCTTGGCTGTTGAGGCAACGGTTCCGATTGTCAGTGGGCGTGAGATTTTGGGCGCGGTGCGGATTGGCACGAAGCTGGATGATGCGTTTGTCGATCAGTTGAAGGGGATCACCGGTTTGGAGGTGGGCATTGCCGAGAGTTTTGACCTTGGCACTGTGGCTGAAAACAAGATCAGTGCCCACTGGCTTGCGCAGACTTTGCGGGATGCGGAAGGCAAGCGGATCCGCACCGAGGTACCGATCGAGCTTATTTCGAAAACGCGCGAGTTGGGGATTGCGATTCGTCGTCCGGTGACGATTGACAAGGTGTCTTATCTGGCTGCTGTGGCGCCACTTTATGGTGCGTATGGGGAGTTCGTTGGCGCTTTGGTGATCGCGGAAGATGTGACGCCATTGCACGCTGCGGCGCGGGACATGGTGACAGCGATTGCGGTGGTGGCGTTGGTCTTGATGCTGCTGGGCGCACTGGCGATCAAATGGTTGGCCCTCACGATCACGGAACCGATCCGGGCACTCGCATCGCAGGCTGCGTGCATCTCGCAGGGGCAACTCGACAAACGGGTTCAGGTTCGTGGTGGTGGCGAGCTTGGTAAGCTGGCTGAGGCGTTTAACCGGATGGGTGAGGCATTGCAGGAAATGCAGTACCGTGATCAAAATGCCAATCCACTGACGAAGCTACCGGGCAATTTGATGATCGAAGCGGAGTGCAACCGTCGTTTGGGACTTGGCGAGCAGGTGGCAGTCCTGTACATCGATCTCGATCATTTCAAGGCTTTCAATGACAAGTTTGGCTTTGAAGCCGGCGACCGTGTCATCACACTGACCGCTGACATCCTGCGCAGTGTCTGTGGCGAAAACGGCCCTGCTAACGTCAAATTTGTCGGCCATATTGGTGGCGATGACTTCATCGTCATCACGCGGCCGGACAACGCTGAAGAGACCTGTCAGTTGCTGTGCGCCGAGTTTGATCGACGGGTCATCGATTTGTACCCGGCCGAAGACCGGGAACGCGGGTATATTATGGCACTGGATCGTCAGGGCCAGTTGCAGACCTTCCCGCTGTGCAGCATTTCGATCGCTTGGGTGGATAACCAACGGGGTCAGTTTGTAGACTTTCTGGAAATGTCGAGCCTTGCTGCCGAGGTCAAGAAATATGCCAAAGGAATTCCGGGCAGTTCGTATGCCCGTGATCGCCGCTCCGAAAGGGAAGCAAGTCTGCGCGACTGGTAAAGGTCGATAAAGCGGCCAGGGAGTTGATATGAATGACTTGAGTGCGGTTCGTGGTGGGCGTGGTTGGTTGCGAGGGACGGTTTTTTCCCGGTTGGATGCCTTGGGTTCGCAACCGGCGCCGCATCCGGCTTGTGTGGCGCAAGACGAGTACCGCGGTACGGAAAAACCCTGTGAGGATCCACTTCCCGCAAAGCCCAAAGGGGCATGGCGCGACGGCCTACGTGCGTTTCTGGGTATGGTCGCAGGATTGTGGCGACGGCGTGATGAGGCGCAATTTCGCAAGCAGATGGCAAGCGCCGGGGTTGATTTGGTGCCATCGATCCAAACGGCGGATGGTACGCCTGTAACCGTACTGCGGATCCAACCCGGCAAAGTTCGACTGGAGTCATTCTTTAAAGACGGTGTGCAAACCGTGACGCCGAGTGAGGTGCGTCAGATGCCAGGTTTGATGGCAGGCGCCAACGCAGCTTTTTTCGGGTTTGGCGAGAAAAACGGAACCTTCGGTGATTTGCGAGGCATTGGCCGAACCTATCGGGATGAACTGTTTGCGACAAACTACGATGCCATCTCGGATAAACGTTATCACGTGGCGTTCGCACCGGATGGCAAGGTAAGCTTTGGCCAAGGTGGCCTGTCGGAACGCGAAACGTCAGGCACCGTTAGCGGTTTCGTCGGTGGCATGGGTCGTTTGTTCAGTGAAGCAGAGGGTGCCGAACTACAACAGGATGTTCGCTCGGGCACGTTCGATCGTCGTTTAAGGAGCATGGTGCAGAATCAAAGCTTTCCGAATACCGATCTCACCAGTGCGTTGCCCCGGACCCTGGTGGGCCGCACGGCGGAAGGACAGCTCTTGTTGGTGGCCATTGGCGAAGGGCGGTCACGCGGCCAAGGCGCCGGTTACGCGGAAGCGGCCTTGTTGATGCGGCGCCTCGGCGCAGTTGAGGCGTATACCCTGGATGGCGGCGGCTCGACCCACGTTGTGATACCCGGCCTGCTTGAGACCCGCACGGACGGTCGAACTGTAAAAAGCTATCTGGTCGTGACACCGCGCGAAGGCAAACGCGCGTGATGGAAACTTGGGGTGCGTAACATGACTCAGCGCTTCGCGACCTTTCCCGAGTTTTCCGAGGGCTTGGCACTCACACGGCATATCTACGCCATTGGACGCAACTATGCGGATCACGCGGCTGAATTTCAGCAAGCGGTGCCCTCAGACCCCCTGGTTTTTTTGAAACCCGTGAGCGCCTTGATATCGGCAGAAGCGCCAATTCGCCTGCCGCTATGGGCCGGCCGTGTTGATTATGAGGGTGAGCTCGCGGTGGTGATTGGTCAAAAAGCGCGAAGTCTGACGCTTGATGAGGCGGAATCCATCATTGCCGGCTATACCATCATGAATGATGTGACTGCACGGGATCTGCAACGCGCAGACGGACAATGGAGCCGTGCCAAAGGATTTGACACATTCGCGCCCTGCGGTCCGCATCTGGTGAGGGAACTCGACTGGCGCGAGTTGGATCTGGTCACCACGGTAAATGGTACCGTGCGGCAACACGGCAATACGCGCGACATGATCTTCAACATACCCTTCCTGATTGCCCACATATCACGCTTCGCAACACTCTGGCCCGGTGATGTCATCACAACCGGTACCCCTGCCGGCGTCGGGCCATTACAACCGGGAGACTGCGTCGAAATAAGCATCACCGGTATCGGAACCCTGCGCAATCCAGTCGTTGAAGACACACGCTAAACAACCCACCGTCATCTCAGCCGCCTGAATCAGGCCACAGATGTTACTATGACGCATCGCTTGCTGCTCAAAACCTGCGTTGCAAACAAAAAACATCAGACATGCACCTGCTGAAAGACCGTGCCAGCCCAAAATCCGGTCACCCATCAATGCCTGGCTTTATCGACGCGTGGAACCAGGCTCAACAACAGCCACTGCACCCCGACGCTCGGGCTTGTGCGCGTGCACCGCAAGGAACAACGCGACCTGCCCCAAACCGTCCCTACCACACAAAGGGCGAAGCAGCCATCCGCCGTGGGCATCTGGCAGCGTCGAGGTGATCGCTGATATCAGTGCTGACACCAGGCAAAAACGCCAAAAATGGCAAATGTAGGGCCTCGCCGATAAGGCACTTTGTGGTATTTACCTGATTTCAGGGGCTACCTTGCGGAGGTCGGGTCAGCAATCCGATACATTTTTTTTCGCTCAAGCAAAATAAAGCAAGTTTATCTCTTTGATAGACTATAATTAAGCTATGGTTAAAAAAGAATTAAACCAATACCCTGCCCCAGTCGCCTGTCCGGGGCTGAATGCCTTGGTGACTCGTGATTCTCGGATGACGGCGCCGTCTGAATCGTGTGCGGATTGGACGCATTGGTTGGATCGGCGGGTTGCTTGGGGCGAGATGTGTTTGGCTGTCGCAGAGGCCTGCACCAGCATCAAGTTGGATGCGAGCTGGTTAAGCGGGGTACGTGGGACACATTTGATGGAAGTGTTGCAGGCTGCGGCGAACCGGGGGGTTCGTGTTCAGGTGTTGGCGACGGAAGGGAAGGCGCAGCGTTTGGCGTTGCTGCGCTCGTCCGGTTTGGTGATCCGGTATTCATCCCGTGTCGTGTGTGGGTTTGCTGGGCCGATGGTGGTGGATGATCGCGGGGCTTACCTGGCGTGGCATGATGGGGCGTTCGATGTTGACTATCCCTATTTGGCCCGGATTTTTGGTGCGGCAGCGACAGCGATGGGTGGCTTGTTCAATGAGGTTTGGGAACAGGCGGGGGGGCATCCGGTGAGTTCTCCCGGCTCATCACTGGCGCCCGGAATGAATGCGGTATCGATCCGAATCGGGGAGGCGGGCGCCTCAACGTCCTATGTTGATCTATTGGCACTGGTGACACAGGCGCAGCATCGTCTCGATATCAGCTTGGACCATTGGGCGGATGCGGGCTTGGCCAACGCGCTGCTTGACGCGGTCAGTCGGGGCGTTGCGGTGCGCTGCGTGGTTTGGTCGGATGGAGAATCCCACCTTGGCGCGGGCGATCGCCTGTCGTTGGAACGCCTGCGCCAGGCTGGTGTTGCCATTCGAACCCATCAAGCCGACAAAGCGACCCACGATCGATTGCCGCGACTCATTGTGGTGGATAAACAGCGGGCGTTGTGGGGCTTTCGGCCTTTGACCGCTGAGGCATTGGCTTTGCCTGGTGTTGGGTGGCTCCTCATCGGCGAAGGACAGGCACCGCAGGTGTGGCAAGGGCTGTTCACACGGTTATGGCGCATCGGTGCGTGGCTTGAACCCTTATCGCCGTGGGCTTGCTGGAATGCAGCATCCCGTATCCAGGCACAACGAACCCTGGAATTGCTTCAAGAATGGCTCACGCGGCATCAGGAAGCCTCGCGCATGTGGCATCTGATGCGCGTGGCACCGGGGCGTTGGCGAGTCTTCACACTTTAGCCATCTGTTCGTGGATTTTTCATCACCACGGTACGGGAACCAGTCAGCAAGAGCAAACCATCAACTGCCGAGCGCCCAGCGACAGTCGTCTTCATTGTTTGTCACACGGTACGACCACAGATCTGAATAGTCGCATTGCATGCAAGTTTGGTTGTTGAGGGCAAATGACAACCTAAAAGCGCTTCTGCCCGCTTCATGGCAGTAAGCTTGGCGCGCGCTCACTGATGGGCTTCGGGCGTGACGTCAATAAATGACGGGTGCTCTGGCGCATCCGGGGTCATGGTGTGGTTTAATGACTCGTTCGGGCGTTGGATCAAAGAATGGGGCATGGCCATCATGGCGCAGCAAATGACGGAAGCGGCCCAGATTTTATATGAGCGCATCAACCGGGTGGTGCAAGGCAAGTCTGAGGTGAACCGCCTCATTCTAGCAACGGTCCTGGCTGGTGGCCATGTGTTGATCGAAGATGTACCGGGTGTCGGAAAAACCCGTTTGGCGCTGGCTTTGGCCGGCGCGCTGGGCGGTGAATTCAGGCGCGTTCAATGTTGCGTTGACTTGATGCCCAGTGACTTGACCGGGGTGAACATTTATCATCCCGGGGAACAACGTTTTCAGTTTGTGCCCGGTCCCGTCTTTAGCCATGTGATGCTGGCGGACGAGATGAACCGTGCCTCACCCAGAACACAAGCCGCACTGTTGGAAGCGATGGAAGAGCACGCTGTCACGGTGGATGGGAAGCGTTATGCGTTGCCTGAGCCGTTCGTGGTCATTGCCACCCAAAATCCGGCGGAGCAGCAGGGTACTTTCCCGTTGCCGGAAGCCCAACTGGATCGTTTCGCCGTGGCGGTCACCTTGGGCTACCCTGATGCTGACACGGAACACGCTCTGCTGACAGCGGCCATGCGTGAGGTGTCAGATACCGATGACGGGAAAAATGAACAGGCCTCTGAGTCTTTGCGGACCTGGCGAACCTTGCGTGAAAAAATTCGTGCCGTGTTTGTGGATGACAGCTTGTTGCAATACATGGTGGCGGTGGTGCGTGATACCCGCGCGCATCCGGAATTGGCACTGGGAGTGAGTCCGCGCGGAAGTTTGTGGTGGATGAAGGTGTCGCAGGCTTTGGCTTTTGTGTCGGGGCGTACATTTGTGACACCCCGCGATGTGCAGGCGTCGGCGGTGGCGACTTTGGCGCATCGGGTAAAGCTCAAAAAAGGGGCAAGCCGGCGTCAGGAAGTGTGTGCCCTCATTGCATCCGTATTGGCGCAACACGCCCTGCCTGATTGAGGAATCACGCTTGACGCCTCAGGCTTATGCTGTTTTGGTATTTGGATTGGCGAGTCTGGCCGAGGCTTATCAAACCCAAGCGGCCTGGCTGTATGTGATTGGGGCGTTGGCGTGGGCACTCCCGCCAACTGCCGCTTTTTTGGCCTGGTGGTCTTTGAGGGGAATCCGTCTGGTACTTGATGCGCCGGGATGGGTAAGCACGGGTGATTGGGTCACGTTACGTTTTGGTTTGACTGCAGCTGACGCCCAGCATCTGGATCTGTGTCAAGTGCTGGTTGCCGAACGCCGGCATCTTCCCTGGATTGGTTGGTGGCGTGCTCGGCTGCTCCCTTACGGTTGGTGCTTGGCAGAAGGCTCGGGGGCTGAACGCATCGCTTCTGTGACGTTTGTTGAACGTGGCCTTCAACGCGTTCCTTCGGTGCGTCTGCAAAGTGCGTATCCACTCGGTCTGGTAAGCCTGACCCGCCTGGTGACGCCAACTGAGCCAATCTTGGTGGTCCCCGCACCGGATCCTGTAAGCACCTTGCCCTGGTTCAATCGCATGGGTGGACAAGCGGGCGCCGAGCCATCGAACGCGTTGAGTGGTCATCAGATACCACGTGGCGTTCGTCCATACGGCAGCGGCGATGCGTTACGCGATATCCACTGGCGCGTTAGTGCGCGCTTGGGCCGTTTACACACCAAAGAGGCTGACGATGCGGCCAGCGCCTGCGTGACGCTTTATCTGGACATGCGTCGCTTGGGACTGGAACAATCCGTTCACGAGCACCTCGTGCGGGTTGCTGCGACATTGTACGCCGCGTGGCGGCAAATGGGCCATCCGGTCATCTTGGTCACGCAAGCGTCTGCCATACCGGATCTCGCGTCTTATGGCAACTTGGCGGATCATGCCTTTTTGGCACTGGTGCATCCCACTGACGACGCACAGGCCCCGGATTGTGAGCGCAGTGCCTATCTTTTATCAGCGGATGCCGCTTGCGTGACAGCCGTCGATGCCGGGCATTTTATTCATTGTCCGGGCGATGGTCGTGGCATCGCAGGTGCTGCCATCGTTTGTCCCGTCGGTGCATCGCCAGGCGTGAGCCTGGAAGGAGCCAGCGATGCGTGAATCAGTGGGCTGGCACAACCTGTCGGACCAGCTTCGCAGCAGTTTCGCGCCGGTGCCGGTTATTGGCGCCTGGCGTTTACGCCTTGCGATCGCCATCAATTCAGTCACTGCGATCGTGGCCTACGGTACGGTCGACCCGCAATTGCCGACACTGGTCTTGCTTGTCGCGCTGTTGTGTGGATCCATCTTCAGCTATGCGATGCGATTCCGTCGAAACCTTGCGTTAAAGTGGTTGTTGGCGATCGCCATGCTGGTGGCTTTGTATCAATCCCTGCGCAACATGGTATTTGGCGCCATGGAACTGCCCCTCGCACTTGGGCAGTTACTGGTCTGGCTGCAGGTCATGAACAGTTGGGATTTACCCCGATTGACCAACTTGCGGGTTGCCACCATGGTTGCAGGCGTCTTGATGGTCGTTACAGGCTCTTTGCACCGTGAAGCCGGTTTCCTTTGGTTTGTCTTGGCTTTTGTCCTCAGCCTCTTTTGGGGGCACCATGAAGCGTGGCGTGATGAACTTCGCGTGCAAACTGTGTCAGGACTCAGAACGGTCGGCGTTTTGCTGTTAACGCTCGTCCTGATGCTACCCGTCGCCTTGCCAGTGTTTGTCGTTGCGCCGCGTGGAACGCGCTCAGGAACACAGCATCGACCCTTGATGTCCTTGTCGCTGGGCCTCCCTGCAACCCTGGATGCTCGCATTCGTCAAAGCGTGGGGCCATCCAGGACCGGGGGTCGCCAGACCCAACGCGACGGCAACGCGGATCACCGGTTCGACACGCAGCTTGAAGTGGGCGGGCAGCCTGTCTTGCATGACCGGGTCATCATGCGCGTCAACAGTCCTCATCCGCATTATTGGCGGGCGATGGCCTTTGACCATTACGACGGCCGGAAATGGCGCATGCGAGACCCTGACGCCGTTAAGGCGCTTTCACCAGACAATGATGCGTTCAATCCGCCGATACAGCCGGCCTGGCGGGGTGAACCGGAATTACAGACCTACTATGTGGAGCAGGATTCAGCCAATTTGATTTTTAGTGCGCTGCAGCCGCAGCTAATCTATTTTCCAAGTGGCCTGATCTGGCTGGATGACTACGCTGCCTTGCGTTCACCTTTCTTGCTGCAAGCAGGAATGTATTACTCGGTTCGAGCCGTGAATCTCGCGCTCACGCGAGCCGAATTGGCCCGCTTGCCCTTGGCACCGCGAACACAGGCGCTTGCGCCCTATCTCGACACAAGCGCCTTGACACCACGGGTGAAAGCCCTGGTGCGCCCCATCCAGGGCGAAACACCCTTCCAAACGATGGGGCGTTTGAGCGAAATGTTGGCAACGCGTTGCACCTATCGTCTTGACGTTCCAAAGCTCGGCCCAGGTAAAGAAGCGACGGATCACTTTCTATTCGTCCAACGCAGCGGTTTTTGTGAGCATTTTGCAACAACACTGGCAATGACCGCACGGGTTGCGGGCATTCCCACCCGCCTGGTCACGGGCTATGCACCGGGACGCCGTCACCCCCTCACAGGACTCCATGAGGTAACGGGAAGGGACGCCCACGCCTGGGTCGAGGCGTATCTCCCGAGCGTCGGCTGGATTCCGTTTGAAGCAACACCAGGATGGAGCATGCCTGCGCCGGTAGACTCCGACACAATTTCTCCACCTCTGCGTCGCTTGGGCGAACTGTTTGTCTGGATACGGGAGACACTGGGTACAACCTTTTTGACACTTATATTCTTGCTCCCCTTGGCAAGCTACCTGCTCATCCGGGCAAAGCGCCGCAAAGCTCAGCCATCCCCACACCCCGCATCAAAACCCTTTCGAGCGTTGAAAAAGGAGTTAAAGCGTCACGGCGTGACCTTGGCACCGAATGCAACAAGTCAGGACATTTTGGAACAATTGACCCGTTACCCTGACTTGGCCCCCTGTATAACCCACATACAACAATTTTTGGAACAATATGAATTTACCCGGTTTGCCAAGCCAGAAGAAAGCCCCTCCCAGCAAGCACTTCAAACACAGTGGCATCAATTGCGTCAAAGGCTGCGTACGATTTCCGCAGGTCACAAACCCCATCGTTCAAATCATTAAACGGGGTGTATTGACACTTGGGGTATTCCTGACAGCGCCAGCCGAGGCAAATCCCCAAGAGCCGATTGTTGGCGCCATCGCGACCCCCCAGTTTCGCTGGGGTGCCATTCCCGTTCCGATGATGGCGTGCCTGATGAACATGGAGATGACCAATTTTGTCGTCGCGGGCCAGACACACGAGGCTCATCTTCAAGGTGGCTACATCTGGCGTCGCAATTTTTTTTATGACCCAGCCAAATTGAGCCCGGAACCACCATCTGGCCTGCCTGCCGAGCTTTTCTGGAACAATATCTGGCAACTCAACGGTCGTTACTGGATTTGGGTCCAACCCAGATTGGCTTTTGGCGTCATATCAAGCATCGTGACGGGGGGCGTCCCGGATACCGGGAACTATGATGCGATGTTGACACAAGGACTGAGTGGTAGCCTGGGGCCTTTTATTGAGTTCAATACGTTGAATGATCCACGATGGCCAACGAATGGGATGCGGGCACGAACATGGGCGACACAGGGCCTGCATGCGGGAAACTCCCGCTTCATGTTTTGGCAAATGCAATCGGAGTGGTTACAGACATGGAACTGGGTGGGGCATATTTTACTGTTTCGCATCACCGCGGGTGCAGGGCTTCCGCGCTTGGCGTGGATTAATAAATATGCGGCTGGTGGAGGCAATTTTTTGCGCGGTTATCAATGGAATCGCTTCACCGGCGATCGCCTGGCGGTCGCCTCATTGGAATACCGCCGCAATCTGGGCAGCTGGCGCGCCAACCCACTCGGCCTTTTGGGGCCAGAGGGGCTTGCCTTCAATCTCGCAGGCGCTGCCTACCTCGATGGCGGACGAGTCTGGGAACCGCGCCTCGGACCAGCGATGGGCGAGGACATCCGCATCGGCGGCGGTGCGTCACTCATCTTGCTCGTGGGTGGGGTGCCGCTCGGCAGACTGGAATTAAATGGCAGCAGCGAAGGGATCTTTCCAGTTATCGCCGCCGGGACCTCATTTTAACAGTCACACGACCGTTGATGGCACGAGATTATCAAAACACGGCGCAGTCTGTAAAAAATTCAATCCTCAAACCGACCGATTTCCCCGCTGTATGCGAAGTCCACTTAACGCCTTTTCGACACCTCATCAAACTAGTCAGCGCTTGAAGATGCCTGTCTGAGTGCACTTTGCCTGCAACCTGGCTCAAATCGTCTTGTGGCAGGCCAGCATCACGATGACGAATCTTCTGACCCGGACATCGTACGACTCACAGCAGCCTCGAAAGCATCCAGGCGCACCAATGCCTGCATGGCATCTTCCTGAAACTCGGGCACCTGAAGCACCACTTGGTAATGTGTTCGGGCCAAATCAACCCGGTTGGACCGTTCGTGCAGTTGAGCCAAGCGATGATGCGCCAAATGGTGCCCCGGATCCAATTCAAGCAAGCGTCCGTACGCACGCACCGCTTTGTCGAATTCACCCAGCGCTTGACAAGCCATGCCCAAATGGTAAGAACTGTTAATTGTTGCCGGCCCGAGACTGTGTGCACGCTCAAGTTCCAGTATCGCTTGACGCCAATCGCCCAACTGGCTAAAAATTTCCCCTTGAAGGGCGTAAACGGGGGCATAACTGTCCTGCAACTCCCGAACAAGATGCAGTTGGGTCAATGCACGACGTGAATCGCCGAGCCGATAACACGTGCGTGCCAACTCATAACGCGCCACGACCGCCGTACGGTCGAGGAAGATAGCCCGTTCAAAACTCTTGATCGCCTCCTCACACTGATTCTGCCGTACCTGAAGACAACCCAAACGAATGAAGGCGTCCGTAAACTCAGGGTCACAATACACGGCTTTCTGGTAATGATAATTGGCCGAATCCAAGTCAGGCTGTGCAGCATAAATCTCAGCCAAGGTAAAATGAAGCTCACCGTGTTTGCCATCCAGAGCAAGTGCGCGTTTCAAATAAGGCAAAGCATCTTCATGTTGACCGTGTACAAAATAAATCTTGGCAATCGCAAAAAGCGCCTGGAAGTCGTCAGCGTGTTGTTCGATAGCCCGCAAAAGTAAAGGCAATGCTTCAGCGAAATCACCTGAGTGAAAACGCGCCATTCCTTCCGCCAGGTCACCAAGGTTTCGCTCCTCGACGCCCCCGTTTAACAAGGTTTTGAGATATTTTTCCAACACGGAACCATCTCCTGACAAATAACGTATTTATTATACCCAGTCTGAGACGCAGCAATCCACAAAGCGAGTGCAACACACCTCCGCACGCCCAAGGGCCATTCACTGTTCGTGGCGACCCTGTCTCAACGTGACCCGTCACTTAGTTGAGGGCAGCCAAGGGCAGGTTTGGCTCGTACGCATTGCCGTACAGGCGTTCCGAGAGGGCCCAATGGCTTTCAGGTTCTCCCAAAACGCCTGCAATCAAGCCGGTCGCTGAATTTTCGACTGCATGAATCGGAACACCCAACGCCTCGGCTAACTCCGAAATGCGTTTGCCATCCAGCGTGAGATCCGTGCCATCTTTCAACATGACACGCGACACGATCACCGCATCGCCAAGATCCTCATCGCGCAACTCCCGCAACAGATCCTCCCCCGTCACCAACCCGGTCACAGTGATGATGCCACCCCAGAACAGGCTGGGAACCACCCTCAAGCGAACCGTGAGCGCTTCAATCTGATTCAACCGCGTCACGAATGGTTGCAAAACACGTTCCCCGGCTTCACCAGTAATCACGGTGACCCGACGCGAGGATGTCAACGCACTGGGCAATTTGCGTGACAATCGTTTGAACTCGTGGGCAATCAGTGCCGCACCGCCAACACCATCCCCCAACTGGTCGTAATCACCATAATGCCGATGACCGGGCAAGGGAAGTTCGGCGATCAAATAAAACTCATCACCCAAACGCACGATGGGATCACCGAACTCCGCCTGAAATCGCGTTTGCCACTGACGAACCTGCTGAATGGTCGCCCGCGCCAGCTCCTTGGATACAGGCGTCATCTGGGGCAAATACTTGCGAAACTGCGTCAGGCCAATCGGAACAATCGCGATCGATAACAACGATGGTACCAATCGAGCCAAGTCACCAATGGTTCGATCCAATTCAGCACCATCATTCAACCCCGGACAAAAAACAATCTGCGCATTAAAATCGATTCCATGACGCCTTAAACGCCGCAAATGCGCCATGATGCGCCCACCATCCGGGTGCTTGATCATTTCTGCCCGCAATTCCGGGTTGGTCGCATGCACCGACACATTCAGCGGACTCAAGTGATCCTGTTTAACCCGCTTCCAATCAGCAGGGGTCATGTTCGTCAAGGTAACAAAATTGCCCTGCAGAAAGCTCAGTCGATAATCATCGTCCATGATATACAGCGAATGCCTTAAACCCCTTGCCATCTGATGAATGAAACAGAATGAACAACGATTGTGACACTCAATGATGTTATCGAAGACAGCCAACTCAAACGAGATGCCAAGATCATCATCGATCTCTTTGTTCACAAGCACGGAGAATCGCGAGTCGCCACGCTGAACCTGTAAACGCAACGCCTCTTCGGCGCATTCATACCGGTAATCAATGATGTCACGCAACACCTTGCCGTTAATGCGCAACAAGCGATCGCCGACACGCAGATCAAGTCGGGCAGCAATGCTGCCCGACTCCACTGAAGCAATCACACCCCCAGAGGGCTTCTTACGCGTCCGCCGCCCCATCTTCACCCTCAGCGTCTTCACGGGTAATGTCTTGCGCCACATCACGCAAGCTCAGCGAAATACGCTTGTCCTCTGGACGGAAACGCTTGATTTGCGCCCGAATCTCCTGACCCACTTCGACGATCTCCTCAGGCTTCACCTGACGCTCCGACATCTCCGCGGTCGGCAACAACGCTTCAACACCCGGTTCGATCTCAACAAAAGCACCAAAGGTTGCAAGCTTGGTCACACGCCCCTCGATCACTTCGCCTTCACGATACCGCTCCGCCAACGTCGACCAAGGATCTGTCTGCAACTGCTTCAGGGACAAGGAAATCTTGTGGCTTTCCCGATCCACTTTCAACACTTTCAAAGTCAAATCGTCGCCGATTTTGAGCAGATCAGACGGATGCTGGATGCGTTGCCACGAAATCTCTGAAATGGGCAACAACCCATCAATACCACCCAAATCAATGAATGCACCAAAGTCAGCAATGCGAACCACCTTACCCTCGACAATTTGGTTAATCTCCAAAGAGGCCAAGGTTTCAGACCGCTGCTTACCCTTCTCTGCCGCGATCGCCTGCCGATGCGACAAAATAAGCTTGTTGCGCCGTTGATCCACTTCGATGATCTTAAGCGGCAGCTCCTGCCCAATCAATTCTTCGTGAGGCCCCTTCGTCCGCAACTGGGACGCAGGCACAAAACCACGCAATTTGTACGTGTCAACGATCACACCGCCCTTGACCACGTCCTTGACCGGGGCACTGATCGTTTTTTCCTCTTCATAATCCTTGAGCGCCTGGATCCAACCACGGGCTTGGTCAACCCGTTTTTTTGAGAGCGTCAATTGCCCATCTTCGTTCTCTTCCCGAAGGATGTACAATTCCAGTTCGTCGCCTTCCGAAACGAACTCGCGGGGATCACCCACGTGGGTGCTGCTCAATTCACGGATCGGAATCACACCCTCCGACTTGCCGCCAACATCAACCAAAACCTCATCTGGCGACACACGAATGACATAGCCTGTCACGATGTCACCCTGCTGAAAATTCCGGAAGGTCGAATCGTAATCGATGAACTCTTCCATGGTTTGCTCAACATTCGGCGTCAACACGTTTTCCTACTTCCTTACCGTTTCATGATCTTGCCAGCCAACCATGCGGTCGGGCTTACACGTTGGGTCGCGCACACCTCACTGCAACAGTTGGCATCGAGCGACCAGGGAAACTGTTCGGCGACTGCATACTGAAACGCACACGTCACCAGTGGAATTGTATCAACAGGTGCTGATAACCGCAACCAGACGAAACCTTCTCGGAGCCCCAACCATCAGCCTGAACAGTTTTTTTGGTAAAAATGGCTGGCACCGCAAGGTACATCCAGGCAACAACGCGCCGACAAACGACCAATGTGACGCCGAAGCGATGAATCTATCTGAACGATCAATCCGATGCGTCCTGCTATCCATCAAACTGACTGGTTGTTGCTTAAAGGTACGTTGTTACACTGCCGCCTGTAGCAACCAGTATCAGTCTTCTTACTTGCCTGTCTTGGTCTGTTCGTTGTCGTCTGATCAGTGACGTTGATGATTCCTGCGTCCTGTTTCAAACTGAACGTTCCGTAATGTGTGTTTTTGGGAATAAAACCGACACGGTGCCACCTTGATCGCATCGTTTGAAGGAGATGACCATGGCAGAGGTTGCGCAACAGAAAAAAGTGTGGGTCTGCTCACGTTGTGGTTATATTGAAGAGGGGGACCACCCGCCTGATCTCTGTCCGTTTCCAGACTGCGGCGCAGGTCCTGAAGACTTTTACCTGCAAGACTGATTCGCTCACCCTGCCTCGTCCGGGGGTTCTTGCCTTCAGTGTTGCCCGTGACGCCCTCCGCTTGGTGCAAATTGCCGTGATACACTGATCGTTGTCCGGCTGTTCACGATTCGTGGCTGGGTTCAGCGACCGAGCGATCAAGGGGGATTGGCATGGGTGCAGAGCAAACAATGGTGACGCAGGCCAACGCGACAGCTGGGGAAAATGCCTCAGCCGTGTCCTTGGATGACAACGCCTTGTTGTCAGGCTATCGATCAATGGTGATGATGCGCCTCCTTCACGACCGTGCCACGAATCTGCAACGAACAGGACGCATCCATTCCTGGTTGGGCTGTCTCGGTCAGGAGGCCGCAATTGTGGCAAGCGGCATGGCATTGGCGCCTCAAGACTGGGTGTTTCCGTCTTATCGAGAGCATGCGGTGGCACTCGTCCGCGGGATTCCGATGCGCAAGCTGTTGGACCACCTGTTCGGGAACGCTGCTGACAACGTGATGGGACGAAATCTGCCTCCGGAATATTCGTTTCGGGAGGTCAATTTTGTCAGCATCAGCGCCCCTGTCGGTACACAGGTACCTCAGGCGGTTGGCGCGGCGATGGCCGCCAGACTGAAAGGCGATCCGGTGGTGGTCATGACCTATTTCGGTGATGGCACCGCCTCCACCTCCGACGTTCACACCGCGTTGAACTTCGCTGGCGTCTACAAGGCGCCGATCGTATTTTTCTGCCAGAACAACGGCTGGGCCATTTCAGTTCCAACAAGCAAGCAATCGGCCTCCCAAGATATTGCGGGACGTGCCGTGGCTTATGGAATACAAGGGGTAAAAGTGGATGGCAACGACTTTTTGGCCACTTACGCCGCCACAAGTGCGGCTGTTGAAAAAGCCCGTGCGGGTGGTGGCGCGACATTGATTGAAGCGCTCACCTACAGGGTAGGTCCCCATTCAACCTCCGATGACCCATCAGCCTATCGCGATGATGCGGAGGTCGCCCCGTGGCGTGAGCGAGACCCCATCGCACAGTTTGAAAGTGTCTTGCGTGAGCGTGGTCTTTGGACACCGGAGGAAGGCGAAGCACTGCGTGAAGCCCTCAATCAGGAATTGCTCGAAGCGGCCAAAGAAGCGCAAGCGGAGCGGTTACCCACTGTCGACACGCTGTTTAACGATGTGTACGCCGAGCAGCCTTGGCATCTTCGGGAACAACACGAAGCCCATTTAGCCTTGCGCCGGCATTAAGGTTGTTGGTCAGCGGTATGGCAGAAAAAAAGTCATCGTAGAAGCCTCGATGAACGAGATACCGGCCGCTTGCACAAGCGAAACGGGGATCCTTTCTGCGGATAGCAAAGACGGTGAAACACGGTTTGACATTTCATGGCAGAAAACACTGAAAATCCGTTGAACGCCTTGTCAGTGGCAAATGGTTAACCCCTGGGATTCGGTTTGCAGCCGAACTCGGCTCCATCCAGCGTCAAATCGGCGTTTCAAGCGATTGTCCGCTTCGTGATCCGGCAGACCTGCGGTCGAGCGACAAGTGTCTGTCTGGGCCGAAGTTGATCAAGGCCCCGGTTCGTGAGAGCCCCAACGTAGCCGGACCTGTTCGGTTAATGGAAAGGGTTGGGAGGGGTTAAACCCGACAGATGACAGGCGGGGGCGCCAACTGTTCATTGTGTGGTTTTTTGAACAAGGTGATGGTGAGCCGGGCAGGGTTAAAGACATTGTGATTGTGTGTGGTGGGCGTCGTGAGAATGAACTGTGCCCGGGAGTTGCGTAAAAATTCACCGACCTCATCAATCCGTTCAACGGACAAGTGTGCAAACGGTTCATCCAGGATGAAAAACCCTGGTCCATTGGCTCCCTCGCCGTCAGTGAGGGCCATCAATAGCAGCAGGCTAACGATCACCTTTTGTCCGCCGGAGAGGTCGGGGTCGGAAAGCGTTCTCAATTCTTTACCGTCGTAGGCAACGCGGACGAAGAGGCCCGCTTTTTCGATGCCGTCGTCCATGGTGGACAGATTGGGTAATTCCATATCGAGGTGAATGTTGGCACGTTTGGCGAGGGACATCGCGTGATCGCGATACTCCTCCAGAACTTTCTGTACCAGCTTGATGTAACTGGCACGACAGGCTTTCAGTTCGTCTTCACCGGTTTTGACGTCGTGGAGGCGGCGATTGACAAAGCTTTCCTGGGCTAGCACGTTTTCTGATTGTTTCGTGTGGCGGATCATGATGCTCTCGTCGGTGCAGCCCGCATAGTGAGCCAGTTCGATTTCCATCTCGTTGATGCGCAGGCGCACGATGTCGGGCAAGGGCACGTTTTGCAAAGCCTCAGGTTGTCGTGATTCTTCAGGGATCAGCGATTCCAACCGGAGGCGATTGGCCTCCGCCTGGCGCAGTTGTGGTTCTCGGTTGGCGAGGAGCGCTTTGAGTTGATCAATGTCACGCTGAATTCTCGCAAGGTCATTTTCCGCTTGCGCGGCATCGCGATCAGCCGCTGACAAACGCTGGCCTTGCATCATCATGTCGTCTCGGAGTTGATTCAGCTCTTTTTCGAGTGCCTCCATGGCGTTCTGCCAATCTTCGCGTTTGCCTGCGATCGCCTCATACTCAGGTTTTCGCGACTCCCACTCCACACGTTTGGTTTGTTCCTGAATCGCATGGCGTCGTTCAGCCAATTCACGGGAAAAAATCTGCACCTGCTGTTTGGCGTCACGAATGTCGCTTTCAATCTCATCCAAACGTTCGAGACCTTCCTTTGCACGACTGGTGACACCCATCTGGCCCAAAAAGCATTCGCCCGGCCTGACACCAATAAAAATGCCGCCGCGGCGATCCACACGATAACCATCGGGCGTGATGGCCGCCTGAAAATTACCCAAGGCACCTTTGGCGGCACCGACATCATCCACGAGTGCCGTTTCATTGAGTCGATCCAAAATCCAGCGCGGGACGCGCGCATCGAGCACCTTTACCGCGCTGAGTGCGGAACCGGGTCTGGCTTTGGGAACCTGATCGCGACTGGGCTCGCACATGTAATGACGGTAGCGTGAGCGGCGCGCCAGTTCCAACGAGGCCAAATGGTGCTCAGGCGCCACAATCCAGTTGAAGCGATCGCCACCGACAATTGATTCGATGGCGACTTGCCAACGCGAATCGACCACCTCCAACGCCTCCGCCACCAGTGTCGCCGGGATGTCAGCAGCCCGCAGGGTGTGTCGCATGTCGTTAACGAAGGGCGGGTAGACAACCTGACCTTTTTGCAGCGCATTCAAGACACCAATCAGTTCTCGCTTTTGATCCTCCAAACGTCCGAGATCAGCCCGGGCCTGCCCCAAGGCCTCCTCAGCCACCGCCAGATCATCCTCCAAAGATGTCATATCCTCAGGACGCACACGTTCCGCTCCAAGCCTGATCGCATCAAACCGACCAATGGCCTGATCCAGGCCACGCCCCTCACTGGCCAACGCTTGACGCATCGAATCGAGCTCACGTTCCCGTTGACGGGCCTCGGCAAATGTCACCGTCAGCGACGCCTTCGTTTCAAGCTCTCTGGAATGCAAGCTCCGTAACTGCTGCTGATCCGCCAACAGCGCATTCAGGCGTGACTGCGTACTGTCACGATCCGGCCCCAGACGCTTCAGTTCGGCGAGCACCTCTTTATACTCAGCCAACGGCAACAATACCGACCGATAAT
>Ga0079301_1000472_pt1 | contig 19305 bp, 19 predicted proteins | sample Wag4_2014_7_11_3_FD_74797 | JGI IMG/M metagenome (GOLD analysis project Ga0079301, IMG submission 74797) | Fresh water mixed with fracking chemicals microbial communities from Ohio, USA - Utica-2 Time Series FC 2014_7_11 | ecosystem: Engineered > Industrial production > Chemical products > Input... | reverse complement strand
TTTTTTTGTAAGTTATTAACCGCCTAGGTAAGCCTGTGCAATCGCTGGATCGTCAGCAAGCTTGGAACCATCACCTTCAAGCTTTAGGTGACCTGATTCAAGAACGTATGCGTAGTCTGCGATACGAAGTGCAGCCAAAGCATTCTGTTCAACTAAAAGGATAGTTACGCCAGACTTACGGATCTCTTCGATGGTTTCAAAGATTAGATCCACAAGTACTGGTGCCAGACCCATTGAAGGCTCATCCAAAATAAGTAGCTTTGGATTACCCATTAGAGCACGGCCAACTGCAAGCATCTGCTGCTCACCACCGGACATAGTGCCGGCTTTCTGGTTAATGCGCTCTTGTAGACGTGGGAAAAGCTGAAGAACGTGATCGCGAGTTTCCTTAACGGCTGCGGCATCATTGCGAAGGTACGCACCTAGGTCAAGATTCTCGTCAACTGTCATCTTTGGGAAGATGCGACGTCCTTCAGGTGAGTGACAGATTCCCTTGGCCACAATTTCATGGCCGGCAACTCCATCGATCTTCTCGCCCAGGAACTCAATGTCTCCACTCTTTGGCTTTAACAGACCGCTAACGGTGCGAAGAGTCGTTGACTTACCAGCACCATTGGAACCGATAAGCGAAACAATTTCGCCTTCACGAACCTCAAGGGTAAGACCCTTGACTGCGGTAATGGCGCCATAACCAACTGTTAAGTCGTTGATTTTGAGCATTACAGGAGTGTTTAAACGTGCCATTACTTGCTCGCCTCCGATCCGCTCTTGCCTAAGTAGGCTTCAATAACTCTTGGGTTTGACTTGATTTCAGCAGGTGTTCCTTCAGCAATCTTTTGCCCCTGGTCCAAAACTGTGATGCGTTCTGAAACCTGCATAACCACGCTCATATCATGCTCGATAAGCAGAATACTTACCTTCTTATCAGCCTGAAGCTTGCGAACAAACTGAACGAACGCTGCAGATTCATTTGGATTCATGCCAGCAGTTGGTTCATCAAGCAGTAAAACGCTTGGACGTAACGCTAATGCTCGGGCTACTTCTAGTCGACGTTGGTCACCATAGGAAAGGTTGCGAGCGTATTCGTTCGTCACTCCCCCGATACCTACGTAATCCAACAGTTCCTGTGCGAAGCGACGAGCTTCAGCTTCCTCTGCCTTTTGCTTCTTGGTTCTGAAGATAGTTGCGAGGACGCCCGACTTCATCTTGGAGTGCATTGCTACCATGACGTTTTCTTGCGCGGTCATCAGACCGAACAAGCGGATGTTCTGGAAAGTTCTGGCCATGCCTCCTGATGCAATTTCGTGCACTGGATCGCCAGTGATCTCCTTCGATTCAAAGAAGACCTCTCCGCTTGTTGGCTTGTATAGCCCGGTAAGCACGTTAAAGAACGTGGTTTTACCGGCACCGTTAGGACCAATCAGCGAAACAATGGAGCCTTCTGGAATAGTGAAGGAAACATTGTCTACTGCAACCAAACCACCGAACTCAACTCGAATGTTTTGAGCATCTAATACTGCTGTGCTACTAAGCGTCATGACTACTTGCTCGCAATCTTTGTCTCGTCGGTTACTTTTTCAAGATCTTCGAACTTTTCTTCATTCATAACCATCTGAATCCGCGCTTCTGGAATAAATCCTTCACGACGGAACAACATCATAAGAACAAGCAAGAGACCGAATAGTAAAAATTGGTATGACGGGAAGTTGAAATTAGTTCCAAAGGTGTTATTTACCAATTCACCGAATTGAACAAGTCCAACAGAGTTAACCCAAGCTAAAACTGTTGCCCCAACTACAACACCCCAAACGTTACCCATACCACCTAGTACAACCATGGCAAGAATAATGATCGAGATTACGAAGTTAAATCGATCTGCATAAACTCCGCCAACAAGAATTGCGAAACCAACACCGCCAACTCCGCCGCCAATTGCTCCAATTGCATAAGAGGCGAATTTTGTTCGCCATAACGGTACGCCCATCATGCTTGCCGCCAGCTCATCTTCTCGGATAGCAAGCCACGCGCGGCCCAAACGACCGTCACGTAAGCGGATGGAGAAAAAGATCATAGCGCCAGCCATTAATGAAACCATTAAGAACTTTTCAGGCAGCGCAAATGTGCCAATGACGTAGCCAAAGAGATTGACCTCATCTAGCGCTCCAATACCTTGGGCACCGTTAGTTACGTTAAAACCACCGATGTCAGCACCATTGAGCATGAACTGCGGAATGATTTCTCCGAAACCTAGAGTCACAAGCGCTAGATAATCGCTTTTCAGGCGAAGCGTTGGACCGCCAATTATGATTCCCCAAATTGCGGTAAATGCACCACCAAGTATCAAGACAAGGAAAACATGAAAGTGAATTCCAAACTCAAGCCCGGGACGTGCGTTACCGAAGAAATTAATTTCTATTCCACTGAAAAATGGAGACATTAACCAGCCAGCTATGTATCCTCCGAGAGCCCAGAAGGCTACATAACCGAGGTCAAGTAAACCTGCATAACCAACGATGATGTTTAGGCCAAGGGCCATCAAGATCCAGATCATAACTTCAGCTAAAGAGTTAAGAGAGAACCAAGCATTGAAGAACCGTTGGATCTGCTCTGGCGCACCAGGGAGAACGAATTTATTTAGCAAGAAGATGGCTGCCACTGCGGTGGTAAAACCAATGGCCCATTTACGATTGCTACTTACTGCAGTGTGTGCAGCTACTGAACTGTTTGACATGTCAGACCTTTTCCTGTGATGTCTCGCCCAATAGTCCACCTGGGCGGTAGACCATCAAAAGAATAAGAATGGTGAAAACCATAGTTTGGGACCATCTTTGTCCCGGCCCAACTGGCAAACCATCGTTGTAGCTTTGAATCAGACCAATTACTAGGCCGCCAAGCACAGCACCATACAAGTTACCTACACCTCCAAGTACGGCAGATGTAAATGCAATTAACCCCAGTTGGAATCCTAGGTTGTACGCAACCGTGCCGGTGGTTTGAGCCCACATTAGACCAGCTGCACCAGCAGCGGCGCCTGCGATTGCAAACGTAAAGGTGATTGTCTTATTTACGTCAATACCCATCAAGCGAGAAGCATCTTTATCTTGTGCAGTTGCTCGCATTGCACGGCCGCGACGCGTCTTATTTACGATGAACGCAAGTACAACCAGTAACGGAATAGTTACAGCAAAAATCGCCAATGTCTTAAAAGCAATTTGCAGGCCGACAACTTCAAAATTAGTAGAAGGTAGAACGGTGTTTACATTCACTGGAACTGAGCCAATCCAGCGCAAACCGATCCACTGCAGCACAAAGGACATACCAACGGCAGTAATTAGAGGTGCGAGGCGCGGTGCATTACGTAGCTTGCGATAGGCCAGGCGCTCAATAGTCACGTTAACCAAGGCTCCGAAGATCATAGTAAGAACCAAGACAAGCAACATCAGAATGTAGTTTCTTGTGCTCGGAGCCATTGCGCCCAAGGCCTCTGTTAGAACAGCAAAACTAAATACTGCGCCTAACATAAAAAGGTCACCATGGGCGAAGTTAATCAACTCAATGATTCCGTAAACCAACGTATAGCCAAGGGCAATCAAGGCGTATAGCAAGCCGTTGTTTAAACCATTGACCGTTACTTGGGCAAACTGGATCGGATCATTAAGAAGGTTCATTCCCAACCAGTAGGTGATCACGGACAGAATAAAGACCATCGAGATTTTTGTTAGTACGTTACTTAACTTGATCTTTTTCTTTCGAGCTACGCCGGATGCGACCGTAGTCATCTGCGCCTTCTCCCTCTATTTGGCACCTTGATCGGTGCTTGGAAACTTGTACCAATTAAACACTATAGATACTAAAAATAATAGTAATTAGGCGGGATTGGTTTCCCAATCCCGCCTAATTCAGAACAACTTTAGAAGTTGTTACTAACTAGCTAACTTCGATTGGACGAATGTCGGTTTCAACGCCGCCAGTCATCTGCTGAAGTGTCATAACGATGGTGTCTACGTCACCAGTTTCTTGGTTCAAGCAGAAGCCTGTTCCAGATACTGACTCAGCAGCATCGATACATATTTGCTCTCCAGCAAATACTGCATCAAGTACGCCCTGACGGGTGCCATCTGATGCTGCAATTGCCTTCATGATTACCTGCATTGCTACACCACCGTAAACAGCGTATGAGCTGTTTGGTAGGTAGCCGTACTTTTCTTCGTAGGCTGCTACGAATTCTGCAGCCTTGCCGCCACCCTTGATGATGCCATCAAGTGACTGACCAGCAAATGTCATCCATAGACCTTCAGCTTCTGGCATTTCGCGAAGTGTTGGGTAACCGGAGAAACCATCTGGAGCCATTGCAGGGAATGCAGTGTTGTCGCCAAGAACTGCAGTCTTGTCCTTTACCAACTGAACACCATTGTTATCAAAGATGCCTGCGTAGTAAACAATGTCTGCGCCATCAGCCTTGATCTTTTCGAAGGTTGCCTTGTAACCCTGAGTCTGCTTTACATCCCAGTTGCCGCGAAGAACTTCGCCGCCAAGAGCTTCGAATTCAGCCTGTACTGCATCAGCAAGACCGATACCGTAAGCCTGTGTGTCATCTAGAAGTGCAAGCTTACGCTTACCTAGATCGTTGAACATGTACTGAGCAGCAGCTTTACCCTGGAAACCGTCATGTGCAATTACGCGAGCGTAGTTGCGTCCACCGGCTGGGTAGTACTTAGCTGGTTCGCCAGCATCCCATTCAATTGTTAGACCTGCGTAAGTATTTGCATGGGAAACCATCAACATACCTGCTTGGTTAAGAACTGGGATAATGATTGCAGCACAACCGGAGTTGTATGTACCCATAACTGCAACTTCATTTGTGTTTGCAACGTGATCTTGTGCATTCTTTGCACAAGCAGCATCGTCCCAAGCACCCTTGGCTGCGGTTGAATCATCGTATTCCTTGATTTCAACTGCGTAATCTCCAGCTTTGCCACCGGCTTGTTCTAGAACAAGTGCGATAACTTCATTTGTTGACTTGCTGGCATCAGCTGATGCACCCTGCAATGGAAGGTCAGTACCTACTACAAGTACGTCGCCGCCTGCAGCATCATCGCTGCCACCGCTGCAAGCAGCAAGGGCAAGTGCGCCAGCAATAGCTAGTGCACCGATTTTGATCGGCTTGATCATTTGTATTTCCTCTCGTTGGCCCGACGAATTCTTTTCGGGCAACCCTAAAGTAGCGGGAAAAGGCTAGTTAATTCAAGGTAAATGTCCGATGAAATCGAGGAGTTACGGGTTTGTTACCTGGAAAACCCCTAGATAAGCCGAAAAACGGACTTATGTACCTTGGCTATCTACGACGCTTTTCGCGGATTCGAAGATTGATGACAATTGGAGACCCGGCAAAACCGAATTCTTCACGGAATCGACGTTCCACGAATCGACGATATCCAGCCTCTAGGAAGCCCGAGGTAAATAAGACAAATACTGGGGGCGCAACACTTGCTTGGGTTCCGAACAAGATCCTTGGTTGCTTACCTCCCCTGACAGGGTGCGGATGGCTTGCCACAATCTCAGCCAAGAAGGCGTTCATGCGACCAGTTGGAACTCGTGTCTCCCAGCCTGCAATTGCAGTTCGTAAAGCAGGAACTAATCGATCCTTATGCCAGCCGGTCTTAGCGCTGAAGTTAATTCTTGGTGCCCAAGCAACTTGAACTAAGTCGCGTTCAATTTCGCGCTCCAAGTAAAACCGACGCTCTTCGTCTACTAGATCCCATTTGTTGAATGCGATGACAAGCGCACGACCGGATTCAACCACCATAGAAATAATCCGAAGATCTTGTTCGGTTAGTGGTGCACTGGAGTCAAGTAAGACAACAGCAACATCTGCTTTATCAAGAGCTGATTTTGTTCGCAGAGTCGCAAAGTACTCATGACCTGAAGCGTTTTTAGATTTGCGACGAATTCCCGCTGTATCGACCAGAATCCATTCTTCGTCATCCATAACGACGAGTTCATCAACTGGGTCAACTGTGGTTCCGGCAACGCTATCTACAACTGCACGCTTCTCGCCCGTCAAAGCGTTTAGCAAACTTGATTTACCAACATTTGGCTTTCCAAGTAATGCCACGCGGTGAGGACCTCTTGGACGGGCTTGACCAGAACCTTCTTCTGGCAAAGCTGCCAAAACAACATCAAGTAAGTCGCCGCTACCTCGACCATGAAGAGCTGAAACTGTATAAGGCTCCCCTAGTCCTAGTGACCAAAGTCTGGTTGCTTCTAGCTCAGCTCGTTCATCATCAACTTTGTTCGCAACCAAGATGACCGGGACTTTTGCATTACGAAGCACTCTAACGATCTGTTCATCAGCATCAGTTGCGCCAATCGTGGCATCAACTACGAAAACCACAACATCGCTGGTATTGATCGCAGCTTCTGCTTGCGCTGATACTTGTGCGCTCATGCCTACGGCATCTTGTTCCCAACCACCGGTATCAACAACAATGAAGGGGATGCCGTTCCATTCAGATTCATATCGAACCCGATCTCGAGTGACGCCAGGCGTGTCTTCTACAACCGCTTCTCGGCGTCCGATGATGCGATTAACCAAAGTAGATTTACCAACATTTGGTCGGCCTACAACTGCAACGATCGGCAAGTTTGAAAGGTCATCTGGTTCATCCAGCAACTCATCAGATGGAATGCCGAGCTGATCAAGTAGCGCGGTGTACTCAGACTCGGTTAAATCTTCCCAGCGCTCGGGAATTTCCACTGAATCATCGAGTTCGATTGCATCTCCGGCAACGTCATAAATGATGGTCTCTGCATTTGGATCTAGTTCGTTATCCATGGGTTGCCCTCGCAATGTCTACTACTTGGGCGATGACTTCGCTAAGTTCCATATGTGTTGTATCGATAACGCGAGCCCCTGGCGCGACCTCTAACGGTGAAGCGGCGCGAGTGGAGTCCGCCAAATCTCGTTTAGCTAAATCGTTGATAGTTGCTGACACTTCGTGGCCTGTTTCTTTTGCACGTCGATTAGCTCGAGCTTGTGGATCAGCCGTGATAAAAAGTTTTACTGGCGCATCCGGTAACACCACTGCGCAGATGTCTCGTCCTTCAACGACGATCCCCGACTTGGAGTTTGCAGCAATTTCTCGTTGCAGCGCAACCATGAGTTCTCGAACAGCTGGCACGGCGCTTACTGCACTTACACCCTGGGTAACTTCAGGTCCCCTGATTACAACCGACACATCTTTGCCCGAAACCCGAATTCCTGGCTCGCTTGGGTCAATGCTTGGTTGGATAACTTCAGATTTCGCCGCACTTACAACACTTTGTGGATCTGTGATGTCGATACCCAAATCCTGCAAATACCAAGTCATGGCGCGATACATGCTGCCGGTATCTAGGTAATCCAGTCCCAGCTCAGTAGCAACTGCCCTTGAAACGCTTGATTTTCCAGAGCCGCTCGGGCCATCTATGGCGATTACGAGCAAATTGGGCATATATAGGAGTCTACCCAGTCAACAGGTTAAGAGATAACTACGAAACTTTCGACTTCAAGGGCTGGCTTTAACAATTCAAGCGCATCGTTAGCAACAGTGAGTTCCACTAGTCCAGTTGGCTGACCAAGTGAATGATCGATCCTGACGTCTTCGAGGTTCACATTTGACCGAGCAGCCACTGTGAATAGTCGGGCTAGCTCACCAGGCTTATCGTCAAGTCGGACAACCAACATAGATGTAGATTTTTGTGAAGAGCCATGTTTGCCTGGAAGTCGATCTCTTCCTAAGTTTCCTTTAACAAGTCGCGCTGTTACAGATTCTCGATTTCCAGACTCAAGTGCGCAGGCAAATTCAAGCAAGTGATTAGCAACCTGCGTAACTTGTTGTGAGATGAATTCTGAATTCTCACTTAGAATTTCAGTCCAGAGATTTGAGTCAGACGAAGCAATACGAATCGTGTCTCTGATCCCCTGCCCTGCAAGTTCAATGTACGAGCCTTCTGCATCCATAAGTTCGCCTGCGAGCACCGATGCAACTACCTGTGGAGTATGTGAAATTAGAGCTACTGCTCGATCATGCTCTTCGATAGTGCGAAAAATCGGAAACGCCCCAAGTGCTTCCACTAATTCCTTTACGGTGGAAATGGAATCAGCAGACGTTTTCTCACCACTTGCAATTACCCAAGGCCGATCCAAAAACAGATTTCCTTGAGCGCCTATTGCGCCAGAGACTTCCCGACCAGCCATGGGGTGACCGCCTACGATGCGCTCCCAGCCACTCGTTCCAATTCGCTCTAACTCACGGAAAATTGATCCTTTGACGCTGGCAACATCGGTAACTACAGCTCGCGGGTGATCTGCAGTCGCGGCCGCAATCACTTTGGCAACATTCGCCGGTGGTGTAGCTACTACAACTAGGGCAATGTCCTGGTCTAAGTACTGAGTTGCCCCGCTGACTTTTATGGCCTTGTCGAGCGCGTCTTGATCAATGTCAGTCAGAAAAACACTTAGACCTTGCGCAGTTAGTCCCAGTGCAATGGATGTGCCAATTAAGCCAGTGCCTATGACAAGAATATTTTTATCTGGATTCATGATCACGCTTGTGCATTCAACTTATTGCGCAATGTCTTGCCGAAGCGCCTCGGCGCCTCGCAGGTAAACATGTTTGATGTCAGCTCGTGATTTTTGAGTTTGCACCTGAACCATAACTCGAACCACTTTTTCCATGGCACCAATGACATCAATTTCTTGAGCGCAAATTAGCGGCACATCGGCAAGTCCAACGCCTCGAGCTGCAGCAGCCGGAAAAGCGCTGTGCAAGTCAGGCGTTGCTGTAAACAAAACGCTAATCAAGTCATCGGTTGCGATCTCATTACGTGACATCAGTTCGGTCAGTAACTCCGTTACAGCCTCTGCCATTTCTGTTGCGTCATCCCGCTGCAGACAGGTCGCTCCCCGGATGGCTCTTATATTCATAGTCTGATTCTAGAGCCCAACAGAACTATAGAGTTTTCCTAATTCTTTGTTTTCTAAAACACGTAAATGCCCTGAACGCAGGCTGCCAAGTGAAATTGGTCCAATTTTTGTTCGAACTAGATCTAGAACTGGATAGCCAAGGTCGTCAAAAAGTTTTCGCAAGATTCGATTTCGACCTTCATGGATTGAAATCTGAACCACGGTCTGGTTCTTGCCAGTTTCATAAATTTTGCAATCTGTTACCGCAACTGGCGTACCTTCAATTAGATACCCAGCTTTTATCTTCTCGATGTCGTCCTTAGTCACACGACCCGAGACCCGAGCCAGATAAGTCTTGACTATGCCGTGAGATGGGTGGCCTAATCGCTGACTCAATTCGCCATCATTTGTAAGAAGCAACAGGCCTTCAGTCTCAGCATCAAGGCGTCCCACATGAAACAGTCGTTGCTCAAATTCGGCTACTAAATCACCAACGCACTCTCGGCCCTGATCATCCAGCATCGTTGTTACAACGCCACGTGGTTTGTTCAAAGCCACAACAATGTGACCACTTGTTTGAGCTATCCGAACACCATCTACATGAATAATGTCTACGTCAGGATCAACACGTGAACCCAACTCGTCTACAACATCACCATTAACTGTTACTCGTCCGGCTGTGATGAATTCCTCGCACTTGCGCCTGGAACCTAACCCAGCACTAGCGAGAACCTTTTGCAACCGAACTTCGTTGTCTTCCATGTCGCTCTAGTTATTCGCTAAATCTAAAACTTCTTCGACATTGTCAGGCATTGGTAAGTGGGCAGCAATTGGTGGCAACTCATCAAGTGACTTCAGGCCGAGGCGCTCTAAAAAGTAGGTTGTGGTTCGGTATAGATGGGCGCCAGTTTCATGATCATGACCAGTTTCTTCGATTAAACCTCGGGTAACTAGCGTACGTACAACACCATCAACGTTGACTCCTCGAATTGCTGAGATGCGAGCGCGCGTAACCGGTTGACGGTAAGCAACAACTGCCAAAGTCTCCAGGCCTGCTTGGGAAAGTCGACCGTGCTGTCCATCGAGAACGAATCTTTCAACTACTTGCGCGCAATTGTCTCTGGTCCAAAACCGCCAACCTCCGCCAAGTTCGCGTAAATCAAAGCCACGTTCTTGTACGGCATACTCTTGCGCCAGATCATGCAAAGTGGTCACGACGGTTTCTTCTGGCGTGCGTGTCAAAGTAGCAAGGGTTGCAGTACTCATCGGTTCCTCAGTCACCATGAGTAGAGCTTCAAGTGCAGCACGGATCGAAGGTGCACCTAATGAAAGGCCATCATCCACTTCGACATCCGTTGCGGACTCACCGTCTATAAACTCAAATGTCTCGTCACTCATGTGGTGCCTCACTTGTCATATCACTTGCTGGTTCACTAACGTCTACGTCACCCAGTTGGGCTCTAAAGTCTTCAACCTGTGTCGAATCGAATTCGTCTATCTCTCGCAACGACTCGACATTCAAATCATCATCACCAATCCAACGAACATAAAGTTCGCCTAGCGGTGTTGGCTGATCGAAAGTCACCAAGCCATCACGGTAAATCTCGAGCAGTGCCAAAAATCGCGCCACAACCAACAGTGTCGTGTCACAATCTCGGGTGAGTGTTCTAAACGACGCTTGCCCTACCCGGCGAAGGCGTTCCACAATGATTGCTGCTTGCTCTCGAACGGATACTCTCGCCGCATGAATGTGAGCAACGGAAATAACGTCGGGTAACTTCGGTTCAAGGGCGCGCGCTGCCAAATTCGCAAAATCATCTGGCCCCATGCCAAGTTCAACTTCTGGAAGTAGCTTGGCGAACTTTTCATCAAGACCTGCTGCTCTTGGATGTTGACGTCCTGCAGTCGCCAAGCGATTCTTAAAGTCAGCTGACATTTCCTTGAAGGCTCGATATTGCAAAAGTCGAGCAAGCAGCAAGTCTCGAGCTTCTAGGACCGCAATGTCCTCTTCATCTTCGACTTCCCCACCAGGAATTAAGCGAGCAGCTTTTAAGTCAAGCAAGGTTGCTGCGATTACCAAAAACTCAGTTGCCTCATCAAGAGTCCACTCGTCACCTCGAGCTTTGATGTAGGCCAGGAAATCATCCGTGACTTGGTGCAACGAAAGCGCGGTTACATCCAGGCGATGTTTTGCAATTAACGAAAGTAGTACATCAAACGGGCCGGAGAACTCCTCCAGGGAAACTACAAATGAGTCTGAAGTATCTTCCGGCGCAGCGGTCTTAAGGTCAGGCTCGGCAGATGCCGCAAACATTACTTAGCAACCGAGCCTTGAGTCTCTAGACGAGCTACAAGTTCCCAGGCAAGGTTGCGGTAGTTCTGGGCGCCAGATGAATTTGGCGCTTGCTCGATAATCGAAACTCCAGCTTTAGTTGTCTCTGGAAACTTAACGGTACGACTGATAGTTGTATGGAACACTGCATCGCCAAATGCATCAAGGACTGCCTGAATGGTTTCGCGCGTATGCAGAGTGCGAGCGTCAACCATTGTCGGCAAAACACCATCGATCGTAAGGCGATTGTTCAGGCGCTCCTGGACTTTGGAGATTGTCTCTCGGAGCATCTCTACACCGCGCAGTGCGAAGAATTCGCACTCCATTGGAATAACGACGCCATCCGCAGCTGTCAGCGCATTAACAGTCAATAGTCCAAGGGATGGCTGGCAATCAATCAGAATGTAGTCGTAGAGCGGTCGAACGGATTCAAAGGCCCGATCAAGTGCGTATTCACGAGCTACTTCGCCCGCGAGACGCAATTCCGCAGCACTCAATTGGATGTTCGCTGGAAGTAGATCCAGGCCATCAACGGAAGTTTTGACAACAACATCGGATGCTGGAACGGCAGTTGTATCCATCAACATGTCATAGACAGTTTTCTTACCGACCAAGTCATCGGGATTAACACCAAGACCGATTGATAACGAACCTTGCGGATCCATGTCGACCATCAAAACTTTGCGGCCTGCCTCGGCAAGTGCAGCGCCAAGGTTAATTGTGGTTGTTGTTTTTCCAACACCACCTTTTTGATTTGTCATGGCAATGATGTAAGCCGGGCCATGCGAGCTAAGTGGTTTCGGTTGCGCAAAAGTTGGTAAGGGGCGACCTGTTAACCCAAGGATTGCTTCTGGGGCTTTTGTTTCACCTGCGTTGGCAATCGGTGTTACCGAAGCTTCATGATCTATTGGGAGCACTGGCGCAGCTGAAGTTTGTGAATCTGGCAATGCAGATGACGGGATTGCAGACGTTGGTGCCGATACAGATAGTGGATCATTCAAGCTCTGATCTTGAGGAATTGGAACTGTCATAACTATCCTTCCCAGCAAACATGCAACTAACAGAAATTCCGTCAATCGAAGTAAAAACGCCGCTGAGGAAGTAACGACTATTTTAGATTAAGCCCTTTTCTCAATAAACACTGGGATGTAGCAGCGCTTTGGAACTGGTGTCGCAGGTGATTTTTGGGGAATTTATCGCACTTGGGCTCTTGGGTGTGCGGTGGCGTAAACCTCACGCAATTGGTCAACCGTCACCAAGGTGTAAATCTGAGTTGTGGTAACTGAAGCGTGGCCCAAGAGTTCCTGAACGACTCGGACATCTGCGCCATTTTCCAGTAAATGCGTGGCAAACGAGTGGCGCATGGTGTGCGGAGATACCTTGCCCGCCAAGTCGGCCCGACTAGCTGCTGCCTGCAGAATCGTCCAAGCACTTTGTCTAGATAACTTCGATCCCCTCGCATTTAGGAATAGTGCCGGATTTGCGGCAGATTTGCCTGAAAGTACGGGCCGGCTTCTGACCAAGTACCGGTCCAAGGCACGTAACGCGTGGGAACCTACCGGGACCAGTCTTTCTTTATTTCCCTTGCCCTTTAGTCGAAGTATTGGGAGGTCCTTAGAGAGTGATGACACATCATCGAGATTGAGATCTGTTAGTTCTGAGATTCTGGCCCCGGTGCCGTATAGCAATTCCAAGAGTGCGTGATCTCGCATCATGAGAACGCTTATGTCTGAGTCATTACTGCCACCAACTGCTGCCAGCAACCTTTCAATTTCGGCAAAAGTCAAAGCCTTAGGTAGACGTTTAGATACCCCTGGAGGCTTTACAGATCGAGCCGTATCTGAGGTTGTGATTCCTTCTTTGGCCAGGAATGCATGCAAACCTCGAACTGCAATCAGAGTACGAGCCGCCGATGATGGAGCTAATGCAGGATGTTGCGGACTTCCTAGGCGCAGACTGATTAGGAAATCAGAAATGTCATTTGCGGTAACCGCTGAAAACTCCGCTATTCCCTTAGTGCTTAGGAATTCTTGATATCGCCCTAAGTCTCGACGATATGCAAACATCGAGTTCTTGGCCAGCCCACGTTCAACTAATAGGTGATCTAGATATCCATTGATGTGCCGCAGAATTTGCGATTGATCGGCTTTTGACACACTTTGAACTTACCTGACATAACTATTTTGACCCGCCTATTCGCGTGTCGAAATTTCAATCAGAGCTTGAGGATTTTCGAACTAGGCGATTGAGAAGGCCCGTTGTGCCAACATAGCCTCGCGCTTAGCAACTTCCTGGCTTACCCCAGCTAGCAAACTAGAAAGTGGAGTATCTAATGCAGAACAAACCGCGGCCAAAAGCTCAGAAGAAGCTTCTTTTTGGCCACGTTCCAATTCGGACAAATATCCAAGGGAAACCTGGGCATCTCGAGAAACATCTCTAAGGGTTCTGGACTGTTCATTGCGACGTCGGCGCAGTTCCTCGCCAATCACTTGACGCATTAGAACCATCTTTTTGCCATTGGCCGCATCGACATTATTGGACGTAACTGGTGCAGCAATCTTTACAGTGTGGGTAAGCAAGCGCTGTGCTGGATTCTGAGCAGCCACAGACTTGTTGATTAGTACCGATTCCTGATTCATTTTGCTCTCCATCCATTGATCATATCAATAATCTAGCCCTTGCGTCTTATTTCTTATGATGCCCAGATAATTTGTGGATAAACCAACTAATACGAACAAACTCTTGGAGTTTTCCGAGTTAACTAGGTCACTTTTATAGGTGTGTATCTAACTGCAGCGACTACAGCATGGTGAGCAACAACTCTAAGGCTGCTGCAACTGTTTCTTCCCGAACTTGATCACGTGACTCCCTCGGATCGTCACCATCCGGTACCAAGTGCAACTCATCGACAACTGAATCGCTCACACTTCCCTGCTCGTCGCGCATAACGCAAGCTACAAATACCGTGCCTGGCAAGTTCCCATCCTGAGATGCCGGCCCCGCCACACCAGTAACAGCCAATCCAAAGTCCGCATCAAGTTTTACTGCAACTCCAGTTGCCATTTCAAGTGCAACTTGAGCCTGAACTGCGCCGCCGTCTGCGAGTACCAAATCTGAAACTCCAAGCAAACTAGATTTCAAATCAGTTGCGTAAGCAATCACGCCGCCGCGAAAAATTTGTGAAGCCCCAGGGATTGCAGTGATAGTCGAACTGAGTTGCCCACCAGTGATTGATTCTGCCGTAGCTAAGGTGCGGCCTTGCATCGCGATAACAACTGTTATCGCAAGTGAATCAATGTCAGTCTTCACGAACTGTCTCTTTTCATTGGTGGCTTCAAGGATACTAACTTCCTTGTGGAAGTATTCGCGCCTTCAAGACATAGTCAATACCGGTAGTCACAGTCAACGCCAAGGCAACTCCAAGAGACATCTGCGCGACCGTATCAACCCAGCCACCAAGTGGAATTAGAAATGCAACTATTGCCACTATCTGGCTAACCGTTTTAACTTTTCCACCGCGACTTGCAGGAATTACACCGTGCTTGATGACCCAAAATCTAAGGACTGTGATTGCTACTTCCCTAAAAATTATGATTCCAGTAACCCACCAAGCGATATCCCCTTGGATCGAAAGGGCTACCAGCGCAGTTCCAATTAGCGCTTTGTCAGCAATAGGATCGGCAATCTTTCCAAAGTTGGTGACTAGACCGTATCTCCTAGCCCACACACCATCGATCAGATCTGTTAAAGCAGCTATTAAGAAAACAGCAGCACTCATCCACTGGACGGAGTCGGTTTGCTCGATAGCCAGCGCCAGATACCCAAATACCGGAACCATGAACAATCTTGCAACTGTGAGTACGTTTGGAATGTTTAAAACCGGTACAGCGTTGTTCGGGTCGCCAATATGATCTGGCGTTGGTGGGTATGTCATGCGAAAACCTGCTTGGCAACCATGTCGACACCTACGGCATCAATCACAACAGCTCTGACTATCGAACCGATTGATAGTTCCTCGTCAGAAACTACTGTCGTTGAACCATCGACTTCCGGTCCTTGATGTTCACTGCGGCCTTGATTGCCCGATTCTTCAATCAAAACCAAAACTTCTTGACCGATTCGACTGCGAGCTACATCCTCACTCACTCGTAACGCGACTTTACTTACTTCTTCAAATCTTGCTTGAATCTCATGTTCTGATATGTGTCCATCCAGTTTCACTGCAGCCGTACCATCCTCATCGGAATAGGCAAACACTCCAACTGCGTCTAGGCGCGCACCTTCGATGAAACTGATTAGCTCAGTTACATCTGCTTCTGTCTCTCCCGGGAAGCCAACAATCACATTAGTTCTCGCGCCAGCAAGTGGATTATGAATCCGAATGGCACTTAAAAGGTCTAGGAAGCTATCAGTTCCACCAAAGCGCTTCATGCGACGCAATACGGCGTTACTCGCGTGCTGAAACGAGAGATCAAAGTAAGGAACGATTCCAGGAGTATTTGCAATCACGCTAATTAAGTCAGGTCGCATTTCAGCTGGCTGCAAATACGAAACTCGGACCCATTCGATTCCGTCAGGTTGCACTAGCAACGGAAGTAGCTTTTCTAGCAACCTTAAGTCGCCAAGATCCTTGCCATACGAAGTTGAATTCTCGCTTACTAAAAGCAATTCGCGAACGCCATTCTCGCCCAGCCATGCGGCTTCCTCGAAAATCTCGCCCGGGTCACGCGAGACAAATGAACCACGAAACGCCGGAATAGCACAGAAGGTACATCTACGATCGCACCCAGAAGCGATCTTTAGTGGGGCCCAAGGTGTTGCTTCCAACCGCTTTCGATAAACATGCGGGCCCATCCCCGGGGTTGCAACATCCGAAGACACTGACTGGCGATCTACAGGCGAAATTGGAAGGAGTTTACGTCGATCTCCTGGCGTGTGGGCCGCGATACTTTCCCCAGCCAAAACTTTCCTTAACGTCGATCCAATTTCGGCGTAATCATCAAAACTTAAAACTGCATCTGCTTCAGGTAACTCTGCTGCAAGCTCTTTGCCGTACCGCTGAGCTAAACATCCAACGGCAACTACTTTGCCATTTCCGGCAAGTAGCTCACTCGCTTCTAAAATGGTGTCGATCGAATCCTTCTTGGCTTGCTCGATAAAACCACAAGTGTTCACCAGTACTAGATCAGTTGCTTCACCATCAGATACTAAATTCCAGCCATCCGCAGTTAGCCTGCCAGCAAGTTCTTCAGAATCAACATCATTACGAGAGCAACCCAGAGAAACTATGGATACACGAGGATTAGCGGTCACGCTTTGAAGCCTACTCGCCGCGAATCAATGCAATTGTTCCCGCAAGATCTTCAGCAGTTACTAATACTTCGCGCGCTTTTGAACCTTCTGATGGTCCAACGATGTTTCGAGACTCCATAAGGTCCATTAATCGACCGGCCTTCGCAAAACCAATACGAAGTTTGCGCTGCAGCATGGAAGTAGATCCAAATTGTGTTGAAACAACTAGCTCTACAGCAGCAAGCAGATCGTCAAGGTCATTACCGATGTCGCCATCTACTTCCCTGGTTGCAGCAATCGGAGCCACGATATCCTCGCGATACTGCGGCGCCATTTGACCCTTGGCATGAGCCACAACTGCACGAATCTCTGCTTCAGTAACCCATGAGCACTGAATTCGAATTGGCTTTGAGGTACCCATCGGAAGGAAAAGTCCATCACCTTGGCCAACTAGTTTCTCGGCTCCGGGCTGATCCAAAATAACGCGGCTATCAGCCAAGCTGGATGTTGAGAATGCAAGACGACTTGGCACGTTTGCCTTGATCAATCCGGTCACGACATCCACAGATGGACGCTGGGTTGCAAGTACTAAGTGAATTCCAGCTGCTCGAGCAAGTTGAGTGATTCTGACTACGGAATCTTCGACGTCGCGCGGGGCAACCATCATCAAGTCTGCAAGTTCATCGACAACGACTAGCAAGTAAGGGTAGGGACGTAACACTCGCTCGGAACCAACAGGTGGTGTAACTTTTCCACCACGAACTGCCTTGTTAAAGTCATCCACGTGACGGAAACCGTATGCTGCTAAATCGTCGTAGCGAGCTTCCATTTCTTTCACAACCCAAGCCAGAGCTTCAGCAGCCTTTTTGGGATTAGTGATGATCGGACTGATCAAATGTGGAATACCTTCATAAGCCGTGAGTTCAACGCGCTTTGGATCAATCAAAATCATGCGAACTTCATCAGGTGTAGAGCGCATCAAAATAGATGTGATTAACGCATTCATACATCCGGACTTACCTGCGCCAGTAGCACCCGCGACCAAAAGGTGTGGCATCTTTGCCAAGTTGGCCACCGTAAAGCCGCCTTCAACATCCTTACCAAGGCCTACCAGCATTGGATGCTCATCGCCTGCTGCTTCCCCGCTGCGCATGACGTCACCTAAGGAAACCACTTCACGATCAGTGTTCGGAATCTCAATACCGATTGCACTCTTGCCTGGAATTGGAGAAAGAATTCGAACGTCAGCACTGGCCACTGCGTAGGCAATGTTCTTGCTTAAAGCTGTAACGCGTTCAACCTTTACCTTTGGACCAAGCTCAACTTCGTATCGAGTAACAGTTGGCCCGCGCTGGAAACCAGTGACTTTTGCATCGATATCGAATTGTTCTAAAACCTGAGTTAAAGCTTCGATGACAGCATCGTTTGCAGCAGTACGAGCCTTTGGCTTAGCCCCAGGCTTTAGTAGAGATTCACTTGGTAATTTGTAATTAGACGCCGAAACAAACTGCAGTTGCTCAGACTTAACGGGCTTTACGTCAAGCATTGACGCTGGCTGCGAAGGGGCGACACTAGCTGGCGGCTTAGGAATTTCAGTTACAAGCGAGACTGCCTGTGTGTCATTAGAAACAACTGGGGCAAGTACATCAACAGCAATTGTGTTCATCTGTGTGATGTCTTGAATTTCAGCCACTAGCTCAGCATCGTCAGTAACTACAGGGTTACTCACGATTGGATTAGTAAACGGTGCGTCACCCACTAGTTCTCCAATGGCTAACGCAGGATCAACATCTACCGGAACGGCACTCTTGCGACGAAGGCGGCTAAACAAAGTGCGATGCGGTGTGACGGTTAGATCAAGCGCCAGCTGTGCCTGCGCAGCCGAAATCGCATCTACATTTGGATGCGTCATCTCCAGGTGGTCAACCGACTCGTCATCGACAGATTCCCGATCAAGCTTTGCCATGATCGCGCGAATCTTGGTTGGGATGGCATTGATTGGTGTGGCTGTGATGATCAAAATTGAGAAGAAGGAAACGACTAATAAAAGCAAAACGGTGACAATGATTCCAACGGCGCTTATAAATGGGGCAGTTATCGCCCAGCCAACCCAACCGGACGCCTCACGCATTGCTACTGCACCAGATGAAGGAATTGGATTTCCCTGATTGATATGAGCAATACCCATAACGCTCAAAGAAAGCAAGGTCCAACCAATGGTTAGTCTTCCCTTTTTCTGTGACGGAGTATCTGGGTGGCGCATGATTTGAATGGCGATTACGAAGAGGGCAACTGGAGCGAGTACATCAAATATGCCTATAGCTCCTGTGACCAGACTGGTAACTACGCCAGAAACAAATCCGGTCACGTCAAACCAAACTACTGATGCAACTACGATCGCCAAGGACAGATAGATAAGTCCCAAACCATCGCGTCGATGAGCCGGATCTAAATCTCGTGCGCTTTTACCGATACCACGAGCGATTGCACCAACGACATTAGCGATGCCCAGCCATAATGCGGTAATGAATTTACGCGAGCCTTGCACTAACGAAGCGAATGCGGAAGGTTTGGAATTCTTTCGTGGCTTAACCGGAGCGCGCCCAGATGAGGAATTTCTTCCTTGTGGACGGGATGCTGATGAGGTGCGCGGACGAGTCTTTGCCGACGACGGGGAAGCCATATAACAAATATATCCGAAACACTCCAGTAACACTGGCACCAAGAGTCACGG
>Ga0079301_1000471_pt1 | contig 19307 bp, 15 predicted proteins | sample Wag4_2014_7_11_3_FD_74797 | JGI IMG/M metagenome (GOLD analysis project Ga0079301, IMG submission 74797) | Fresh water mixed with fracking chemicals microbial communities from Ohio, USA - Utica-2 Time Series FC 2014_7_11 | ecosystem: Engineered > Industrial production > Chemical products > Input... | reverse complement strand
CTGTGTCCGAGGATGCATCCAAGGCAGAGAGTGCGGCGTACAGCATGAGTTGAATGTACGCACTCACACCCCTATCGGATGCGGTTCTGGACCGTCCTTTGACGGGCTACCGCGTGGACGGAACGCTGCGCAATCGCAGCGCGGAAGGTGCCTTGCTGCTGGTGTTCTTGCGTCACTTTGGTTGAACCTTCTGCCGCGAAGTGATTCGCGACCTGCGCCGTGCGCGCAGTTCTGATCCAAGCCACGATTGGTGTGACGTGCTGTATGTAGGCAGCGCGGATGTGGAGGCCACGCAACGCTTCTTTACGGACTTCGCGCCCGAGTCCCACTGCATCGCCGACCCTAGCGGCGAGCTCTATGAGTCCTTTGGCTTAGGCAAGGGCAACGCGTGGCAGCTGTTCGGACCAGCAGTGTTCGCACACGCTCTGGGTGCGATGTGGAAGGGCAATGGCATCGGCGTGCCTAGTGGCGATGTGCTGCGTATGAGTGGCTTCTTTCGCCTGGAACATGGCAGCATGACGTGGGCGTGGCGAGGCAAGCATGTCGGCGATCATCCGTCGCTCGACACCGTGCGTGCCCACGCGTGCCGCACGCCCAACGCCAAGACCAACTCCACGTCCTGAGCAGCCCATGATGACCATCTGGAAGACCATCGTTCCGCTTGCACTTGTCCCCTTCTTTGCCGGTTGCAGCTCCGCCATCAAGAATGTCAACCCAATTGGACAAGCCTTCCCAAGTGTCGCGGGCCAGTCTCTGAACAAAGAAGCGGTCGCCATCCCCGGCGCGTACGCGGGCAAACCGACCGTCTTGCTTGTGGGTTATGTGCAAGAGACCCAGTTCGACTTGGATCGTTGGGCTGTGGGCTTGACGATGGCCAAGCCGCCCGCACATGTCGTGGAAGTGCCGACCATCCCCGGCCTGGTGCCTAGCATGATCTCCGGATGGATCGACTCCGGCATGCGCAGCGGCATCCCCAAAGAGGATTGGGCCTCGGTGGTGTGCGTCTACGGTGGCGATGCCAAGAAGATCGTGGCGATCACAGGCAACGAACAGCCGCGCAATGGCCGCATCTTCCTGTTGGATGCGGAAGGCAAGGTGGTGTGGTTCCACGACCGCGGCTTCTCGGCCGCCAAGTTGACCGAGTTGGATGCCAAGGCGCGCGAACTCAGCGCACCCAAGCAACCGAGCGGCGGTTAGTTCGGCACCAACGCCAACACAGAGGCCACCGGACGCTCACCCGTCTTGTCGCTGGGGCGATTGATGACGGAACCTCCGACCCACAAGGTCGTCGAGCCGCCGCCGTCAAAGTTGAGGCCTTCGTGCGCACCAAACTCGACCAGCAATTGCGCTGTCTCTTCGAGCGTGGCGCCTCGGCTTTCCGCACTGCGACCATCGACTACCAACAGCAACAGTCGACCGTCCTTGGTGTAGCCAGCCGCTGTGCGTGGATGCCGTGAACCGGCACCGACACCTTGGAAGCACTCTTCCGCTTCCGTGTTCCGCACCTTGCCGGCAACCACGAGCATGGGACCTGCGCCCACAACTTCTTCAGCTTGCCACACGCGGTCTGCGTTGGGCTTGGGCGCCACAGCGGGCTTGTTAGGAGCGTTCACGACAGGTTCGTCCAGTGCATACAACGCATCAGCCACGCACCAAGTCCATGCACAGTCGGCGCGGCCCCGGGCATCAAAGCCCAACGCAGCACGCGTCACCGGATGCTGCGTGTCGCCGCGCGTGACCACTTGGGCCCCTTGTGCGACAAGTTGCCCCTCATCCACCACCGTGCTGACCGAACCCTTCAACGAGAAGTAGCCCGCGTTCACAGCAACCAGCGCCTTCAAGTCCGTTGCTTGTTTGGACGTCGTGCGCAGGCCGGCCTTGGGTTGCGTCGCTTCCGGACGCCACGCTGCATCCGGCCGCGCTTCGACCATCCACGCGCGCAGCGGTGGATCGTTGCTGACGCGCTCGTACACCACGATGCTCTTGGGGAGCTTGGCTTGCAGATCCGCACGCACAGTCCAACCCTTGGGCTGTTCCGGTGCGACGGCTGAACAGGCTACACAGGCCAGAGCAACGAGCCAGATGCTGCGAGCTTCCATGCCACTCATGGTGCAAGATGAGGCGCACCAACGCCATGACTAACGCACACCTTGAACGCTTGGTGCCTCACTTGGTGGTTGCACACGCACGCGCCGCCATCGCTTGGTACCAGCAAGCTCTAGAACTGGAGCTCGTTGCACTGGTCGAGCATCCCGAGGATGGGCGCGTGCTGCATGCGGAACTGCGTGGGCGCGGCTGGAGCTTCTACCTCGCTGACGACTTCCCGCAGTATGGCTCGCGCTTGCCCGACCCTACTCGCAGCGGACCCTTGATGCTCTTCGTCGAAGGTCCGCGCGCCAAGGAACTGTACGAGCGCGCGTTGCGCATGGGCTCGCGTGACCTGAATCCTTGGCAACGCACACTGCACGGCGCAGAGCTGGGGCAGCTGCGTGATCCACACGGCTATGAGTGGACCTTCCGGCACTCAACGACCGTGGTCTGACTCAGAGATCAGCCAAGACACGACCCAGATGCGGGGCCAAGTTGCGCGCGATGCGCTCGTGACCCGCGACCGTCGGGTGCAAGCCGTCCTCCAAGTTCATCTCGGGCACGCCGCCGACACCTTCCATGAAGTAGGGCGCCAAGACGAGACCCTCTTCGCTAGCCAGCGTGCTGTAGAGCTGTTCAAACGCTGAGGTGTACTCAGGGCCATAGCTCGTGGGCAGGCGCACGCCACACAGCACCACGCGTGCCTGCGCTGCTTTGGCTTTGCGCACAATGCCGCGCAGATTGTCAAGAATTTCGGACAGCGGCTGGCCACGCAAGCCGTCATTGCCGCCCAACTCGACAATCAAGACCTGTGGCTTCTGTGCGAGCACCCAATCCACACGCCGCAACCCGCCCGCGGTGGTGTCACCCGAAACACCAGCATTCACCAGTCGAAACGGCTGCCCTGCCAAGGCTAGTTGACGCTGCAACACGGCAGGAAACGCGGCCGAAGCGTCCAGATGCAAGCCGGCGGCAATGCTGTCCCCCAAGACCGCCACCAAGGGCGCATCCACCGGGATATCCGGAGTGGACGCGCGCTCCAGAGCTCCATCCAAACGCGCGGCGCGAGCAGCTCCATCACCCGGCATGGAGGTGCGCGCGGCGCCGGAGTCCGTGGGCTCCTTGGAGCATGACCACAGCACGCTTGCGAGTGCCACCGCTGCAAGAACCCAAGCCGAGCGCGTCATGTGCAGGACTCTAACGCACGGCGCGACTCGGAACACGCCGCACCTGCGTACAATCCTGCGCCCATGCAGCCAAACGCTCCGCGCATTGCCGCACACGACCTCGTGAAGCGCCTCACTTCGGGTGGCGAGCCACTGACCGTGCTCGATGGAGTGTCGCTCGAGATCGCGGCGGGTGACTCGGTTGCCATCGTCGGACCCTCGGGCAGCGGCAAGTCCACGCTGCTGGCCTTATTGGCGGGCTTGGACCGGCCAACCTCGGGAAGCGTGGAGATCGATGGGCAGCGCATCGACACACTCAGCGAAGATGCCTTGGCCTTGCTGCGTCGCGCGAAGATCGGCTTTGTGTTCCAGTCGTTCCAACTGCTGGCGAACTTGACGGCCTTGGAGAATGTGCTGCTGCCGCTGGAGCTCGCCCGACGCCCCAACGCGCTGCAACGCGCCCAAGACTTGTTGACAGCTGTGGGCTTGCGCGAGCGCATGAGCCACTACCCTTCGCAGTTGTCGGGAGGAGAGCAGCAACGCGTGGCACTCGCACGCGCGTTCGGGCCTTCACCTGCCATCCTGTACGCCGACGAGCCTACAGGCAACTTGGATGCAGCTACGGGCGCGAGTGTGTTGCATTTGCTTGACGAGCTGCGCGCACGCGAAGGCACGACCTTGGTGCTCGTGACGCATGACAAGGATGTGGCCGCGCGCGCGCGGGTGCGCATGTACCTGCGCGCTGGCCGCATGGAACGCGTGGAAATCAACGGCGCAAACATCCATTCTCTGACAACCTGAGATGGCCGGCACACTTGTCAAGGCCGCTTGGCGCGAGTCACGCGGAAGCAGCGCGCGCCTGATCTTCTTGGTGCTGTGCTTGGCCCTCGGCACAGCTGCTGTGTCCGGTGTGCGCGCACTTTCAGCCGCCATCGAGAATGGCTTGCGCGAACAGTCGCGCGAGTTGCTGGGCGCAGACTTGGCGATCGAGTCCCGGCGTGGTGTACCTGGTGAGGCAGAACTCTTGGTCGCCGCGACAGCCTCGGCGCGCACGACGAGCACCAAGAGCTTGGCCACCATGGCCTCCGCTGGTGGGCGCTCACGCTTGGTGGACCTCAAGGCTGTAGGCCCGGGCTTCCCCTTCCACGGTCGCGTCGTGCTGGATCCACCGCGCGATGTGAGCACACTCACTCCGCGGGAGTGCGCCGTTGCCCCCGAGGTGCTGGAAGGACTGCACGCTCGACTGGGCGACGAGCTGAGCATCGGTGCCGCACGCTACACCATTGCTGCCGTCGTAGTGGAAGAGCCCGGACGACTCGACTTCTCGTTCACCATCGGTCCGCGTGTGATGCTGAGCCTCGCGGGTCTGGACGCCGCGCAACTCGAGGGCTTTGGCCGACGCGTCGTTGAACGTCGCTTGTGGGCCTTCGAGGGCAATCCTGCGTCTGCAACCATCGAAGCACTGGCTCGGCGCTTGCGTGCCGAGCTACCCGACGCGGCCTATCTGCGCGTAGAGACGGCGCGCGATGCACAGCCCGCGTTACGACGCTCCATCGAGCGCGTGGAGAACTGGCTGGCGCTCGTAGCGCTCTTGGCTCTGTGCTTGGGTGGTGCCGGTGTGGCCCAACTCGTGCATGCGCATCTCGATGCGCGTGCGGGAGCCATCGCAGTCCAACGCGTCATCGGCTTGCGTCCGCGCGAAGTGATGTGGGTGCAATTGGTGCATGTGGCGGGGCTTGCACTCTTTGCCAGTTTGCTGGGCGCATTCGCGGGCTCCCTGCTGCCGTTCGCCTTGCCATCGTTGCTGCCTGGAGTGTTGCCCGAGGCCTTCACCTTACGCTTCGATTGGCTCGCGCCGCTGTACGGAGCCTGCGTAGGTGTAGCCGTCGCGTTGTTGTTTGCCTTGCCTCCGCTCGTGGCCGTGTGGCAAGTACCGCCGGTACGCGCCTTGCGCCATGAAGCCGAGCCATTGCAGGCACCGCGCTTGTTGCAGTGGTGCGCGTGGGGTGTGTTGCTCGCAGGTCTGCTGCTGGTAGCCCGCGTAGAAGGCGGTGAATGGCGCAACGCCCTGGCCTTCGCCGGGGCATTGGCTGGCTTGGCAATGGTGCTGTGGGTTGGCGCGCGGTTGCTGATCACGATCGCGGCGCGCATCCCTCGCACCAACTTGCCGCCGTTGTTGCTGCATGGTGTGGCCGCTCTTGCGCGCCCCGGACGAGGCACCGCAGGAGCAGTAGTAGCGCTCGGCATCGGAGTCTTGGTCGTTGCTGGCACATGGCTGATCGAAGGCCGCATGTCCAGCTATCTGGTCAACGCACTACCGCCCGAAGCACCAAGTGCGTTCCTAGTCGATGTGCAACCTGATCAACGCGCGGACTTGGTGGCCACCTTGCAGGAGTTGGGTGCCGAGCATGTGCGCGCGGCTCCCATTGTCACGGCACGCTTGACCAAGATCGATGGACGCGCCGTGGCCGACATTGCAGCGGAACGCAAAGGTGACGCAGGTGTGGATCGTGAGTTGTGGGTGCTGACACGTGAGCAACGCCTGACCTTTGGACCTGAGTTGCCGGCAGATAACACAGTGATTGCGGGCAGCCTTTGGAGTGACCCACAACGCGCTGAAGTCTCCATCGAAGAGCGCTTTGCCAAGGACCTCGATGTGCGCGTGGGCAGTACCTTGCAGATGGATGTGCAAGGTCTCGCCGTAGAGTTGTTGGTCTCATCGATCCGTACCGTGCGCTGGGAGAGCTTCGGCATCAACTTCTTCCTGCAGGTCGAGCCTGGCGTGCTGGAGCAAGCACCGCATCAAGTCTTGATCGCCGCGCGTTTGCCCGCCGAGCGCGAAGAGTCTGTAGAGGCAGCCATTGCAGACGACTACGCCAATGTGACCGTGATTCGTGTGAGGCCGCTGTTGGAAAAGGCGCTCGCGCTATTGGGGCGATTGGCCATCGGTGTGCGCGTCCTCGGCCTGTTTGTGGTCCTCGTCGGCATCGCCATCCTCGCTGGCGTGGTGGGCACCCAAGCATCCAAACGCGCACGCGAGATTGGTGTGCTCAAGGCACTAGGGTCCACTCGCCGCGAAGTCATGCTGCTTGTGGCGGTCGAACACGCACTACAGGGGCTGGTAGCGGGTGCGCTCGGCGGTACCGCAGCGTTCTTGGTGGCGCATTTCACCTTGTCCAATACACTGGACATTCCACCGCAACTACCGTGGCTGGCGTTGCCGTTGATGGCTCTCGGCGCAGCTCTGCTAGCCGCCTGCGCAGGCATCCTTGGTTCGTGGCGCGCGCTGAACGTGGCGCCCATCGAAGCGCTGCGCTCGTGAACACGCAGTCACTCCATAACGGAACGCTAGACGCGCAAGACACCCGTCGAATCGCCAAAGTTTGTCATGGGCACGCCATAGGCTTCGGCTAGGCCTAGGTGCAGGTTGGCCAGCGGCGTTTCGCGCGCAACTACCTGTCCACGCGGGTAAGGATGCGCCCCACCAATCAGCAGCAAGGGCACACGATCGTGATCGTGACGATTGCCATCACGGATGCCGGACCCATACACGAGCGTTGTGCGTGCTAGCAGCGACTCGCCGTCCTCACGCGCGTCCAGCAAGGATTGAGCCAAACGCGCCACAATCTCGCTGTAATGACGATCAATGCGCGTGATCTTCTCCATCTTCGCTGCATCGCCGCCATGGTGCGACAACTCATGGTGTCCCTCGGGCACACCTAGTTCGGGGAAAGTACGGTTCGAGCCCTCATTCGCCAGAGCGAAAGTCGCAATGCGTGTGACATCGGCGCGGAAAGCAAGCACCAAGACATCTGACAGCAACTGCAACTGTTCGGTGCGATTGGCCCATGCACCGGGTGCTTGTGCCCCGTCCGGCAACACAGCTGCACCTGTGCGCGCCGCTTCAAGGCGCCGCTCCACTTCACGCACGGCCACGAAGTACTGATCGAGCTTGTCGCGATCGTCGCGCGACACACGCGCCTCCAGACTCTTGGCATCTGCCAACACGCTGTCCAACACGCTGCGACGGCGTGTCAAGCGCGCTATACGCTGCACGGCACTCTCGTCGGGATCACCATCGACAAACAAGCGCTCAAACAACCGCCGCGGATCCGTCTCCTTCGGCAATGGTGTGGAGTCGCCTGCCCAAGACAAGTGATTCGAATAGGCGCAGGAATAGCCCGAATCGCACTGTCCAGAGGCCGAACCGCCCTCGGCGCCCACAACCAAGGAGGACAAGCGCGTTTCACGGCCCACACGCGCCGCCAAGGCTTGGTCAATCGAGATGCCGGCGCGAATGAGTGAGCCATCACTCTTCAACGGTTGCCGCGTCGTCAAGAAGGCCGCATTGGCACGCGCGTGGTCACCCGGTCCATCCCCATTGGCACGCGCCTTGTCGAGCACCAGTCCCTCGACACATGTCAGCCACGGCAAGACCGGCGCGAACGGTGCAGTAGCAGCGGGAAGCTGCAAGCTGCCCTGCTCATTGGTCGGCATCCACTGATTTGGATTCACACCATTAGGCGCATAGACCCAGACGATGCGCTGACGACGAGCCGTCCGCGCCGCTTCGGTGGCAGACACCTTCGGCATGAGCGACTCAAGCCATGGCAACGCCAACGCCAAGCCCGTCGCGCGCAGCACAGTGCGTCGATCACAGCTCATGTTGCGCAGATGGTTGCTCATGGGAGGATAGCTGTGTCCTGTAGGCTTTACTTGGCTGCCGCTGGCAGCGTGCCGCGCTCCACACGCAGCGTGAAGCTCGGTAGCAGTGCAATCCCCAGCATAAGGGCCCGCAGGCTGGGCCGGGGCCCCAAGGTCGCCAAATGCGTTGCCATTTCGCGCCGATCCTCGTCCTCGGGCAAGCGTCCCAGGGCATACACGAAGAGCTTCTCGAACAAAGCACGCTCAAGCCGATCATCGGCCAGCAACACAGCACGCAACTCAGAAGCACCACGGAAGCTGCGGCCATCCGGGAGGAGCCCTGAATCATCGACAGGAAAGCCCTCATCCGTGGCGCGCATGCGTCCCACAGCATCATAGCGCTCAAGACCAAAGCCCAGTGGATCGAGAGCCTCATGACACGCTGCACAAGCTACATCGGCGCGGTGCTGCTCCAACTGGGCGCGCAGCGTTGTCGCATTCGCAGTCGCCGACTCCTCCAAGGCCCCCACACCCGGAGGAGGAGGCGGTGGCGGTGTACCGAGCAAAGTCTCCAGCACCCACTTGCCGCGCAGCACCGGTGATGTGCGTCCCGGGCGACTGGTGAGCGTCAACACAGCGGCGTGGCCCAACAAACCAAAGCGCGCAGAGTCGCTCCACTCGTGCATCCACGCGCCTTCGGCTCCAGCTGGCACCGCCACACCGTAGTGCGCAGCGAGGCGCGCCGTCAGTTGCGTGCGCGGCGACTCCAACACGGACCTTGCTGATGCTCCGCTCTCGTACACGAGCCTCACCAGCGCCAGAGTCTCAGCGCGCAGTGCTAGCGCTAAGACCTCATCATAGTCGGGGTACTTGGCGGGATCTGGCCGATGGTAGCGCAAGCTGCGCAAACCCAGCCATTGCTCCGCAAAGTCATCCAGCGCTTCGCGCGCGGCAGGGCTGTCCAGCAGGCGTTCGGCTTGTCGCCTGTACTCGGCGGCGTCAAGCAGCGCACCGCTATCGGACGCAGCACGCAAGCGCACATCCGGCGGCCGACCTGTCAAGTAGTACGACAAGCGCACCGCGCGTTCGTAGGCGTCAAGTTCTCTGGACGCTCCGGGTGCGGCAGCTTGCTCGACCTTGTACAGAAAGTGCGGCGAAGCAAGGGCTGCAATGAGCACCGTCCGCGCGTTGCTTTCGCGCGTTGCGGCGGGGTCGGCCAACTCGTTCAGGCGCTGGACTTCCTGCTGCGTCGGTGGGCGGCGCCAGACCTCGCGCAACAAAGGGCGCACCACAGACGCGCTGACCTGCACATCCTCGCCTTGCAGATGCAGCCGCTGCCAAGCTCCCAAGACTTGCGGATCCAATGGACCCTCAATCTCTAGCCACGCCACCACCAGGTTGCGGTCCGCTTGCGGCACTGCGGCGCGTCCTTCACTCGCAGGCACGGCTTTTTGGAAGTAGTCGTTGAGAAAGGCTGCAGCGATGCGTTGACGACCACCAGTAAGCGCGCCACGCCATTCGTGCTCGCGCCATTCCTCGCCTTCTACGCTGGTAGCCAGCACCGATCGCCCGCCGACGCGCAGCTCTGCACGAACCACATCGGGGCCAGCTTGGTCGCCACGCCAGCGCACACGCACGCGGTACTCACCAGCGCGTGGCAGCACATGCTCAAAGCCCCACGCGCCATTGCTGAACACGACACGCGTCTCAGCGCGCGGTGCATGCGCTGCCGCTTTGGGCCCTTCACCACCAAGCACACGCCGATGCGGCGGCACAGGCGCATCCAAGTCCTGCACCACACGCGCCGCAAGCGCTTCGGCAGCCAGCAACTGCTTCTCGACATGCACATCGGTGGTAGTCAGCACCGCACCATTGCTGTCAAATCCGGCCGCCACATCGTCCTCTGGGAAGAGCTCGACCTCCGGCGCCTCCACACCAAAGATCGCCTCCACACTGGCACGCCACTCGCGGCGCGTCAGTCGCCGCAACACAGGCGCCCGCGCCGGGGTAGGTTCCCGCTCGGCGATCAAGGTGCGCAACGCGTGCGCTACGCCGCGAACTTCCTCTTCGGAGGGCCGCAGGCGCTGGCGCGGCGGCATGCTGCCGTCCTCGATGCGTAGCAGTGCTTGTTTCCAGGTCCGCAGCCCATCCTCGTTGGCCCCATCAAGCACCGAGATGTCGCCTTCCAGGATCACTTCGGCCGCTGCTTCGGCCGCATCGTGGCAGGCCAAACAGTGCTGCTCTACGAACGGAACTACCTTCTCCACCCAAAGATCCGGCGCTTGGGGCGTCAAGTTCAGTAGCAGGGCGGCGCTGGTCAGCGTTGCAAACACGAGACCATCCTAGCGGACCGCCTGCGGAGTCGGCGGTTCTCGGGTAGTCTTACTTGTTCGCGGGTGGGATCCCCCTCTCCGCCTAGACCTCGGATCACACGACCATGAAGCGCACACTCTCCCTCTTCGCCATCGCTTGTCTTGGCTCATTCGCCTCTGCCCAAGGTTCGGACACCTGTGCAACAGCGCAGGCCTTGCCGGGTACGGGCACCTTTGCCTTCGACCTGACCACCGCCACGACGGACGGCCTGCCGGATGCGGCCTGCAACTTCTTTGGGCTCTCCGACATCACGAATGATGTGTGGTTCACTTGGACTGCGACGACCAATGATCGCATGCGCTTGGAGACCTGCACGCTCACCGGCATCGACACCAAAGTAGCGGTCTACACCGGTGGTTGTGCCGGCACGGTGCTCGCGTGCAACGATGACTCGTGCGGTCTGCAGTCGCTGCTGGAGTTCAGCGCTGTTGCAGGCACGACCTACACGATTCGTTTGGGGGTCTATCCCAACGCGACGCTGGGTACTGGTCAGTTCAAGCTCGATGTGGTGCCGCCACTGGGCATCTTGGCTACCGTGGTGAACCCTGCTAACGGTCACACCTATCATTTGCTCGAGGGCTCGTCGTGGAGCGCCGCGCAAGCACGCGCTGTGCAGTTGGGTGGAAATCTCGTGACCGTCAACGACCAGGCAGAACAGAGCTTCTTGGTCGCCAACTTGCACACCTTTGGTGGTGTCACGCGCGACCTCTGGACGGGCTTCAACGACGCGGCCGTGGAAGGCACCTTCCAATGGGTGAGTGGCGAGACGCCGAACTTCACGCTGTGGGACCTTGGTGAGCCGAACAACGGCGGTAGCGGCGAAGATTACTGCAACTTGCGCAAGAACAACCCGAATGCCCTGTGGAACGACTTGGCTGATGCGCCGACGGGCTACCACGCCAATCCTTCGGGCGTGGTCGAGATCGGAGTCAACTTCCCGACCTTCTGCTATGGCGATGGAACGGGGACCGCTTGTCCGTGTGGCAACGCATCTGCGGTGGGAGCTGAAGCTGGTTGCCTCAACTCGCTGACGGTGGGCGCAACACTGCGTGCTGCAGGTTCGGCGAGCCTCGCGAACGATTCGTTCGTGCTGACCGGCACAAACATGCCCAACAGCAACTCGCTGTACTTCCAAGGCACAACGCGGCTCTCCGGCGGAGCTGGAGCGGTCTTTGGCGATGGCTTGCGCTGCGCCGGTGGAACGATTGTGCGCTTGGGCACCAAGCTGAATGCCGCTGGTGCTTCCCAGTATCCCGGCCCGAGTGACCTGTCGGTCTCGGTGCGCGGACTAGTTCCGGCGGGCGCGGTGCGCACCTACCAAGCGTGGTATCGCAACGCGGCCGTGTTCTGCTCGGCGAGCACCTTCAACTTGACCAACGGCGTTGAGGCCACCTGGGCTCCGTGAGCAAGCCTCCCTTAGGTGCAAGATTCAGCGCCTAGACGAGCCGTAAAGCAAATTTGACAGCAGGGCCAGCACGACCAATCGCGCGGGCCCTGCTTTGTTGTCGGCGAGCTCTGGTGTGGGCTTGACAAACCGCGCTTTGTATCGGCAAATACAGGCGTACACTGAGTACCAAGCCTCACCGCGGTGTATACCGCGCCCGCTGGTCCGCCAGCGGTTAGAACTACCTGCTAAGCCCCCCACGAATGACTACGAGTACTGCGGCCGATGGTGGCAAGACCATCGCTGAGATCGAAAGTGAATTGGCCACCGCCCTCGAGGCGTTGCACGACCTCGATAGCAAGGGCACGCTGCCCGAGGAGCTCAAGCCTCTGTTGCGCTTGGCACCGCCAGTAGGCGGCAGTGTGCATGTCTCGCTGCGCCACCGCGAGAAGGGCCGCCAGATCCGTCGGAGCTTCCAAGCTGCCGCGTTTCAGCCGAAGAACTGTGGGGCTTGGCTCGTGTTCGAAGCGCCGCTCGAAGAGCGCGATGGAGAGGAGAAAGACCTCGAAAGCACCGGCAGCCCGATGGAAGATTTGCTGCGTGCCTTAGCGCTCGCCGAGGCCGAACCGCATCTGTCCTTTGTGTCGCTCAAGTGGTTCCGCGACACCTATCTACCGAAGTGTGGCTTCCCTTGGGCACTCGACTCGGATCAGCCGCGCCGCATGCTGATGGAAGCCACAGCGCGCGGGTTGGTCATTACGGCCAAGGTCGCAAACCCCAAGACACCGGCCTTCCCCGTAGCTACGGTCAAGCTGAACCGTTCGCACGGCGAAGTCGACCGTATCTTGACGCAACGCTAGAACTGAGCCGGATGCATGACGGCTGCGTTCGTCCCCTATCCGGATCCTCTACCGCGCAGCACAGACCCTGTTGCCGCGTTGCAGACATTGCATGACACGCTGCGCCGCCGACGCAGCGTGCGCGAGTTCTCTACTGAACCCGTAGCGCGGGAGGTCATCGAGTGGTTGGTGCGTTGTGCCGCCACAGCACCAAGCGGTGCAAACAAGCAGCCGTGGCGCTTTGTGTGCGTGTCGGATCCTGCGCTCAAACGACGCATCCGCGAGGCAGCCGAGGCGGAAGAACGCGCCTTCTATGCGACTCGCGCTAGCGAACGCTGGTTAGCCGATCTCGAACCGCTGGGCACGGATGCCGACAAGGCTTTTCTCGAGGCGGCGCCTTGGTTGGTGGTGCTCTTCAAACTCACGCGCGGCGATGATGGTTCGCAGGTGTACTATCCCGACGAATCTGTAGGAATTGCAGCTGGTCTGTTCCTGGCTGCGGCCCAACAAGTGGGCCTAGCAACCTTGACGCATACGCCTAGCCCCATGGGCTTCTTGCAAGAGATTTTGACACGCGAACGCCATGAAAAGCCGTACTTGTTGATCCCAGTTGGCTGGCGTGCAGAGCAATGCCAAGTGCCGCAAGCAGCGCTGGACAAGAAGCCGCTAGAAGCTGTCAGTGTCTGGTTTACTTAACAGCCGCTTACGCCGTGTACCCTAACAGCTCATCCAAGGTTGTTGTGGACACCGCGTGGTAGCGCGGCCGAGCGCGACGATACAGAGCCAGTGCACGCTGTTTACCGGCAGGCGACTTCGCCAGCTCCGCATACAACGGCTTGAGGAACTTGCGGCGACCTACCTGCATTAGGAAAGCCTCCAGAGGACCATCGACCGCGCTCCAACCTTGCGCCACGCCTAGGCGCAGCCACAACGCAAGAATCTCGCTGTTTCCGGTGGCCATCAGCCTGAAGCGCGCCTCCAGCGCCTCCATCCATGCCAGCGTCAGCGTGGGCTCCAACGTCTCTAGGAAGTGCAGCCAATGATGCGTGGTCCAATCACGAACCGACAAGTGGGCTACCGATGCCGGGCCTGACTGGCGCAAGGCTGCCACCTGCGCGTCTACACCTACGAACGCATCACTGTGCGGATGAGGCACATCAGCAGGCAATCCAGCTCCTTCGATCCAGGCCGCAAAGTCGACTTGCGAGGCCTCTTGTGGCGTCAGCAGCCTTGTGCGAATTTCCTGCAACAAGACGGCGGTCGTCACCGAGGTGAAAGCATGCCCATCAAACCACTCGCGCAAGAACACATCAAAGCGCGCGCGACCGACGAGCTCTTCCAAGCGCATCAAGAAGAGACAGCCTTTCACATACGGCACTAGCGAGAAGCCATCGTCAGGGTGTCGTCCTTCCAAGTCGATGTACAGAACCGTGTCGCGTGCATCCATCGCATGCATTTCACGCAGCAGATCGGTCTTGGACAGCGCACGCTCCATCTGCGCGCGCTCACATCCGTACACCGCTTCCATGATGCGGTGCTCGAAGTAGACGGTGAAACCTTCGTTCAACCAGAAGTCACGCCATGTCGCGTTGGTCACCAGATTGCCCGACCAACTGTGTGCCAACTCGTGTGCCACAAGGGACACGAGAGACTTGTCCCCCGCGAGGATCGTGGGCGTTGCGAAGGTCAGGCACGGGTTCTCCATCCCTCCGAATGGAAAGCTCGGCGGCAAGACCAACAGGTCATAGCGCCCCCAGCGATACGCGCCAAACAACTGCTCGGCAGCAGCAATCATCGCTTCGGTGTCAACGAACTCGGACGCAGCCACGGCCAGTGTCTCTGGCTCGGCCCACACACCACAGCGCGTCCCTAGCTCTTGAAACACGATCCGTCCCGCAGCCAACGCGATCAAGTACGACGGCACAGGCCGCGTCATGGCGAAGCAGTACGCTCCATCAGGCTCACGCCAGCGCCGCTCGGCGCTCATCACCACCTCCATCCCCTCGGGAGCATGCACACGGGCCTCCCAAGTGATGCGCACACCTGGCGAGTCCTGCAAAGGGATCCAAGTGCGCGTCAAAATCGCTTGTCCTTGTGTGTACAAGAACGGCGCGACAGCGCCAGCGGTCTGCGCCGGCTCCAGCCACTGCAACGCGTCGGCCAGACCGGTGGTTCGCCATCGCACACGGACCGCTTGATCGCTGGGTGCCAGTTGGATCCGCAGCGGCTGGCCTAGACCTTGCGAGGCGGGATCCTGCGCGACGGGATCAACGGTAAACACTCGCGAAGTTCCGTCCGAACCCGACACGCCCTCGATGACCAACCCTTGCGTATCGAGCGTCAAGTGCGCTTCACCCATCTGCTCCGCGCGCGCCAGATCCAGCCTAGCCACACCGCGCACCTCGCGCCGAGCAAAGTCGAGCTCCAAGTCGAGTGCGAGATGCGTGACCGCCACATGATCGGGCCGTGAGTAGCTGTGCAGGTCCATACGCAAGGCATGGTGCGCACCAAAGGCCAAAAAGGCACTCGGAATGTGCTTTCAAATACAGGATACTCTGGGCGCGTGGTGACCTCCGTCCACACAACTTCGCAACGCCTATTGACGCCTCTGCGAGTGGCCGTAGCCGTGGCGCTTTGCATGCTCGCAGCCGAACTAGGCTTGCGAGCCTCCAACTTCTCTTGGCCTAGCGCGAAGGTGCGGTTCGTCGTGATGGACCCGATCGAGGACGCACGCATCCGCGCTGGGACAAGCAGCTTCACCTTTGATGCCGACCAGTTGTGGGTACCCCGGGAGGGCGCACCGATTCCAGGTTCAGACACCGAGTGCTTTGGAGCGGATGGACTCTTAGAGCCCGTGCCAAATCGCGAACGGACGCAAGGTGTGATGCGCATCGCCATCTTGGGCGCGGATGCAACGGTGGCGCCGCACTTGTCCGCCCGCTTACGCTGGCCCAGCCGCATGCAAAGCGAGCTTGCGGCACGTGGTATTGCCTCCGAAATCGTAGATGCTTCGGTCCCAATGCACTCGCCCCGTCAAGGTCTTGAGCGTTGGCGCAAGGTGGTGCGTGCCTACAAGCCCGATGTCGTCATCGCAGCCTATGCAATGAGCAATGCCTGCAAGCCGGCGCCCATGCTCCGCACCGATGAAGGGCGTCTAGAGGCAGTGCGGGCAGACCCGAGTTTGCTGCAACCATGGAGTGCAGTTGGTTGGACGGATCGCCTGCGCGTCGCTCATGGACTGCGCTGGGTATGGGATGTGCTGTTCAGCTCCGAGTATTGGGATGGGCGTAATGCATGGTTCACCATGCTGCGTCTGCAACAGACTTGGATGGAGGTCATTTGGCCTGGCGAACGACGCGTGATGCCCGATCAGTTCGTGGAGTGTCTCGGCTTGCTTGCGCGTGAGATCCGTGCGGAGTCCGCGCTGCCGTTGTGGGTGGGCATCCCAGCTGCACCGACGGCGCCAGCAGCAGCAGTACGTGAGTTGTACCTGCGTTCCATGGCGCAACAAGCAGCGCGCGATCAAGTGCCGTTCTACAACGGGCATGCGCTCTTCGTGGTCAGCGACGGTGTGCAGCTGTACACCGATGAGGACACGCTCAATGCCTGTGGTCATGACTTGCTAGGCCTGCATGTAGCGAGCCAAGTGGCAGCGATGGTGTCCGCATCACGATGAATGCAGCCGCCACGCATCCCGGCGCATCCTGGCGCGAAGCCTTGGCAGCAGCAGCTCTGTTGTTGTTGACGCTCGCGTTGTTCTTCCGCGAGCCGCTGCTGCGTTACAGCGAAGTGCACTACGCACCGGCTGACCTCACCCAAGCACTCAGCCTGACGCGATTGGAACCTGGTCATCCGGCTGGCAACCAACTGATGTCCGATGCCGTGACGCAGATGGAGCCGTGGTTGATGTTCAACCGCGACGAGCTTGCGGCTGGTCGCGTGCCGTTGTGGAACCCGCTGAACGGTGCTGGTGCTCCGCACCTCGCGAACTATCAATCTGCTGTTTTCTCGCCCTTTTCGCTGCCGTACTACATCCTGTCTTTCAAAGCAGCGTTGTTGGTCTCGGCCGCGCTCAAGCTGTTGTCGATCGGCTTCTTCACTTGGCTCTACCTGCGCAAGGTAGGCCTGCGTTTCGTAGGTGCACTACTTGGTGCCGTGGCGTTCATGTACGCAGGCCATCAAGTGCTCTTGCTGTACTTTCCGCATGTCGGCTCGATGGTCGCGTTGCCGGCAACCTTGTGGTGCTTGGAAGTCGCCTTGCAGCGCTTTGTCAGCGCACGACTCCACGGCCAACGCCCGCGCTTGTTGGCACCACTCACAGGCATCACGCTAGCCCTGTGGGCTGGACTCATGTCCGGCAACCCAGAGCCATTTTTCTTCAATGTGCTCTTCATCGCGCCGTACGCGCTGTGGCGCCTCGCACAAGTGGCGCGCCACCACCCCAAGGCGCCGGTGGTGCGTCTCGGTTGCAAGCTGCTCTGCGCCGCGGTGTTGGCTGCAGGTCTAGCAGCCATCCAACTGCTGCCCTTCTTTGAGTACCTCGCGAACAGTCGCGTGCTAGAGCAGCGTTCTAGTCGGCAAACGCCACTGGATTGGCACTGGTGGCCACTGATGCTGTTCCCCGATCTCCTCGGGAATCCAGCGCTGCCCTACAAGATCTCCATCAACCTGCCAGCACCCAACTACGAGTTGGTCAACATGGCGTACGCAAGCGGCGTAGCCATGTTGCTGGCTTTGGTCGGTGGCTTCATCGCGCTGCGCGATCGACTAGCACGCGTGTTTGCCATCGCAGCTGTGCTCTGGCTGCTGTATGCGTATGACCTGTTCGGAGCCTATGAGCTGTTCCGCCTGATTCCAGGGCTCGACATGGCCCCCATGAATCGCAGCCAAGGGCTGTGGAACTTCTTCGTGGCGTGCCTCGCAGCTATCGCGGTCGATCGATTGGAGCGTCGTGCAGGTCCGCGCCGCTGGATGGCAGCCGCCATGTACACCATCATGGCTCTGGCGGGGCTCTTCGCCTGCTTGTGGGGCGCAGACGCTTTGCTTGAACAGTACGCGCTGGAAGCGTCGCCGCACCACACGCTGTTCGTGGCGACAGTTCCCCAGCACATCAAGCTACTGACAGCGCTGTACATCGTGAGCTTGGGCTGTGTGCTCGTGCTCTTGCTATCCCATCGCGGGCGCTTGCGTGCTGCGGCAGGTTTGCTGCTCGTCGCGGGCGTGTACCTAGCCACAGGCGATCTGTGGCATCGCTACAACCCCGTGTGTGAGGACCGCTTCTTCTTCCCGCGCACAGCCGAGATCGAGCAACTCTGCGCGCATGTAGGAAACGAGCGACTCGCGATCTTGGGCGAAGACCAGGTCCCGCCAGCATCGAACCTCGCGTATGGCTTGGACATCCCACAGAACTACGACGGCATGTGGGTGCGCGACTACGACTACTTGTATCGCGATCACTTCGGCGACACGAACAACTGGCGCCCCATCTTGGAAGGCACCAAGCGTTCTCTACAGCTGTTTGGTGTGCAGTGGGTGCTAGCCAAGTGGGACTGGAACTACTTGGATCATGGGTTGAATGAGTTCGGCAAAGCAGGCGGGCAAGTGCCGCTGCGTCACGAGATCTTACCGGGCAAGATGCTCGAGCAAACCTTCCGTGCGCGCAACGATGGGCTGCAACAGGTGATGTTTTTCCTCTCGACCTGGCCTCGGGCGCAAGGCACGCAACTACGCTTCCGCCTGCAGGATGTTGAGAGCGGCGAGATGCTCGCGGACTACCTCATGCCGATCGAAGAGGTGCGCGCCAGCGTGTACTCCTCAAAGCATGTGGTGTGGGAATCCGACTACAAGCTCGAGCCGTACGGTCGCCCCGTGGTGTTCCGTTTTGGACCGCTCGCCAACAGTGGTGGACGCACCTATCGCGCCTTACTTTCGAGCCCAGACGCAACCGCCACCAACGGTGTCTACGCTTGGTCGTTCCCGTTGTACGGCTATGGCGAAGGCGAATCGCGCTACGCCGGTCGCAAGCTCACCGGCGAGACCTACTTTGACTTCTCGTACGATGGTGTCGAGCAGTACCAGTCCGTAGCCACTATCGGTGACTACACGCTGCATCGGTTCCGTGATGCGCTGCCAACCTTCAGCCTCGTGGGTGGCGCGGTGTACGCTGACACACGCCAAGAGGAGATCGAGCTGCTGCGCGTACCGACGTTCGATCCGCACAAGGTCGTGGTCTTGCCCTCCTCTGGCCGTCCCGAAGCGCGCGGTTTCGACCCCAGCACGCGTCGCCTGCTGCAATTCCCCGACAAAGACTGGGTCTACATGCTCGCTGCCGATGGCCGCACGCTGGTGCACATCGACGACGAGGTCACCTTCTTGGCCAACAAGTTCCGCTGGAACCAAATCGAGCATCTGCCGCTGGAGGCTAAGGCGCGCTTCGTGGTGCACGACGACAGAGATCGCGATGGCAAGCGCAAGCACGGGTTGCGGTTGGTAGTGCCGCCTGCCGAACAACAAGCTCCGCTCGAGATCATCGAGCGCACGCCCGCACGCATCGTGATGAAAGTGGCGCGCCGCGAGCAAGCGTGGCTCGTCGCGGCGCAAACTTGGTATCCAGGTTGGAAGGCGCGCCTCAATGGCGAGGAAACGCCTGTGTTGCGCGCCAACTACGCCTTCCAAGCGGTCGAAGTGCCACCGGGAGCGTGGACTTTGGAGCTCGTGTACGAACCGGCAACCTGGCGCTGGGGGGTGTGGATCGCGGCGGCGGCAGCACTCTTGGGCGGGCTGGGGTTAGGCTACGAGCGCTGGGCCCAGCAG
>Ga0079301_1000468_pt1 | contig 19329 bp, 17 predicted proteins | sample Wag4_2014_7_11_3_FD_74797 | JGI IMG/M metagenome (GOLD analysis project Ga0079301, IMG submission 74797) | Fresh water mixed with fracking chemicals microbial communities from Ohio, USA - Utica-2 Time Series FC 2014_7_11 | ecosystem: Engineered > Industrial production > Chemical products > Input... | reverse complement strand
GGGGCGTTGGATCGAATTGGATTGATAGCTCCTATAACCCAAATTCAGGTGCGGGCACCGGTGGTACTGGATTGCAATACTCAATAACTGGAAGTGCAACTTATTTTGCAGGTGGCGGCGGAGGCGGAAGTTGGAATAACTATGGCGGAGTCGGAGGAGTCGGCGGTGGCGGCGCTGGTGGAAGTCAGGATGACACCTATTGCCGCACAAGCTGTTCGACTCTGCAGTTAGCAAGAACAGGTAACGCTGGAACAGAAAATACAGGTGGTGGCGGAGGCGGAAGCGGTTGGGCTGGAACCAGTGCTCCCGGAGGTAAGGGCGGTTCGGGAATTGTGATTATTCGCTACAAAACAATCTCTGATCAAACTATTGCTATTAGCACACTTGGAACCTCATCTAAAACTTATCCATATTCTCAAGTACTTGCGATAGGTACATCCGGATCTAGTGGTGGCGGCTCTGTTACATACTCGGTGAGCAATGGAACAGCGACGGGATGTCTTCTCTCTAATTCAAGTAACACAGCTACTATCTCTGCCTCCACCGCAGGAACCTGTCTTGTTGCTGCAACTATCGCCTCTGATGCGAACTACAACTCTGCAACTAGCGCTGCAGCCACATTCACATTTGCTAAGGCAACTCAGTCATCGATTTCAATTACTTCTACTTCTGCAAACTTTGGAACCAACCTGACTCTTACCTCAACAGGGGGCTCGGTAGGTAGCAGTTATACCTACACAAAAGTCTCAGGAAATTGCACTGTCTCAGGTTCTACCCTTACCCCCACATCAAGTGGTACTTGCGTGGTGAGATCGAGTCTTGCAACTGATGCAAATTACCTTGCAGCTCAATCTGCTGATACCACCATTACTATCCAGAGAACGATTGCTACGGTTTCTATCTCACTTCAAGCAGGGACCCTGGTTTTTAGACAGGAAAAGACCATTACCGTAACTGCAAACGTTGCAGGGAAAGTTACAATTAAGGTCAATAATAAAGCGTTAACTGGATGTAGCAGTAAAAACGTCTCAAGCCTCAACTCCTACATTGCAACCTGTTCCTTCAAGCCATCAACGCGTGGATTTATCAGCATTTCAGTAACGCTTAATCCGACAGATGCTTCGTATATAGGAACAACCACAACCTCAGAGAGTTTTTTTGTAGGCAATAGGACCGGGAAAAGGTAAATTCGGCAATCCCTCCCGAAGTCCTCTCGATCCTCAGTTTCCAAAGGTAATCACAGGTTCTACGCACAATCTGGGCTAGGGCTAGGCCTATTTTTGCCGTATCTTTTTCCCTAGGTGAGGAGTGGTTCCTCACGTAAATAAGGAGAGATCAATGCGTAGTTCTAACCCAGTCCTCAGCGGCAGAGGTTTTGCTCGTATCAACCCAGACGTTCTAGATAACCGCGCCGAAAATCTTCGCGATTTTAAGAGCCCTGATGCCCGTCCCTCAGCTGCACCAATGTCTATCGAAGATGTTGTCCTTAAGTCAGCGATGCTCTTTGGAGTTCTCGCTGTAGTAGGAGCATTTGCATGGAGTGCTAACAGTCCACTTCTTGCAATGATCGGTGTCTTCGGTGGTCTCATTCTTGCACTCGTCAACTCTTTCTCTAAGAAAGTTCGTCCACCGCTAGTTATTGCATACGCTGCGGCACAAGGTTTAGCTCTTGGTTCAATCAGCCGTGTATTCGAAACTCAATATTCTGGAATCGTAACTCAAGCAATTATTGCGACAGGTTGTGCATTCGGTGGAGTTCTTCTCGCATATCGCAGCGGACGTATTCGCGTAACACCTAAGTTCACTCGCGTAATGATGGGTGGCCTTATTGGTTACCTCGTCTTTACTCTCGTCACTCTCTTTACTGGTCGTCCATCTGGCGGACTCGGTCTTTTGATTTCAGTTGCAGCTGTTGGTCTTGCATCAATGTTTATCGTGATGGACCTTGATCAGATTGAAAAGGGTGTAGCAGCGCGTTTGCCTCATGAAGAGTCATGGCGTATGGCCTTTGGCCTTATGGTCACCTTGGTCTGGCTCTACCTCGAGATCTTGCGCTTGATTTCTATCTTGCGAGGCGATGAGTAATCCCCTCAATTTCTCGTAGATAGTTTTTATTTAGACCCTTCCTTACCCCTTCGAGTAAAGTCCACGGGGTGAGGAAGGGTTTTTTAACGCGTCTACAGAGACTACTGGTTGCTACCAGTGTGGGTATCGCGTGCCTTCCTGCCTTTGCTCCATCAGCATCTGCACTTACTGCGGCTGAGGCAACACAGAAACTCAATGAATGTATAGCTGCAATTAACGATCCGTTATATGTACGAGCAACACTGCCGGGGCTAATGGCCTATTCAGATATCGCAAGCCTTGAATCCGCTATTGCAAATGGAACCATGGTGGTTTGGGTTGCTAATGGGGCAGGTGTCATCACGGGTAGCAATGGAGCAAATGGCAACGGACAAGATCTATTTTGTGGAGACAGCAATAACAACGATATTGCAACGATGGATTCCAATACGAGTACCCGAGACTATTTCTTCGGTGGCGCCGGTAATGACAGGGTTACTGGAAACATGTGGCTCTCCACATTTTATGGTGGCCCAGGAGATGACTATGTAAACCAATTTACGGAAAATTCTTACTTTTACGGCGGTCCTGGAAATGACACATATGAATCCTTGGTCGCCCCTGCCTTCTTTGACCAAGGGGTAGATGCTGACACAACCGCACCAACTTTTCCTTCTGCTGAAACATTCAATGTTGCAGAAAATACAACGGCGGTCGCAACGATTACAACGAGTGAGAGCGCAACTATCACCCTCGATAGCGGCGATGACAGATTAAAGTTCTCACTCACCCGTTTAACAGATTCGACAGCAAGCCTCTCTTTTCTACTTGCACCTAATTTTGAAGTTCCAACAGATGTCGGTTTAAATAATGTTTACGTCGTAGTGATCAAAGCGGTAGATTCAAGTTCGAATATTGGATATGAAACATTGACTATTACAGTTACTGATGTTGTTGACACCTCTTCGTTCTCATCCTTCGCCCTCACAGGTAATCCAACTTCAGTTTCCTATAACGCCGCGATTAATCTCGTTGCAGTTGTCACGGTTGCCTCGCGAGTCACCTTTACTGCCAATCAAAAGAGAATTCCTGGATGTGTTTCCAAATTGGCGACAGGATCCGCCAGTTCATTTACCGCTACCTGTAGCTGGAAGCCAACTGGGCGTGGTTATCTCATACTCTCTTCTCAAGCGGTGCCTATCGGGACAGGAATTACAGGTGCCACCTCTACAAATGTGCGAATATTCGTGGGGTCTCGCGTTACCCGGCGGTAATTCATCGAGATGTTCCCTTTTCTGCGCTTTTAAAATGCGCAAAGTGGAGCTACCCCCAGTAGCCTTCGCGAATGAGAGTTTGCGTCCCGAAAGAGATCCGAGAGGGTGAGAAGCGCGTAGCGCTCGTCCCCGATGTCATAAGCAAGTTAACAAAGCTCGGCTACGAGGTTGTTATTGAAAGCGGTGCCGGTCTTGGCGCACAGGCGAGCGATAACAGTTACGTTGCAGCAGGCGCAACGATTGGTAAGAGCGATCTCCTTACAAGTGCCGATGTTGTTCTTTCGGTTCAACCACTCACACCATCTCAGATGGCAACGCTTAAAAAAGGCGCTGTCACAATCTCATTTCTCTCTCCGACAACTGCTGTTGATTCAATTGAAGCAGCTGCTAAAGCAGGGGCAACAGCGTTCTCACTTGAACTCGTCCCACGAATCTCTCGTGCACAATCAATGGATGCGCTTTCATCACAGGCGCTCTGTGCTGGATATCGTGCAGCCCTTGTCGGCGCTGAACTTTCACCACGATTCTTTCCACTATTAATGACAGCTGCTGGCACAGTTACACCAGCACAGGTCTTGGTTCTGGGCGCTGGTGTTGCAGGTTTGCAAGCAATGGCGACAGCGCGCAGATTAGGCGCAGTTGTCTCTGCATATGACGTGCGCCCGGCATCTGCTGATGAAGTGCGATCAATGGGTGCAACATTTATTCAGCTTGAACTCGAAGCACTTGAAGGTGCTGGCGGATATGCACGTGAGATGACAGAAGAGCGCGCTGCCAAGCAACGCGAACTTTTGACTCCTTATATTGCGAAGTCACATGTTGTTATTACGACTGCAGCGGTGCCAGGACGCACTGCGCCACGTTTGGTAACGCAGGCAATGATTGATGCGATGGAACCAGGAACAATCATCGTTGACCTTGCTGCCGAAACTGGCGGAAACGTTGAGGGATCAAAGCCAGGTGAGGTTGTAGAAACTGCCGGCGGAGTTCGCATCTGGGGCGCGAAAGATGTACCGAGCCAGATTTCATTCCATGCATCAAGTCTGTATTCACGAAATGTGGTTAATTTACTTACTTTGATGACCAAGGCTGCAGCGCCTGCGCGAGATGAGAAGCCAGCCCAAGAGTTAGCACTAGCTATTGATTTTAGCGATGAGATTATTAATGGAGCAGCGGTGACGCATAACGGTGCTCATCGAACTCCAGAATCAGCACCAGCACCAGAACCAACAAAGGCGGCACAGTAATGGATGCAATTGCAGTTATATCTATCTTTGTTCTCGCAGTATTTGTGGGTTTTGAGGTTGTCTCAAAGGTCTCATCAACTCTGCACACACCGCTGATGTCAGGTGCTAACGCTATCCATGGCGTCATCTTGGTCGGTGCAATCATCGTGGCCGATGCTGCCAAGACCAATCTTGAACTCGGTCTCTCGGTTGCTGCCATCATTCTTTCGACTATTAACGTCGTCGGTGGATTCGTAGTCACGGATCGCATGCTCGAAATGTTTAAGCCTAAGAAAGGCGGTGAGCAGAAGTGAAAGATTTAATCTTCAGCCTCATCGGCTTAACCGCCGGAGTTCTCTTTATCTTGGCACTTAAAGGTCTTTCGCACCCAAAGACAGCGCGTCGGGGAAATCTCCTAGGAGCGCTCGGTGCAACTATTGCGATTGTCCTTGTCTTCTTCGAACTTGAAGAGATTGAAAATCTCTGGTGGATCATCGGTGCTATAGCTTTTGGTTTAGCTGTTGGTGTTCCTGCAGCGCGTAAGGTTCAGATGACCAATATGCCTCAACTTGTTGCACTCTTTAATGGTGTAGGTGGCGGAGCAGCTGCTCTCGTTGCAATCGTCGAATACCTCAAGCACAGCCAAGATATGACTGTCGCCTTCCTTATCTTTACAGTCTTCACTGTGATTGTCGGCTGTGTATCTTTCAGCGGTTCGATTATCACCTTCTTAAAGTTGCAAGAGTTGATGACAACACGTCCCGTTGTCTTCCCAGGTGGCCGTTTTGTTATTGCCGCTAACTTAGCTTCCGTACTTGGCGTTTCTGTGTGGGTAGTGCAAGACACTGGCACCAACCCGCTATTGATCCTTGCCGGACTATCCCTGCTCTTCGGTGTTCTCTTTGTTCTGCCTGTTGGTGGCGCAGATGTCCCTATCGTTATCTCACTACTTAACGCCTTTACCGGTCTAACCGTTGCGGCCAGCGGTTATGTACTCGATTCCACGCTCTTGATTATCGCTGGAACACTTGTTGGTGCATCAGGCACAATCTTGACGCGCTTAATGGCAGAGGCGATGGGTCGGTCATTATTCGGAACTCTCTTCGGAGCATTTACTGCAAAGCCACAAGCTATGGCTGCTGCCGGTGAAGAGCGTCCCGTTAAATCAGGATCGCCTGAAGATGTTGCAATCTTGCTCAACTATGCACGTCGCGTTGTTATCGTTCCAGGCTTTGGACTTGCTGTTGCGCAGGCACAACACACTGTTCGCGAGATGGCAGACCTCTTAATCTCAAAGGGCATCGACGTTGCTTACGGCATCCACCCGGTAGCAGGTCGTATGCCAGGACATATGAACGTACTTCTTGCAGAAGCAAATGTTCCTTACGAACAACTTGCTGAAATGGATGAGGTTAATCCAACATTCGGTCAGACAGATGTGGCAATCGTTATCGGTGCAAACGATGTTGTAAACCCAGCGGCCGAAACAACACCAGGTTGCCCAATCTATGGAATGCCTATTCTTAAGGTTTCAGATTCCGCAAATATCATCTTCCTCAAGCGCTCGATGCGCCCTGGTTTTGCTGGTATCGAAAACGAACTTCTCTATGATCCTAAGACGACACTTCTCTTTGGTGATGCAAAGGCATCTCTTACAAAGGTAGTCAGCGCGCTTAAAGGCCTATAAAACTTAACGCCTTGTTGAGCGCTTTAGCACCCAAGTACTGAGTGCTGGAGAAGTCACAGAGGTAAAGGTATTACTTGTTGGAGTCAACGTTGCAGTCAAACTTTGTCGTCCTGTGGTTGTTGGGCGCCAGTTGCATGTGGCGGTGTAGGTCGAACCACTTCCTAATGTAGATACTGCTAGGCAATTAGCAACGCGCTTGCCGTTGAGGAAGAAGCGAACTTTTCCTGGCGCATTGACAGATACCGTTGTTGCAATCGAAATTCCCTTATAAGGCGTGCCACCTATTGATGGCGTAGATATAGAACCTGATTCGTTGAGGTTCGTGACGGTGATAGTGACTGTCTGCGAATCAGAGAGTGATCCATCAGAAACCCAGGTGATGACTATGTAAGTGTTATTAGTGTCGCTATCAGTAGCAGATTCGAAGTCTGGAGCGGGAGAAAATGAAAGTACGCCTGATGAGCTAATTATGAAGTCGGCAGCATCGGTACCAGTAAGAGAATAAGTAAGAGTTGTTCCGGCATCTACATCAGTGGCATTGATGTTATAGAGCGAAGTTGAGTTTTCAGCGACGCTATAGGTTGCAGTATCAGCTGAACTAGATGCTGTAATTATGGGGGCTTCATTCACATTTGTAACCGAAATCGTGATGGATTGGCTACCTGTTAAACCGACCCTATCTGTAGCAAGGAGGTTTATATTGTAAACATTATTGCCACCAGAATCCGCTGGAGATTCAAAATTAGGCGATGCTACAAATCGAACATTCGCTGATTGCGAGTCGCTGAAAGTTATTGTAAACCGGGCGGAATCTGCGCCACCAGAGATTGTGATTGTGGCTGACTCAGATACCCGGATAGTCGCGACATTTGTAGAAGTTGAAACATTTTCTGCTGTAGAAAATGTTGTGGTAGATGTAAATGTTGGTGCTGTATTATCAAAATTGTAAACAGCAATTACGATTCCGCTGCCACCAGCACCACCGCCAACTCCACCAGAAGGTGCCGATGCACAATCTGCTCCACCTCCACCGGTATTTGGAGTACCGGTACATGTTCCATTTCCTGTACCACCGCCTGCTGTTGCAAGGCCGTAATAATTTCCTGATCTGCCGGCACCACCGCCACCGTATGCTGTTGAAGTCCCAGAGAGATTAGAGGTAACACCCGCGCCGCCATTCATGGCGCTATTTCCATCAAGTCCGCCGACGCCACCCGCGCCGCCACCACCACCGGCATAACATTGACCACATCCAGAAGGACTTGTACCACCAACATTTCCGTTGCCACTTGTTGCACCTGTTGTGCCAGTTCCGCCTCCACCACCACCATTTGCGGTGATACTGGCTAATACGGATGCTTTACCTGGATCGCCCGCGGTATTGGGGCAACCATTAGGGTGTTGAGCGCCTCCTGCTCCAACAGTTACGCTGACAGTTCCACTGACTGTAAGTGATCCAGTGAGAACTGCTCCACCACCACCACCTGGACCGTATGTGACGCTACAAGTTCCACGAGAACTGCTGCCTCCGCCACCAACTACAAGGTAAGTAATTGATGTTATGCCAGCAGGAATGGTCCATGTACCAGTTCCTGCTGTGAAAATAACTATGCAGGTAGTTCCGGATTGAGTCGCAGTTGCTGTTGCACCAGTTACCGTCGATACACAATTACCAGAACCGATTGCTTCTGCTGTAGGTACTGAGAGGAATGAGAAACACGTCGATACGAGCGCAAGAATTACTACCCGAACTACCCGAGCTCTCAACATTGAGCTAGTTTAGGCTACCTTTTTGATGAATGGTATTTCGGGTTTCAGGAATTCTCGTTGCAACTATGAAGATTGCGCCTGTAATGACTGCGCTGATTAAAAATGCTGGGCGGTAACCATAGGCGTCCGATATTGCTCCGAGAAGCACCGGGGCGATCATCGCGGCGAAGTCACCTGACATCTGCATCAGTGCAATTACTTGACCACCTTTACCTTTGAGAACATCGCCGACCAAGCTACCTGGAACGGTTGCGAGATAAGCGCCTGCCACCCCAGAGAAAATCATTGCAGGAAGGAAGATCCACGATTGATATGTAATAACGAGGAGAGTAGTTGAAATTGTCAAAGCTCCTGAACCAATAACTGCAACGTAGCGCCGTCCTTTTACATCACTTTGACCGCCGGCGCGTAATAAGAGAAGACCGTTTGCAATAGATGCCAAGGTAAAACCAACACCCATATATGTTGTCGAGACATTCATCTCTTCAACCATAAAGAGAGGCAAGATAGAACGGCCCATTCCATAGAGGATGAATCCTGTTGAGAATGAGATCAATAACGCTATTCGATATGGCTTTAGCGCAAAAGCATCACGGAGCGATGTCTTCTCAGCTTTGTTCTCTGGACGGGCAGCAATCTTTGAATTACGGAGTAGGAAGGCTCCAGAGATTGCAGAGATTGAAAGCAGGAATGCATAAATCGCAAGTGGAGCTCGAAGTGAGAAAGCAGAGAGGGCACCACCAATTACAGGGCCACCCATCATTCCAAGTAAGAAAGCACCATTAAAGAGTGATTGAGCGCGACCTCTCTGTAAATCTGATGTTGCTCGCAGCAAAACAGAACCTGCTGCAACTGAGAACATTGATGATCCAAGACCACCTGCAGCGCGAAATACGAGAAGCTGGTTGTAAGTCTGAGCTGCCGCTGCAAAGGCGGATGAGACTGCGACAAATCCAACACCTACTGAGTAGACAAGTCTTTCGCCGAAGTGATCTACCAATTTTCCTGAAATCAAACCACTGGCAAAGCGTGCAAAGGCAAATGCTGCAACGATAGATCCAACTTGAGCATTATTGACATCAAAGGACTTTGCAAAGAGTGGCAGCGTTGGAGCAATTACTCCAAAACCGACAGCCACAAAGAAGGAGGCAAAGATAATGACGCCAACTTCTCTAGGGAACTCACGTAGGGGGTTAGTGAACTTCAACTTAGAAGTTGTTCTAGCCAAGTGCTTCACCAGCAGATTCTTTCCGAGCAGCGGCATAATCTTCGGATGTTCGCAGCGGGGTCTCACGCAAGAAGAGAGCTACAAAGAAGCCAACTGCAACCACGGGCGCTGCGACCAGGAAGACCATTTGAAAAGAATGCACAAAGGCATCAAGGACAGCGCTCTGCACTTGTGGTGGCAGCTCGGCAATAATCGAGGTATTGCTCTGAATATCTTGTAGCTTCTGAGGATCAATTGCAGCGACTACTTCTGGATTAGTAGAGCGCACCTCTGCAATATTTGTTGTCAGGTAATGCCCAAGTCGATTGGTGAGAATCGCACCAAAGGCAGCAGTACCGAAGACAGATCCAAGTGAGCGGAAGAAAGTATTAGAGCTAGTTGCTACACCCATATCCTTAAACTCAACTGAGTTTTGCAAAGCAATAACAATTGTCTGCATTGAAAGGCCAAGACCAGCTCCAACCATAACCGCATAGATAGATAGTTGCCAATATGGAGTATCGATTCCTAAACGGTACATCAAGAGAAGCCCGGCAGTCATAATTGCTGTTCCCATAATTGGGAAGCGCTTGTAATGACCATGCTTTGAAATCAATTTACCACTGAGAATTGATGTGGTGACGATTCCGAGCATAAGAGGAATCAACTTTAATCCGGCATCAGTAGCTGAATATCCCTTAACGACTTGCATATAGAGAGGCAACATCACAATTGCGCCAAACATTCCGGCGCCAATAATTGCACCGAGAATCGAAGTCAAAGTAAAGGTATGGTTCTTAAACAATGAAAGCGGAATAATTGGCTCTTTCGCTTTTGACTCCCACCAGATAAAGAGAGCGGTCAAAGATAAACCAAGGGCAAGGTATGTCAATGTGCGTGGATTTCTCCAGCCTTCTTGTGGGCCATAGACAGAGACAGATAGCAAAGTTGATGTAACTGCTGTCACCAGAAGGATGGCTCCCAGATAATCAATAGAGTGCTCACGCTTGATGCGAGGCAAATGAAGAACAGCCGATGTAATAACAAGAGCCGCGATTCCAAACGGAATGTTTATGTAGAAAATCCAGCGCCATCCATCTACTCCAAAAATGGTTTCGCGATCTGAGAAAAAACCACCGAGCAATGGACCTGCTACAGAGGAGAGGCCCCAGACTGCCCCAAAATAACCCTGGTAGCGACCTCGCTCGCGGGGAGGGACGATATCGCCGATAATCACAAATGTAAGTGCCATCAACCCGCCTGCACCTAGACCTTGTAAGGCGCGAGTGGCAATCAGTTGATTCATATCTTGCGCCGCACCTGCAAGAAGTGATCCGATTAAGAATGTAACAATCGCAAATTGAAAAACAATACGGCGGCCGTAGAGGTCAGAAATTTTTCCGTAGAGCGGAGTCGATGCAGTAGAAGTTAAGAGATAGGCGGTCACAACCCAGGTGTAATGTTCAAGACCTTGAAAATCTTCAACAATACTTTTGAGTGCGGTCGAAACAATTGTTTGATCGAGCGCTGCTAGAAGCAACCCCGTCATCAGGCCACCTAAAATAACCATAATCTCGCGGTGGGTAAGCTCTTTGGCGGGTGCATTTATATTCATAGATTGGTAAGTTTACTCCGTGAAAACAGTAATCGCGGAAGAACTAGTAAAGACCTATGACAAAGGTAAAGTCCGAGCGCTTGATAATTTGAGTCTCGATGTAGAAGAAGGCACTGTATTAGGTGTTCTTGGTCCAAATGGAGCAGGTAAGACAACAACTGTTCGCATATTGTCGACACTTCTACGCCCAGATTCAGGCCGTGCAATTGTTGGCGGTATCGATGTAATTAAGAATCCTGACAAAGTGCGCGAGATAATTGGATTATCGGGCCAATATGCTGCAGTCGATGAGATCCTTACTGGATATGACAATCTCTTAATGTTTGGTCAGCTTTATCACCTTGGCAAGAAGAACGCGGTTATCCGCGCAAATGAATTGCTTGAACGTTTCAATTTAACTGAAGCTGCAAAGCGCCCAATCAAGACTTATTCAGGCGGAATGCGTCGTCGTCTAGATCTTGCGGCGTCACTGATTGTTAAGCCGAAGGTACTCTTCTTGGATGAGCCAACAACAGGCCTTGATCCGCGTGGTCGCCAAGAGATGTGGGGAGTCATTCAAGAGCTCGTAAAGGGCGGCGTTACTTTGTTATTGACAACCCAATACCTTGAAGAGGCAGATCAATTAGCCGATGAAATCGCAGTTATTGATACCGGCAAAGTGATTGCTCGCGGAACTTCCGATGCGCTGAAGAAGCAGGTCGGTGGCGAACGTCTTGAAGTAGTTGTCGAAAGTGCACATATTGCAAAGACGATGCAGATTGTTGCTGCAGTCAGCGGTTTGACACCAACGCTCGATGAAGGTCTGCGCATGATTTCAGCCCCTGTCTCAACAGGCTCTAAAGCGCTCTTTGAAGTTTTGAAGAATTTAGATGATGCCGGAATCCATGCCCTCGATGTCGGACTCAAGCGCCCGTCACTTGATGATGTGTTCCTATCACTTACTGGACATTCTGCAGAGAAGAAAGAAGAAGTCGCATGAGCGCCATCGGAGATATCAAGGTAATTACCCAACGCCAGTTACGTCTACTCACACGCGTACCTGAAGTTCTTATCTTCTCAACCATCCAGCCGGTAATGTTTGTACTTCTTTTTCGTTATGTTTTCGGTGGCTCAATCGATACTGGTCAACCAGGTGGATACGTTCAGCTCTTGATGCCAGGAATCTTTGTGCAGACAGTGGCATTTACCTTGGCAGGTACTGCTTCTGGCTTGGCAGAAGATATGAAGAAGGGTCTTATTGATCGCTTTCGATCACTCCCGATTTCACAATCCGCACTAGTAGTTGGCCGCACGTTAGGTGATTCACTTCTTAATATCGTTGTTCTCGCAGTGATGGGAATCGCCGGTTATGTTGTTGGATGGCGCCCATCAGGTGGCCTCCTTAACGTCGTGCTCGGATTCTTATTCCTGCTGATGTTTGGTTACGCCCTGTCGTGGGTGGGAGTCCTCGTTGGGTTATCAGCATCTGATGCCCGCGTTGTTCAGAATGTCAGCTTTATCGTGACATTCCCGCTGACATTCTTATCAAATGCTTTTGCTCCAACAACTGGAATGCCACGCCCCTTGCAGTACTTTGCCGAGTGGAACCCAGTTTCAACTATGGTCGCTGCTTGTCGCGAACTCTTCGGACTTGAGAATCAATTTGGAGCTACCGCAGGTTCTTTCCCAAGTGAAAATCCATTGATTACATCTATCTTGTATATGGTGATAATCATGGTGATTTTTGTTCCATTGAGCCTACGTCGCTACAAGCGATCAGCTGACTAACTAGAAAAATTCAGCTGATTTAATTTCGACTGAAATTTCACGGCCATTTGGCGCTGTGTATTTAACTGTTGCACCAATATCGGCACCTAGAACCGCGGCACCAAGCGGAGACTTTTCGGAGTAGACATCGAGTTCACCTGTTGAAATTTCGCGAGAGCCAAGTAGGAACTTCATCTCATCTCCGGCAATGACAGCGGTGACAATCATTCCTGCGCCAACTTTTCCATCAGCACTTGCTGGAGGAGTTCCGATGTGAGCATTTTCGAGCATCTGCTTGAGTTGGCGAATGCGCGCCTCCATCTTGCCTTGCTCATCACGCGCTGCGTGATAGCCACCGTTCTCCTTTAAGTCACCTTCAGCACGAGCAGCTTCAATCTTGGCTGTGACATCTTTACGTCCAGGACCTTCAAGGTGGGCGAGCTCAGCAGCAAGTCGATCTGCTGCCTCTTGCGTTAGCCATGTCTGTTGTCCGCTCATAAGGAGCAAGGGTAGTGCAAGCCTGCGGGGTAGCAAAAGTCGTGGTTGTAGCCCGCTTAAAAGCTAGTTGAGATAACAGCTTTCGATTCGAGCGTTAACCGCATCGCCACGTGATGGAATTGTTACAGCCCTCTCGATCATAGCTTTACCGGGAGGAATGAAATCAGTGATCTGACCAACAACGACCTTATCGATATCGCGTGCTGCCAGAATGCATGTCCCACTTAATGATGGATCTTCGCGAGTAACGATGTAACGAATTTCAATTTTGCGTGGATCTGTATTGTTAAATGCAATTAGGTCAGAACCAATGGCAGGTTGTGCGTGAAAGAGGGCAGACCAGAGAAGCCAAATCACTCCTAAAACTGCAAATGAAATTGCATAAGGCAACCAAGGTTTTCCGGTACGGATGCCGTAACGGTCGTTGAAATCGAGTTCACCTTGGAACTTCTCATCTGACATGGGAAGATTCTCTCATGAGCAAAGATGTGGATATGGGTATAGCAGGTTCATTGACCATGATTATCTTGGTGAGTTCAATCGCATTATTGCTTGTGAGTTTTTATAAGCGCTATTCACGAATGCAAAACCGTGAAGATGATGGACAGAATTAAAAAAGCTCTAATTGCAGTTCTGGTCTTGACCTTAGCTGCCATCTTCGTTGGCCTCGGATATTGGCAACTTGATCGAGCACGCGAAATGACTGCAAATGAAAATAAAGTGGTAGTTCAAGATAAGACGGTCTATACCCTCACCGACCTGACTGAACCCGATGAGATCATTCCGGTGCGATCTTTTGGAAAGTTTGTAAATATCTCAGGGCAAGTTATTGCTACCTATAAGGCACCCAATCAGATTGCAGCCGATAAGAGCGTCTCTGACTGGGAGCTTGCTCTCGTCCAACTTAATTCAAAGAGCGCAATCCTTGTGCTCCGCGGTTATTGGAAAGATTCTCAGCAATCAGCAGTTGATGCAGGTAACGAAATTTTGAATGTGACAGGGAGAATTTTTCCGCGCCAAATTAAAAATAGAGCCCTGAATACTGAGACCGAAATTTCACGCCTTGATAGCAGTCTTCTGACTTCAACAACAGATCTTCAACTCTACGATGGCTTTATCGCAGCCACCTCTGAGGTTGGCGACTCCGGCGATATCACTCGCCCGCGAATCACCCCCGAAATGCCTGAGTCTGAATTTAATGGGTATTACTGGCAACATATCTCTTACGTCGTAATTTGGTGGTTGATGGCAGTCCTTGTTCTATGGGCCCCTTTCTATAAGAGACGACAAGATTCAGCAGAAATTTGAAGGATAAGAAGTAAGAGAAGAAGTTAAGTAAGTATTAGAGTTAGAGCCATGAAAACCCCAATGAGCCGCTTTCGCCTGATGTCGATTCTCTGCGGAACAACACTCTTAATTTTCGCCTTTATCTACATGCCAGCAAAGTATGGTTTTGATGCAATCGAAGAAGGTTCAAATTTCAGGTTCTTCTCAATCTTTCATGGCTACCTATATATCGTCTATATCTTGACTGTATTGCAGCTTGGCGTTCAAAAGGGGATGAGCTACAAAACGATGGCAGGCCTAATCTTGGCCGGAACGATTCCATTTGTTTCCTTCTTCTCCGAGCGCAAAATTGCTAAAAAGTATTCGTAGTCGCGTTAAATCCGTTCTCTATCCTTTCTATGAGTCTCGGATTATTCGTAGCCTCGACTTTTCACGGACGCCGCGACATATTGGTGTCACCCTTGATGGCAATCGTCGCTGGGCAAAAGAGAACCCTGATAGCAACGATCCTTACGGTCATAAAAGGGGCGCCCAGAAAATTGCTGAACTTCTTATCTGGTGCGAAGAGATGCAAGTTGAGGTCGTCACGCTCTGGATGCTTTCTACAGATAATTTCAAGCGCAGCCCTGAAGAAGTGGAGACTTTAATCGCAGTTATTAGCGAAATTGTTGACGATTTATCAGCCCGCAAGAAGTGGCAGATTAAAGCGGTAGGGGCGCTAGATACCTTGCCAACACCGCTTGCCACAAAGCTAGCAAGTTTGGATGGGGCGCCTCACGGCAAATTGCAGGTCAATGTAGCTATTGGTTATGGCGGGCGTCGTGAAATTGTTGATGCTGTAAAGGGTTTTCTTGATGACCAGAGGCAGGCAGGCCATTCGATTGAAGAAGCTACTGCTGCGCTGACGGCAGAGGCGATTTCGCAGAATCTCTACACTGCTGGACAGCCTGATCCTGATCTCTTGATTCGCACTTCAGGTGAACAACGGCTTGGTGGATTTCTCTTATGGCAATCAGCGCTCTCAGAGTTCTACTTCTGTGAGGCATATTGGCCAGAATTTCGTCGCGTTGATTTCTTGCGTGCTCTGCGCGATTACTCGCATCGGCACCGCCGACTCGGCGCATAGATGTTGCCGACTCGGCGCATAGATATTGCCGACTCGGCGCATAGATGAAATTTGGGTTATCACTTAACCCTCTTTAGCGTGTCGGATTAAGTTTCATGAGAAAGTTGCCTATCTTTATATGATGCCAACCACCTACGTCCTCGATACCTCAGTCCTTCTCGCAGATCCACTCGCGATAGATAAATTTGAGGAACACGAGGTGGTTATTCCGATTGTGGTGATTAGCGAATTAGAAGGTAAACGCGATCATCCAGAGCTTGGTTACTTTGCTCGTGCCGCCCTTCGATCACTCGATGATTTGCGAGTAAAGCACGGTCGATTAGATCGCCCGATTCCGCTCAATGATGAAGGTGGATCGCTCTCAGTCGAGCTCAATCACTCTGATACCAGCACTTTGCCGACAAGCTTTCTGCGCGATAGCAATAATGACACCAGAATCCTTTCGGTGGCGAAGAACCTCATGGCTGAAGGTCGTCAGGTTGTTTTGGTCAGTAAAGATTTGCCGTTACGCGTTAAAGCTTCTTCACTTGGTATCGAAGCTCAGGAGTATCTGGCCGAGCTCGTTTCCAATAGCGGGTGGACAGGAATCGAAGAGTTAACAGTCGGTCACTCACTAATCGATGAGCTCTACTCATCTGATTTTGCAGAACATGAAGCAGCTCACACTCTGCCAGTCCATACCGGAATCCTTCTCCACTCCGAGAAAGGCAGCGCACTCGCCAGAGTCAGCGTTGATAAAAGACTTCAACTTGTTCGAGGAGATCGAAATATTTTTGGTCTCCATGGCCGTTCAGCAGAACAACGCATCGCGCTAGACCTCTTAATGGATGAATCAATTGGAATTGTTTCTTTAGGCGGCAGGGCAGGAACAGGAAAATCGGCGCTCGCTCTCTGTGCCGGCCTCGAAGCCGTAATGGAGAAGCGACTTCATAAGAAGGTTGTGATTTTTCGCCCGCTCTATCCAGTCGGCGGACAAGAGCTCGGATATTTACCAGGAAGCGAAGGGGAGAAGATGTCTCCTTGGGCGCAGGCGGTCTTCGATACTTTGGGGGCGCTGGTGAGCCAAGATGTTATTGACGAGATTCTCAGTCGTGGCCTGGTCGAAGTTTTACCTCTAACCCATATCCGCGGGCGCTCGCTCCATGATTCTTTTGTGATTGTCGATGAGGCGCAGTCGCTAGAACGCGGAGTCCTACTGACTGTTCTCTCTCGAATCGGCCAGAACTCACGGGTGATCCTGACCCATGATGTTGCCCAGCGAGATAACTTGCGCGTCGGTCGCCATGATGGAGTCGTCGCCGTCGTCGAAACTCTTAAAGGCCACCCTCTCTTTGCCCATGTGACTCTGACCCGAAGCGAGAGATCGCCGATCGCTGCCCTTGTCACCGAGATGTTGGAGGGTCCAGCTAGCTAGTTGGACCAACCGGCAAGGGTCCAGCTAGCTAAGGCCCTCTTCGGAAGCCCTCCTTAAATCTCACAGTCGCAAATCGGACATTTGAGACTTCCCCTAGGCTGAGCGGGGCTTTTACTTATCCCCAGGGACCACTTTTTCTGAGAATTTGCGACTCACGCATAGATAAATTTGCGACTCACCCCTTCGATTGCAACTCTAAGCCCTGAACGAAACAGGCCCTGAACGAAACAGGCCCTGAACGAAACAGGCCCTGAACAAAAGAGCCGAGTGAAAGAAAAGTGGAGAGAGGAGGCAGCAATGACAATTGCAATGACATTTAAGTACAAGCGCGCCTCTTGGACCTTGGTCGCCGCCTTTTTGATCGCCACCGCCGCCCAGCCAACCGCTAACGGTCTCGACCTTCCTGGTTCAACTCAGCTCTACTTCCCAGAGGTAGCTGCTCTCAATATCACAACTGGTGCTAGCGCCGAGAACGTCGCATTCACACCCCTGGCCAATGTAACCGCACCTGATATGTCACGCGTTGCCTTGATGGCTCGCCAGGTTGAGATGGCTCGCACCCCATATGGCGCAAAAGTAGTCACTCGCCAATTGATGATGGATCAGTACAACTGGGGGAAGGTGCAATTCACCTGCCTCAACCGCCTCTGGACTAAAGAGAGTAATTGGAACTACAAGGCTCATAATTACAAATCTGGCGCCCACGGAATCCCACAGGCGTTGCCAGCCAAGAAGATGGAACTCATCTCTTCAGATTGGCGCACCAATCCTGTTACTCAGATTCGTTGGGGCCTTCGATACATCGATGATCGATATTCAAACCCTTGCAAGGCCTGGTCAAAATTTAAGCGCTCGCGTTTCTACTAAACCTTCGCGTTAAATTAAAAAAATAAAGCTGGCTTAGGCGGGCTTGGTTGAAATCTGAAGTGGCCGCATTGTCTCGGCGAAGAAATCATTACCTTTATCGTCAACAACGATAAAGGCAGGAAAATCCACTACATCAATTTTCCAGACAGCTTCCATTCCTAAATCTTCAAAGTCCAAGACCTCAACCTTTTTGATGCAATCTTGCGCAAGGCGAGCAGCTGGTCCACCAATGGATCCTAAGTAGAAACCACCGTGCTTAGCACAGGCATCAGTGACCGCCTTTGAGCGATTACCTTTTGCCAGCATCACATGTGAACCACCGTGGGCTTGGAAATAATCAACATAAGAATCCATGCGCCCCGCGGTAGTTGGACCGAAAGAACCGGAGGCATATCCAGCAGGAGTCTTGGCAGGTCCTGCATAGTAAACGGCGTGATTCTTCATGTAGTCAGGAATAGCTTTGCCATCATCAATCATCGCCTTGATGCGAGCATGTGCTAAATCGCGGGCAACCACAATTGTTCCAGTCAGCGAAACTCGAGTCTTAACTGGATACTTTGAAAGTTCGGCACGGATTGCATCCATCGGTTGATTGAGATCAATCTTTACAACGTTCTCATCAAGATGAGTATCCGTGGTCTCTGGCATGTAATGAACAGGGTCGGTCTCAAGTTGTTCAAGGAAGATGCCATCTTTTGTGATCTTTGCCTTGGCTTGGCGATCTGCCGAACATGAAACAGCTATAGCAATTGGTAGAGAAGCGCCATGGCGAGGTAGGCGTATCACGCGAACATCGTGGCAGAAGTACTTGCCGCCAAATTGTGCGCCAATCCCAAGTGTGCGAGTAAGTGCGAGAACATCTTTTTCTAGCTCTAAATCACGGAAACCGTGGCCGGTTGCAGCGTCTCCGCTAGTTGGAAGTGAATCAAGATAGTGAGTTGAAGCCAACTTTGCAGTCTTCACAGTGTGCTCAGCACTTGTTCCACCAATAACTATCGCTAGGTGATATGGCGGACATGCTGCTGTTCCTATTGAACGAAGCTTCTCATCAAGCCAATTAATAAATGATGCCGGATTAAGCACTGCTTTTGTCTCTTGATAGAGGAAAGATTTATTGGCGCTTCCGCCACCTTTGGCAATGAAGAGGAAGTTGTACTCATCTTGATGCTCACTATCTGCATAAATCTCAATCTGAGCTGGCAAATTATTGCCAGTGTTCTTCTCTTCCCACGTGGTGACAGGGGCCATCTGCGAATACCGCAGATTCAATTTTGTATAGGCGTCATAAACCCCTTGCGCAATGGCAACCTCGTCTTTGGTTTCGGTCAATACAAATTGACCTTTCTTGCCCATGACAAGTGCGGTACCTGTGTCTTGGCACATTGGCAGAACTCCACCAGCTGCGATATTGGCATTCTTCAAAAGGTCGAGAGCAACGAAGCGATCGTTAGCTGAGGCTTCCGGATCTTGCAGAATATTCGCAAGCTGCTGTAGATGCTCTGGTCGCAAATAGTGATTGATATCGTGGATAGCGACTTCAGTTAAGTG
>Ga0079301_1000467_pt1 | contig 19357 bp, 17 predicted proteins | sample Wag4_2014_7_11_3_FD_74797 | JGI IMG/M metagenome (GOLD analysis project Ga0079301, IMG submission 74797) | Fresh water mixed with fracking chemicals microbial communities from Ohio, USA - Utica-2 Time Series FC 2014_7_11 | ecosystem: Engineered > Industrial production > Chemical products > Input... | reverse complement strand
AACAGGCAGTATTTTTCAGTGGGTGCAGGATTTAAATATACATCCCTCGGTTTCAACTTGTCGTATTTAATTCCTTCTGGATCTGGCGTAAACAGGAATCCACTCAGCAATACAATAAGGTTCGGACTGATATTCGATCTCGGCGCTCAGCAAGATTATTAATTCATTTGGTTAACTTATTGGAAACGGCCTTCGGGCCGTTTCCTTTTTTCCTACTTTTATAAAAAAATAAGTATGTCATTTAGAATTGGCTTTGGCATCGATTTTCATCAAATGGTTGAGGGGCGGGATTTATGGATAGGAGGAGTTTTGATCCCCCATCACAAAGGCGCTAAGGGGCATAGTGATGCGGATGTATTGTTGCATGCTATTTGTGATGCCATGCTTGGGGCACTTGCGCTAGGGGATATAGGCCTGCATTTTCCGGATACAGATCCAGCTTACAAGGGAATTGATAGCAAATTGTTATTGAAGCATACTTATAAACTCATCTCGGAAAAGGGATACAAAGTTGTCAATATTGACAGTTCATTGTGTTTGGAAGCCCCAAAGATCAAGCCCTATGTGAAACAAATGGAATCAACGATAGCCTCTATTGTAGAAGTGCTTCCTGAGGATGTTTCCGTTAAAGCAACTACTACTGAGAAGATGGGTTTTGTAGGCAGGGAAGAAGGGCTGGTTGCCTATGCAAATGTATTGTTGAGGAAGGCTGAATAATGTATTTTTGCATATAAAATTTTGCTATTGAAAGTCAGGATCATCAACAATTCAACTAATCCACTTCCAGCTTATGCCACAGCTGGATCCTCTGGAATGGATTTGAGAGCCAACCTTACTGAGTCCCTGACACTCGCTCCATTAGAAAGAGCAATGGTCCCTACAGGAATTTCCCTTGAAATACCGGAAGGTTTTGAAGCTCAAGTAAGACCTCGCAGCGGACTGGCTATTAAGCAGGGTCTAACTTGTTTGAATTCGCCTGGCACTATTGATGCGGATTACCGGGGTGAACTAAAAGTGATACTGATAAATTTATCAGCTCAACCGCAAGTCATTGAACATGGGGACCGTATTGCGCAAATGGTTTTTCAGAAAGTAGAGTTGGTTGAGTTGGAATTAACTACAACCATTACTGAAACAGAACGTAATGCTGGAGGATTTGGTCACACTGGCGTAAAATAAAATTGAATGAGAGTATTTCTATTACTTGTTGTAGCTTTTGTTTCGTTGGTATCTTGTAGGTCTACCAGAAAAATGACTACCGTTATTGCTAAGAAAGATAGTGCTGTGGTTGTTATTAACCCTGCAGAAACAGATTCCGCAAAATCTGTGAAAGCTAAATTCGATAGTATTCAAAAAAAACGCATCAATTTTACCAACTTTTCCTCTAAAGTTAAAGTAGAGTACAGAGATGATAAAAATAGGAACCTTGATTTTAATGCATTTTTACGCATGAAAAAGGACAGTGCTATTTGGGTCTCTATAATTGCTGCATTGAATATTGAAGCTTATCGGGTAATTATTACTCCAGACAGCATCACCATCATGGATAAAATCAACAGGACTGTTCAGCGCAAGCCGATCTCTTATTTGCAAGCTATTACACAGGTGCCCTTTGATTTCGCTACTCTTGAAGATTTGATTATTGGAAATCCCGTCTATTTGGATCGCACTGTTGTTTCCTATACAGATCAGGGTGAAAAAATTTCTCTCTCCACTGTAGGAAATTCATTCAAACATTATTTAACTGTAGGCAAAAGCGATTTGCTGATTTTGTTTAGTAAGCTTGATGATGTAGACTTAACACGCAGCAGAACTGCTAGTCTAGCTTATGCCTCTTATCTGCAATCTGGACCATGGATGTTTGCCAGTGCGAGAAATATAAGCTTGTCAGAAAAAAACAAATTGGACATCTTGCTTGATTTCAAACAAGTTGATTTTGATAAACCTATTGCCTTTCCTTTTAGCATACCTAAGAACTACAGGGTGATAAATTAACTTTTTGTAAGAATAAAATTTTGAATATTTATTGATGAAAAAAATGGCCGTGAAGCGTTCAATATATATCACCCTGATTGGGTCTTTTCTTTTCGCATTTGCTATAGTGGCAAATGGACAGACCAAAGAAGAGCTTGAGAAAAGGCGTAGAGAAATACAGCAGGAAATTGCTTCATTGCAGAAGGCTCAGTCAGAAATTTCAAAAGATAAAAAAGTAAGTCTTTCTGAATTGAAATTGCTAGAAAGAAAATTGAGGAGCAGATATGCTGTTATCGATAATTTGAATGATGAAATGCGATTAATTGATAATACCATCTTCAGTAATAATCGAGAGATATATCGATTGCAAAAGCAACTTGATACATTGAAGCAACAATATGCACGTACAATTGAATACGCATATAAAAATCGAAGTAATTATGATATGCTGAATTTTATTTTTACTGCTACTAGTTTCAATGATGCAGTCAAAAGGGCAACCTATCTTAAGCGTTATAGACAATACAGGCATGAGCAAGTAGATAATATTAACAGAACGCAAAAGGAAATGAGTGATCGAATAGCCTTGTTAACTGAGAATAAACAAGAAAAGTCAAAAGTAATTGAAGAACAAAATCAGCAAAAAGAATTACTAGAATCAGAGAAAAAAGAAAAAAATCAGTTTGTTACAAAACTAAAAGCACGAGAAAGGGAAATAGAAAAAGAAGTTGCAGCAAAAAGAAAAGTTGAACGTAGTCTTCAAAATTCAATAGCAGCAATCATTAAACGTGAAATCGAAGCAGCGAAAAGAAAAGCGGAAGAGGATGCAAGAAAGGCTACTGCTAAAAATATAGGTTCACCAGCTACAAAGCCAGCAACTACAACATCTGCAGCACCTGTAAGAAAAACAAATGTGCTTGAAAATACACCAGAGGTTACTAAGGTGTCTGTTGGGTTTGAGAACAATAGAGGAAATCTACCTTGGCCAGTTGAAAGAGCAACAATTACCTCCAGTTTTGGCCGACAAAGAATTGAGGGAACGAAAATTGAAGAAGATAATGGTGGTATAACATTACAAACTGAAAGTGGGGCTGCTGTAAAAGCTGTTTTTGAAGGGGTAGTTACAACCGTTTACGATGTTGCGGGTAGTCAGACAGTTACTATTAAACACGGAAAATATTTTACTACCTATTTCAACATGTCAACAGTCGGCGTATCTAAAGGAACCAAAGTGAGTATGGGTCAGGTAATTGGACGAGCAGGTGAAAACTTTGATGGAGAAGGAGAGATAGTATTCATGGTAAATGAAGAATTGCGATTTGTGAATCCTGAACTTTGGTTGAAGCGCAAGTAGCCTTATTTATTCAAAACTTCCGCATACAATTTTTCATATTGCGGAACGATATTTTCAATGTCAAAATTTTTGGCTTGTTCTCTCGCTGCTTTGCCAAACTGTTTCAGCAATGGAGGGTTTGATAGTAGCGTTATGGCATTTCTGCTCATGCTTTCTACATCACCTATTTCGCTTAAGAAACCATTAACTCCGTGTGTTATAATTTCTGGGATACCTCCAGCATTTGTTGCAATTACAGGTGATCCAGCAGCCATGGCTTCTAATGCGGATAATCCGAAACTCTCATATTCAGAAGGAAGTAGGAATAAATCTGCAATGGCATAGATGTCTTCCATATCCTGTTGCTTTCCAACAAATCTTGTGTTTTCAAAAATGCCTAGTGATCTGCAGAGTTCTTCAGCTGCTGGTCGCTCTGGTCCATCACCTACCAAAAGTAATTTTGATGGAATTTCTTTTTGAATTTTATTGAAGGTATAAATCACATCAGCAATTCTCTTTACTTTTCTAAAGTTAGAGGCATGTAAAATGATTTTTTCTTCCTGAGGAGCAATTACTTTTCTGAACGCATCGATTGGTTTTTTAGCAAATCGATGTGTGTCAACAAAATTATGTATGACGTGGATTGGCCGGTTGATTGTGAAATTGGATAAGGTTTCAGCTCTAAGGTTATCTGAAACGGCAGTAATGGCATCGCTTTGGTTGATGGAGAAAGTAACAACTGGAGCATAGGTTTTGTCTTTACCAACTAGAGTAATGTCAGTACCATGCAAGGTGGTGATGAATGGAATATCTCTCCCTTCTTGTGCAAGGATTTGTTTCGCCATGTAAGCAGCTGATGCATGGGGAATAGCGTAATGTACATGAAGTAAATCAACATGATTGTTACGCACTACGTCTACCATTGTACTGGCTAATGCCGTTTCATAAGGCGGAAAATCAAATAAAGGGTAAGTAGGGACCCTTACCTCATGAAAAAACAAATTAGCACTGAAACCAGTAAGTCGCACTGGTTGTTGATAGGTGATGAAATGAATGCCATGCCCTTTATCGGCTAAAGCTTTACCTAACTCAGTAGCCAAAACTCCACTTCCGCCGAAAGTAGGATAGCAAACAATTCCAATATTCATCTTCATGCAATTCTAATAACGAAAGTAGGAATAATAAAGTTCAATTGATGTAAAGGGGTGGTTTCAAAGCCATAAAAAATCAGTAGTTTAGTAAGGTAACAACTGACTAAAAAATGAAAAAAAGCTTTTTATTTCTTTTGATTGGATTCCATGTATCTTTTAATGGTTACGCTCAGGTTAACCAAGACTCTCTGATGGTTAAAAAAATCTCGGATGATATTTTCATGAATGGGCAAGCTTACAGTAACCTGAAGTATTTATGTAAAAAGGTTGGACCACGTCTTTCTGGTTCTGCTGGTGCAGCTCTTGCTATTGAACAAACAGCCCGAATGCTAAGAGAGGCGGGAGCAGATACGGTCTACCTTCAACCTTGTATGGTGCCAAAGTGGGAAAGAGGAGCAAAAGAAGTGGGCAGAGCAACACTCAGTAATGGTAAATCAATGCCATTGAATATTGTTGCATTGGGAATGTCGGTTGGAACAGCAGCAGCGGGTATTACTGCATCAGTTGTAGAAGTAAAAAGTTTCACAGAGTTGGATGCAATGGGAGCTGATAAAATTAAAGGGAAAATTGTGTTTTACAATTTCCGAATGGATCCAAGGCATATCAATACCTTCCGTGCATATGGTGAGGCAGGTATTTATCGCTCACAAGGGCCATCTAGGGCTGCAGCTCTTGGAGCTATTGGTGTTATTGTAAGGACACTCTCACCTGTAATTGACGACAACCCGCATACTGGTGCTACACGTTATGATGAGAATCAACCAAAAATACCAGCTGTTGCCATCAGTACAATGGGTGCAGAAGAATTGAGTAAAGCCATAGCGGCAAAACAAATCAAACAAGTTTATATAAAAACAAATTGTAAACAATATGAAGATGTGCTTTCTTACAATGTAGTTGGTGAAATAAGGGGAAGTTCATTTCCTGACGAAATCATAACTGTAGGTGGACACCTAGATAGTTGGGATCTTGCTGAAGGTGCCCACGATGATGGAACTGGTTGTGTTCAAAGTATTGAAGTATTAAGAGCAATCAAAGCAAATATTGGAAAGCCCAAGCGGACCATTCGTGCAGTTATGTTTATGAATGAAGAAAATGGATTAAGAGGTGGTACGAAATATGCAGAAGTTGCAAAAGAGGAAAAGAAAAAATTTATCATGGCCATGGAAAGTGATGCAGGGGGCTTTACACCTCGTGGGTTTGGGTTTACAGCAAATGCTGTACAAAAAGAAAAGATAATGAGTTGGAAGCCATTGTTTCATAACTATGGCGCTCTTGAATTCAATGAAGGTGGAGGTGGAGCGGATATAGGTCCGTTACGTGGTTTAGGAACTGCACTTATAGGTCTGAACCCAGATTCACAGCGTTATATGGATTTACACCATGCTAAGACAGACGTATTTGAAGCGGTTAGTGAAAGAGAGTTGAATTTAGGTTCCGTGGTGATGACAGCTATGGTTTATCTTGTTTCTCAATACGGTTTTTAGTACTAAGTCCGTTTAATTTCCAACTAAAAAGATAGCAGGTTGTTTGGGTAACTCCACAGCCTGCTTTTTCCATTCTGCGATGGTTTTTGTTTTTATCCATTCTTCGCTTGAAGTAAGGTTATAGGCAATACAAAGTTTCGTCTCTTGGTTAAGTCCATTAACTAATGATTGAAACATTTGGTTATTGCGGTAAGGAGTCTCAATAAATATCATCGTGCAGCTTTCAGCTTTGCTCTTCCTTTCCAGCTCTTTTATTTTTTTATCTCTTTCACTTGGTGTGATAGGTAAATAACCTAGAAATTCAAAATGCTGTCCATTTAACCCACTGGCCATCAATGCCAAAAGGATAGAGTTAGGTCCGGTTACCGGATGTACTTTGAAACCTTCCTTTTGTGCGGCGGCTACAAGTTGTTGTCCTGGATCAGCTATACCGGGACAACCAGATTCGCTTACTATGCCAATTATTTTTCCAGTTTGAAGAAATGCTTTGAACTCTTTTAGATGGACTTCTTCTTTGTTGCCAATTTCAAACCATGTTCTTGCATCAATATCAAACGCTTTATCTATTTTTTTAAATGCTCTTCTTGCCGTCCTGATATTTTCTGCAAAAAATATTTCACATGTATTTATGCGTTCTTTAATCAGCACAGGCAAATGGGTATACCCTTCTTCTGCAAGTGCAATAGGTATCAAGTGGACTTCCCCTTTTTTAATTTCCATTTTATTGAAACGCTTTATTGTCTTTGATTGATTGCATGCTAATGGTACTGGCTATCACTGCATAGGCTGGTGCCAACACCCATCCCACTAGGATAATGCTATGCATGAGGTAGAAAATTATGCCATTACCAATGGCTAGTCCCTTGTGTCTGCCAATAAAATCGATGCTTTGCTCCATCTTCATTTTATTGCGTTCACAAGAATAATCCAGCATTGAAAAACCGTAGTAATAGCATTCAATCAAAATAGCGATAAAGGGGGCTATCCAACCTATAAACGGAATCAGTGATAAAATGATAATTGAGAATACATATACTGTCTGCCAAATCGTATTTCTTACAGCCATTCTCATACCTCTCGCTACATCCGATAGGTACTGCTTCATTTTGAAGTCGAATGATTTATTTTCTATAATAGAGGCTGTTTTTTCACTCAGGTAAGAAAAGATAGGTGAGCCAATGATTAACCAGATGTATTTGAAAAGCGAAAAATATAAAAGCATCAACAGTAGCCATAGCATGATTCCTCCAACGGTAAAAAGAAAACCAATCCAACTGCTCTCTAATTTAGTAAGCCATCCTCTTAAACCTGTTTCAATGGTTAGCCATTCTATGGCTGCGTTGGCTGACTTCGAAAAGAAGTACATGCTTGTAGCAAAAAGAAAAGCATAGACGATACCAGGAATAATTATCCACCTCCATAATTTATGCTTTCGTATAAACCGATGAGCGTCAATATAAGATTGAATAGATATGACAATTTCTTTTAGCAATTCTGTTCTTTGAATGTAGCAAAATACACAAATGATTTATCTTCACCCAAATTGTTCCCTTGGAAAAAGTAGCAGATTCTAGATGGAAGCCTTTGCTTGCATTATTAAGCGGACCATTCTTGTTTTCGCTTACGCTTCTATTGAATCCTTTTGGTTTGGATACAGAAGCTACCAATGTTATGGCTGTTGCTGTTCTTATGATTACATGGTGGATTGCTGAAGCATTGCCAATGCCTGCTGTCGCATTAGTACCTTTGGTTTTATTTCCTTTGATGGGGATTGCTAAAATAAGTGACGCTGCTGCTCCATATGCAAATGAAGTTGTCTTCCTGTTTATGGGAGGGTTTATGATTGGATTGGGAATTGAGAAGTGGAATCTCCACAAAAGGATAGCACTTTCTATTGTTCAATTTACGGGTACTAATGGAAACAGAATCTTATTAGGTTTTATTTTGGCTACTGGATTTATCAGCATGTGGTTAAGTAATACTGCTACTACAATGATGATGCTTCCAATAGCTGCATCTGTTATTTCGGTTGTGGTGGCAAAAAATGAAAATAATCCCCAGCTTAGACATTTTGCTGTATGTATGATGTTAGGAATTGCCTATGCATCTAATTTTGGTGGTATTGCAACAATTATTGGTACTCCACCCAATGTTGCTTATGCTTCTTTTATCAGTAAACAATTGAATAATGAAATTTCTTTCTCAGCCTGGATGTTAATAGGGGTGCCGGTTTCCTTGCTTTTGCTTTTTTCTCTTTACATTGTATTGATCAAACTATTTCCAAGTAGGATTGATTCTAATGATGAAATGCGACTACTCATTAAAAATGAGTTGGCAGCTCTCGGTCCTATGTCAATACCCGAGAAAAGGGTACTAGCAATTTTTATAACAACAGCTTTACTTTGGATCTTTAGAGAAGTAATCAACAATATCGGAATTGTCAAGTTGGATGATAACATGATTGCAGTTTTTGGGGGCTTACTCATGTTTATAGTACCTGCTGGAAGAGGAGTAAAGCAAAATGAAAGAATTTTAGTTTGGTCTGATACATCAAAAATGGCTTGGGGTATTTTATTGTTGTTTGGAGGAGGCATTACCTTGGCTGCTGCTTTGGAGAAAGCAGGATTGATTAAAATGCTCGGAGTTTGGTTATCAAGTTTTTCAGGAAGTTCAGTAGTGATTTTAGTCATTGCTGTCACCATCATTTCCCTTTTTATCAGTGAAGTGATGAGTAATGTTGCACAGGTCATTGTGTTTGCGCCAGTTGTTACAGGAATAGCTACTGCAACTGGGGTTGATCCTTATATGCTGGGAATACCAATGACGCTTGCAGCCAGTTGTGCCTCAATGATGCCTATGGGAACACCTCCTAATGCAATCGTATTTTCAACAGGTCATTTGAAGCTGAGTGAAATGATGAAAGCGGGACTAATCATGAATCTGATTAGTATTCTTTTGATTATTCTTTCAGGATTATTTTTGGTGCCGCTTGCTATAAAATACTTGTAAACATCTTACGCTTGTGATTTATCTCCATACGCCAAATCACCAGCATCTCCTAGTCCGGGTACAATATAGCCCTTGGCAGTAAGTTCCTCATCAATATCTCCGCACCAGATTTTAACGTTAGGTTCGTGTCTTCTTAAAAACTCAATACCTTCTGTACATGCAATTACACAAGCCACATGAATCTCTTTCGATTTACCTTCTCTTCTCAAATGTTCAATGGTTTTGACAAGTGATGCGCCTGTTGCAAGCATAGGATCACATAATATGAGGGTTCTATCTTCTAATGAAGGTGAAGCCAGGTATTCTAAGCTAATCTCAAAACTTCCGTCACGATGATGTTTTCTATAAGCAGCAATGAATGCATTATCTGCTTTATCGAAATAGTTCAACATGCCAATATGTAATGGAAGTCCAGCTCGCAAAATAGTAGCCAATACAGGTTGTTGTTCAAGTACTTTTGACTTAGATATACCAAGTGGAGTAGTGATATCAACTTCTTTCCAGGGTAGGGTCATGCTGATTTCATAAGCAATTACTTCGCCAATTCTTTCAATATTTCTTCTAAAGCGCATTTTGTCGCTTTGCACAGTAACATCCCGCATTTCTGAAATCCAATTGCTAACAAGAGAATGCTTTTCGCTTAAGTTTATGACCATACAATGCTTAATTTCGGGTATTGAACAAATTTAAAGATAATCTATGTTATATCGCGTGATAGGTGTCATGAGTGGTAGTTCATTGGATGGATTGGACCTTGCTTTTGTAGAATTTGAAGAAAAAGGGGGTAAATGGACATTTAGTATTGTAGCCTCTGCTTGTTATCCTTATGATGAGGCATGGACTAACAAGTTGAAAACAGGACGTGAATTGAAGGCTGTTGATTTTGTGTCACTAGATGCGGAATATGGGCATTATGTAGGTGCACAAATCAATCGGTTTATACAAGAAAATGGTTTAGATTATAAAGTGGGATTGATTGCTTCTCATGGTCATACCCTATTTCATTTGCCTGGAAAGTATTCCGTGCAGATCGGAAATGGTGCTGCAATTGCCGCAGAGACTTCTTTGCCAGTAGTCTCCGATTTAAGATCATTGGATGTTGCTTTAGGAGGGCAAGGAGCGCCAATAGTTCCGATGGGAGAACAGTTGTTATTTCCCGATTATACTTTTTTCTTAAATATTGGCGGAATATCAAATATTTCATTTAAAGGAGAGCAGTTTTATGATGCGTTTGATGTTTGTCCCGCAAATAGAGTTCTAAACCAATTAGCAGAACAGATACATGTTCCTTTTGATAAAGACGGTGTCTTTGCTGCTGCTGGAAGGATTAATGAAGTATTGCTTGAAAGATTAAATCAGCTCGATTATTATCAATCTGACTTCCCGAAATCATTGGCCAATGAATTTGGAACTGAAGTGGTCTTTCCGCTACTAGTTGCAAGTGAATTACCGACTGAAGATTTGTTGGCTACCTACACTGAGCATATTGCTATTCAAATAGCGCTAGCCATTGAAAAGATAATGACAAAGCGTTCGATGCCTAATGGGCAACATAAAATGTTGGTGACTGGTGGTGGCGCTTATAATGTGTATTTGATTTCAAGAATCAGTCAACATCTTCTTCCTTACGGAATTGAACTTGTACTTCCTTCCAATGAAATTATTGAATACAAAGAAGCTTTTATTATGGCTCTGCTTGGTGTTTTGAGATGGAGAGAGGAAGAAACAGTTTTCAGTTCTGTCACTGGAGCAAAAAGAGGGAGCAGTGGTGGTGCTTTTTGGATGGGACAAGATTAAAAAAGAAAAGCCCCGAATTTTTCGGAGCTTTTTTTATGGTTGGTTATTTGTAACCCCATTTTTTCATGATCTCAAGGTCTTCTTTCACACATTCCATTGGCGTCTTTCCTTGATATGATTCTTGCTCAATAATGAAGTGCTTCGTTCCCCACTTCCGTCCCAAATCAATTACCTCTTTTACTGGTACAATTCCTACGCCGAGAATAGTCGACTCAAATTTCTCATGTCCTGATTTTGATGCAACCTCATCTTTAACGTGCATAGATTCAAAGCGACCAGGATATTTTTGCATGATATCAAGTGCTTTAGCGCCACCATTAATCATGTTACCAATATCCAATTGTTGCATTACTAATTTTGGATCGGTTTCTCCAAGAATAATATCAAATAAAGTTCTGTCACCTAATTTTTCACTGAATTCGAAATCATGGTTGTGGTAACCAAATTTCATTCCGTATTTCTGACAGAGTTCACCTGATTTATTGAAGATTTCCATCATTCCCTTTAAGGCGTTGATATCTTTTCTAACTGTTTCTTCCATCCATGGACTGATTACAAACATTTGTCCAACTGCTGCGGCATCTTCAACTGTCTGTTTCCATCCATCGGTGAAATCTTTTTTAGCTGCATCCCAATGTTTAGAAGTCATTACTGTATGTCCACTTGGCATGGTCATACCCAAATCGTTCAATAACTTCTTGAACTCAGCAGCAGACCATCCATAGAATTTTCTATTTACATAGTTAGCATGCTCAACATGCTTATATCCCATTTTTGATAAAAGCTGAAGTGTTTCTAATGGTTTTTTACTCATATCATCTCTGATGGAGTAAAGTTGAATTCCAGTCAGCTCACCTTTTTTTGCTGCTGCAAACAAGTCACTGCTGAAAAATGTAGCGCCAGCGGCTACTAGGGCGCTGTTGCGAATAAAAATTCTTCTTGATTGGTTCATATGGCTGTTTTTAAAATTACTGGTAAAGTAATTTACAACAAACTTTTGAAAAAAAGCGAATGGAATAGGGTATTCCCCAAGAACCTACTAGATGCTAATAAAATTATTTCCGCAGTATAATACCTTGCATTCATATGACAAGGTACTTACTCCTTTTATAATTTCGGAATCACAGGAATGGGGCTGTTCTGCTTGCTTTTACTTTTTTCAGACCCACAGGTGTTCCGGCATAAACAAGTGAACCCCCATTTTCTCCAGCTTCCGGACCGAGTTCAATGATCCAGTCTGCTGATTTTATGACATCTGTATTGTGTTCAATTACCAGAATAGTATGTCCTTGATCAATTAATGCATTAAAAGAGCCAAGTAATTTTTTTATATCATTGAAGTGCAAGCCAGTTGTAGGTTCATCAAAGATGAACATGATTTTATCGGTATTGTTTTTGCCACGTCCAAGAAAACTTGCCAATTTAACTCTTTGTGCTTCACCTCCTGAAAGTGTGCCACTTGATTGTCCGAGTTTGACATATCCCAATCCCACATCAGATAATGGTTTCAGTCTTGTAGCAATATCTTTTTCATCTTTGAAGAAGTCGATAGCATCTTCAACTGATAACTCTAGTATATCAAAAATGTTCTTGTTTTTGTATTGGACCTCCAAGACTTCATCTTTGAATTTTTTACCGTTGCAGCTCTCACAGGTGAGTCGAACATCTGCCAAAAATTGCATCTCCACAATTTGCTCTCCTTCACCTTTACAAGTATCACATCTTCCACCATCTACATTGAATGAAAAATGTTTGGGTTGGTAACCTCTGATTTTGCTTAGTGGTTGAGAGGAAAAAAGGTCGCGGACACTATCCCATGCTTTAATATAGGTTACGGGGTTACTTCTAGAAGATTTGCCAATAGGGTTTTGGTCTACCATTTCAACCTGCTTGATCGCATCAAGTGAGCCGGTAATTTTACTATGAAGACCAGGTCTGTCTCCAACACCTGTTATGTGTTTGGATAAAGCTGGGTATAATATTTTCTTTACTAATGTTGTTTTACCACTGCCACTTACACCACATACAACAGTGAAGATGCCTAAAGGGAAATCTACATCAACTGATTTTAAATTATTTTCAGCTGCACCTTGAACAGAAATGAATTGTTTACCAGTCCTTAGTTTTTTTGGTGGCTCAATCTGTAATTCACCATTTAAGTATTTGGCTGTCAGACTTTTCGAAGACTTTATCAATGTTTTATAATCACCCTCTGCTACAACCTCACCGCCTAAATGACTCGCAAGGGGTCCCATATCTATAATATGATCAGCCTCTCTCATCATCATTTCATCATGTTCAACTACTACAACTGTATTGCCAAGATCTCTGAGATTTTTCAAAACTTTTATAAGGCGTTCTGTGTCTCTACTGTGCAAACCAATTGATGGTTCATCTAGAATATACAATGAGTTGGTTAAGTTGCTGCCCAAGCACCTTGTAAGTTGTATACGCTGACTCTCTCCACCACTGAGGCTATTTGCTAAGCGATCTAATGATAAATAACCTAATCCAACATCAAGCATGGTGTCCAAGCGCTGGTTAATTTCCAATAGCACTCGTTTAGCTATAGATGTTTCATGCGGACTAAGTGTTAAAGATTTAAACCATACTGCAAGATCTTTTACAGGTAGTTTGCACAACTCACCAATATGTTTATTGTTGATTTTTACATATAGGGCTTCTTTTCTCAAACGATATCCTTCGCAACTGGTACAAGTTGTTCTTCCTCTGTATCTAGATAAAAGTACCCTAAACTGGACTTTATACAAATTCTCCTCTACCTCTTTAAAGAAGTCGTTAATCCCGTAAGTTTTTTTATGCCCTTTCCAAAGCACTTCTTTTTGTGCAGCAGTTAGTTCTGCATAGGGTCTATGGATAGGGAAGTCAATTTCTTTTGCGCCTTTGATGAATTGATCTTTCCACCAGCTGAGTTTTTCACCTTTCCATGGTGCTACAGCGCCATCATAGATGCTCAACCGATGATTAGGAATAACCAAGTCGGGGTCTATACCTAAGATTTGAGAGTAACCTTCACAAACGGGACAAGCACCAAAGGGGTTGTTAAATGAAAAGAGGTTTGGGACAGGTTCTTCAAATCTCATTCCATCCAACTCAAATAGGTTGGAGAATTTTTTAAGCTGATCGTTGTTCTTTTTTATATACAAGGATCCCTCACCTTCATAGAAGGCAAGAGAAAGTGAATCATTTATTCTGTTTTCTTCATCTTCATCAAAAGATTTTGCAACAAACCTATCAATCAATAAATAATCTTCCTCCGTTGGTTTCCATCTTTTTTCTTCAAGTAGATCTTCAATCTGGGTTATTTCAAGCGTGTTGCAATTGATTATTCTTGAAAATCCCTTTTGCATAAGAATACCTAACTCTTCATTGGGTTTTCTATTGGCATGGGTTTTGAATTTGCACAGTAAGTAAAGCTTATCACCTGCTTTTGCTTTTTTCATGAAGGCAAGTACATCTTGCACATCTTGCTTTTTTACTTCCTCTCCTGATATAGGTGAATAGGTTTTACCAACACGCGCAAATAAGAGTCTGAGGTAATCGTAGATTTCAGTCATGCTGCCAACAGTAGAACGTGGAGTTCTTGTAACTACTTTTTGTTCTATAGCAACAGCTGGACAAAGTCCGGATATATGATCTACATCAGGCTTGTCCATTCGCATCAAAAACTGTCTTGCATAAGCGCTTAAACTCTCCGCATATCTTCTTTGACCCTCTGCAAAGAGGGTATCGATGGTCAAAGATGATTTTCCGCTACCGGAAACTCCCGTAACAACAGTGAGTTTTCCCCTTGGTATTTTTACGAATACGTTCCGTAAGTTGTGCACACGAGCACCTTGTATAAATACAGGCTCGTTTTTTTCAACGTTCTTATTTGATTCTTTCTTTTCCTTTACTGGTGCGGGTTTCGACATATTATAATGCAAATATAGCTTCTTAAGTGTTTACGTAGATCTACGAACGTGTTAACAATGCTTTGACATTTTAACGCTTAGAGCGCTTACAAAAATTTACGTAATCGATAAAAATACATTCTTCAAAATTTTGCCCACCTCACGATAATTCTAGTTTTGACATGTGATATCGCACAAACGACGTCACTGAAAAATCCAAATCCATTCTAAAAAAACCATTTTATGAGATCCAATTCCAACCTAACTGATCAACAACTGATTCAGCTTTTTGTTAACGGTGATTCTAGCGCTTTAGAAGATCTGATTAACAGACACAAGGACAGAATTTTTACTTCTATTGTAATTCTTTTAAAGGACAGAAGTTTAGCTGAAGACATTTTCCAGGAAGTATTCATTAAAATCATCGACACTCTAAGAAGCGGAAGCTATACCGATGAAGGTAAATTCTTGCCTTGGGCTTTGAGAATTGCACATAATATGTGTGTGGATCATTTTAGGAAGGTAAAAAGGACTCCAGTGGTTAACCACAATAGTGATAATTATGATATTTTCGAGACCATCAATTTGTCAGAAGAAGGTGCTGAAAGTAGAATAATGAGATCTCAAAGTCATGAGCGTGTTAGACAAATGCTTGACATGCTTCCTGAAGACCAAAGAGAAGTGATTGTAATGAGGCATTTTGCTAACCTTAGCTTCAAAGAGATAGCAGACAAGACCAATTGCAGCATCAATACAGCCCTTGGCAGAATGCGTTACGGTTTGATCAACTTAAGAAAGTTAATGGTTGAGCAGCAGGTAGCACTTTAATTGTAGAATGGTTTTCTCATAAATAGGAAATTGGGACCAGTGATGGTCCCTTTTTTATTGCTTGGATTGCTCAAAAGCATCCAATCCACACTTTAACCAAGCCGCATATTCTGTGGCATTGGGTACATAACCTACTGGAGCTGTTAGCAATTGTTCGTTAGGAGACAAGGCTACATACCAAGGCTGAGAAGTAGCATTAAAGTTTTCTGTCTGAAACAAGCTCCATTTTGTTCCTACCGTATTGATATTCACCTTAGCGCCTGATTTTGTGGTATATACTTGCTGTTGGTCAATTGGAAGAGTGGCTTTATCATCAACGTAGAGTGAAACCAGTATGTATTTTTCCATCAGTGCCTGAACTTCTGGCTTTGTCCATACATTTTCTTCCATTTTTCTGCAATTCACACATGCCCATCCTGTAAAGTCGATTAACAAAGGTTTATTCAGCTTTTTCGCCAGTTGTAAAGCTTCGTCATAATCTTTGATAGGTTCATCACAATTGATGGGATGCTCATAGATACTATAACACACTGGAGGTGGGAAACCACTTACCAAACTTATATTTGCCATTTTAGTATTGGTCACTCCCGGTGAAATATAAAGTGTGAAAATAAGTACACCAAAAGCTAAGATTTTTCTTGTGATGCCAATTTTTTCTCCTTTTGAATCATGGGGGAACCTGATCCAACCCATTAGATATAGAAAGAGCCCAAGGAAAAGGATAATCCATATGCCAAAAAAGATCTCTCTCTTGATAATGGACCAATGAGCAACTAAATCCGCATTGGAAAGAAATTTCAAAGCAAGTGCCAGTTCAATAAAACCAAGCACCACTTTTACTGTATTCAGCCAGCTTCCACTTTTTGGTAAAGAGTTCAACCATTGTGGGAACAGTGCGAACAGTGCAAATGGTAAACCTAGTGCTACGCCAAAACCAGCTAATCCTGCTGTTAATGGCCATGCTCCTTCAGTTGCGGTTCCAACCAAGAGGGTTCCAAGAATTGGACCGGTGCAAGAAAATGATACAATGGCTAGTGTGAGTGCCATAAAAAACACTCCAGCAATTCCTGAACCTTGTTTGGCATTGGTAGAATTGGCAAGGCTTCCAGGCAATGTAATTTCATAGTAGCCAAAAAAGGAGATGGCAAAAAAGATAAAGATGGCAAAGAAAGCAACGTTTAAATAGACGTTGGTTGAGATTTCATTGTAGATGGCAGGATTGACATTGCCAATTAAATGAAAAGGTATGCTGAAAGAAACATAAATAAGGAAAATAAACAATCCATAAGTGATAGCAAGTCGTTTACCTTTCTTTTTGTTGTCGTTGTGCTTGGTGAAAAATGAAACTGTTAGCGGTACCATAGGGAAAACACAAGGTGTAAGCAAAGCAAACAAGCCTCCCAAAAAGCCTAACATGAAGATTTTGAGAATGCCACTATTTTCTTCATCCTTTTCATTGGTGCCGCAATCTTGAATGGGATTATCAATAGTTAATCCCGGGATGACTATTTTACTAGTTGATGCTTTTCCTCCTTCCATGGGTATCTCAAAAGCAGCGATTTCTGCGGGAAAGAAAGAGTCACCTTTACCGAAAGTAAAAGACAAAGAGGCTTGTAGGGATGCTGGTACTGATGATGCAAATGTTATTTCAGCTGTAAACTCAGTACTGCTTTTAAATATTTCAAATGATTTTCCTTCGAAGATTATGCTTTGAATGGTTGTACCTGTGGTGGTAGCCTGAAGCGGTTGTGTGATGGTTATGGAGGAGTCGGGTAAAATCAGTTCACTAGATTTTAGTCCGTCGAACTCTATCGATGGTGCATAAATTTCCCAACCCTTTTCATTGTTTGTACTAAACCTGAGTTGGTATTTGTTTTCGCCTATTTTCTTGGATGTCGCGGACCAATTAACCGCAGGAGTACCGTCTTGGGCAATGGATGCAATAGGAATTATAAGAACGAGCAATAGGCTCCAAAAAAAACTTTTTTTCATGTTGAAGGTGCTATCCTCCAATGGCAATTTTAAACGGCACTTCCGATGGTGGTAAGCACACTTCATCGTTGCATACCATGAATGCTATTTTCCCGTTTAAATTTGTCTTGGCGGTGGTTTTTGTATTGATCACCTGAGTAAAAGTGACTGTTTTTTCAAAGTAATTAACCTTGCCATCCCATGCTGCTTCGTATTTCGTGATTTTCTTCCCTTTTTCTAAAATCTTTCCCTGTACGGTGATTAAAGGGTTAGGTGAGAAGCTAATGGTAGTAGGAACTGGACCTTCAACGCCAGCATTAATTGCGTACATGTGGAAATCTCCATTAATAACTGCAGTCATTGAGATCTCATATTTCTTATCTGCCATTTTTTTGGAAGCAAAAGTCCATTTTACATGTTTGGCTGAACCCATCTGTGAAAATGCAGTTGCTGTAAAGGCAAACAGTAAAAATAAAAAAGTGCAGATTTTTTTCATAGTACTTGAATTATGCAAGTTCAGCTTGCTGAACATGCTGAAGAAATAGTGTGTTAAAGACAGTCTTACCATCTGTATTGGCCAATTGAGTAGAGCAAGCTCTTTCAGGATGTGGCATCATGCCAAATACATTTCTAGTGCTGTTACAAACTCCAGCAATATTGTGCATCGTACCATTAGGGTTTGCTGCATTAGTAATGTTGCCATCTGCGTCGCAGTATTTGTAAATGATTTGGTTATTTTCAATGAGAGAGTTTAGTGTTTTTTCATCTGCGTAATATCTTCCCTCACCATGTGCAATAGGTATTTTAAGCGCTCTTCCCTCGCTACCAATTATATTTACATTTTTGCAGATGAACTGTTGATTACTGTTCTTCAGTAAAGCGCCTGGGAGCAGACCTGCTTCACATAAAATTTGAAAGCCATTGCATACTCCTAATACTTTTCCTCCTCTGTTGGCGAATTCGATGGTGGCTTGCATCATAGGACTGAATCTAGCAATTGCTCCGCAGCGCAGGTAGTCGCCATAAGAGAAACCTCCTGGAAGAACTATACAATCTTCAGTGGAGAAAGCCGATAAGTCGTTGTCTTTGTGCCAAAGTTCAATAACTTCTTGTCCAAGGTCGTTTCTCAAAGCTCCAATCATATCTCTATCGCAATTAGATCCAGGGAAAACTACTACACCAAATTTCATTGTGGTCTATTTGGTGCAAATTTATAACCTTTATCTGAATGACTTTGAGGTAAACGGAAATTTAACGGATGAGTGCTAGGGCAATTAACACAAAAAAAAGCAGGTTGGGGATAAACTCCTTTTTAAAGGAGAGGAAAATGGGGGCAATTAAAAAACTTGCTGGGGTAAGTATAAACATGATTTCACTCGCCAAGATGCCAAAATTGATTGCCAGAAGACCAAAAATGACTAAGATGAGAATCAACGCAATCATGTAGGTCTTTCTGTTTTGGATCACCATTTTCCCAATAGTTGGAGTGTACATCCAAATCCCAATTAATGGGAGAAGTGTGATGATGATTATTTTTGACCATAAAACTGGTTCATAGTTAGGTATGCTAAACTTAATCTCATAGTTAGCAATAAATTGTTTCAGGTTCAATTGGTCAGTTAAATACTCCCAGGAAAAAATAAAATAAAAAGGCATGAGAAATCCCAGCGTGCATATGAGCCATTCTTTCGAAGTGGCTGGTCTCATGATAAAGAGGGCTATAATCAACCAAAGATAAATTGTCCAATATCCTGGGTTCATTGTGGCCAATAGTCCTGCTATAAAACCCGCCCCGATGAGGTTGTTGCTAGGTTTTTCTTGTTTATAAATAATAATTAACAATTTAATCAGGACCAACAATAGACCATTGATGAGTATGAAAAAAGTATCTAT
>Ga0079301_1000464_pt1 | contig 19423 bp, 19 predicted proteins | sample Wag4_2014_7_11_3_FD_74797 | JGI IMG/M metagenome (GOLD analysis project Ga0079301, IMG submission 74797) | Fresh water mixed with fracking chemicals microbial communities from Ohio, USA - Utica-2 Time Series FC 2014_7_11 | ecosystem: Engineered > Industrial production > Chemical products > Input... | reverse complement strand
GCGGTAGCGATGGTGGGGTATTCCCTTCAGGGCCGATGTTTGAGTCACTAGCTGAAAAAATACAAGGTGTTTTTGCACGTTTTCGCGGCGAGCGCGGCCTGACGGAAGAGAACGTGGCCGAGGCGTTGCGTGACGTGCGGCGTGCGCTGCTCGAGGCCGACGTCAACCTATCGGTTGTGAAGGCGTTCATGGCCGCCGTGCGCGAAAAAGCTTTGGGGCAGGCCGTGGGCGCCGGCTTGACGCCTGCGCAGACCCTCGTGAAGGTGGTCCACGAAGAACTGGTCACCTTGATGGGCGGGGAGGCAGTGCCTTTGGCCCGTCATGCGGCTGGTGTCACGGTGGTTTTGATGGCAGGCCTGCAAGGGTCAGGCAAGACGACAACGGCAGCCAAGTTGGCATTGCTGCTCAAGAAGCAAGGGTTCAGACCGTTGCTGGCGGCGTGTGACACGTATCGGCCGGCAGCGGTGACGCAACTGCAAACATTGGGGCGGCAGATTGATGTGCCGGTCTATGCGGAAACCGGCAGTGCGCCGCTTGCGATCGCCTCGGCTGCGTTGCGCGAGGCGAAGTCGGATGGTCGCAACTACCTGATTGTGGACACGGCAGGTCGTTTGCACGTTGATGACGCCTTGATGGCGGAAATACGGCAGATGCGGGAAGTGTTGCAACCGCACGAAGTTTTGTTGGTTGTCGATGCGATGATTGGTCAAGATGCGGTCAATATGGCCAAGGCGTTCCATGAGACCGTGCCATTGACCGGACTCGTGCTCACCAAACTGGATGGGGATACGCGGGGTGGAGCGGCGTTATCGGTTCGCCACGTGACGGGTTGTCCCATCAAGTATGCCGGTATCAGCGAAAAGCCGGATGGTTTGGTGCCGTTTCATCCCGAGCGCATTGCGAGTCGCATACTTGGGATGGGGGATGTGTTGACGCTCATTGAGCGTGCGCAGGCAACCATTTCAGAACAAGAGGCCAAGGCGCTGGAAGCGAAGATGTTGAAGGCCGAGTTCAATCTGGAGGATTTTGCAACGCAGATGCGTCAAATGCGTCAGATCGGGAGTATGTCGCAGATACTTGAGATGTTGCCAATCCCTGGTCTGAAGCAATCAATTGGGCAGGAGAAGTTGTCAGAAGGTGAGGATCGTCTGAAGGGTTTTGAAGTGGTCATCCAGTCGATGACACCCAAGGAGCGTCGGCAGCCTCGCATCATCGACATGTCCCGAAAGATCCGTATCGCCAAGGGCGCTGGGGTGAAAGTTGAAGACGTCAACAAATTATTGAAAGACTTTGATATGATGAACAAGGTGATGAAGCAGTTTGCCGGGTTGTCCAAGCAAATGCCGAAGCACCTTCAAAAAGCGCTGAAATCGGGACAGCTTCCTCAAATGCCGTCAGACGCCGGGTTTCCGTTTCCAATGCCTGGCAAGGGCAAGTTTCCATTCAAATTTCCCAAGTAGGGTGCACTCGCGTCCTCTAGGCCATTACTCAATCTTAATCTGCAAGGAGTTCGTAATCAATGGTTAAAATTCGCTTGAAGCGCATTGGCGCGACCAAACGTCCCAAGTACCGGGTGGTGGTGCAAGAGAGTCGTACCCGTCGTGATGGCCGTGTGATTGAAGAGATCGGTTTTTATGATCCCCAGGCCAACCCGGTTGAATTGCGCATTGATACCGAGTTGGCGAAGAAATGGTTGAGTCAGGGTGCGCAACCGACTGAGACTGCGCAGACGTTGTTGCGTCGTGCGGACGTGCTGCCTGCGCCGGCTGCCAAGTGAATGTCGAGGAATCCGTGACTGCCGATACGCTTCAAAATGTGGCTGAGGTGTTGTTGCGTGCGATCGCCACGCAGCCGGACTCGTTGCGCATCGAACGCGTCGATGAAGGGGATCGCACCGCATTCACGGTGCAGGTTGACCCCACGGATGTCGGTCGTGTGATTGGCCGAAAGGGGCGAACAATCAATGCGATTCGTACCATTGTTAAAGCGGCGGGGTTAAAAGCACAGCGGCAAATCAACCTGGAGTTGATGGCACCCGATCTGGCATCGGTTCCCGAGGAAGCGTAAAGCACTGTGCGATTCGTGGACCCTTGTGGTTTGCGAGGGCAGTATCCGAGGGTAATTGGCGTCAAGGGTACGTGTCAGGTGGCACGTACCTGACGAGGGGCAAAGTTCCGAGCCGTGGGGGTTGGCCAACCGCAGTGTGAGACTCCGGTTAGCACTTTCGTAGCACCGTCAGTGGGTCGTCTCTCGCTTCATCAAAGCGGAGACGGCTCGATTTTGCGTTGACGCGCGAGGTCGGTGCGCATCATTGGTATCAGGCGCAACGATAATGCTTCCAGCGTTGCCTGTAGCAGGCCATTCGCAATCGGTTGAACCAAGCTTGCGGGCAACCAAGCCAGGGCTTGCGGTGTCGTCAGGCGCACCTGCGCATCGATCACGCTGCCGAGCACACACGCATCACCATCGGGCCTGAAACGCGCATCTCCCTCGAAACATGCCTCAAAACCAAGGTCACCGTGGGATTGCTCCGTCAATTGGCATCCGAGCGAACGCATAGTGATCCGATCCGGCGGATGCTGTTCAAACAGGACATCAAAACCCGGCTTGAATGAAAAACCCAAAATCCGAAACCGCTTCATCTGGATGCGATAACAACCATCCCCCATCACCGTTACACGGTCGGGTCCCAAAAAGCGTTTCAGCAGGGTCTCATTCGCTGCCAGGTAGGCATAGGCCGATTCAGCCGTCGCAGACAATGGATCGTGCCGTTTCAATTGTCCATTGAGCAAAATGTCTCCCAACGCATCCTCCCTTTATACAGAAGCACATTGACTGGTGACCAAAATTTAGCTGGTTATTGACTATCAACCAGTCCTCCCGTCGTTTTCAGATTGATGGATCGCTCACGCTCCCTCGATACCCCTGTCTGTCGCTGGTAACGCGGCAGAAATACCAGTCCAGTCTATCACCAAACGTCCCCATCACGGCGAGTGCCATGCCGAGTGCGTCAATGAATGTTAAACTGGAGACACTTTGTAGCAGGTGAATCGACGCAATGAGACCAACTGTGGGTGATCGTGCTGCAGATGCCGGTGGAGTTCAGGAGCGACAATAGCGATGCGAGGGCCAGGCGGAATGGATATCTCAAAATTAATGAAACAAGCTCAGAAAATGCAAGAAGCGATGGTCAAGATGCAAAGCGACCTTAACTTGCAAGTTGTTGAAGGCAGTGCTGGTGGTGGCGCGGTAACCGTCACGATGACGGGTGGCATGGAGGTTCAATCCGTGCGCATCAAACCGGAAGCTGTCGATCCAAACGACATTGAAACGCTTGAGGACCTGGTGACCGCCGCGGTTAAAGACGCGGTCAGCAAAGCGAGTGCGTTGGCATCGAACCAAATGGGACAGGTAACCGGCGGTTTGAAGATTCCTGGTTTGGGGTTTTGACGCGGGCCACATCCTGCGACAACCAACCTGTATTGAATCAGTTTAGAGGTGACGTTTGCTTTACGCAAAACCATTGGCGCGTTTGATTGACGAATTGGGAAAATTGCCGGGCATTGGCCCCAAGTCCTCACAACGGCTGGCCTTTCACCTCATCAAACAGCCCGTGGCGGCGATCGAACATTTGGCACGGGTGTTGGTTGAGGCTCGCAATCAGATACGTTTGTGCAGTATCTGTGCGAACCTCAGTGCCGACGACCCGTGTCCATTGTGTCAAAATGCTTCAAGGGAACGGACGGTCATCTGCGTCGTTGCCGAGCCACGTGACCTGGTCGCCCTGGAAAAAACCCGTGAATATCAGGGTTTGTACCACGTGCTGGGTGGATTGATTTCGCCCTTGGATGGGGTGGGGCCGGAGCAGTTGAAGGTGCGCGAGTTGTTGCAGCGACTCGAAGACGGTACCGTTCAGGAAATCATCCTCGCCATCAACCCGTCGGTCGAGGGCGAAGCAACCTGCCTCTATCTCAGCCGACTCATCAAGCCAACCGGGTGCCGTGTCACGCGGATCGCATTTGGCCTCCCGATTGGCGGTGACCTGGAATATGCTGATGAGCTGACCTTGATCAAGGCACTCGAAGGGCGGCGCGAGCTTTAGTGGGCTCCGCGCACGCCATCTCCGCCGTTGATGACGCGACACAACCGTTGCCCGGTACAAAAAACGTTGACCAGCACGCAAGTCTTGGCTGGCATCGACACCGATACTCACCGTCTTGATGATTTTTCGTTTGCCGCACCAGTTTTGGCTGGCAACATGCGAGTCACGATACCGCTTGTTGTTTATAATATCAGCTACCCAGGTGGTGGACGGCCATGCAGGCGCCTATGTTTAGTGGCGGGCCTTACGTATCGCTTCTTGAATCATGTCTTCGTAGATGGTTTTGTCCCGCCAACGCGCCTGGGCAACGGGACTCAGGCGCGCGATCGGGTCAAAATACACGAAGGCTTGGTCTTTCTTGACACTGGGTGCCATAAACACCGAAATGCCGTTTTCGCGATCATAATACTCATAACTGTGTACATCCCGCTTGCCGCCGCCCCCCGGGGCGTCGCAAACGAAAGTCGGGGTACTGAAACCGGCCGTTGTGCCGCGAACGAATTTTTCAAGGTCAATGCCGGTCTGCAGGGTCGTACGCAGATCCTCAACGCCCCGCACCAAATCATGCATATACACATAATAAGGATGCACATTCATATGTCCCAAGCGCTTTACCAATAGCCGCATCGTTTCCGGCTCATCATTCACCCCGGCTTGCAAAACCGTCTGGTTGCGCACATAAATCCCGTGAGCAAAGCATTTGGCCATCGCTTGCTCCGTAATCCAGGTCAGTTCATTGGGATGGTTAAAATGCGTGTGCAAGACCACTTCCTTACCCATTGAACGACCCTTGGCAACCACCTCGGCCAGTGCGTCGAACCACTGGGTATCGGTCAACAGCTTTTGGGGCATCACAGCGGGGCCCTTCGTGGCAAAACGCATGCGTCGAATGTGAGGGATATCAAGCAAAGTCTCACCGATCGTGCGAATGTGCGCCGGCGCGAGTTGATAACTGTCACCGCCAGAAATGACGATGTCCTCCAGTTCGGGACGCTCGCGAATGTATTGGAACACTTTGGCCCAACGCTTCGGACTCGCATTGAGAGACACCTTTTCAACTTCAGGCGTGTCAGAGCCCACTGCATACGATCGCGTACAAAAACGGCAATACACCGGGCAGACATCCAAAGCGAGAAAGAGCGCCTTGTCCGGATAACGATGGGTCAAGCCGGGCACCGGTGCGTCATCCTGTTCGTGCAACGAATCAAGGCTTAGCATCGGATGGTCTGGCGTCAGGCGTGAGCCAAGTGGCAGAAACTGTGTTCGTATGGGGTCGCGGTAGGGATCAGCCCAGTTAATCCCCGCAATCATATAAGGCGAAATTCGAACGGCCATCGGCGCTCGCAAGAAACCTTGACGAGCGTCTTCAATGAATTCTTGGGACACGAGTTCCCGTATGGTGTCAATCAAACGGTCAACCGTCGTGATGGAATGCTTCCCTTGCCAGATGTGGTCCAAAAACGTTGACTCATCCACATCCTGATAGGCTGGAATGGCACGCCAGAATTCGCCCCGTCGCACATCGCGGTGCAAAAGATCCTCAGGACCCGCCTTCGGACGCAAGTGTGGGATCACCGGTTCATCCCCCTCTTGCCTGACTGAAGCTGATTGTGTCAAGTCTTGCATCGTCGCACCTCTTAACCAAACCCTTTGACCACACTCGGGCCTCTAAACTAGGCACCGCACGTTTTGGCCTGTCGTCACACCCGGACCCCTTCGTCCAACGCGTCAGGGCCATTATAACCTTCAATCAGGTTCCCCTTCCAGCCTTAAACGTGCAGAATTCCCGTTCGAAAGGCTCATTCCCAATATGGGCAATCAACCAGCACGATCGGGGTGGATGGGCTCTCGTTCTGAACGACCAGCCGTGTCTCGGGCGCGGCGTAGCGTCGGCGCACCAGTGCAAGTCCAAAGACCTGGTGTGTATCCGGATCACTGGCGCTGACAAGGACGTGACCGGCGTTTTCAGATGTTTCCGTCACGAGTGGGGTGCCAGTCGAGAGGAGCGTATCCGAATAAAAACCCATCAAATGGCGTTGAACCTTGTCATAGGATTTGAGTCGGGTGACGACTTCTTGTCCGAGGTAGCAGCCTTTTGTCGTGGCGATCGCAGCATCAAGCCGCAACTCCCACGGATTGGCGTCCAGCAGGGTCAGACACTCGCCACCCGGTACGCCCCACGTCAAACAACGTAAGCGGAATCGCTCCGGCGTTTCACGCTGCACCCCCCGCGTCTCCAGATACCCAATCAACGCCGCCGTGTGCGTCGCGGCGACACGAACCCAATACGTCTTTCCCGGCAATCCGGCCACGGGAGCGATACGACAAGGAACGCCCCCCAAATCAAGCAAGACGTGCGAACCCGGCTCGGGCCATTGCCCGGCATCGACATTTTCCGACAAGACCTCAACCAGCGCCTCCCCGCCGATCATCATGACTGACAGTTCCCCACTGGTTAGGGTCAACGTGACGTCATCCGCGATGAGGTAGCGATCCAACCAATCAAACAACGCATCCACTCGCGATGGTCCCGTCAGAACCTCCACGGCCCCGTCATGCGCCCAAAAATCCACCCAGTCCAGCACCAGGCCACGCTGGTTAACAAAGACCCCTTGCGCCGTTTGCCCTGGTTGCAGGGCGCCGACATCCGTCGTGGTCATATTCTGCAAAAATCGCAGACGGTCACCGCCCGCAAGACGCAGCCAGGAACGGCGGGGACACATTATCAGCCAAGCCTGTTTGTCTCGCATTGTCACAACATGCCTCACCAATTCGTCTGGATACGTGGTCGCCTAAACAGTGATAGCGTATCATGATCGGCCCGGAGGGCCGTACCGTGACACGCCAACCCATCTATTTGGACCATCATGCCAGCACGCCGGTGGATCCATTCGTGCTCGAAGCGATGCTGCCGTATTTTTGTGAAACATTCGCCAATCCACAGCCATTGGGGCACGCCTTCGCCCGTCAGGCCCATCACGCAATCGAAAAGGCACGGCGTCAGATTGCAGCGATTCTGGGCGCCCATCCCGAGGAAATCGTTTTCACATCCGGGGCCACCGAATCGATCAACCTGGCCCTTCAAGGAGCACTGCGGCGTTTTGGCGCAGGCCGTGTACACATCATCACTTCAGCTGTAGAGCATGCCGCGACGTTGCGGTGTCTGGACGCGTTGCGAGGTGACTTGGTGGATGTCACCGTGCTTGGCGTGGATGACGCGGGGCGCGTGGCCCCTGAGGCGATCGCCTCGGCCATCCGACCGGACACCCGCATGGTCAGCCTCATTCACGGCAACAACGAAATCGGCACGCTAACACCCATCGCGCCGATCGGTGCCATTACGCGCCAACGCGGCGTCTTGCTGCACATCGATGCCACCCAGACCTTCTGTCGCATCCCCTTGCACCCAGATACTGACTGTTTCGATTTGCTCTCCTTGTCAGGCCACAAAATCTATGGGCCCAAAGGTGTCGGGGCCTTGTACGTGAGGCGCCGCAACCCACGCGTTGCCCTTGAACCGATGGTTTATGGCGGTGAACACGAACGCGGGCGGCGTTCTGGCACCTTAAACGTGCCGGGCATCGTGGGCCTGGGCGCTGCTGCGACATTGGCGGTTGAAAAGGCACCCGAGGAACGTCAACGCCTTCGCGGGTTGCGCGAGCGCATGGCCGAAGCGTTGCTGGCAGGGGTTCCCGCGCTGCGTATCCTGGGCGATCGCACGCAACGGCTCGATGGGCATTTAAGCGTTGCCATCCAAGGCATTCAGGCCGGCGCATTGATGGCGGCCGTGCCAAACCTGGCGATCTCCGCCGGTGCCACCTGTGCGGCTGGCAAACCCGGCCCCTCGCACGTGCTGCAGGCCATCGGCCTTGAGCCGGAATGGGCGACGGGCACGATCCGTGTGGGCATCGGCCGCGGCAACACCCAAGCCGAAATCGATCACGCGACCACCGACTTGATACAGGCGATCGCCTCACTCCGCCCCGCCCACACACTCCTTGGATGACACCTGTGCAAACACCAAACCCCAGCCCCACCCACAAAGGCCCGGTGAAGACGCCCCTCCCGTCAAAACGCCAGACGTGGCGGCTTTGCCTGGCTTTCACCCTTTTGGTGACCCAAGGCTGCAACCTTGTGGGCCTCATCGGCGCAGCCAACCTCGGCAATGGTCATTTGACGCCGCTTCTGGCATCCGGCAGCATCACCCAGCCCCCCCCAGCCGTACGAATAGGCTACTTCGCCTGGGTCGAATTAAACCGCGAGAGCGCCGTCAATGGCGGGCAACTTCAAGTCGACCTGCTGCAAGGCCAAACCGTCGCATTCGAGCAAAGCGTGGAACCCCGCGCCAATCGGTATGAGCTGTTCATCCGGCCCTCACCGCGCACCGCACGAGGCATCTATGTCGTGATGGCTTGGGAGGATACCAACGGCAACGGTGTTTACGAGGCCCAGCGCAACGAGCGACGGGCGCCCGAGGTTTACCGCATCAGCGGCCACGCAGCGGCTGACAGCCTTTGGAGCGCCGAGCGACTGGTTTTCACGGATCAACGCTTCAGCATCACTTATGCCGACCTTCGACAAAAAGAACTGGGCTTCACCTTTTAAAAAACGATCTTCATCAACCACATGAGGAGCGTCAAGCCGGTGGTGCCACCGGCAAGCATCACACCATTGGTCAACGCGGGACGCCCGATATGGCCACGGTGATACTCAGCCCACTGGCCCTTGAGCCGCCACAGCAGCCCCCCGGAAACGAGTGTTCCAACCAGCGCGAACGTTGTCAGCATCTTGAAGCCTCCTGGTGGCATTGTAACGGAGAGCAACCGCGGCACACAACAGGAGCCAGGGGGTGCGAGGCCTCGGTTGGGTGATTGGTTTCTGGCAAGGTGTATAATGGGGGATGCCACGGTGTGGCTCAATGGGTGAGAAGGAGTGCACGCATGAAGGTAATCCTCATTAAAGACGTCAAAGACCTGGGTCGCCTGGGTGCCTTGGTTGATGTATCGGAAGGGTATGCGCGAAATTTCCTGTTTCCGCGTGGGTTGGCCGCTGAGGCGACGCCCGCGGCAATGAAGCAACTGGAGGAGCGTCGCAAAGCGGAGCAAAAGCGCGAAGCGCGTTTGCTTGAGCAGGCGCAGGTACTCGGGCGGGAATTGGCAAATCTCAAAATTATTCTGCAGGCCAAATCGGGAGAGGGTGGCAAATTGTATGGGACTGTCACGACGAAGGAGATCGCGCATGCCATTTCCCAACAGACGCCCCATCAGTTGGACAAGCGCAAGTTGGAACTCAAGGAGCCGATTCGGGCGTTGGGAACCTACCAAGTCGATGCGCGCCTGCACGCACAGGTTCATGCGAGCGTGACGGTTCAGGTTGTTGAGGCTTGAGCCATTGAAGGGTGTGTCCGTTGGAAAGTAGAGGCAGATGGCCGATTTGATCGAGCGGGTTCCGCCCCATAATATTGAAGCGGAACAAGCGGTGTTGGCGGCGATGCTGATCGACCGCGAAGCCATCACCCGCGTGTTGCAAGTGTTGAACACTGATTGCTTTTACCGCCAGGCGCACCGGTTGATCTTCGAAGCCATCTACAACCTCTTCGAACGGGGCGAGCCGGTCGATCTCATCACCTTACGTGACGCCCTTTCCAATCAGTTGGAGGACATTGGCGGTTACGGCTATCTGGTGGACCTCGCAAGTTCCATCCCCACCACCGCCCATGCGGAGTACTACGCGAAGATCGTCGCTGACAAGGCAATTTTGCGGCAATTGATTCGCACCGGTTCTGACATCGTCCACGCCGCATTCGCCGCGGAGGATGATGTCGAAGCGGTTCTTGACGATGCGGAGCGCCGCATCCTTGAAATCGGCCAAAAGCGGGCATCCGGTAGCATGACCCCGATCAAGGATGTCATTCTGGATACCTTTGAAACCATCGAATCACGCTACGCGGACAAAAACGCCTTGCTTGGCGCACCCTCCGGCTTCTATGACCTGGACACCATGTTGAGTGGCTTCCAGCCATCGGATCTCTTGATCCTCGCCGCCAGACCGGCAATGGGCAAAACCAGTCTGGCGTTGAATTTCTGCCGCAACGTGGCGGTAGAGGCCAACAAGCCCACGTTGCTCTTCTCTTTGGAAATGTCAAAGGAGCAATTGGTGCAGCGACTACTTTGCGCGGAAGCGGGCATCGATTCGGCAGCATTGCGGTCGGGATACCTGCGCGAATCCGACTGGAGCAAATTGACCCAAGCCATCGGTGTACTCTCGGAAGCCCCCATTTTCATCGACGACTCGTCGAATCTGTCGGTTGCGGACATTCGTTCCAAGGCCCGCCGGATTATGGCCGAGAACGGTGACCTGGGGATGATCATGGTGGATTACCTCCAACTGATGAGCAGTCCCAGCAAGAGCTCGCGCGCGGACGACAACCGCGCAACCGCCATGGCAGCCATCTCGCGCGGATTGAAACAATTGGCCCGCGAACTGCGGGTGCCGGTCATCGCGTTGTCCCAATTGAGTCGCGCCGTGGAGAGTCGCCCCAACAAACGCCCCATGCTCTCAGACTTGAGAGAATCAGGCAGCATCGAGCAAGACGCGGACATCGTCATTTTCATTTACCGGGACGAGTATTACAATCCCGACACCGACAAAAAGAGCCTTGCGGAGCTTATCATTGCCAAACACCGCAACGGTCCGGTGGGTCAAATTGACCTCTATTTCGAAAAAAATCTCACCAAATTCCAGTCGGTCAGCCAACGACAATTCGGCGGTTCGTGACCGATGGGCCGCCCACATGGTGTCCACCCCACGCGCAAGGTTGACCGCAGCCATTCCTGACCTTTCATTGCCTGTTCACGATGGTTTTATTGCTTGAACGATGGCGATGAGGGGCCGACAACGGGGTATAAAGACAACAGTTCAACCAGCCGATGCCGGAGAATGCTCGTGAAAATCAAATCCCTGCAGGCACTGACGCTCACCACCCTGACATTTGCCGGATTTGCCTGCCAAGGGGTAACCCCCCCCGTTGCGGTAACTGGCAAAGAGTCTGTTACCAACGGCCGCAAGGTCCCCTCACAGGGTGCAACACGTTCACCCGGCGTGTCGGTGTCACCACGCGCTTCAGCAACGCCCGGCCCCACGCCGTCGACCGGAACGGGTGCCTCACCCGGGACCAGTCCGTCACCAAGCACCATACCGAGCCCATCCGCCTCCCCGTCTGCCAGCGTGTCTCCAGGTGGCAGCCCCGAAGCCAGCACCTCGCCCGCGGTTTCAACCGCGCCTTCCGTCAGTCCCTCGCCCACCCCGTCGCCGTCACCCAGTGTCGTGATTCAGTCCGTCACAACGGCGGCCTATACGCTCACCAGTTTGGCGGGCGGGCAGTTAAGCGGTACCCAAACCTCAGGTGCTGGGGACAACGCGTACATTCAAAAAAACACGCGTGCCGTGGGGCTGAGTCTTAACGATTTTTCGACGACAGTGGACCCCACCGTCTTTTTTAGCAATCCCGCGGGCAATTCGATTCACCAGACCTTCAGCACCGGTGGGATCATGACCGTATCGTGGTTGATATTCGCGGGTGTCCTTCAGCCGATGGGGCTTTGTTACGATGCGGCGGCCAAGGTTGTGTATGCGGCGGATGCGGGCCAGCATCGCGTGATTCGCGTGGGTTTGACCGGCAACGCCTTCGCCATACCGGAAGGAAGCTTTGAGGTCGTTGCCGGTTCCAAAACGATTGATCCGGCGACCGTTGCGTACGTGGAAGGAAACACCCAGGGTGCAGCGGCCATCGCGCCTTTTCACACGCCTGGTGCCGTGACCCGTCTGGGTGATGACTTGTATGTGTTGGATGCAGGCTTTCATACTGTAAGCCGCATTCAGCAGCTTGGCGATAACAATAATCGTCCGTTAAGTTTTGTTGCCGGGGGCAAGGGCCGGGCCGGTGGCGCGGCGGTGGCCGGGCCGGTGGCGGGCAGTGAGGCACGCTTTCGTGACCCTGGTGCGATGTGTGCGGGGAAACGGGGTGGGCAAGATGTGTTGTATGTCGCTGATACTGGCAATCATTGCATTCGGCTGATTGATGTCGGTACTGGACAGGTGACGACAATTGCGGGCAGTTTGGCGGGTGTGAAAGGGCATGATGATGGTGTCGGGAGTGCGGCACGTTTTGACACCCCGGTTGCGGTGATTGCTGATCACGAAGGCAACGTCTATGTGGGCGAACTTGGCACCCCGCGTCTGCGCCGCATTGCGGCTGACGGCACGACAGCCACGTTGGCTGGGGGGATAACTGGCGGGTTTGCGGATGGCAGTGCGGCCAATGCCCGCTTGGGTGCCGTGCTGGGGTTGGCTGCGCGCTTGGATGGTAATGGCAAACTGCGCGCGCTGTACTTCCTGGACAACGGCACGGTGACAGAGGGTGCACGGCTGAGGATGTTGCAGCCGACACCGTGAGAGCGGTTGGTTTGCGCGATCGCCGCAGGGCGCGGTTGGCTCAGGAGAGGGGAGGCAAGGGTGCGGTCGTCCCGGAGATGCCGGGTTGATCGCCGGGCGGAAACACATCCCGCAACAGCACCTGCTGGCGACCGCGCTCGACGAGGTCGGTGACACCCTCGACAGGGGATTTGAGTTGTTCCACATCCGCGCCGTGGCGAACTTCCTGCAGGCATTCTTGCAAACGCGTATAGGCAGCGAGAAAATCCTTGAGCAGGTCGAAGACCTCTAGGTTGGTTGCGATGGCGATCGCCAACAGGCGGGCTGAACGCGCTTGCGGCGCGATCATCGCTCCAATGCGGATGCCACGGTGTTCGTCTACCATGGACAAGGCAGATTTGATCACGGCGACCCGTGCGGCCATGTTAGCGACCAGAATTTCCGCTTCGTTGATCGCGCGCTCGCGTTGCTGTTTTTGACGCACGCGTTCCGCGGGGGTGAGGCGACGCGACTTGTCATCCGCTTCCGATGGCGAGCTTGGCGGCGTCGGAAACAACTGCGACAGCACGCGGTCACCTTTAAAGGCTTCGTGATAACGGGACAGATAGAATAAGCGCAGTTTCAGATCCTCCAGCATCGTGGGATCCAGCGTATTGGTCTGCAGGGCCTTTTCCGTGCTGTCCGTGCATTGCACTGCGTCATAAAAGCGGAACAAACCGACCTGCACCTCCTTGACGAGATCCTCACGCCTGGCGAAGGTCGCGATCAGATACGCAATGATTTGCTCCCCTTTGGCTGAGGGGGGATAACGGTAAACGGGCTCTTTGACGCCGGGCACGGGAATGTCCGCGCGCTCACAGGCGCGCATCAGCAATTCGAGCCGAGGTTCGAGGTTGGCCAGCGACTGGCGCGCGCGAGCCAAAAAGTCTTCCGCGGCCTGTCGGAGCTGATCGACCGCGGCCGGTGTGCTGGGAGCAGTGCGCAGCGGGCGGGTCTGGTTGATATGGTTGAGTGGCCCAGTCTGGCGTTGGTAGGTGTCTCGCTCACTCACGAATGACCGTCGGCTCCGATTGCACACCCACCTCAACCCATCCCTGTTCATTGATACCCGCACGGCACCTGTTTGTCACTTACCCCAAAAAAGGCTAAGAGAACCTTCAGCCAAAGACTGCGTGGACGAACAATCACGGTGGATTTGGCCCGTGCCAACCCGCACCCAGGTGTCTACGCTGGGCAACACGATCAGCGCTGCCCAAAGGCAGGGGTGACCGTGCGAATGCAACCCGCGCTTGGGGTGATGCGGTCGCGAAAGCGGTGGAATTTGTCACGACCGCCACCTGTCTGAATGAACGGGACGGTGATGGCAGACCACCATCAGCAGGCAATTTTGATAGGGTATGTCTGCGCTCACCCCTTGGTTGTAACGGCCCCCATCGCTTCAGCAAAAAGGTTTTCGGCCATGACCCTTTGTTTCAAGTGCGCTTTGACCGACGCGACGAACGATCGAACGCGGGGCTTTCGGCACGGCAGGGTGCGATCGCTCGGAGCGCTCGTGCTGGCGGTTGGGGTGTCTGGTTGCGCAGCCCCTCGCACGGCGCCGATCGTTGCGGCGCCTGTTGGGGAGCCGCGTCGTGTCTTGCCCGACGCCACGCCAACCCCAACAGTTGGTGAGACTTTACGCTTTGAGGTAGAAGGTCCTGAATTGCCGCGCGATCGCCTGAGCAATGTCGCGACCGAAGCCGGCGCGATGCGGGCGTCCTGGCTGCGAATCGGTGAGTGGCAGATTGCCAAAGAGGCGGGAAAGGGGATGATTTGGCATCAGGAACTGCGCCCACAGCCAGCGTTAAGCTTCATTCGCTACGTGGGTGCGGCATTCGGCTCATCAGGCGGCCAAGTCTCGCCGCGCTACACCACGGCAGTAACGGTCATGGTGCATCAAAGTCCACACGGCTACCACCCGACGGGCGACCAAGGGCAGCCTTTCTACTACCGTGACCCGACACATTATGTCGAAGCGTTGATCAAACCGCAAATGCTTGAAATCTGGGAGGCCAATGACGCGGCCCCCGGCCAAAGCCGAGGCTGGAAACGCCTGTATGCCACGCGGCTCGAAACCCGGGCCAAGGAGACCCAAAGACTCGGCGCAAACGTTGATACCCGCAAAGGAACCTTCACGTTACTATTGAACGACCAGGAACTGACTACCGTGTCCAGTCCAATCATCAAACCGGGACCCGCATGGGTAACGCTGAGAGCGGCGGGCAATCAAGTCAGTTTTGACGACTGGTATCTGGCGCCGCTTGCTCCTTGATGGCAGTCTGAAACGGTCACCTCGAAACAACGGTCGGTGGAACCCCGCTGTGCTGGATCTGGCTGGTGCATCGAGCGAGTCCACTGATTGTCGACGATCAAATGATGATTGACTGGTTAACGCACGCACAGACTGTGAACGGGGTCATGTGTTATACTGCCGGGCCAGAAGCGTGCGTGAGAATTGGCTTTGGTGGCGATCGCACGGTCTTGAACCGGTGTGCCGGAGGGTCACGCGGGATTTGGGGCAATCACGATGCCAGGTCTTGCCAAAATGCGTGAGCGGGTGCCAGCAGTGATGCGGCGCTTTCGGTGACCGGTTGGCGGAATGGTTCCAGATGGCCTCCAAACGGTGTGATTAACGGGGATATGGTGCGACATGGATTTCATACATTTGCTTCGTTCGGGTGGCCTTGCCATGATTCCGATTGCGCTGGCGTCGGTGATGACTTTGGCGTTGATCATCGAAAATACGATCGCGTTGTCCCGGGCGCGCAAGCATTTGCAGTGGCTGTGGCAGTTTCCTGAACGCAAGGATCAATTGTTGATTCAAAAGCCGAATGACGTTGTCACCCTTTACCTGTCAGAGGCGCTTCATGCAGGCTGCAAGACCTTGGAGGACCGTTTGCGGCTTGCCGGTGAGTTGGTGTTTTCGCAGGAACGTCGCATCAGTTGGTTGGGAACGATCGCGAGTATTGCACCGTTATTGGGTTTACTTGGAACCGTGTCCGGGATGATTGCAATCTTTTTCAGAATCGCGAGCGCCCCGCCGCAGAACCCGCTCACGGATTTGTCACGGGGCATTTCCGAGGCGCTGGTGGCTACGGCGGCTGGGTTGGTGGTGGCGATCATCGCGGCATTGGGGAACCACAAATTGATGAACGGCAATGATGAGCTTGCGGCGGATCTCGAGGCGTGGTTGCGCGAGCATGAAGCGCCGAAAGGGGGGCAAACCTTTGCTCACCAAGCGAAGTAGACGAACGCGCGTGGCGCGTTTCGAGCTCATACCCATGATCGATGTGATGATGATCCTGACCATCTTTCTGGCAGTGATGGCGTTTTTGCCCCATATGAACACCTCCTTGCAGGCGCAGTTGCCTCAAGCCAGTTCGGCTACCGACACGCCGCCTTCGGTGACGATTGAGTTAACCAAGGCGGGCATTGCCTGGGATGACGCGCGCGTGAATCCGGACGAGTTGGCTGTCAGAATCAAGGCTGCGGTGGCCAAAAATCCGGAAACATCGTTTGTGATTGCAGCTGACAGGCATTTGCCTTACGAGCAGGTGATCACCTTGCTGGATCAAATGAAGGTGAGCGGCGCCAAACGCATCGCATTGGCTGCGAGCAAACCCCCGCAGCCGTGATGACATGTCAGTGGCGTCGGCGTCATGCGTTTTACGTGGCGGTGATTTGTGTGATCGCGGTTGGCCACGCGTCATCTGTGTTCGCGGCGGGCGTGCCGGGTCGTGTGGTCAGTTTGGCACCCTCTATCACGGAAATGTTGTATGCGATCGGTGCCGGGTCTCAAGTGGTGGGCATTTCAGCGTATTGCAACTATCCGCTTGGCATCAATCAGACCAAGGCCGTGGTTGGAACCAGCCTCGCCTTGAACGAAGAGCGGCTGTTGACGCTGAAGCCGGATCTGATTTTAAGTATTGAGAGTCCTGCGCATCAAATCAAACGCATGCAACAGTTGACCGGTGTGCCGGTTCGGGTTCTCACGACGAAGCGCCTCTGGGATGTTTTTTTAAACCTTCGAAGGCTGGGTCACCTCACTGGTCACCAAGCGCAGGCCGAGGCCTTGGTCACGACGCTTCAGGCACGTCTGGCGGGGCTGCGAGCGGGTCCGAAACGTGATTCGAAGCGCGTTTTTTACATGGTGTGGCACCAGCCATTGATGGGGTGTACAGCAGACAGTTATCTGGGGGATCTGATTACTGAGGCGGGGGGTACAAATGTTGTTCCGGGTGGTCAAACGACCGCTTACCCGGTTTTGAGTGATGAGTTTGTCATGATGGCCAATCCCGACGTCATTTTGGGACCCGGTACCATGCGTTCGGCACTCACGACCTTTGCCAAAACCCACCCCGGAGTTAAGGCGGTGCGTGAGCAACAAATCAAGACGGTCAACGAGGATTTGGTTGCGCGTCCTGGTCCACGGGTGGTCGAAGCGGTGATAGCCATTCGTGAAGCGCTTGGTGCACGGCACGTCGGTGGGCAAAAAACGCTGCCAGGCGATCGCCTGCGGTCATCAGACAAATGACAGACAATCAGTCGTGTGTGAATCGGGGTTAAACTATACGCTTTGGGGTAAAAGGCCCTCGGATGTCCGCACATGCAGTCACGGCGGTGTGGAGATGGTGCAACAGATGCGATGCAACGGTGGTCCATGTCGTTCAGCAAAGGGAATTCATGACGACGCAGCAGATTGCTAGCCGCTATAACGTCCTCAAGACCCTGGGTGAAGGGGGAATGGGGTTGGTGTCCTTGGTGGAAGACACCACCAACGGGCAGCAAGTGGCCCTCAAGGTGCTGTCATCCAAGATTGGGATGACGGAAGAAACGCTTCTGCAGTTCAAGCAGGAGTTTCGTACGATGACGCAGCTGCGTCATCCGAATTGCTGCGCTGTCTATGATTATGGGGTTTTGCCTGATGGGGCGCCTTATCTGACGATGGAAGTTGTACCGGGATGTGGTCTGGATGCCTTGTTGCCCCTGGATTCCGATCGATTTTTAAATGTTTTTTCGCAATTGTTGCTGGCATTGGGTTATGTGCATCAGCAAGGCTTTGTTCATTGTGACATCAAGGATGAAAATGCGCGGGTGAAGCCCGACGGGGAAGTCAAACTGATGGATTTTGGTTTGATGGAACGTTCCGGACGCAGTGGGGGGGCCATCAAGGGGACATTGGGGTACATGGCGCCTGAAATGATTCGTGGTGGTCGGTTGGATCAGCGTGCCGATCTCTACTCGATGGGTGCGTTGGGATACCAGATGCTGACGGGCACCTTGCCGTTTGCGCATTCGGAGCCGGCGGCGATTATCAAGGCGCACTTAAGCGAGACGCCGCGATCGCCTACGGAGCTCAATGATGCCATCGAGGCGCGCTTCGAACGGATCGTGATGCGGTTGCTGCAAAAAGATCCGGTAGCGCGTTATCAATCAGCCTACGAGGTGCTTGAGGATCTTGGCGTTGATGTGCCAGAGGGCATTGGCGGTAATCTTTTATCGGCACCTTTTGTGGGTCGCACCGAGGAATTGGGTCACTTGACATCCTATTTGAAGGGCATTCGGGCGAACAAGCCTGGTGCGGCGTTGGTGGTTTCGGGCCCGGCGGGGATGGGCAAGACGCGTTTGGTTGATGAGTTCCGTTTCGCGGTGCAGATGGAAAACCTGCCGTTCGTGGTCGGGACGTCGTTCGACAACGGCACGGCACCATATGGGCCTTTTGTAGAGTTGCTGCGCGGGTTGTTGCCGGTTTTTCGGGAGCACCTTCCGGAGTTGGTGACGCGTCACGCGCCGATTGTTGGTAAATTGTTGCCGGAGTGGGCGAGCGTGGCAGGCGTGACGGAATTGGTGCCGGATTTGGATCCGCCCTCAAAGGAAAAAATGCGTTTGCAGTCGACCCTATCGGACCTGATGGCTGCCTTGGCAGGTCGCGTGCCATTGGTGTTGGTTTTGGAAGACTGGCAGTGGGCTGATCCTTTGAGCGTGGAGTTACTGGTGTACGTGCTGCGCAATACGAAGGAATTGCCGGTGATGTTTGTGATCAACCATCGCGCAACGCCCGATGTGAATCTGGGGTGGTTCAAGGCGGCTGTGCATTTGCCGCTGGCACCGTTAACCGACTCCGAAACGGCGGCGATGCTTACATCGATGTTGGGTACGGAAGCGCTCGGTCGCGGTTTTCTCGAGCAGATTACGTCGTTTGCGGAAGGCAATCCATTTTTCGTGGAGGGTTTACTGGAGCATCTTGTGCGCAACCGCACCCTTGTCAAGCTCAACGGTCGTTGGAATGCGATTGTGGCGCTGACGCCGGAACAGATGCCTGCCAACTTGCAAGGATTGCTGCTTGAGAAGCTGTCTGCGCTGCCAGAGGGGGCCATGGCGGTGGCGCGCGTCGGTGCGGTGATTGGGCGTGAGCTTGGCCTTGATGTGTTGAAGCGGGTGCTGTCATTTGACGACAACCAGTTGTTTGATGCGCTGGGGGTTTTGTCGGAAACGGGCATTTTCACCCAGACGGAGACAGGTGCATATGTGTTTTCGCAAGGGCAATTGCAGGAAGTGCTTTATGCTAACTTGCCGATCAAGGAGCGTCAGGCGCTGCATTTGAAGGTGGCGTTGGCGTTGGAGGCGCCGTTGGCGGGTATACCCATCGGTGAGGTGAGCACGGCGCAGGTGAATGCGATCGCCAACCACTATCTTTTGAGTGGAGAAGCCAATAAAACCTTCTTCTATGCGCTGGAAGCGGGCATGCGCAGTGCCAATCTGTTTGCCAATGCGGATGCGATTCGATTTTTGACGGCGGGTTTGGCATTGCTGGATGGTGATCCCCACCTTGGCGGACCGATGCAGCGT
>Ga0079301_1000463_pt1 | contig 19428 bp, 20 predicted proteins | sample Wag4_2014_7_11_3_FD_74797 | JGI IMG/M metagenome (GOLD analysis project Ga0079301, IMG submission 74797) | Fresh water mixed with fracking chemicals microbial communities from Ohio, USA - Utica-2 Time Series FC 2014_7_11 | ecosystem: Engineered > Industrial production > Chemical products > Input... | reverse complement strand
CAATGGCAACCCAGTTTTACCTTGGTTAATTGAAAAACTACAACAAAACCATTTGCCAGAAATTGGCGAGATTGTTTTACATACGCAACCTAGTTTATTTGGCTATGTATTTAATCCTGTTAGCTTTTATTTTATTTATAACCCACGGTCTGAGCTAATTGCGGTATGGGTTGAAGTCAATAATACCTTTGGTGAGCATCATGACTACCTGCTTCACCATGAAAGCTTTAAACCTATTCGCTCTGGTGATGTTTTCGCGCAAGAAAAAAAATTTCATGTCTCACCGTTTTACCAAGTCTCCGGTTGCTATTACTTCCGATTTATCACACCGAATAATAATCAACTCACCATTAGCATTGAATATGATTGTGAGACAGATCGAAAACGGGCTTTTTATGCTGTTCAGTCCGGTGAGTCGGCTTTGCTCGAGAAAAAGCATCTGCCAAAATTACTATGGCAATACGGTTGGCAAACCTTATTGGTGTGGTTGCGTATTCATTGGCAAGCCATGAAGCTTTGGCATAAAAAAACGCCTTTTTACGGAAAAAAAGGCCAGATTATTTCTTCTGTGGAGAATTCCTAATGAGTGCATCAACATTAACTGCTGTTGAGATGAGCCATATTCCAACCCACGGACGTTTTTTGTTTAATTTGCTACAGCATATTCAGATTGGCTCTCTCGATTGCTATACACCGAATGGCGAACATTTTTCGTTCTCTGCTGCCGAACCTGGCCCTCATGCTGTTGTTTATATTGGTGATTGGCGTGCGGTGAGTAAAATTATAACGCATGGGGATATTGGTCTTGCAGAGGCATATCGAGATGGTTGGATTGATTCTGACGATTGGACACAGTTGCTATTGCTTGCCCTTTTAAATGAGAAAATTTTATCACCCCTCATTGAAGGTAAATGGTGGCATAAACTGGGCTATTGGCTAAAACATCTGACTCGAGCGAATACTTTACGCGGTAGCCGAAAAAATATCCACGCCCACTATGATTTGGGTAATGACTTTTATCAGCTATGGTTAGACAGCTCGATGAGCTATTCTGCGGCGATGTATTATGGCAATCACAAAACATCGCTGACCTGTGCACAAATCAATAAATATGACCAGATTTTGCAACAGCTGAATATTACCCAAGACAGCCATATTTTAGAAATAGGTTGTGGCTGGGGTGGTTTTATGGAGTACGCAATTGAGAAAACGGGTTGCCGTGTGGATGGTGTGACGTTATCAAGTGAACAAAAAGCATGGGCAGAAAAAAGATTAGCAGAAAAAGGCTTTTCTGATCGTGGAAAAGTTCAATTAACCGATTATCGAAAAATTAAGCAACAGTACGATCATATTGTCTCCATTGAGATGTTTGAAGCGGTTGGCGAACAATATTGGAAAGTTTATTTCCAAAAAATAATGGAATGCCTCAAACCGGAGGGAAAAGCAGTGATTCAAACAATTACCATTGAAGACGGAAGATTCGAGTCATATCGAAAAAATACTGATTTTATCCAACAATATATTTTTCCGGGCGGGATGTTACCTTCGGTGGAAAAATTCGTTGCTCATGCGCGATTACATGGATTTAAAACGAGTAAACCCATTTTATTTGGCCAAGATTACGCAGAAACCTTGCGTCGATGGCAATATAATTTTGAAAACAAACTTGCGATGGTGAAAAACTTAGGTTTTGACGATGCATTTATCCGGTTGTGGCGGTTTTACCTTGCTTATTGCGAAGCTGGTTTTATCTCCGGACGGACTGATGTGATGCAAATAACGCTGAAAAAAGGCTAAAAAATAGCCCTTGCCTTATGCAAGGGCTATGTTCAATCATGCTTAATTAGAAGAACCCTAATGGTTTCGGGCTGTAGCTCACCAAAAGGTTTTTAGTTTGTTGATAGTGATCCAACATCATTTTGTGCGTTTCGCGGCCAATACCCGACTCTTTATAGCCACCGAATGTGGCATGCGCTGGATAAGCATGATAGCAGTTTGTCCACACACGACCCGCTTTAATACCACGGCCCATGCGATAAGCGGTATTGCCATCACGGCTCCACACCCCAGCGCCTAGGCCATAAGGCGTGTCGTTGGCAATCGCCAGTGCTTCTTCTTCTGTGCTAAATGTTGTGACGGCTAACACGGGGCCAAAAATTTCTTCTTGGAAAATCCGCATTTTATTGTGGCCTTTGAACAGGGTTGGTTGGATGTAGTAACCACCAGCCAATTCACCATCCAAATGTGCACGATCACCACCAATTAAACACTCGGCTTGTTCCTGACGGCCAATTTCCAAGTAAGCCATAATTTTGTTCATCTGCTCTTGCGAAGCTTGAGCACCCATCATGGTCTCGGTGTCGAGAGGGCTGCCTTGTTTAATTGCCCGTACCCGTGCCAACACTCTTTCCATAAAGCGATCATAAATTGATTCATGGATCAGTGCGCGACTTGGGCAGGTGCAGACTTCGCCTTGGTTGAAAGCAAACAGCACCAGACCTTCAATAGCTTTATCAAAGAAATCATCATCTTGTGCTGCAACATCAGCAAAGAAGATATTGGGCGATTTACCGCCAAGTTCTAGCGTCGCTGGAATCAAACTTTGCGCGGCGGCTTGTGCAATAACACGGCCAGTGGCGGTAGAGCCAGTGAAGGCAATTTTGGCAATCCGGCGGCTAGTCGCCAGCGGCATCCCTGCTTCACGTCCCAAACCGTTAACAATGTTCAATACTCCCGGCGGCAGCAAATCGGCAATCAGCTCCATCATCACCAAAATACTGATGGGGGTCGATTCTGCTGGTTTGAGCACAACGCAGTTACCTGCACCGAGTGCCGGTGCCAGCTTCCACGCCGCCATCAAAATTGGGAAATTCCACGGAATAATCTGCCCAACCACACCTAAGGGTTCATGAAAATGATAGGCGATGGTGTTTTCATCGATTTCAGAGATCGAGCCTTCTTGCGAGCGTAAGCAACCGGCAAAATAACGGAAGTGGTCAACAGCCAGTGGAATATCTGCATTCAGGGTTTCGCGAATGGCCTTGCCGTTATCGACGGTTTCAACGTAGGCCAAGCATTCAAGATTGGCTTCAATCCGGTCGGCAATTTTGAGCAAAATATTAGAACGCTCTGCCGGCGAGGTTTTCCCCCACTTTTCAGCTGCAGCATGCGCTGCATCCAACGCCAATTCGATATCATCAGCACCAGAACGAGCCGCTTTGGTATATGGCTGACCGGTGAGGGGAGTAATCACATCAAAATATTCGCCACGAACCGGTGGTGTCCACTTGCCATTGATAAAGTTGTCATAGTGGGTTTTGTACTGATGTTTTGCGCCGGTGGTGCCAGGTAGGGTGTAAATCATGCTCAATCTCCTCGTTGTTATAAAACCGACGAACCGTCGATTGCCCTATCAGTATCAATCCTTGTGCCAACTCGAAAAAATAAGCTAGTGTTTTGTTTTTTTGAGATAAATTAAATTACTGCGCTGCAATAGTTCGCGGCATAGTGTTGCAAATTGACACACTGTCACGTGACAGCTGAAACAGCGTAGTTTGGACAACACGTGTAATAACTTTCGCCTCTTACGGCATGGCGCTCTATACTGCCCGAATCAAAACTGTTTCAAAGAAAACAGCTGACCTTTCTTAAGAAAAGAAGGGGAAAACGAGGAGCCGTGAGCCATGTTTTTAGAGTTAGAAGCCTCTTTGCACACTGCACGACAATATTTATTGTCTGACCAAGCCCTACCGCAAGGACTGATCAGTGATCGTCTAGCCCGATCTTGGCTGCGTTGTGCAAAAGCAGGGTTATCACCCAGTCGTACCGTCAAAGATGTGCCAGCATTGCATGACAATCTACTCAAACAACGATTAGAAGAACATCAAGAGTTGGTCAGTCATGCACAACCCGTGATGGAGCATCTGTTTAGCCAAGTGAAGCACTCTAATAGCATGGTGGTATTGGCTGATCACAGTGGGACATTGCTGCATGTGTTAGGTGATGGGGATTTCTTACCAAAAGCCGAACAAGTCGCTTTAGCCCCCGGGGCCTCATGGCAAGAAAATCATCGCGGCACCAATGCCATTGGGACAGCCTTGGCGGAATACAGCGCGATTGCCATCCGAGGGGCCGAGCATTTTTTAGAGCAAAACAGTATCTTAACTTGTACCGCTGCCCCTCTTTACGATCCACAAGGCCAGATATTAGGTGTGATTGATATTTCGAGCGAGGTGCAACGCTATCATCCCCATACCGGCGGTTTGGTCAAAACTGCGGCACAGATGATCGAAAACAAATTGTTATTGTCGCGGTATCAAAATGCCATGCGTTTACATCTCCACCCTCATCCAAAGGGAATTGGTACGGTCGGTGAAGGCATTATTGTGCTGTCAGAACAAGGAATTGGGCACGCGGCTAACCGTGCTGCGTTGGAAATGTTAGAGCTCAGTTATGTTGAGCTATCACAATTTCCTTTGCGCCTGTGGTTAGAACAACAACTGTCGCAACATAGAAATCTGCATCATCTGTTACCCATGTCGTTGGCGAAGGGCAAGACCTTATATGTGCAGGTTGTGTTACCCAATAAAAACACACACGCCACCAGAGACCAAAAAACAGTTCACGTCCAAGATGCTTTGTCTAGGTTGGATACCGGCGATGAGGCGATCCAAAAATTGGTGCATAAAGCGAGAAAAGTTGCAGGAACCGCAATTCCTATTCTTTTACATGGTGAATCCGGTGTTGGCAAAGAATGGTTTGCTAAAGCGATTCATGAAAGTGGCCAACGAAAGAATGGCCTTTTTGTTGCCATCAACTGTGCGGCATTGCCAGAGCAATTGATTGAGTCGGAATTATTCGGTTATACCGCTGGTGCTTTCACAGGAGCGCGACGTGAAGGCTATCGCGGAAGAATTGTGGAAGCACACGGCGGCACACTTTTCCTCGACGAAATCGGTGATATGCCTTTGTCTCTTCAAAGTCGCTTATTACGGGTATTACAAGAACGAGAGGTCACGCCACTTGGCGGCGGAAAAGCGATCAAAGTCGATTTTTCTCTTGTCTGTGCCACCCATCGTAACCTACCACAGGATATTGCCAGTGGCCAGTTTCGGGCCGATTTGTACTATCGATTAAATGGCATGGCGCTGGTGGTGCCTGCGTTACGTGAACGCAGTGATTTTTTGATTTTGTTGCGTAGTCTGTTGCAACAACACAGCCCCGAAAAATTCTGCATGATTTCTCCCTCGCTACAACAGGCGTTACAACACTACAGTTGGCCCGGTAATTTGCGCCAGCTTAATAATGTGATATTGACAGCGGTTACTCTGTTGGAACAAGACGACAATCTAATTGATTGGCCGCATTTATCAGACGACATGCTCACTGCTTTGACACCTCTACCCTCATCAAACCAAACAGCGGATACCACGACTTTAGAGCGACTCTCGCAACAGGCGATTGAACAGGCGCTTTCTGCTTGCGGTGGTAATGTGTCACAGGCAGCACGGCAGCTAGGGATTAGCCGAAATACGCTCTACCGCCGCTTGAAAGGTTAAACCGATTTTTCTTCGAGATGGCTTGCCGCAGCAGCGAGTAATTGACTCACCAAGGGGTGTTGTACTTTTTTGGTAGTAGCAATGGCAAAGAACTGTTCTTCCAGTCCTTCGGATTGGCCGAGATAACGCACACCATAACGCCGTTGTAAATCATCATGCACCCACTCCGGCGCAGGAAACACACCTAACCCTTGAGCACCAAAGGTTTTGAGTAAAGCACTGTCTTCAAATTCACCAATGATATTCGGCACAATGTTGTGTTGTTCTAGCCATAGGTCAATTCGCAAACGCACTGCGGCATGGCGGCTGGGCAATAACATCGGCAGTTGTGCGAGGCATTGCGGTAAGGTGTTGTTTGTATGATTCGAATCGAGCTGAGCCAACAGCGATTCAGTGGCATACCACGCCAGCGCAGAACGTCCTAGCTGGTGGTCATGCAATTTAAGGTTAGGATTGGCCCCCAACGCACGATCAGCTAAAACAACATCTAATTTGTGCAAGGCGAGTTGTCCGCATAGCTCGTCAAACTCCCCTTCTTCAACAATCAATCTGATGTTTGGGAGGCGAATAATGGGGTCAAGTAAGCGGCTCACCACAATTTTTGGTAATCCATCAGAGGTCCCCACTCGCAACAACACATTCGCTTGCTGTGTTGCATCGCGTAAGCGTTGCGGTAATTGCTCTCCAAGCTGAAAAATTTGATCTGCTTGTTGTAGGGCAACACGTCCGGCCGGTGTCAATTCCAACCCCCGCCCTGCTGGGCGCAATAATTCATGCCCAAGTTGTTTTTCAAGTTCACGAACTTGGGTACTGATGGTTTGAATGGCCATTCCCAACCGATTCGCCGCCTTTCCCATTCCCCCCTCGGTTGCCACAACCCAGAAGTAATAGAGATGGCGATAGCTAAAATGTTGGCTCATTGCTAAGCCGCTACCACGTGGGTATGAACTTCTACTTTAAGGGCGCGGGTAATGGCAGCAAAAATTGCTGAAAGATTATTCATAGTCGGGTTGCCTGTGGCAGAAAGCATACGGTGTAAGCTTTTTGCCGGTTTATGTATTTCTTCTGCCAACGATTCAAACCCAACAGTAGCATTGACTAAGTCACGCAAAATCAATTTAGCAGTGTTAGGTTCACCATCAAGAAACAGCGAGATTGCTTCATCAAGTAGAGCTTGGGCAAAAGCAGGATCGGTTTGAATACGCTCCGCTATCGTTTCTCTTACATCACGCTTTTTCATAATGTGAAAATCCCTTTTTTTCTGAATATGACTTCATTTATATCTGATTTTTTAGAAATAAGAAATGGGCTACATTTCGTCTGTCGCGTGAACAACACGCAAATCATCTACACAAGGAGAACAGGCGATGCGTAGTTACCCTAAAAACAGTGAACAATCGGTGTTGCGTTTGTTGGTATTGGTCATGTTGGCCGATGGTCACTTGGCAAAAGAAGAATTGTCTTGGCTGAAAAACCAAAGCCTGTTGCAACGCTTTTCCAACTCGCCAGACGCGTGGGAAACCGTGTTAAACGGCTTTTGTGAAGATTTGAGCTATCAACACAATCTTTCTTGGACTGAAGCATGTTCTTTGGATAATCAAACGCTGAAAAGTCTGCTGCAAGAAGTTGATGATACGGATTTACAAACTGAAGTCTTTAAACTGGCCGTTCATCTTATCGCAGCTGATGAATACATCAGCGAAAAAGAATTTTTTGTCCTGCGAGCGATGTCCACCCAATGGAACATCGACCACCGCGCGATTTTGCAACATAACCAACGCAGCACCTTATCGCAGGAACAACAAAGCGTTGTGGCATTGAGCTTAACTTCTTAACTTAAGGCAAATAACGGAAAGGCAGGGCAATCGATGGAATTTCTATTCCAGCTCTTTATCGGCTACCCGATATGGGTATGGCTCATGTTCTTTTTCGTGGTGATTGCTCTGTTAGCGTTTGACCTTGGGGTATTACACCGCGATCAACATGAAATTGGGGTGGCGGAAAGCTTAAAGCTGTCTGCCTTCTATATCACCCTTGGCCTGTTGTTTGGGGCTTGGCTGTGGTGGTATCAGGGGGCAGAGGCTGGGATGGCCTATTTAACAGGCTATTTAGTCGAGAAATCACTCTCGATGGACAATGTGTTTGTGATCTCTCTGATTTTTACCAGCTTAGCCGTGCCACGGATTTATCAACATCGGGTGTTGTTCTGGGGGATTTTGGGTGTGATCGTGATGCGGGCCATCATGATCGGCTTGGGCGCTTTACTAGTAGCTGAATTCCAGTGGGTGTTAGTGTTGTTTGGCCTGTTCTTGGTCTTCACAGGTCTGAAGATGCTGTTTTCTAACGATGAGATAGAAGTTTCGTTAGATAAAAACCGCCTCTATCAGTTCTTGCGTAAACACTTACGGTTGACACCTACTTTGCATCAGGAGAAATTTTGGGTTCGAGGAGAAGACCATCAATTGGCAAAAGGCTGGTGGGCAACACCGCTGTTCCTTGCCTTGCTGCTAGTAGAAAGTGCGGACTTGGTATTTGCGGTTGATAGCATCCCCGCTATCTTTGCCATCACCCAAGACCCCTTTATTGTCTACACCTCAAACATTTTTGCGATCTTAGGTTTACGGGCCCTGTATTTTGCGCTCGCGGCAATGGTGCACCGCTTCCACTACCTAAAATATGCGTTAGCTGGAGTGCTAGTGTTCATCGGTATTAAAGTGGCACTGGTGTACTTTAATGGGATTGACCTGATTAGCTTGAAGATTCCCACATGGTTATCTTTGAGTGTTACGCTCAGTCTATTGACCTTCGGTGTGTTGTACTCGCTACATAAAACACGCAACCAAGAACAACCTAAAACCACGTGATCCTCAACATGCTTTAAACCGCCCCAACATCGGGGCGGTTTTTTTATTATGGGCTGTCAGGAATAAGCGAAACCGTTTTTCCTGTTAATTCCCGTGCCAAGCGCGTGGTATTGCGGACGGCAAGCGCATAAATCGACAGTTGCGGATTGGTGCCAACGCTTGTTGGAAAAATCGAGCCATCAATCACTGACAAATTATCGACCTGCCAATGTCTACCATAGCTGTTGACGACCCCTTTTTCTTCTCTCGCACTCATTGCACAGCCTCCCATCACATGGGCGCTGACCAATTTGGCTTGGAGTGTGGCTAACGGTAAGTCAGCAATCGCCTGTTGTGCGGCTTGCCACGAAGTATAAGGGTCAGCTTCTTCGTGGATGGGTAACACTGATTTTGCGCCAGCAGCGAATTGGATTTCTGCCATGCTCAACCAAGCACGTCTTACCCCATCCCACAACGCATCAGTCATCACGTAATCCAATACAGCCGAACCATCAGCGTTTAAGAAAACTTGCCCTCCTTTACTATCAGGGTGAAAACCATCCCGTAACAAGGCGATCATGACGTGAAGATGGGGGTATTGCTGCATCAACTTCGCATGGCCTTCACCGTGTCCCTGTAAAGTCACGGCGGCAAGCAGGGGATGTACGGGAGGCACTTCCAGCTTATAACCAATCGGACCATCAATGTCATCACGATGTAAAAAGTGATCCGAATAAACAGTTTGTGGCGCCCCTTGCCATGCTTCGATTTTGTTTGGCATCACAGCGGCAGACAAACAGACTGGATGCAAAAAGGTTCTTTTACCTAATTGGCTGTAAGGATCAGGAAATTGGCTGCGTAATAGCAAAGCAGGCGATCCAATCGCACCGGCTGCAACAATAAAATGCTTTGCCCGAAACAAAACGGTATGACCCGGTTTGGGAATGCGGCCATCACTGCCGTGCATCGCCACCGCCCGCAGCACTTCTACCGTCCCTTTACGTTCAATAAACCGTTGTGCGCGCAGGCGAGTGTAAAGTGTTGCGCCTGCCGCCAGCGCAGCGGGAATGGTGGTGGTTAACATCGAGCGTTTAGCATTGGTCGGGCACCCCATGCCACAATATCCAAGATTCCAACAACCTCGGACATTGCGCTTTACCCGCCCGACGCTGAGCCCGAGTTTTTTACAGCCTCGCTCTAACACTGCATTGTTTGCATTGGGATCAGCCTGCCACGGTCGAATATCCAAATAGCTTTCTACCTGTTCAAACCAAGGTTTAAGCTCAATCGGACTAAATTCGCGCATATCTAAATGATCGCGCCAATAGGTCAGCGTTTCCGTTGGCGTGCGAAAGCTGCTTGTCCAGTTGACCGTGGTTGAACCGCCAACGGTTCGACCTTGAAGAATGGTAATCCCCATGTCACGGGTTTTCTGTGCAGCGGCTTGTTGATAAAGCGTTGAATAGGCATTGGCCTCATTCATATCGAAATCGACTGAGGTTGCCAGTTGGCCTTCTTCAATAATGGCAACATGTAACCCTGCTTCAGTTAACAACTTAGCCGCCATGCCGCCACCGGCGCCTGAGCCGATAATAACAACATCGTATTCCGCCTCGACTGTCCCCGGTAACTCGGCTGCATCAATCACCCGCCAACCGGCGGATAAACCACTGCGGTAAGGATCTGGCGTCACGATCTATTCCCCCTTTAGCATATTGTTTTCATTATTTTTTAATATGGGGTGGCCCAGGATAACCAATGTGTGGCCATGTCTGTTGATCGGCATACCACGCAGCAAAAACCACGGTTTTTAATCCTTGATAGCCTGCCCGTAGATGTGTAAACGAACTGTGCCGCCAGTCCTGTAAAAACGCATCCACCTCTTGCCGTGTGGCGTCTTGCCACGGATGAGAGACCCCAGCAATCACATGACGAAATAAGCGCTTGCGTAATGCCTGCAACAATACATTGAGCGCTTCTTGCTGTTCATGGGCAAGATTGGCCAATACGCTGTCTAACTGATGCAAAAACCGTTCTACATGCTGGCGAGGCATCGACACTGGCCATAAGGGATGCAACACCGCAGGCGCCAAAGCCAGCCAAAAAGCTTGTTGTTGTGGTTGAAGGATTTGCCATCCCCCATCGGGTGGCGGAAAGTGAGCCGGATGTGGTGGATCATCCCATGTGGTGATTAAGCTGCCAGCGCCAGCAATGACCACCGATGCAGCGCCCCACTGTAGGAAACGGCGCCGAGTAACCATGCCTCTCCCCCTTTTATTTGCGTAACATTAGACGCAGTAGTGTATTAACCAGTTTGCCATAGGGCGGGCTTAGCCACGGCAGAGGAGAATATCGTCCAACCTCAAAAACAGGTTTGAGCTTGCTAAAAGTTAAAAACCCCTCATAGCCATGATAATGCCCCATCCCTGACGCGCCAATGCCACCAAACGGTAAATCATCCTGCGCCACGTGTAAAACAGTATCGTTAATGGTCACCCCACCGCTATGGGTATGTTGTAAAAAACGTTGAATCCGTTGTCGGTTACGATCAAACAGATATAAAGCAAGCGGACGGGGCTGAGTTTGTAAACAAGTCAGTACCTCTTCTTCGGCACGATACGTCACCACCGGCAAAATTGGCCCAAAAATTTCCTCCTGCATCAGTCTCATGCTCGGGTGGGTCTGACAAACCAAATAAGGCGCCAGCTTTTGGCTGATACCGAGATCTTCTTGCGCAGGATTGATCTCTATCACCTCCGCACCTTGTCCAACAGCTTCTTCCAGCAAGGCGTGTAATCGTTGTTTATGCTGTGGATGAATGATGGCAGTGTAATCGGGGTTATGTTGCAAGCGGGGGTAGTAACGGCCTACGGCACGTTGATAGTGTGCAATAAAAGCAGCTTGTTGCGACTCGTGAACCCAAACATAATCTGGCGCAACACAGGTTTGCCCTGCATTAAGCAATTTCCCCACCGCAATTCGCTCCGCCGCGTGAGCAATGTCTGCATCCGATGCAATAAACACTGGCGATTTACCGCCGAGTTCTAAGGTAACCGGCGTTAGGTTTGTCGCAGCAGCTTGCATCACTTTGTGCCCTACCGTTGTCGAGCCGGTAAAAAACAGATGATCCCACGGTTGTTGGGCAAATGTTGCTGCGACTGCGGCATCACCCGTGATAATCGCAATTTTGTCTTCACTGAAATAGCGATGAAATGCTTGTTGTAACACGATTGCCGTTTGTGGCGTGTATTCCGAGAGTTTTAACATGGCTCGATTTCCTGCGGCTAACGCAGCAACCAACGGGCCGAAACTCAGATAAAGCGGATAGTTCCACGGCACAATAATTCCCACCACGCCCAATGGTTGCGGCATCACCTGTGCCCGCGCCGGTTGAAACCACAGCGAGACATGACGTTTCTCGGATTTTATCCAACGAGGTAAACGCTTTTTTGCGTCCTTAATCGCCTGTAAACTGGGAAAAATTTCCGCCAACTGTGTTTCAATCACACTGCGGTGGCTAAAATCGGCAGCCAACGCCTGTTGTAAGGCGTGTTGATATTCCAACAGCAGTTGAGCCAGCGCCGTTAAATCGCCTTGCCTTTGTGCTAGGGTGGGATAAGGGTGTTGCCGTGCGGCACGCTGTTGTTGGGTAAAGCAGTGCTGCAAGCGAATAAAATCCGACTCCATAGTTTCCTCGTGAGATCAAAACGAATCATCTGTTTGTTATCGTTATCGCGGCTTGTCTCATTCAAGACAAACAAGCGTTTTAATGAACTTAACTGCTCTCTTTCAGAAAAGCAACGTACACCATGTTGATTGATTTTTTTCTTGCCTTACGTCAGGCCGCTCTACCCGTCAGCCTAAAAGAATTTCTGTTGTTGCTACAGGCGATGCAGGCACGGCTGGCTTTTGCCTCGATTGATGAGTTTTACTACCTCAGTCGAACCGTTTTAGTGAAAGATGAAAAGTGGTTTGATCGTTTTGACCAAGTGTTTGGCCAATACGTCCACGGGATTGAAAGCACATTGCAAGACCTGAAAACCACTCTCCCAGAGGATTGGTTACGCAAACAGGTCGAGAAATTTCTATCGGAAGAAGAGAAAAAAGCCCTCGAAGCGTTGGGCTTTGATGAGCTGATGCGGCGGTTACAAGAACGCTTAGCAGAACAAAAAGAACGCCATCAAGGGGGCAATAAATGGATTGGCACCGGCGGTACCAGTCCATTTGGTGCCTATGGTTACAATCCAGCTGGGGTACGGATTGGACAACATGAATCACGCCATCGCCGTGCGGTGAAAGTGTGGGATAAGCGTGAGTTTCGTAATTTGGACGATCAAGTTGAGTTGGGTACACGTAATCTCAAAGTGGCGCTACGCCGCTTGCGCGAATTTGCTCGTGAGGGGGCTGCGGATGTTTTAGATTTGGATGCCACTTTACGCGCCACGGCCAGACAAGGCGGACTCTTAGATTTACAGTTTGTGCCTGAGCTGCATAACACGGTCAAGGTATTGGTATTGTTTGATATTGGCGGGTCGATGGATGATTATATCCATACCTGTGAAGAACTTTTCTCAGCAGTCCGAAGTGAATTTAAGCACCTTGAAACCTATTATTTTCACAACTGCGTGTATGAAAAACTGTGGCGCGATAATCAACGCCGGTGGCAAGAAACGGAATCCACATGGGATGTATTGCATCGTTTAGGACAGGATTGGAAATTGATTCTTGTCGGCGACGCGACGATGAGCCCATACGAAATCCTATATCCGGGCGGCAGTGTTGAACACCATAACCAAGAAGCCGGTTCAGTGTGGTTGGGGCGTTTGCTAAATCATTTTCGACACGCTGTTTGGTTAAATCCTGTCGCAGAACCGATTTGGGAAATGACAGGTTCGATTCGTCTTATTAAAGACGCGATGCAAAACCGCATGTTCCCCTTGACAGTGGAAGGGCTAGACCGCGCCATGCGACAACTCCGCCACGGCGCTACCGCGTTGCCACAGGCCGTACCGAGTTAAAACTCACAGGGAGCGGTACAACTTATCTCATGGTGCTGTTTGGGATGGAAAAACTGGAGAAACTCGGCATGAAGCAACAAACGCGGACTGGCTAACTGTATGTCGGTAGGTGCATAAAAACGATCACCAATAATGGGATGACCGAGCGCCAGCATGTGAACCCGTAACTGATGTGATCGTCCGGTTACCGGATAGAGTGCAACACGGGCGCGGGTGTCATCCTGCTCTAAGACACGGTATAGCGTTTGCGAGGGTTTGCCATCTTGAAAGCAGACTTTTTGTAGCGGGCGTTTTGGCCAATCACAAATCAATGGTAAGTCAACTTCCCCCTGTTTTGCAGCCAATACCCCTGACACTTCCGCGAGATAGCGTTTTTTGGTTTGCCGTTGTTGAAATTGAATTTTTAAGCTGCGCTCGCTGTTTTTGTTCAAGCTAAATAACAAAATACCTGAAGTGTCCATATCCAAACGGTGGACTAATTCTGCGGTTGGATATTGTTGCCGAACACGCGACCAAGCACTGTCATAATGATTGGGGTCACGACCCGGTTGTGACAGTAAACCCGCTGGTTTGTTGATGATGACAAAGTCTGGATCGATGTGGAGCCATTCTAGTGGTGCACAGGGGGGTGAATAGATAAATGGCTCAGTATTATGTGGCGGCATATTCTTATGAGAGATGACGAGCTGCATCCATACGTTCGTGCAGAATCCGAATAATAGCAATGCCGTAGGTTGTTAAACGAAAGTATATTGTATGGCGTTCAACATTTTGACGGCGATAACCTGAGCGAATGTAGTCACAAGCAGGTGCAATCTTGGGTGTTTGTGCTAACTCAGAAAAGGCCGACGTGAGAAGATCAATATAACGATTCGCTTGTTCTCTCCCCCAGTGTTGGTTGGTATAAAGCCAGATGGCTTCTAAATCACGCTCGGCAGCAGGACTCAGACGATACTCAGCCATGTTGTTGGCTCATCTTTTGTTTAAAAGCCTCTGCATTAAAGGGCTTGGGTTCGCCGCTGGCCTCGCCTTCAATCAACGCGGTACGAATTGCCTCCATTTCAAGGCTGCGTTCTTGCTCTCGCCGAATCAAATCACGAATAAACTCACTGTCATTCGTATAACGCCCTGTGCTAATTTGTGCTTTGATCCAGTTATCTTGCTGATCGGTCAAGGTAATGGTTTTACGAACAGTTTTCATGGTGGGTGTCCTGTTGGGTTAAACCGCATCAATATTCATACTATTGGTGCAATATAGTGCAAGTCAGCACCAATTACCAGTACCAAGAAAAGAGAGTTAAATCAGATCGTTTTGTAATACGATGGTCATGACCAAGAGCGAAAAGCCTGCAGCAATCAGATCATCCAACATCACCCCGATACCACCCTTGACCCGACGATCAAGCCAGCTAATTGGCCAAGGCTTAATGGTGTCAAAAAACCGGAATACGATAAAAGCCACCGACCACGTCATGGCATTGGTTGGCAAGAAGGACAGCAACAACCACATAGACACCATCTCATCCCACACCATACCACCATGATCGGGATGCCCCAACGCCTTGCCTGTGATCTCACAAATCCAACAACCCACCAAAAATGCCGGAATACAGGCCCATGCCAGCGCCTGTTGCGTAAACCCCAACAACAAAAAGGCGGCAAACATGGGTAAGGCAAACAGTGTTCCTGCCGTACCCGGCGCCGAGGGAGCTAGACCGCTACCAAAACCAAAGGCGATAAAATAGGCAGGATGAGAAAGGATGAAATTCCAATCAGCTCGTCGCGAAATGGTCAAAACCGGTCCTTTCTATCGGCATCGGCTGCCCGTGTGTATCGAGCACCACCGTACCGGTATGAGCCGCTTCGACCTGACCAATACGAGAAACAGGAATGCCAATGCGATGAGCCATATCAACGATGTTTTCTCTGGCCGAGCGGGGCGCGGTAAAACACAACTCATAATCATCCCCCCCTGCCAGTGCCCACTCCGGTTTAAACCATGCGGCATCTCGCCACAGCGCATTCACCGGTATCTGATCCCACCACAGCGTGGCACCAAGCCCACCAGAGCGTTGCAAAATATGGCCTAAATCCGCCAACAAACCATCTGATACATCAATCGCAGCATGGGCACAGGATAATAAAGCTTGTCCTAGCGCAACCCGTGGCTCTGGTTGTTCTAATGCAGCGAGGGCCTGTTGCTGCTCAACAGACGTGAGCGACAGTTGTTGTTGTCGGCAGGCCAAGCCAATGGCAGCACTGCCGACCGTACCACTGAGCCAAATATCATCGCCCACCTTCGCTTGATCGCGCCGTAGGGCACAGCCTTGTGGTGTTTCCCCGATAATGGTGACTGACAAAGTCAATGGCCCGCGTGTGGTATCTCCACCAATCACGTCAACCTGATAGCGATCAGCAAGTGCAAAAAACCCCCGAGCAAAATTCGCTACCCAATCTTCATCCACCGCCGGTAAAGCTGCGGCCAACAACACCCATTTTGGCGTTGCTCCCATTGCAGCCATATCAGACAGATTGACCGCCAAGGTTTTATGTCCCAGCTTAAACGGGTCAACATCTGGAAAAAAATGTCGACCCGCGACCAGCATATCGACAGAGACATGTAGCTCATGCCCCTGTCGTGGGCTGAAAATCGCCGCATCATCACCAACCCCAAGTCGAGTATGCGACACAGGGCGGGTGAAATAATGACGGATCAGTTCAAATTCATTCATCGGCAGGCATAGCCGCAGGACGCGGGCGACGCTGGGCTTGTTTTTCTTCGGCACGTACTTCTGCGGCCAATTTATCCAGTACGCCGTTTACAAAACGGTGGCCATCGGTACCGCCAAACGTTTTAGCAATTTCAATTGCCTCATTGATAATCACTGGGGAGGGGGTTTCTGGATGACGCAGCAGCTCTAACGCCCCCATCCGTAAAATCGCTCGCTCAACGGGGCTGACTTCATCAGGTGCCCGTTCATAAAAACGAGCTAATGCCACATCAAGATCGCTGTGATAGTTAATCACACCGAACAATAAGGTACGGAACAACGCTTCATCTGCTTTACGAAAACTGTCGTTTTCTTTCAGATGCGCTTCAATGGCAGAGGCGGTGAGGCCATTGAGTTGCCATTGATAAATGCCTTGTACGGCAAACTCACGAGCACGGCGGCGGGCGGTTTTCATAATTCGATCAATCCTCGTTGTAAGTTGGCCATTTCCACCGCACATTGCGCACATTCACGCGCTTTGTCTAAACGTGCCAAAGCTTGTTCATCGTTTTCGGTTGTTAAAATACCGTTAGCGATGGGAATATCAAAATCGAGACCCACACGGGTTACACCGCTGCCAGACTCGTTAGAAACCAGTTCAAAGTGGTAGGTTTCACCACGAATCACGGCGCCCAAAGCAATCAGCGCATCAAAACCTTCTTCTTCCATCATGGCCAAATTTTGCAAAGCCAGAGGAATTTCTAAGGCACCGGGAACACTTAACAACACAATGTCCGATGGGCTGACACCTAAGCGAATCAGCTCATCAAGACAACGATCGCGTAAACCATGACAGACATCTTCATTAAAGCGAGCAACAACAATGCCAATTTTAAGGCCGGTGCCATCGAAATTTGGCGCCAGCGTAACGATATCGGAATGCATTACATTCTCCACAAGAAAAGATCAGAATAAAAAGCGGGTTGTGCTCAATTCATTGAGCAGGGCACCATCGCGCCCTGCTGACAATAGGTGTTACAACAACGAGCCATCGGGTAAAACATAACCAGACACTTCGAGATGAAAGCCCGTCATGCTTGGAATTTTCAACGGTTTGGACATCAGGCGCATTTTACCCACGCCTAAGGTGCGTAACATTTGTGCACCAATACCGTAGGTTTTTGGATCCCATTTTCTGGCAACAGCAGGGGCCGTGTTAGGGAAAGTTCGCGCCAGCAAATCATCGCCCGATTCTGTGCTGTGCAACAAAATCAGCACACCTTGTTCAGATTGTGAGAATTTTTGCAGCACTTGCGGCACGCTCCACGAATGGGAGTGTTCGTCAATATCGAGCCAATCGACCACTGATAATGGCTCATGGACACGTACTAAAGTCTCATTTTCTGCCGTGATCTTGCCTTTAACGATAGCAAGATGGGTTGCCATACTGCTTTCATCGCGGAAAGCATGGAGAATAAACTCTCCCCAAGCGGTTTTCACCGGACGTTCTGCAACATGGGTAATCAGGCTTTCGGTTTGGCTACGGTGGGCAATCAAGTCAGCAATCGTACCCACTTTTAAGCCATGTTCTTGTGCAAAGGCGATCAATTCCGGCAAGCGCGCCATCGTGCCATCATCGTTCATGATTTCACAAATCACTGCCGCCGGTGTTAACCCTGCCAAACCCGCTAAATCACATCCGGCTTCGGTATGGCCTGCCCGCACCAACACCCCGCCGTTTTGCGCCTTGAGTGGGAAGATATGCCCGGGTTGCACAATGTCGGAAGGCTTCGCATGACGTGCAACCGCTGCTTGAATTGTGCGCGCACGGTCTGCAGCGGAGATACCGGTTGAGACACCCTCGGCAGCTTCAATTGACAAAGTGAAGTTGGTGCCGTGGGACGAGCCGTTGTTATTGACCATTAATGGCAGGTTTAACTGCTGGCAACGCTGCTCGGTCAAGGTTAAACAAATCAAGCCCCGCGCATATTTCGCCATAAAGTTAATCAACTCTGGCGTCACGAAATCAGCGGCGAGAATAATATCGCCTTCGTTTTCTCTGTCTTCATCGTCCACTAAAATCACCATTTTACCCATGCGGATATCGGCGATGATTTCAGTCATTGGTGATAAACCATTCATTATGCGGCACTTTCTGGTTGATACATTCTTTCCACATAGCGAGCAATCAAATCAACTTCTAAGTTCACTTTTTCGCCTGTGTTCAGATGTTTTAATGTCGTGTTCTGTAAGGTGTGAGGAATCAAATTGATCGAAAAACGATTGCCCTCAACCCGATTGGTGGTCAGGCTCACGCCGTTAACAGCAATCGACCCTTTGGCAGCAATATAGCGTGCAAGGCGTTGAGGTGCGGCGATGTCGAGTTCCCAACAGTCACCAACCGGCTCAAAACGCACCACATCGCCCACTCCATCGACGTGCCCAGAAACCAAATGCCCCCCCAAACGGTCGGCAAGACGTAAGGCTTTTTCTAAATTGACTTCTTGTCCTGCGTGTTCCAAACCTGTGGTGCAGTTGAGCGACTCACGCGATACATCAACCTGATAGCCTTTCTCAAACAGCGAGATCACAGTTAAGCACACGCCGTTGTGGGCGATGCTGTCGCCAAGCGCGACATCCGATAAATCTAAGTCATTGCTGGCAACGGTAAGCCGCAAATCTGGACCGCGTGATTCGACAGCAGAAATCAACCCAACGGCTTGAATAATTCCAGTAAACATAAAACGGGTTCCTTAATGTCAGGCGGAGAGACAGTGCATTTTATGTGCTGCTACGTGCGTGTTGTTGGAAAAATTCTGCAACAAAGCGATGTAGGATAGCTTGCTCCACTTTCTGTTTTTGGCTCGGTGGGATACCAATTCTCACCATCACTAAAGCGTGTTTTTCATCCACAATTTGAATCGAGGCCCGAGGTTTTACCGAAGGGCTGTCAACCATGTGCATGGCTTCCATTTTGGCCATGAATTTTTGTGCCTTTTCCATAAAAGGCGCACAAATATCGGTAGCAGCGGCCATCAAAATGGCTTCAGCCTGTAATAAATCCGCTTCCACTGCCAACGGCACACTGACCACGTGGACGGTGTATTCCTCGCTAAAATCTTCACGAAATACAGTATGTGTCAACAATAGGCTGTTTGGAATGGTGAATAAGCGCCCTGTCAGTTGGTGGGCATGGCGGCCGGGGCCAATTTCCATCAGCGTGGTACCAAACAAATTAAAGTCGATCACCCGTCCGCGCAGGTTGTTGATCTCGATGTGATCGCCAACAGAATAGCAC